>Ga0068861_100000523_pt1 | contig 22436 bp, 19 predicted proteins | sample KBSSwiS42_FD_66593 | JGI IMG/M metagenome (GOLD analysis project Ga0068861, IMG submission 66593) | Switchgrass rhizosphere microbial communities from Kellogg Biological Station, Michigan, USA - KBS Switchgrass S4-2 | ecosystem: Host-associated > Plants > Roots > Rhizosphere > Soil ...
CCCGCAACGCCTGCGACGAGACTGACACGGGCAACCGCACCGAGATGCGGTGCGTACATCGAGCCTCGCCTCACTGCTTCAACGGGAATGTCGGCGGCAGCCGCGATGGCGTCGACCATGATGCCTGCGAGCGCTCCCTGCCGCAGTTCGCCCAGCATCAATCGCACCAGGAATTCCTGCTCGGTGTGCGTAGCCCGCGAGAACAGATCGCTTAACACCGCCTGTCGTCGAGCGGCTGAGCCGGCGCCACGAATCGTCGCGAGCCGTGCGAGATGGGAGTCGACTTCCGCAATCGACAATGTCGGAGCGCTTGCCGCGCCATCGCCGCTCGCGTGCTTCAGCAACGCATAGCCAACGCCTATCTTCCCCTGCGGCGTCTCGCCCGAGAGATACAGGACCGCCGTCTCGATTTCCTCCGGCGTCAACGCTCGCAGGCATTCGACGATCTCGCGGACTTTCGCGAGACGACTGCGGGTAGCTCCAACCTTCTGCCAGGTATCGACGATGCGGGCGAACAGGGACATAGTGGGTATCGACGTGGGAACGTCGATTCTAGTTCCCTGCTCGCCACTCAGCCACTCTCTTTATTTCTATTCAATTCTTATTCTGCTCCGTGTTCCCCGTGTTCTCCGTGCGATATTTCTTGTTATCGTTAAGCCGTTTCCGCATGACTGGTGAGTACTGCCATTGCAAACATTGGCTATGACAACCGGCAGCTGCAGCTGCAAGGTTCTGAAGAAATATCGCACGGAGAACACGGAGAACACGGGGTAAAGAAAGAAAAACGGAATTACAGAGAGGCAAGCTGATCAGATCTTCTCCGGAACCATCGCGCTCAGGCGTTCGTCGGCGTCGTGGGCGATGAGGCGCAGCAGGCGGATGACTGCTTTGAAGCGGGCGGAGAACAGCACGTCGGCGTCTTCGGTGACGGCGCGTGCCGGGATCCAGCGGTAGCTGGCGACGGAGAATTCCAGTTGTCGAGTGGCCTTGGCGAGGCGCTTCTGCACGTGACGCGGCAGCACGCGAGCATAGACGATGCTGAGTCTTTCCAGGCGGGCGCGAGCTTCCTTGAGTGCCGTGTCGAACAACGGAGCGAACAGATCGTAGTTCGCGGTCGAGAACTTGGGAATGGCGCGGGCGAGCATGAGGTCCCACACATCCTGGTATTCGTCGTGCGGATCCTGCGGGAAGCCATGCCCCATGATGTGGATGAAATTTGCCTTCCACAGGTGGCACTCCAGCCGGATCTGCAACAGCGCCTCGAGTAGCATCTCGAATGCACCCGGCGACAGTCGCGTCGCCGAGGCGGCCACAACAGTCGCGACCTCGGTGGCGGGCAGGTCCGGCAGGTTGGCGCTCATCGCAGGGCTTCCCTCTGAGGTATCCGTTGGTCGTCTCCAAGCCATCATGCCACTACGGCAATATCCCTGGCTGCTCAATTTGACAATTCTGCGTTGAATACACCGCTCGGCCCATGGGCTACTTCGCGGCTCTGTCTGGCCCGAGCCCCAAGCCCCGAGCCCTTTCATTCCTCAGGCGGCGCCAATGCGCCGAACCCAGCAAGATTAGTGCGCCGCTTGCACCGATTCGGTGTAGCGCTCCACTTCCCGTTGCAGCAGGTCCAGCGGCACGGTCCCCGTGTTCAGCACGGCGCGATGAAAATCCTTGGGAGCGAATTTGGTGCCCAGCGCGGCCCTCGCCTGGTCGCGAATCTCCAGGATGCGCAGCTCGCCGATCATGTACGAGCACGCCTGGCCCGGATTGACCACGTAGCGTTCGACTTCGCTCGGCTCCAGGCCATAGTCGATGGCCTGCTGGCGGGTCCAATGCTTGGCGTGCAATCCGGTATCGACCACCAGCCGGCGGGCACGAAACAACTCCGCACTGAGTTGGCCCAGCAGTCCTTCGGGATCGCCTTCGTACCATCCCGACTCGGCGACCAGCCGTTCCGCATACAGTGCCCAGCCTTCCGACAACGCAGAGATGCCGCCGAGCGCCCGCGACTGGCGAAAGCGCGGCACGTCGGGATTTTCGGCCTCGAGCGCGATCTGGAAATGATGACCCGGCACGGTCTCGTGATAGACGAGCGTGCGCAACCCGAATTTAGTCATGCGCTGCGGACGCAACGGCATCTGGAATACTGCGGGCCGCGAGCCGTCGAAAGGCGCGCGATTGTAGTTGGCTGCAGCGCTGGCTTCGCGAAATCGTGGGAACGGTTGTGCGATCACGAGCGTCTTCGGCTGCTGGCTGAACAGCGTCTGGCTGCGAACGATCGCGTCCTGGATCAGGCCGTCGATGTCTTTCATCACCAGGGCGCGGCTCGCGTCCGAGATCGGATCCGGATAGCGCAGGTCGTTCTCGAGCTTATCGATGCGTTCGCGTATCGGGCCCTCAGTGCGGCCAATGCTTTTCAGGATGCGATCCATCTCGCCTTCGATGCGCGCCACCTGCTTCAAACCGATTTCGTGAATCTGGTCGGCCGTCAGCTTGGTGGTGGTGTAGCGCTCCAGCGCATACGCATAGACGGCGGCGCCGTTCTTGTATCGCCACAAGCCGGCGTCGTCCGTCGTCTGCGGTTGGAGCGACTCCAGCAGCGCGATTGCCGCTCGCCATGCCGGATAGACTTCTTCACTCACCAATGTCGTGGCGCGCCCCTGCAATGTTTCGCGCTCTGCAGGAGTCAGTGCTGCGATCGTCGCAATGCGCGTTGCGAAGGAAGTCACCAGTGGATTCTGTGCTGCGGGCCCATCGCTGAACGTGTGCATGGAAGCGAGCGTCGAGGCCACGATGAACTTCGGCGGCAGCAGTTTCTTTGCCGCGATGCGCCGTGCATCGGCAATCGCTTCGTTCATCCGGTCGGCTACGAGATCCAGGCGAGCAAGGTAGTTCTGCGCGTCCTTGGGAGTAACCAATGGATGCCGCAAGGTGAGCGACTCGATGAGGTTGACGTTGGCGCCGCCGAACTGTTCGAGCGGGAACCAGTAATCCAGGTACGGCTCTTCGCGAACCACGGTGTTCAGTTGCCAGTCCATCAGTTCGGCCGACACCCGGTCCGCTTCGCTCAGCTTGCTGCGATCGAATCTCTTCAGCCCGGCGATACCCTTGCGAGCCAGCGCGATACGCTGCAGGCGCCACTCGCGGGTCTGCGGCGTCATCTGCCGCTCCAGCGCGTCCTGTTCCGGACCGGTGAAATAGCGTGCCGCGGTGGCCTGGTCCGGATTGGAGCGAACCCATTCCGCGGCAAAGTCATCGAAGTATTGGCGGATCGACTGCTCGGCGGCGACTGCCTGCGCCAGGGGCGCAGCGGCGAGCAACCACAGCATCAGCCGAACGAGTGGGAGACGAACGAAGGGGAGTGCGCATCCGGTGCGCCGACCGCTGGAGTGCTGCATCAGGAGACTTCGGTGAATCGCTGGAAGGAGCGATCCACTCTAATGTCTATCCCGGACCGAGTCTATTGCGACCCGGGCCACGCAGCCGTCCTCAGGCAGTTTTTGCCAGGGGCAGCGTCGGTTGACCGATGATCTTGTCGAGCCGCGCCGGGCGACCGAGGGCGAAGCCCTGGCCGAACTGCACCTGCATTTCGATCAGGCGCATGCAGATCTGCGGCGTTTCCACGTGCTCGGCAATGGTTTCCAGGCCGAGCAAATTGGCGAGGCTGGCAATGCCTCGCACCAGCGATTCGGCACGCGTATCGATGAGCATGTCACGGACCAGCGAGCTGTCGATCTTGACCGAAGAGAAGTTGAGCGCGCGCAGATCGCCGAGCGGACTGGAGCCCGCCCCGAAATTGTCGAGTATGAAATGGCAGCCCATGGCGCTGAGCCGTTGCATCAGCAGTTGAGTGTTGGCCAGATTGGCTCGCACCGCGGATTCGGACAATTCGAATGTCATCCACTTGCCGGGAATGCCGCTGGAGTCGATCTGCACGGACAGCCAATCGACGAAGCCGGCATCGCCGATCGTCGGCGCCGACAGGTTGAACGAAACCTGCAGCGGAATGAATCCCGGGTGGTGGGAGGCTTCGCCCATGCGAGTCAGCACCTGGCTGATCACGCTGCGATCCAGTTTCGGCAGCAGTTGGTAGCGTGTCGCGGCGGGAAGGAATTGTCCCGGAGCGATGAGACGCTCATCCTCATCGACGATACGCACCAGCATTTCGTAGCGCCGTTCGTCTTCCTGGCGCAGCAGCGAATTGATGGGCTGCCCCATGACTTCGAACTCGTCGGTATCGAGCGCGGCGCGCAGGCGGTTCACGATCAGCAGATCGTCGCGCCGGCGAGCGATGGCCGCTTCGCCTTCGGCGTGCAGCTCGACTCGATTGCCGCCGCGAACCTTGGCTGCTTTGCAGGCATTCTCGGCAGCGGCGAGGCTATGAGCGAGGCCGTGCTTGCTGGTACGCAGGCTGGCGACGCCCCAGGACATCCTGGGCGATACAGGTTCGACTGCCGTGGCGATGCTGATGTCGGCCATTGCCGCGCGCATTTCTTCAGCGATGTGTTGTCCTTCCGTCAGCGTACAGGCAGGCACGAACGCGGCGAATCGATCGCCAGACAAGCGGCTCAACGCTGCGTTGCGCCGCTGCTGCAGCGTTTTCTGCAAATGCTTCGCTATCGCGAGCAGGACTTTGTCGCCCGTTTCCAGGCCCCACAATTCGTTGACCAGGCCCAGTCGATCTATGTTGCCGTAGAGAACGACGCCACGTTCGGCGCTCGCGTTCGCAACCAGGTACGGAGCAATGCGCTTCTCGAAACCTGCCGGCATCATCAGGCCGGTGAGCGCATCGCGCGGCTCGGACATCGATGCGGCGATCGCTTGCGAACAGTGCTCGCCGAGCTTGGACTCGCGCACCCCGAATTCGCTATCGGCAGGTTCGCGGACGGCGATCACGATGCCGAGCAGTTCGTTCGCATCGTTGCGGACCGGCACGACCAGGAAGCGTCCGATCAACGGGCCGTCGGCGACTTCGCGAACGCGGTTGCGCACGATGACGTCGAAGCGGTCTTCGCATTCGAGCATGAACGCTGCGGCGACCCGCTTGATCGTGCCGCGTGCGGCGCTCTCATCGACGTCAGCTACGCAAGCCATCTGCACCTGCTCACGCGATGCAGCAACGAAAGCAAGAGTACTCACCCGCAGGCGGGGCAGCGCTGCAATCAGTACGTCGCCGATCGGTTGAGAAGCTGTCATAACTTGCCGTCGTCGGGCTGCCGTGGCCCTCGTCCCTGGTAAAAATTTCCAGATGGACAGCAGCCTAAAGACATTACGACGGCGCAAGATGCGACAGAAGTCGCAGTCGGCGCGAGATACAGTGGAACTGCGACGCATGCACGGCGGATTCAGGCATTCCTGCCGTGCGCTGTGAGGGTTTAGAGGCTGAACATCACGGTAAATACCGTGGAGCGGTTGCGGCCGAAATCGTAGTTGTTCTCGCGATACGAGACGCCCAGTTCCCAGATCCGGTTGATGCGCTTCATGGCCGAGACTTCCCAGTAATTCTGGTAGCCGCGGGCCTTGGGGATGTCGTCGTCCTTGCGATCGAAGAACCAGTCGTCGTCGCTTTCCAGTCGCCAGCGCGAGCGGCCGACTCGCGGTGTGATGCTGAAGCCGCGGCCGAGATCGATCTGGAAACCGACCGAGCCGAAATACTCGGTGAGCCGGTAGTCGTCGGAGCCGTACCAGTCGAAGGTGCCCGCGCTGAAGACTCCTGCTTCGAGCACCAGGTTGAAAGGTGCTTTGTATTCGAACGTGCCGCCGATGCCGGCCGTGTCCGCCGTCACGTTCTCATCGACCACGTCGGTGCCGATGACCTGTCCCTGCTTGATGCGGATCTCGCCTGTGCCGATGCGCGGCCCGATGCGAAACTCCTGTTCTCCAGCGAGCGCTGCAGACAACGGCAGCAGGCAGGCACAGAGACTCAACGACAGGCTGCGTGTTTTCATGATGCCTCGAGCTTCGTCCCCGGCGGACGGCGGCACATTGCCGCCGCAGCGCTGAACACAGGCTGTACGCTACAGGATTAATTGGCTAGCGCCGAGCCGCGAGATTCCATCGGCGGCATGATCCACAGGAAAATATTGTCGGAGCCGAGCGTGAGCTGCTGGTCCGGTGGCCACTCCTTGCCCATGTCCCAATCGTGCGATAGCACGCGTGCTCCGGGCCTGAGTTCGGCGAACAGTTTGGGAATCAGGCGGCGATTCAGTTCCGGCAGCAGGTACAGCGTGACGACCGAGGCGTCACGCAGGTCGGTCTTGAACAGGTCTTCGACTCGAAACGTCACCAACGCCTCGACGCCCGCCGCCTTTGCATTCGCCTGCGCTTCGCGGATGCGGGCCGGATCGAGATCCGTGCCCACTGCACGCACGCCGTATTGTTTCGCGGCGGCAATGACGATGCGGCCGTCGCCGCAGCCCAGATCGTAGACGATGTCGGTGGGGCGGATTTTCGCCATGTCGAGCATGCGGTCGAGCACTTCCGTCGTCGTCGGCACATACCAGACATCGAGTTTGTGCATCGGGCCGGACCAGCCCGATCGAGCCGCAGTCAGCCAGCCCAGCAGGATGGCCAGAACGATGCCTAGCCCGGCAGCGACATAGAGCCTGATGCCGCCCCTCATGTTCATGTTGCGCATGTTCATGGTCAGTCCTGTGTGCGCAGGCGTTACGGACGCGCGGGTTGGCTGCAGCCTGTTGCCAAATCAATCCGGCGCAATCGCTGCCTCAGAGCGACGATGGCGAGTGACTATAGCCGCCTTGGGCGGAAGTCGGTAGATTGCGGCAGTCGATAGATTCATCAGCCCCGGATGGGGAATCGTTGCGAGCAATGACCGAGTCCGTAAAAGCGGTGGCCGAGCAGTCCCTCGATATTCGAGTGCTGTGCGAACAGGTCAAGCTGATGTGCCGCCTGACCACTTCGCCCTTGGCGGCGACAGTGCTCCTGGGCGCCATGATGGCTTGGCTGACCCTGGAAGATCACGGTCCGGCCGCCAGCGGGGCGTGGTACCTGACATTGCTGGTGGTGACGTTCGTGCGTTGGCGGGTTGCCCGCGCCTTCCTGCATCTCGATCCGTATCCTGAGAGCGTCAGCCGCTGGCGAGCGGTCATGGTCGGACTGGCTTTCACAGCCGGCACAGTCTGGTCGGTGCCAGGCTCGCTCCTGTTGCCGATCGACGCCGAGAAGGAAGTCATCATCTCGGTCATGCTGATCGGGGCGACCGCATCCGGCCTCGGCTCGCAGGCGCCGGTACGACATGCCTATGCAGCGTTGCTCATTCCATTCATCACGCCGTTCATCGTAACGCAGCTGCTCATGGGCAATGCGCGCATCGTTCTTGCGCTCGGCTTCATGTTGTACATCCCGGTGATGCTGGTGATTGCGAATCGCCAGACCGATTCCATCGAACGCCAGATCCGCCTGTCGATCGAAAACGAAGCGCTGGTCGATGCGTTGCGCCGCGAGCGCGATCGTGCGAATGCCGCCAACCTGGAATTGCAGGAACAGATCGATCAGCAGCACCTGTCGACGCAGCGTATTCGCGCGCTGAATCACGATCTCGAGCGCCAGACGGCGGAGCTGCGTGTCGCCAACAACGATCTCGAAGGATTTTCCTACTCCGTGTCGCACGATCTGCGCGGACCGTTGCGTGCCATCGACGGATTCTCTCGCTTGCTGGAAGAAGATGGATTGATCGTAGACGACGCGCGCGGGCAGCATTACATCGGCCGCATCCGCGACAACATTTCCCGGATGGCCACGCTGATCGACGACCTGCTGGCGTTCGCACGCTGCGGTCGCCAGGTTCTCGAAGTCGCACAGCTCGACATGCAGGCCCTGGCTCGCACGGCCGCCGACGAAGCACGCAATGCGCAAGCGGAAGTGAGCGCCACTCCGTCGATCTCGATCGAATCGTTGCCCGCGGCTGCCGGCGATCAGCGGCTGCTGTTCCAGGTCTGGATCAACCTGCTCGACAACGCGGTGAAGTACAGCAGCAAGGTGCCTGCCCCCAGCATCACAGTGACCGGCAGGGAGCAGGAAGGCCGTCTCGTGTATGAAGTCGTCGACAACGGCGTGGGCTTCGACAGCCGTTACAGCAGTTCGCTGTTCGGCGTGTTCCAGCGGTTGCACGGTGCCCGCGAATATCCGGGCACCGGCGTCGGCCTCGCGATCGTCCAGCGCATCGTCGCCCGCCACGGCGGCAAAGTCTGGGCTCGCTCCGAACCAGGCCAGGGCGCCACGTTCGGATTCGACCTGCCCGTCGTCGCGGATCACTCCGCCGTAAGCCAGTCGGGCGTCGCTATCTCCTAGGCATGCGTCTCGCACGGAGAGATCTAAGAACGACTCCGACTCCAGCTTTTCTTTTCTGCCCGTGTTCTCCGTGTTCTCCGTGCGATATATCTTTCGGAGTTGTCGCACGCACTAGCGCTGCGGAAACGCGGCGACGTCATCAAGATATATCGCACGGAGAACACGGAGAACACGGGGCAGAACATGAAAAAGTTCTCCGTGAGAGATCGCTTGCTGACGATATTCAGAACAGCCCGAAGAATCTCTTCCCGACGTTCTTGCGCTGGATCTCGACGACGTCGTTGATCTCGTTGTCGATGAGCGTGCCGAGCAGTTTTTCCATACCGTCGCGTGCGCGGATCGCCAGTTCTTCGCGATACAGCGGGATGGCGCTGAAGAACGCCACCTGGCGCCGGTCGAGTTGTAATTCGTAGAACGCTTCCTTCACCAGCAGCGAGGGCGCGATGATGACCCCGCAGAGTTTGGTGTCCGGCGCGTAAGGGACGGGAGGCGTGCCGTTGGGGATTGCGTGGCCCCAGCCGAGCCACTGGCCGGCGGCCGGCAGGGCAGCGAGTCGGGTCAGTTCGGCGATCGGCCAGTTCCAAGTCGGCTGGGTGCGCGAATCGCGGTCGAGCTTCCAGTCCTTCGGCAAAGTCATCATGAGTTCGAGATAGCGGGGCGCGTGCGCTACGGAGGCAGGAACCTCCATGGCGTGGGCGCTCATGCCGCAGGTGATGAGGGTATGGAACGGGCGCCGTTCGGTCGGTGCGATGTGGCATATCTCGATGCCCTCGCCGGCTGGAAACGTCTCCGCAATGGTGCCGACAAGGCGTTCAATATGGCCGCGGACGGCGGCGGCGTCGAAAGCCGGAGGGAGTGATGTGTCGGGTGCTGTCATTGCGGGGGCGCTGGGGCTGGGGCCGTTTTCAAGGTCGATGTAAGAATCTGTGATTCAGTTCCCCGGCGCGACGACCAGGGAACTGCAAGTCGTGACCGGAGTTACAGTCCTGTCTTCCCGGCCGGCGTACGGTTCTCTCCAGGGAAGATCGTGGTGATCTTGCTCGAGAGGACCGACAGGACGACCGCCGTGCTCGCCGATTCCGCCATCGTGCTCGATTTCGAGACCACCGGGTTGTACTGCGACCAGGGCGACCGCGTCACCGAGATCGCGGCGCTGCGGGTGCGTGGCAATCGCATCGTGGAGCGCTTCGAGACCCTGGTGAACTGCGACATCCGTATTCCTTCGTACATTGCCAAGTTTACCGGGCTCACCCAGTCGATGGTGGATGCCGCGCCGCCGCCCGCAGGCGTGTTCCGGCAATTGCTCGACTTCATCGGCTCCGACGCGGTCATCGCCCACAATGCCGCTTTCGACCAGGCATTCCTGGACAGCGAATGTTACCGCTCGGGGCTCACGCACCAGGTCCCCGATTTCGTCTGTTCCGTGCAGATCGCCCGCCGCCTGCTGCCCGACATGAAGAGTCATGCGCTGGGCTGCCTGGCGTCGCGCCTGGGCATTCCGTTCGCCCCGGGGGCGCATCGGGCCACGGTCGATGCAACGGTCACCGCCAATGTGCTGTTCCGTGCCATCGACATGTTACGGACTCGCTTCGGCCTGGTGTCGGTGGACGTCGATACCCTGCGACGTTTCATCAGTGCCGAGCCGGTCCCCGCTGCGATAGCAACCGCCGCGTAGGAGAGTGTCCGGGTAATGTTCATCTGCTGCGGCCGAGCCACAGCGACTCGACTCGCTGTGGACTCGCCCTCGCGACGATGAACATGACCCGGACAGACTCCTAGTTCGGCGTCGCGCAAGGCTGCTATAAGGCAGCCTATGGATTCCCTATCGATTTCCACGCGGCTCGATGTCGCCGATTGGCATGCGTATCAGCGTGCCTGTTCACAACGTTTGCGGCAGGTAACTCAGTCCGGCTCGCAGGCCTGGCGGTTTTACGCCGTCTATGCGGTGGTGGCGGCAGCGCTCGCGGCACTGGTGTGGAGCGGTGCGCCGCTGCAATTGCCTTCGTTCCTGCTGGGCGCGTTGCTCATCGTCGGATTGCTCTGGTACCGGGCGTATACGCTGAGGCGGAATGTCGTCCCGGACGTCGATGGCGCATTCCTCGCGCCACAGGTATTGGAACTCGGCCCGGAAGGCCTCAACTGCATTCGCACTGAGACACGCTCGTTCACCAGCTGGGCCATGGTGCAGTCGGTCAGCGTCACGCCCGAACACATTTTCGTGTGGATCGATCGGTTCAACGCGCACGTCGTGCCGTTGCGCGATCTTCCCGAGGGAGTGACCGTCGAGCACCTGCGGATCTGGCTCGAAGCGCGTATGGCACAAGTCGTTCGCCGTCCGCCACGGCCGGCCGCTGTCGAACCGCGTCGGCAGATGACACATTGGCCTGCCGCTCTCATGCAGGTGCTGCTGCTGCAAAGAACCGACCTGCCGCAAAGAGCCGGCGCGGGCACGATCGCCGCGGTGAGCAGTTTGCTGCTGGGTGTGTGGGCAGCCATCGACTGGTTGGCGAACCAGCCCGATCCCGAATTCTATATTTACGCCTTGCCATCCATCGGCTGGTACGTGTTGTTGCTGCTGGGTCTCGCGTCCGTGCTGACGTTTCGCTCGTTCCCGCAGCCACGTTTCAGCAGTGCGCTGACTCTGATCGTCACGCTGACGGCACTGGGGTTTGTCGTTGCCTATCTGATCGAGCAGTTCACTGCCGGCGCGCTCACCGTGGTGGCCGTGGTCGTCGCGTGCGTCTATTTCGGATTTTGTTTCTGGCGCGCCAGCGAATCGCTGACGGGCCGCAATCAGCCGAATGCGCTGGCGTCGGCGGCGCTGGCATTGTTCCTGTTCGGCTGGCTGTCTAGCGTGCTGTATGTCGAGCCCAGCCTGTGGGTGCCGCCGGATGAGACGGTCGATACGGATTCGTCCACCGATTGGCAACAGGCCGAACCGCTATTGTTCTCGCAATCCGCGCGGATCGATGAAGCAGTCGATGGCCTCGCGACTGCTTCCGGCGATGCACCGGCGGCGTTCTTCCTCGGCTTCGCGGGAGTAGGCGAACAGCGCGTCTTCGCCGAAGAAATCAAGCTCGCTGCGGGCGTGGTCGGCAAGCGCTATGGATCCGAGGATCGCAGCCTGCTGCTGATCAACGATCAGCGCGACCTGGATTCATTTCCGTTGGCCAGCCCGACGGCATTGCGTTATGCGTTGCAAGGCGTCGCCGCGAAAATGAACCTGGACCGCGATGTGCTGTTCCTGTCGATTGCATCGCATGGGGCCAAGGACGCGACCGTCGCAGTGAGCAACGGCACGTTGATGCTGCAGGACCTGAGCGCCGACGATCTCGCCGCCGCGCTCGACGAGTCGGGCATCCAATGGCGTGTGATCGTCGTGTCCGCGTGCTACTCGGGCAGCTTCCTCAAGCCGCTCAGCAATCCGCAGACCATCGTGATCACCGCATCCGCCGCGGACCGCACTTCGTTTGGCTGCGCCGACGATCGCGATCTCACTTACTTTGGCGAAGCGTTCTATCGGGATGCATTGCCGAAAGCGGCTTCGCTGCGCAATGCCTATGAGCTGGCGCGCGACGCCATCAAGAAACGAGAGCAGCAGGAAGGCATCACTGCCTCACGGCCGCAGGCGTATTTCGGGAAGGACATCGAGCAGCGGGTGGAGGGGATGAGAAAGGAAATGAAGGCTGGGACTGGCGTGGAGGTTGCTGCAGGCCGGGGCGGCTGAGAGATTCCTGGTCAATCTATCCTGATACTCGTAGTTGCGCAGATCCATGAGTTGCATGTCGAGTCCCGTTGCACGTCATGGCGAGGAGGGGGCGATGAGATAGTGGCAGCGCTCGTGACAGATACCCGCGAACAGCCACTGCCAGGCACAAAAATACCAACGGCATCCGGGGGTGCCCATGTCCGATCCCAGCTTCCTGCTCATCGACTATGCGAGCTTGCATCTTGACGATCTCGCTGCGTTCTCCGGCCAGGGGTGGCTGATCAAGATTTTCGTCGGCGCCCGCGAGCACGACCTGGAAATTGCGAAGGTGAGTCCGCTGCAGAAATTCGGCGCCGGACTCGAATACATCCAGATCGAGGGCGATGGGCCGGCGGTCGTCGCCAGTCATATTGCGTTCTATCTGGGTAAATTAGCCGTTGCGAATCCGCAGGCGACGTTTCGCATCGTCGCGAAGGGCGGCGGCCTCGGGCCTCTGCTGCTGCAGCTGGCCCGGCAGGGAATGGATTGCCTGCTGGTGGGCCAGCCGGCGATTGCAGGCAAGACAGGTCGCGACGGCAAGTTCCATTGATGCGGCCGTGCGACGCAAGCACTGCAAAATGCCGTATATTCTTGTTGACTCGTTCTCCTCCTCCTCACCGAAGATGGTTCACTCCAGCCGATACAGTAGTTTGCGGCCGCCCTCGGCTGTCGACTGCAAACCCAGCCATTGCATCTCTTTCGAATACCAAAGCTCGATCTTCAGCTTCTCGCCGGTCAGCAGGTACCTGGTGGCCGGCTGCTGTTTGCCATTGGCGAGAATGCTCTCCTCGCCGACTTTCTCGATCTTCACCGTGTCGAACTTGCCGGTCTGCGAATTCAGCAATTGCTGCTGTTCGAGCATGTGTGGATTCCAATAGGCGAAGGTCATGATGCACGCCGGCAGCGATTGTGGGTGCTTGCCGTCAGTGACCGCGAATTGCTGCGCTTCCTGCGAACCTTTGACCGTCAGCTTGTCGCCGTTGTCGTCGGTGCGCGCGTCGATGCTGGTCAGGCAATCGCCCGCGAAGGTTTCCTTGTCGTCGTGGACGTAGGTGTAGACGGTGACGAACAGCAGCTTCACGCTGAAGCGGGCTTCGCTGGTCAGTTCGCGCTTGCCGTCCGTGTCGACCAGGCGAAAGTGATGATGGCCGATGGGCTTGCCGTCGAGCAGGGCATTGAAGCGCCATTCCTTGGTTTCCGAGGCCAGCGCATTCGAAATGAGCGCCCAGGCAAAAGCAAAGACGAGCAGCAGGCAGCGGATGACGGCGGGCATGGCGTTATTGGAGTTCGTCGGTGACGGCGCAAGACTGTCTGATTTCTTCAACGTAATCCAGCGCGCAGATTCAGTAGCGCCACGCGAACGATGGTACCTTTTCCCTGCTGCCGGCGTTAATGAGCGTCGGGAACCGTTCCTTCCCGCTGGAGTGTCGATGCCGCCAAGCGTCCGTTGTCTTGTCCTGCTCTTGCTCTTGCTCGCGCTGCAGACCCCGGTCGCGTTTGCCGATGGCGATCCTCTGCTGAAATGCGTGGACCGGCTGGCGTCGCCCGCTGGCGAGAAGTCCGCGTTCGATCGGCTGCCCGACGTTCGCTACACCTGCATGGAGTTGAAGTCCGGCCGTCACGTGCTGGTAGCCGAAGCAGGCGCGAAAAACCTGCCTGCCGTGCTGTTGGTCCATGGACTTGGCAACAATGCGCATCGCGATTGGCGCGCCACTGTGCCTGCACTCACGCCGAAGTTTCGAGTGGCGCTGCTGGATCTGCCGGGGTTCGGCGCATCGGAGACGTTGGCGCAGGGATATTCATTTGCTGGGCTCGCGGCTGCGTTGCAGGAAGTCACCGGCCAGCTCGGCTTGCAACGATTCCACCTGGTCGGGCACTCGCTCGGCGGCGCGGTCAGCCTGTACTTCGCGCAACAGCATCCCGAACTGATCGATCGGCTGGTGCTGGTCGATGCGGCCGGCATCCTGGTCAAGCCCGTGTTCGTCCGCTACCTGCTCGAAGCCAACGCGGCGGCGTATGGCATGGGTTCGCTGGACAGCGTGATGGGCATCATCGGTCCGGCGCTGCCTGGTGGCATCGACGGCCTGCTCGACATGCTCGAAGACCAGCGGGGCATGGGGCGTTTCCTGGTCGACAATCCCGGGATTCGCGGCGCCCTGTTCGGCAACCAGATGATCGCCGACGCGGCGCTCGGCCTGGTGGAGCACGATTTCACGGCCGCGATTCGCGACGTGCGTGCGCCCACCACCATCATCTGGGGCAGCGACGATCCAGTGACACCGCTGCGCACGGGCAGAGTCTTGGCTGCACGCATGCCCAATGCGACTCTGAACATCATTGCGGGCGCACAGCACATGTCCATGAACCAGCGGCCGGCGGAGTTCAATACACTGTTGCTGCAAGCCCTGGTCGATCCGCCCAAGGTCAAGCAACCGGCGCCGCTTCCACCTCCGTCGCAGGGTGATGTTCGCTGCGTCGACCAGCCGCAGATGCGCTACACCGGCACGTTCGATACGATCACTCTCACGGGCTGCACCAACGCGCGAATCGAGAACGCCTGGGCGAAACAGGTGATCCTCGACCGGTCCTCGCTTTCGCTCGACAACGTCACGTTGAACAGCGCCGATGTGGCGCTGACATTGAAAGACAGCAACGTCAAAGCTACTGGCGGCAGCATCGCAGGCAGGATCGCTGTTCGCGCCGATGCCAGTCGCCTGGACCTTGCGGGTGTTTCGCTGCGTGCGAAAGAGAAAGGCGTCGAAGTGCAGCGCCCGAGCCGCATCTACTTTTCCGTCAGCGACTACGACGCTCCGGAGTATCGCGGCACGGCGCATTTCGTCTGGCCGCCTGCAACGTTGAGCCAAGCGCGCTGAGATTCCCGGACACAGGTCAGCCGCAACTCCTCACTTCCGTCAGGCCCGCCCCTGCGGCCGCTGTCCTATTCTCTGAAACCAGTGAACTTCGCCGCTGCGTAGAGATACACACAGGGCATCGAAGCGCCGGTCAAACCGCTACGGAGAGTGCATGAACATTCGCAAGTCAATCTGGTTGGCAGTCATAGTGCCCCTGGTGGTGGCGCCTCTCGCGTTGCCTCGGGCTGCCATGGCCGCCGGTGGCGGCGCAATGAGCGCAGGGGATATGCCGTCGCAACGGATGTCGCCTGCCGATATCGCCAAGCGCGAATACAACGACGGCGTGAGCGCCGTGAAGCAGGCGAAGAAATACGAGGAATCCGCGGCAGCCGAAGCCAAGCCCGAGAAGCAGGACAAGCTGCAGCAGAAAGCCCGCAAGCAATTCGAGAAGGCTCGCGGCCTGTTCGCCAACGCCGTGCGTGGCCAGCCGCAAATGTACGAAGCCTGGAACTACATCGGCTTCACCAGCCGCAAGCTCGGCGAATACGACACCTCGCTGCAGGCCTACAACGAAGCGCTCCGACTCAATCCGTCGTATGCGGAGGCCATCGAATATCGCGGACATGCGTATCTGGGATTGAATCGTCTCGAAGATGCCAAGGGCGCATACATGAGCCTGTTCCGCGATGCCCGGCCGCTGGCGGATCAGTTGATGGTTGCCATGAAGCAATGGGTGGCCGCACGCCGCACCGATGCTTCCGGCGTCGCCGCTGCGGATGTCGAATCGTTCGCTTCCTGGGTGGAGGAGCGCGGTGCGATTGCGAGCCAAACCGCCTCGCTTGGGGCACCCAGCGTCGTGACCCGCTGGGATTGATTCGATCGGCGATCCGGTCGCAGCGGAGCTGGAATGAAACGCCTCGCTGCGACCGGACTGGCGCTGTGGTTCGCTGCAGGCGCTGCACTCGCTGCTGACACGGTATTCCAGTGGCGCTTGCCGCCCGGATTTCCGCCACCGCCCGTTCCCGCGGACAATCCCATGTCGGCGGCCAAGGTCTTCCTGGGCTGTCGACTCTTCTTCGATACGCGGCTCTCCGCCAACGGCGCTTATTCCTGCGCGAGCTGTCATCGGCCCGACCTCGCGTTCACCGATGGCCGGCCGCAATCCATTGGCGTCACCGGCGAACTCACCGCTCGCGGCTCGATGAGCCTGGCCAATCTGGCTTACAACACGGCGTATACCTGGGCCAGCGACCAGGCGAAGACGCTCGAACGGCAGATGGCCACACCGCTATTCAATACTCATCCGCTCGAGATGGGCCTGGCCGGCCGCCAGGACACTTTGCTGCAAGCCTTGCGATCGAGCGATGCCGACGCCACGGCATTTCGCACGGCGTTTCCCGATTCCACCGATGCGATCTCCATGGCTCACGCGATCCAGGCAATCGCCGCCTTCGAACGCACGCTGATCTCGGGCCGTTCAGCCTTCGACCGCTATGTCTTCGACGATGAGCGCACAGCCTTGTCTGCGAGCGCTCGCCGAGGCATGGCATTGTTCTTTTCGCCGCGGGCCGGTTGTTCGGAGTGTCACTCGGGGTTGCATTTCGCGGCGCCTGGAGTCTTCGCCAACACTGGTGTCCACGGGCAACGCGCCGCTGCCATCGGAGCAGGCAAGTCCGTTGCAGATGAGTCCATCGATCGAGGACTGATGGATGTCACCGGCCGCGCCGCAGACCTGGGCAAATTCCGTGTGCCCACATTGCGCAACGTTGCATTGACGGCGCCGTACATGCATGACGGCAGCATCGCCACGCTCCAGGCTGTGATCGAGCACTACGCCGCGATTGGAACGCAGCGTGAAGAGAATCCACAGCTGGATGCGAAACTCCGGCCGCTCGTGCTGGATAATGGCGAGCGTGCCGACCTGGTGAGCTTCCTGGAATCCCTGAGCGATCCGGAATTCGCCAGCGGCGCGAATCTTCCATGCCGCGCAGGACTGGGACAATGAAAACCGCCAGGAGCCTGGCCGCGATGATCGTCGTGGCCGCGCTCGCCTTGTTCGTTTACGACTTCTACAAACGCATCGATCGCCAGGAGGCGAGCGACGAAGCCGCCATGATCAGGGAGCAGACCAAGGTGCTGCAGCAGCAGGCGGCCGAAGTGAACCACCAGCTGCAACAGGCCAACCGCGAAGCGGCGGCGTTGAGGGATGAGGTTGCGGGGCAGCGCCGTGACGAAACGGAGCGCAAGGATCAGGCGCAGATCGCGACCTACCTGGCCGAAGGATTGCAGATCGCGGCCCTTGCCCGCACGGCGGTAGCCGAAATCCATCAGACCGAACTCAAGTGGCCGTCGACCAACCAGGAAGCGGGGCTGCCCGCGCCGGCGCAGCTGCAAGGGAAATCGTTGCAAAGCGTACGGCTGTCCGGCGCCGGCGTGATCACGCTGACCTATGACGGCAAGTCCGGAGTGGATCGCGGTGTCATCCGCCTGATCCCCTCAGCTCGCGCGAATGGCGGGCCAATCGACTGGCGCTGCGAGAGTCCGAGCTACGAGAACATCGCCAGCATCGTGCCGCAGTGTGTGTACCGTCAGCCTGACGGTAGCTGACGTCACCGCGCGACAGCTCGACAATCGTAGGGAAAACGGCGACTGTCGCTGTGCCTCGCTCGGTACAGTCTGCGTAGCAACCCGAGCGGTAAGGTGCACCGCCTCACATTACGGCCCGGTTCAGGTGGCAAAAATGCGCCGCAGTGCTCAGTATCGCGCCCTGGCCCAGCTTCCTCCCGGTACCGCCGAATTGACCTCGAATTCCATCACTGCCCTGGCGCTGGAAGAATCGCTGCTCAAGCAATGGAGCGATTTCCACGAGCGCATCGAGCAATTCAAGGCGTCGCCGTCGACCCGGGAAGATGCCGAGCGCGTCGCCGACTATTCGCGCGACCAGCAGTTCGTCGATTCGGTAGTGGATGCGCTGAGCCTGTACCTGGCCGGCCGCAGCGAGTTCGACGCCAAGTTCGGCAGCTACCTGGATCTCATGCTGATCCAGCGCGGCCACGACGAAGACCTCGTCGTGCTGCAGAAGCTGGCCAGTAAATATTCGCAGGACGCGAACGTGGTCGGGTTGCTCGGCCTGCTGCATCGGTTACGCATGTACAACGGCGACGAACGCCTCACGCCGCTGATCGAACTCTGTTCCACCGCGCTGGATCAGCTCAATCAGCCCGTCGACAACGATGTCTGGGCGCAGTCCGTCGGCATCACGCCCACCTCGGAGTCGTGGAATGTCGGCCTGCGATTGGGTACCGCGCTGCCGCACTTCTGGCTCGCTCGTCGCGACGAGCTCAAACCCGAGGATGTCTCGCTGGAACTGCTGGTGAATCCTCGCGAATGGCGCATCCAGGTGTCCCGCGTCGATCGATTGTATTCAGCGCAATGGCGTTCCTCGGGCATCACCGTTGCCACCGAGGAGCGGCGCTACAAGGCCCTGACCGCCTGGCCAGCCATTGCCGGCCAGCGGCTCTTTCCTCTGTTCGCCATGCGTCTCGCCGATTTTCTGGACGTCACCTGGACGCGCACGGCCTGGCTCACGACGCACGATGTCGAAGTACAGCGGCCGATGCTGCTGGAGTGGCTGCATTCCAGCGTTGACGACCTCCGCCCGTAACTCATAGCTTCCCCGGGCCATACAGGGCCATACAGGGCCATACAGGGCCAGCACAGGGATAAACCCTCATTTGCCTCGGAGCCTGCCGCGAACACAGGTCGCGTCAGCTATGCTGCGCGCTATTTTTTCAGGGGCGCCGGCCTATCGATGAAAATTCCTCTGCCTAACTGGGTGCGCGTCCCGCTGGCAACGGTGTCCGTAGGCATCAGCACAGCCGTTCACGTTCCCATCCTGCTCCTCGTGGCGCTGCTCAAAGCATTCTTGGGGGCATTGCTTCCGGTGCGGCCGATTCGCCGCTTGCTGGACGGCGCCCTCATCGCAATCGCCGAGAGCTGGATAGGTTTCAATTCCTGGATGCTCCGCACGTTCACCCACACGCGGTTCGTCATCGAGGGCGAGTCGCAATGGCGCCGCGACGGCCATTACCTGGTGATGGCCAATCATCAGAGCTGGGTGGACATTCCCATCCTGCAGCTGGTGTTCAACCGCCGCATTCCATTGCTGCGATTCTTTCTCAAACAGCAATTGTTCTGGGTGCCGCTGCTGGGCCTGGCCTGGTGGGCGCTGGATTTTCCTTTCATGAAGCGCTATTCGCGCGAGACGCTGGCGAAGCGGCCCGAACTCGCCGGCCGCGATGTCGAGGCGACGCGCCGCGCCTGCGAAAAATTCCGCCACATCCCGGTGTCGATCATGAATTTCGTCGAGGGCACCCGGTTCACCCAGGCAAAGCATGCGGCCCAGCAATCGCCGTTCACCCATTTGCTCAAGCCGAGGGCCGGCGGCGTGGCGTTCGTGCTCAATGCCATGGGCGAGTCGCTGCATGCCATTCTCGATATCACCATCGCCTATCCGCACGGCCGCCCCAGCCTGGGAGACCTGTTCGCGGATCGCATTCCGGAAGTAGACCTGCACGTGCGCGAGCTGCCGATTCCGTCCGAGCTGGCCTCCGGCGATTACCAGAACGATCCGGCGTTTCGCGAGCGCTTCCAGGCGTGGGTGAATACGTTGTGGGAAGAGAAAGATGCGCGGCTGCAGCAGTTGCTGGGTGGGAGAGCTGCATCTTGTCAACGGCCGTCAACGAAGGGGTCCGCTTCATAAAGATTTATCGCACGGAGAACACGGAGCAGAAAAGCCCCCGACAGATAGGGCCAGAATTTCAGAGTTCCGACCGGAAATTCCTTGTCTGCCCCGTGTTCTCCGTGTTCTGCGCGCGACAATTCTTGATGACCTCGATCTTGTCACCGACGGTAAGGTAAGGGATCTAGTGCGTCATCGCATACACGATGTAGTTGATGGCGTACTGATACGCACGCGTCGTGTACTTGAGTGAATATTCCGGCACGTCGGCATGCTCCCAGCCGTCGCCCAGGTCCATGTTGAAATTGATCACGACCATCAGCCGGTTCTGGTCGTCGTAGATGCCGCGCCATTCCGGGTTGTACCCGTCCTTCTCGTAGGTGACGCCCGTCGACAGGCTGACGATGCCGGGGATCTGCACGCGGTCCACCATATCGTAAACCTCATGGAACACCGGGTCGTCCATGGGAATGTCGACGATGGGCCGGTCGGGAAACACGCGCTGCATGCTGGCGACGAACTGGGCCCACTCGCCGGTGCCATGGAAATCGTCGACCATCAGGAAACCGCCGCGTAGCAGGTATTCGCGCAGGCGGGCGGCTTCCTGGTCGTCCAGCACCCAGTGGCCGACCTCGACCGCATAGATCCATGGATAGTCGAACAGCTTGTCGTCCATGAGGGCCACATGCGTGCCCTCCGCCCCGACTCGAACGCGCGTCAAGCGATGGATGCCGCCCAACAGGTGTTGCTCGGCCTCGGGCCAGTCTGTCAGCCAGCGCGGGCGGCCGAAATTGAAGACGCTGGAATAGACCAGCCGCGCGAATTGGAACTCAGTGACCTCAGGGTCAGGCTCCGGCGGGAACGGGATGCCTTGCGACCAGGTAGCGGCACCGAGCACAGCGCCTGCCAGCGCAAGTATTGCGACAATCGACCCTCGCGAAGGAGTTCGGTGCGGCATGGCGTGAACAACATCGCATCCCGAGGCCCCAGATGCAAACTCGCAACGGGCTGGTACGTGTCGGGAACCGATCGACAGCGCATCGGTTTGATGAGGATGAAAGAATTCGCCTATACCTTCGGCATCGAAGAAGAATATTTCCTGGCCAGCTCCGGCAGCCGCAACCTGGCGACCCGGGTCCCACGCAAGTTGCTGGCCGACGCCCGCGCGAAGGTCGGCGACTCGGTCACGGCCGAGCTGCTGCAATCGCAGATCGAGATCGCATCGCCCATCCTGCACGATTGCACCGAAGCACTGGAGACCATGACAGCGCTGCGGCGTGGGCTTGCTGAAGTCGTCGGCAGCAAAGGATTGCGATTGATTGCGTCGAGTACGCATCCGCTGGGTGCATGGCGCGAGCAGATGGTCACCGAAAAACCCCGCTACGACGAGCTCATGTCCGACTTCCGGATCATCGGCCAGCGCAACCTGGTCTGCGGCATGCACGTGCACGTCGGCATCCCGCCCGAAGTGGATCGCGTGGCGCTCATGAATCGCGCGATGCCCTGGTTGCCTATGTTTCTCGCGCTCAGCACGTCTTCGCCCTTCTGGAATCGCAAGATCACCGGCCTGCTGAGCTATCGCCAGGCCGTGTACGACGAGTGGCCCCGCAGCGGCATTCCCGACTTTTTCGCCGACCAGCAGGACTACGATGCATTCATCGCGCTGCTGCAGAAGGCGGGTGCGATTCGCGATGCAAGCTATGTCTGGTGGGCCATTCGGCCGGCATTGCGCTATCCGACCTTGGAACTGCGTATCGCCGACGTCTGCACGCGCGTCGCGGATGGAGTGGCGCTGGCGGCGCTGTTCCGGTGCCTGATCGCAGCGTTGATTCGCCATCCCGAAGCGGGCAGTCAACGCACGACGCATACCAGGCGTATCATCGACGAAAATCGCTGGCGCGCGAAACGCGACGGCACGGCTGCCAAATTCGTCGACGCAGCTTCGGGAGCGGCCGTGCCGTTGGCCGAGTGGCTCCAACAGTTGCTGGCGTTCGTTGCCGAAGATGCGGACCGGCTGGGATGTACAGCGAGCTTGCAGCAATTGGTCCAGATCGTAGACGGTGGAACCAGTGCACATGCGCAGCTGCGGATCTACAACGAACGCCGTGCCAACGGCACGAGTAATCAGCTTGCGTTGCAGGCGGTGGTCGATTGGCTCGCGGCAACGACGGCGTGTGCAGAGGCACTTCCATGACTAGAGGCAAAGTGATCATCGGCCTGTCGCCGCGCCTGCTGCGGCAGGTGCCCGCAGAGCTCGGATTTCGCGGCAAGACGCTACAGTACCTGGAACAGTCGATGGCGCATGTGGTCATGCGGCTCGGCGCTGTCGCGGTGATGATTCCCACCATCGAGCGCGACGGCGACATCGGTCAATGGGAAGTGGCCACCGATGACTACGTGGCGACGCTCGATGGACTGATCCTGCAGGGCGGCGCCGATATCGATCCACGCGTCTACGGTGAGGAGCCCGGCAATCTGCTCGGACCGATCGATTCGGTGCGAGATCGGTTCGAACTCGAACTGCTGCGAGGCTTCGCCGCGGCGAACAAGCCGGTTTTCGGCGTGTGTCGCGGCATGCAATTGATCAATGTCGCGTTCGGCGGCACGCTGTACCAGGATCTGGACGCGGCAGGGGTGTCGTCGCATTCGCATCGCAGCGCCGAACTCTACGATGAGCATGCACACGAACTGCGATTCATCGACGGTGGATGGTTGCAGCGGCTCTACTCGGGAGCCAAGCAGGCGCGCGTGAATTCAATTCATCATCAAGGCGTCAACCGGCTCGGCGCCG
>Ga0068861_100000529_pt1 | contig 22393 bp, 24 predicted proteins | sample KBSSwiS42_FD_66593 | JGI IMG/M metagenome (GOLD analysis project Ga0068861, IMG submission 66593) | Switchgrass rhizosphere microbial communities from Kellogg Biological Station, Michigan, USA - KBS Switchgrass S4-2 | ecosystem: Host-associated > Plants > Roots > Rhizosphere > Soil ...
AGATTGCGATGCGCCTGGGTGCCGGGCGCCGGCGGCGCGCTGGATTCCACGTCGCGTGCAATCACGGTGTTGTCGGTGAGATTGAGCACTGACATGGACGTATTCAGCTCGTTGTTGACGTAGGCCCGCGTGCCGTTGCGCGCGATCACCACGCCGCTCGGCAGGTTGCCGGTCTGCAGGCGGATCGCCTTGTTGTTGGCATCGAGCGTCGTCAGCTTGCCGTCCGTACCGAGCGAGGCGCGGATCACGTAGTTGCCGCCACGGCTGACCACCAGGAAATTCTTGCCCTTGCGGTCCGCGTCGATGGCGACGATGTCGTTCAGGAAGAGCTTGTCGAGCGACTGGTTAGGCGTGGCCGGCGCGGTCTCCTTCGGCACGAAGGTGTTGAGGTTCACCGAGAAGGCGGTCTCCGCATTCGTGACCGGGCTCAGCACGCCCACCAGCGCCTGGACGTTGACGTTGAATTTCACCGGCGGCTCGGGCTGCGCGCCGACATTCGCCACGTACAGGCGCGGGCCGCGCAGCAGCAGGCCGAACAGCATGTTCGGATAGACCTTCTGCGCCACCTTGCCGATGGGGCCGTCGGCGGAGATGTCGGTGCTCGCCACATCGGGACAGAAGGTCGAATTGGCGAGCGCCGCAGCGCCGTTGCCGAGGCCATCGGCATTGCTGTCGAAGTACTTGACCGTGCCCGCGGTCTGCAGGGCGTCGCGCGTCAGGCCGCAGAAGTTGCGGCGGTCGGCGCTGAAACCGGAGGCCAGGGGCTTGAGCAGCAGGCGCGTCACCGTGGCGGTGGTCGGGTTGTTTACGGCATCGCCGACGCGGAATGAGCTCACCACGCCCTGCTTGGCGTCGTCGAAGCCATCCGGGCGCGCTTGATCGATGACTTCACCGAAGAGCTGCGTCACGTACACGCGCTCGTCGTTGTCGTTGCGGTCGCCGTCGTTGCTGATGGCGATCGCGTACGGGTTGCCGCCGGTCTTCACGCGGCCGACCACTTCGTTGTTGGCGAGGCGCACGATCGCGACGTCGCCGGTGGTGTTGCCGGCGATGAAGGCGTATGTGCCATTCGGTGTGAGCGCGATGCCGCGCGGCTCGACGCCCACGTCGATCGCCGCACCGACAACAGCCGGCGTGGCGGCCGTCAAATCGATGGTGCTCAGGGTGCCGTCGACTGCATTGGTCACGTACGCACGGCTGCTGTTGGGTGCGAGCGCCACGAAGCGCGGCTCCTTGCCCACAGGGATCTCGGCCAGCAGTTGCGAGGCGTCGGCGCCCGCGGCATCGCGCACGCGGATCACGGACACCGTGGATTTCTGGCGGTTCACGACCACGGCGCGCGTGTCGTCACCGGTGAGCGCAATGCTCGAGGAGCGCGACGGACGGAACAGCAGCTGGTAACGCGCAAAAGCCTCGTCCGCGCTGATCAGCGTGCGTGCCTTGGCCAAGGCCAGGGCTTTGACCGCCGCGTCGTTCTCGAAATTGGCCGCATTCGCGGCGAAGTCCAGCGCCTTGACGCCCGACACCGCGGCGTCGATGGCGGTATTCGCGGTGGCGTCGATCTGGAAGCCGTCGGTGACATCGTCGTTGGCATCCAGCAGGGTCAGCAGGCGCAGCAGGTTGGAAAGATAAGCATCGCCATTGGCCGCCTTGACCTCCGTGAGGTCCTGCAGGCTGAACGACACCACGCCGCTCGCGTAGGTGGGCGTGGCACTGCCGATGGTGATGCGGTTGGTATTGCCGCCGACGAAGAAATCGATCTTCTTGCCTTCGGCGAACTGGAACTTGCCGGTGGCGTCGGTCTTGCCGCTGCCGACGTCGACGACGGTGAAGCCCAGGCCCTCGATGGTGTCGTCGACGAACTGAGCGTCGCGGATCACCGCGGCGGGTGCCGGCGCGGGCGCGGGAGACGGGGCGGGTGTGTACCCGCCGCCGCCCTCACCACCTCCACCACCGCAGGCAGCGACGAGTGCGGTCGTCGCCACCTGCAGCAGCAGATTCCTGACAACGCGCGTCTTGCGCGAGCCCTCGTGATACGTCCCTGTGTTCATGGCTGCTCCAACATCCTGATGTGGCTGTGTCGGATGTTGAGTGGCGGTGACGTAATGTCAGGTTTCAGTTCACCTGGAAAAGAAAAAGGCCCTTTCGGGCCTTTTTCCGGGAACCAGGTTATCGGTTCGGGTTACCGCGTCAGTGCCTCAGGATGCGGTTGGATCGGGCCGCGGACTCGGAGACCGCGAGGCTCGGGCCGTTACCGCGATCCAGGTTCATCTTGCCCACGCGCGGCTGCGAATCGCCGCTCGCCAGCGGACAGCTCTGGTTGTTGCTGGCGCGGAAGGCGAGCGCCGCCGCGATACGGCCTTCGGCCGCATCGCCCATGGCGTGCGTGAAGTCGTCGGCCACCGAGCAGCCCGGCACCGCCGTGCCGCGGTTGGCGATCGGCTGGTTGGCCGGCGAGAAACCATCGGGGTAGTCGCCGAAGTTCATGGCGTTCTCGCCGCGGAACTCGATCGAGAAGTAGGTAGTGCCGCAGTTGTCCTGCGGATAGAAGCCATAGGGCTTGCCGCAGGTGGTGGAGCCGATGACGTACACCTCGACGTTCACCCCGCGCAGCGAGTTGATGATCGATTCGCTCGCCGAGCAGGTGCCGGGTCCCGTGAGGATGTACACGCGGTTCAGGTTGAGCGTGGGCAACTGCTGCCCTTGCGGCACCGAGCCCGGGAAGCCCTGCGTGGTCGAATAGAACGGCGTCGGCGCGAGCGTTTCGCCGGTCACCGGGTCGCGCGTCGGGTTCTTGTCATTGAACACCAGCTTCTCGAACGTGCGGCCGGAGGTCAGCGTGGTGTTGGCGATCATGTAGCCGATCTCGCTGGCGAGATCGAGGTAGCCGCCGCCGTTGTAGCGGATGTCGAGGATCAGGTCGGTGACGTTGGCGTTCTTCAGCGTGTTGATGGCGTTGATGAACGGCGTCTCGGCGGTGGCGATGTGATCGTTGAACTGGATGTAACCCACCGGGCCCGAGGCCGACGCGAACGTGGTCACGATGGGCACGGGAGCGTGCGTGATGGTCGCGGACACCATGGTCACGTCACGCTCGACACCGGCGGAGTTTTTCACGTGGAAGCTGTGCGACTGACCGGCGGCATTGGGAAACAGGCCGGCATTCAGCGTGTTGACTATGGCCTGCGTGTTGCCATTGACGGCATCCACTCCATCTACCAGCAGGATCTCGTCGCCGCGCGCGAGTGCAGTGGCGGCGGGAGTATTCGGATCGGTGAACGCCACGACGATGCGGCGCGGGACGAAGCGCGCGAGCAGCGCGAACTCGGCGCCATAACCCGCCTCGGTGCCACCCTGCGACAGGGCTATCCACTCCTCGGTGGTGTAGGTGAAGTGGAACTTGTCCTTGGCCGCGCCGGACGGTGTCGTCGCGTTGGTCTTCAGCACATCGAAATAGTCGTCGGTCGCATAGAGCGACGGATCGCGATCCGTGACTTCGCCGTACCAGAGATAGAGCTCATTGGTCCAGGAACGCAGGAAATTGTTCTCGTCGTTCTTCGTTCCCTGGCGATCGACGGTACCCGGCCGCGGATTAGCGCACATATTGTCGAAGTTGCTACGGGGCTGAAAGACGCCCGCCTGCCAGGTGGTACCGGGCTGGAACGGATTGCCCCCGCCACCGCCGCTGCCCCCTCCACCGCCGCCCCCGCCGCACGAGGCCAGGACCCCGCACAAGGGAAGCAGCAAAACCCTGAATCTGGCATGGGATCCCATTCTTTCCTCCCGACACGGGACATCGACGAAACTTAAGGGCAATATGCCCCGGAATCAGCAAACAACAAATAGTCGCAGCCAGGCTACGGTCCAAGTCTCAGTCTCGGCCTATTATTAAGGCAGGCATGAATCGTCACCTTCGACCGTTCGGACTGAAGTTAGGTCCCCTGCAGGCGGGACTAATTTATCTGCCTTTGCATTTTGTCGCAGTTGGAGTCGGTCTCACACTGCTGATCGCGCCCCGGGGGGTCGGGGTGTTCTGGCCGGCCACCGGCACCCTGTTCGCGTTCCTGCTGTTGTATCCGGCGCGCTACTGGGGCGCCCTGCTGGCCGGAAGCTTCGTGGCCGAAATGTCGGCGCATGCGCTGTTCGGGCCCCAGCTGCCCGGTCCCCTGACCGCGTTGTTGTTTTGCGTGAAGTTCGGGTCGGGCCTGGCGGGCGTCTGGCTGATGAACGTGGTGATCAAGGGGCCCATTTCCTTCGCCCGGCTGCATCACGTGCTGGGCTTCGCCGGAGTGGCCGCCCTTTCCACACTGGTTTGCGCGGTCATCGCGGTCAGCCTGAGGAATGGTGCGATCGCCGCCGACCATGGCTTCTGGCTGGGCGTACAGACCTGGTGGATAGGCGACTTCCTCGGCGCGCTCATCGTGACGCCGCTGGTGCTCACCATAGGCATCCACGGCGTGGCCGTGTCGACTTCCATGCGCGGCGGCCGGGCGGCTACCTACTCGGCCTTCGCCGTGCTGCTCGCAATGCTGCTGGCGGTGTTCCTGCGCGCCCATGACGTGACCACCTCGCCCCTCGACGTGCCCTACATCGTCTACCCGGTGCTGGTGTGGATCGCGATGCTCGGCGGCCCGCGGCGCACGGCCATGGCCGCAGGCGTTGCGGTGGCCGTCGCTGCCGTGGCCACCGCGCGCGGGCTCGGGCCCTTCGACAACACCTACGAGCTGCAGACCTTCCTGGCGCTGTGCGTGCTGCCGGTGTTGTTGCTGCAGGCCGTGATGGCGGAGCGCGACGGCGCGATCCAGACCGCGCGCAAGAGCGATGAGCGTTACCGCGCCTTCATCGCCAACAGCTCGGAAGCCATTTTCCGCGTCGAGCTCGCCGAGCCGTTGCCGGTCACGCTCTCGCCGGATGAGCAGGTGGCCTGGGTGCGTAAACACGCCTACGTGGCCGAATGTAATGCCGCGTTCATGGTGGCGCTCGGTATCAAGGACGCTCCCAGCCCCATGGTGGGCACGCGGCTCTCGGATCATCCGACCTGGTCGCGCGTGTACATCGAGCGCATTCGCGAAGCCATCCGCAACGGTTACCAGGTGCGCAACATCGAGCACGTGGTGCACGGACCCTACGGCCTCGACCGCGTGTTGCTGATCTCGATGATCGGCATCATCGACAATGGCCACGTACTGCGATTCTGGGGTACCGGCCGCGACGTGACGGCGATGCGCGAGGCCGAGAACGCGCTGGCGCAACACGACGCGCAGCTGCGCGCGCTGGCCACCGAAATCACGCTTGCCGAGGAACGCGCGCGCCGCAAGCTCGCCTCGGAACTGCACGACGGCCCGGCGCAGAACCTCACCGGCATGAGCCTGTCGCTCGCGGCCATGAAGCGCAATCTCACGGATCGTGCGCAGGTCGAGCAGATCATCGAACTGGAACAGGTGCTGGCCGACACCACGCTGCAGACGCGTACGCTGATGCTCGAGCTCGCGCCGCCGGGGCTGCACGAAAACGGCCTGGTGGAAGCCCTGCGCTGGCTCTCGGAACGTGTGCGGCAGCAACAACGGCTGCTGGTCTCGGTGGAAGACGATGGCAGCCCGAAGCCGCTGGAGGATTCGGTTTGCGTGCTGCTGTTCCAGACGGTGCGCGAGTTGCTGCAGAACGTGGTGAAACACGCCCGCTCCAAGCGCGCCACCGTGCGCTGCTACGCCCAGCAGGACCAGCTCATGATCGACGTGATCGATCCGGGTGTGGGCTTCGAGGTGCAGACCATCAACCGCCTGCCCACGCGCCAGGGCGGGTTCGGTCTGTTCAACATCCGCGAGCGACTGAAGCTCATGGGTGGCAATATCGACATTCACTCCGTGGTGGGGGAAGGCACCACGGTTCGCATACGCGTGCCACTCAAGACACAGCACCGGCTGTTCGGCGAGGCACTCACAGCGTAAGGAAACGCATGCTGGTCGAAAGAATCTGGGCCGCGAACGATCTCCGCAACTTCCACTACCTGATTGCCTGTTCGCAGACCGGTGAGGCGCTGGTCGTCGACCCGCTCGACGCGCGCCTGTGCCTCGAAGCCGCGCGCAAGCATGGTTTCACGATCACGCAGATACTCAATACACACGAGCACCTGGACCACACCGCCGGCAATGCCGACGTGGTTGCGGCCACCGGGGCGAAAGTGCTGGCCCATGCCGGTGCCGCCAGCAAGATCGGCGGCGTGGATCGCGGTCTCGAGCGCGGCGAGGTGATCAAGGTCGGCCGCACCGTCGAGCTCGAGACGCTCGACACGCCGGGGCATACGCGTTCGCATGTCTGCCTGCTGGCGCATGGCGACGCGCCGGCGCTGTTCTGCGGCGATACGCTGTTCAACGCCGGCGCCGGCAACTGCCACGGCGGCGGCGATCCCGGGTTGCTGTACGAGACCTTCGTCAACCAGCTCGCCAAACTACCGGACAGCACGCGCATCTATCCCGGCCATGAATACATGGCGCGCAATCTCGCCTTCACGCTGGATCGCGAGCCCGGCAACAACGAGGCGGAGCATGCGCTCGCCGAAGCGCGCGCGCGTCATTCGGCCGAGGCGCGCATCACCACATTGGGCGAAGAGAAACGCGTCAACTCCTTCCTGCGCCTGGCCAGTCCGCAGATCGTCGCGCGGCTGCGCGAGAAGTTCCCGGAGATCGGCGAGAAACCGGACGCGCGCACCGTGTTCATCAAGCTGCGCGAGTTGCGCAACAAGTGGTAGCGGCGGTGTCAGGCGGGGAAAACAGGGAAAACTCGGCTGGCAACCCTCTTGTTCGTATCGGCGGAGTTTTCCCTGTTTTCCCCGCCTGACACCACCTCACGTAAACGATCCGCGGCCTTCGGGGTAGTGCTTTTCCCAGTTACGCCCGTCGACGAAGTTGATCTTGATGCCGGTGACGGTGGGCGAGTCGATGCAGCGCGCATTCACGCTGACCCCGTCCGGGTGCGAACGCGGCACGTAGAACGACTTCACGCCGCAGGTGGCGCAGAAGTAATGCTTCGCGGTACCGGTATTGAAGGTGTAGGTGGTCAGTGCCTCCTTGCCCTTGACGAGCCGGAAGCGGGTCGCGGGCACGATGAGATGCTGGTACGCGAGCCGGCTGCACATCGAGCAGTTGCACTCGTCGATCATCAGCTCCGCGTCCGTGTCGACCTCGAAACGCACGCGACCGCAATGACATCCGCCGTGGTGGGTGACCATCAATTCCTATCCCGCAGCCGCGCCGCAAGCATCGGCGTGACCGCCATGAACGCGAGGCCGAACAGCATGAGGCCGCCGCGCGCCGGATTGTAATCCGAAAAAATACGGTCCCAGCTCGTACCCAGCGCACGTCCCAGCGCAAATTCGAAAATGATGGTGAGGACCACCCAGGCAAGGCCCACGGCAAATTGCGCACCGCGGGTGCGCGCTCCCATCCAGCGCACCGTGAACCAGGTGACGCCGAAAATGAGGCCGCAGGCCACGAGCACGCCCAGTTGCCGGGCCCGCAAATCGCCGAGGTGCGGTGCGATGAAGATTTCGCGGATTGTGCCGTGCACCGTCTCGGCGAGGATGATGAGCATCCACACCAGGATCGCGCGTTGCGCGAGCTTCACGCCTGCTTCGCCGCCTCGTGATCCAGCGTCCATTGCAGTGCATCGGCGGCGGCGGCGTCTGTGGGGCGCCCGCGCGCGCGCAGCTTGGCGATCACGGCGGCGCGCTGTTCGCGCGTGCGGTTCTGTGCGAGCTTCCACTTCACCTTGCGCGCGCGCACCGTCAGCGTGAGCGCGCGGATTTCACGGAACGGCCCGCGATACATGGCGTGTTCAGTGGAGACGCGCGTGTGTCCGCCGTCCGGCTGGTAGAACTGCATGAGCCGCTGCTGCTGTTCCGCGAGCACTTCCGGATCGTCTGACACGGTGGCTTCACACTCGAAAATAACGACCTGGTGATAGGCCGTCGCGAACATCGCGTTGCTCTCGTGGCTCCAGTGCGATGGGACGGAACCCAGCACCTCGTCCACTTCGAAGGCGCATAGCCGGTTGGCGGCCAGATCGGCGAGTTGTTCGTCATTGCGATGCAGATGCATCTCGATGCGCTCGCCGAGGAACAGGAAGGGATAGAGCCCGATGTGCGGACGCCCGTCCGTGCCCGCCGTGACCAGCCGGCCAAGCTGCCGGCTCGTGACGAAGGCGCGCAGCGTGTCTTCGGGTACGTCGGCGTAGTAGTCGTAGAACATCATGGTCGGTGAACCCTAGCAAATCGTGCGCGGCCAGTGCCGATACGGTGGTGCAGGAAGTCCGGCAACTGTCATCGCACGGTACCACGCCAGGCTCCGACCGCCAGGCACAACCAGCCGGTCAAGAAAGCCATTCCGCCCGCCGGCGCCAGTGCGGTCGCCCACTCCGCGCCCGCCAGCGCGCGCAGGTAGATGGAGCCGCAGAAGAACACGATGCCGATGATGAACAGCACGCCCGCGGCGCCGATGGCACGGTGCCGCCAGTGCGTCCAGCCCCAGGCCGCGGCGAACAGCGCCAGCGCGTGGTACATCTGGTAACGCACCGCGGTCTCGAACATGCCGAGCAGCTCGGACGGCAACAGCGTCTTCGCATGCGTGGCGAGCACGCCCATCGCGACACCGATGAAGCCGGCGATTCCGGCGCACACATAGAAAAGGCGGTCCAAGCGCGGCTCAGAACGCCTTGCCGTTCACCTGCGTGACGGGCAGCTTGTCGAACTCGAAATCTTCCAGGCAGCGCAGGTTCACGGCGGCCATCTCGTTGCCCTGCCGGTCCTTGCCGAACGCGAACGACTGGATGCCGCACTGTTTGCAGAAGCGGTGCTGGATGACGTGCTTGTTGAAGGTGTAGTTAGTCAGGTCCGACTCGCCGCGCAGCAGCCTGAACTTGTCGCGCGGCGTGAACCACAACAGGCTGCCGCGGCGCTGGCACATCGAGCAGTTGCAGGAAAACGCCTGGTCGATCTGGCCTTCGACTTCGTAGGCCACCTTGCCGCAATGGCAGCTGCCGCGATATTGCATGACCCGTCCCCGCTGGTCAGTCCCGGACGGGGGTGAGCATATTGGCGTCGCGCGCCAACTGCCACTTTCCTCCCGACTTGCGCAGTACCGACAGCGTGTGCCCGGCGCGTTTCACCGGCTTTGCGCCGCCCGGCGGCTTCATCTCGACCTGCAGCCGGGTCCACATGAACGCCCAGTCGCCGAACACCTGGACTTCCTGGATCTCGCTGCGTCCGTCGATCACGGGCGGCGGCGTTCCGGGCGGCGGCTGCAGCGTCGCGGCGAACTGTTGCTTGCCGAAAGGCGGATGGCCCGGGACGAGAAACACCACATCGTCGGTCATGAGCGAAAGCACCGTTGCGGTGTCACCCGCCCGCGTGGCCGACATCCACGTGGCGACGAGGTCGCGGATCTGTTGCTCGTCAGCCGACATGCGACGACCCTCCGTGGCGCGTCAGGGCTTTTTTGGCTTTGCCCCGGGTGTGTTTTGCCCGGACTCCGGCATTTCGCCCACCACCGTGGCTTCCAGGGTCACCGGCGCCGCCGAGTAAGACACCGCGTTGCCACTCGCGACGCCAACCCGCATGCGGCCGGAGGGAATACCGGGCATGCCGGCGGCCGCGAACTGATCGCGAAGGTCTTTCTGCCATTGCTGGATGTCGTTGTAGGTGGCGAGTTGTTCGGCGTTGAAGATGTGCGCGGCTTCGTCCGCAATGCGCTTGTCGTAATCCGTCTTCCAGTCGTTGACGGACTTCATGTATTCCTTCTGGTCCATGCCCTCGATGAATTGCGGCATCGGCACGCGATCGTGCTCTTCGATCACGACCTTGGTCAGATCCTTCACCTGCGCTGCGCTCAGCGGCACGCCGTTGTCCTCGAGTTGCCGGGCCAGCATGTCGGCCTCCGAACGTGCCGGGAGCGATGCCTGGTAGGCCTTGAGCTCCTGCGCCTTCTCCGGTCCGATGAGGTTGGCAATCTCGGCTTCGTATTCCTGATGTTTGTGTTGATAGTCGTACTGAGGGCCAATCAGATCCCGTGGACCCGCCGCGTCGAAATTTGCTGTCTGCTGTTCGGTGAGCAGGTCGACCAGCTTCGCCGAAGTCTCCTTGTCGAGGCCCAACTCGGCGCCTATGCCGGAATACTGGCGACGAATGCTGGTGCGCATCTGGTTGCGCATCATCTTGCTGAATGCCGGCGACGGGGGCCGCGAGACGGCCGACCAGGTCGCGCCCTCCTGAGCCGGCTCGACCTTGCCGCCGTCGGGCGGAGGTGCCGGCGTCAACCGCGCCGTCATCGGCGCGCTCGTGCTGAACGAACCGAAGGTCCCGCCGACGACCGCGCCTCCGGCCATGCGCCGTTGATCGAATACGGCCCGCGCCTGTTCCAGCTCGGCGATGCGCGCGTTGAGCTTGCGGGCGGTTTCCGCTACCTGTGCCGCACGATCGCGCTCCGCGTCGAGCTGCACCCAGAGATAGATCGAACTACCGGCGAATGCGGTCGTTGCCGCGACCAGGCCCAGTAATGGTGTTTTCATGTTTTTCTCCCTTGTCCCGCTCGCGGGTCAGCGCGCCGGCAGCTACCGCTCAAGCAAGAGACCGGCGACGAGCCAACCGGTTCCGCTGCCCAGCCGCATGGCGGGATCATAAAGCCTGGATCAGGTCGACGTAGGCGCCCTCGATCAGTTGTTCGGGCTGAATTCCGAGCTTCTCCATGAGGTCACCTGCCTCACGAATTCCCTGTTCGGGAAGCTCGTCGTCCACCAGGACGACTTCGAGCTCGAGAAAATGGCCGAGACCCTCGACGCGGTCCAGGTGAACGCGGGTACGTCCAACCAGGAAGAGAGTGCGGTACTTGCGGATGCGACCGATTTGTCCGTAGGCCAGCGAAAGCGATTCACGAAGCGTCTCGGGTGATGATGTGGGTGACCGTATATAGAACGACTCTTTAGGTCCCGCCTGGTTCACTCTGCGGTAGAAAATCAGCTCGCCGGCATCGGTCGAGAACGCACGCAGCTTCAGCCGCCCGTTGTCGCAACGGAAAAAAGTGTCGTCCTGGGCGATTTCGAGCGGCCCCTCGGTGGCGAGTTCCGCCACGCGCGGCGTCAGCAGGGCGACGTTTTCGATGCGCGCCTTGATTTCAATGTTTCGAGGCATGGGCGTCGCAACGTGGCGTCACTTCTTGAGCCGCACGCCGCTGGACATGCGCGGCAGCTCGTTGGCACGCAGCGCAGCGTCTATGGAAAACCTGCCTGCACCATGCGTACCGAGATACAGGCCGATGAACACCAGGCAGCCGTTCGGAAAGATCCCACGCATGCCGCCGGCGTGGTCCAGTGCGAGGGCAATTCCGAAGTGGATGGCGCAGAGCAACCCGGCCCAGCGGGTGAACAACCCGAGCACGAAGGCAACCCCCATCGCCAGCTGCAGGTAAATGGAGATCGAGGCCAGCAATTGCGGGGCGGGAAATCCGTGATCCTTCAGGAAGTTCACGAATTCGGTCATACGCTCGCTGCTGCCGACGCTGTTCATCACGCCCCAGATCAGGAACAGGCCGACGAACAGGCGAAGCAGCAGCAGCGCCAGGTCCGCAAAGGGCTGGGCGGAGGTCAGGAAGGCGAGTTGGCGCATGGCGTGCAAGACTAACTGCGCGTGCGGCCACGCGACAATCAGCCTCGCGCCGCGATTCGTCGGCGATCAGCGACGTCGCTTCGTCCTACGGACCCAGGTACGCCCCGGCTGTTCGGAGGCCAGCTCCACCATGCGCTGCGCCATGGCGCCGTAGCCCTCGTCGACGCCGGTGCGCTTCGACGAGGGTCTGCGTCATTCAGGCGGCCACGGCCTTGTTTGGCACGGCCAGCAATTGAACGTAGTTGGGTTGCCCGGCCACGCGTGCCAGCCACTCGCGCACCTTCGGATAGGGCGCGAGATCGAGACCGCCGTCCGGAGCCACGTGCGTGTACGCGTACAGGGCGATGTCCGCGATGCTGTAGCGGTCGTTCACGAAGAACTGGCGCGTGGCGAGATGACCTTCCATGACCGCCAGGGCCGCGTGGCCCTTCTCGAGCCGCGCCGGCAGCTCCGCCCGGCGGGGGTGGTCTGCGGGGAAGTGGCGGCAGATGTAGCGCGGCGTCGCCACGTACGGCTCGTGGCTGTATTGCTCGAAGAACATCCACTGCAGCACCTGCGCGCGGCCCAGCGGCGTCGCGGGCACGTAGCGCGAGCCCTCGGCGAGGTACCAGAGGATGGCGTTGGACTCCGGCAGGTAGGTGCCGTCATCGAGTTGCAGCGTCGGGATGCGTCCATTCGGGTTGCGCTTGAGGAACTCGGCCTGGCGCGTTTCGCCCTTGTCGATGTCGACATGCGTCCAGTCGTACTTCTGGCCCAGTTGTGCCAGCAGCAGGCGGACCTTGTAGCCGTTGCCGGAGTCGAGATAGTCGAAGAGGTGCATGGCGAGTCCCCGAGCGGTGATGTCGCCGGAAAGTATCGGATCACGCGCCCCGCGGTGCGAGGAGCAAGGTTTTTCGCTGAGGCCAAGTTATTCTTGTCCTGGCCATGGCAAGACGACTCCCGCCCCTCAACGCCCTGCGTGCCTTCGAAGCGTCGGCGCGTCTCGGCAGCTTCGTCGCGGCCGCGCACGAGCTGCGCGTGTCCGCCGCGGCCGTGAGCCAGCAGGTCCGCCGGCTCGAGGACTATCTCGACACCCGCCTCTTCCAGCGTCTCGCGCGCGGACTCACGCTCACCGAGCAGGGCCGTGACTATCTACCGGAGCTTTCGGCCGGGTTCGACCTGCTGGGCGAGTCCACGCAGCGCCTGCGCGCCAGGCGCGCCGACGGCGTGCTCACGCTCACCACGCTCGCGGCGTTCGCCAATGGCTGGCTGCTGCCGCGGTTGCATCGCTTCCGCGAGCGGGCGCCGCGCATCGACGTGGTGTTGCGCACCTCGCGGCAGGTCATGGACTTCCGCCGCGATGCCATCGACCTCGCGATCCGCTTCGCACCCGGACCGGGCCGCGGCCTCAATGGCGAATTGTTGTGCCGCGAGGAATTGTTCCCGGTGGCGAGCCCGCAGCTGTTCGGCGGCGGGCGCATGCCGGATACGCTGGCGGCGCTCGCCGACTATCCGCTGCTGCACGACACCGACGCAGGTCCCGAACAACCCTGGCTGGGCTGGCGCGGCTGGTTCGAGCGCGCGGGACTGTCCACGGTCCCGGTGGGCCGGGGTCCGCAGTTCAGCGATTCCATCGTGTTGATCGGCGCCGCGGTCGCCGGCCTCGGCATCGGGATCGGACGCGCCCCGCACGTGGGTCCCTTGCTGGCGCGCGGCCAGCTGGTGCGCGTCACGCAGGAAACATGGCTCTCGCCGTGGAGTTACTTCCTCATGGCACCGCCGGCGCACTTCAAGCGGCCGGTGGTTCGCACCTTCGTCGACTGGGCGCTGGAAGAGTCGCGCTCAGGCAGCGCGGGAAATTAGCCGCGCACGTGCCGCGGCCAGCAGCGCCCGTGCATATCGCTTGTGGAACGGCATCAGGGCACGGAAAAAGGCGCTGAGCCGGCGCTGCCCGGAGGGTGCAGCGAGGACGGGAACAACACCGGTACCGAAGTACAGGCGCGTGAAGCCGTCCAGCCTCTCGACCATCAGCCACGAGCGGGTCTTGCCCTGGTAGTCGCACACCATCAGTTGATCGGGTGCGCGGGCCTCCACCGACCAGGCCGCAAAGGCATCGCATTCACCGCGCGCGAGCTGTTCCGCCTGCCGGTCGGTCGAAGGTTTGAACACCAGCGTCGCGAGCACCAGGCGCTCCAGCTTGAACAGCCAGGTCGTGTAAAACGCGGCGACAAACTCCGCGTGTGAGAAATCCCCCGGCAGTTCCGTGGCGAAGCAATCCGCGTAGCCGCCGTCCGCGGCGTAACGCGTCAGCAGGGCAAATGGCGGCAGGGGTTGCGGCTCGATCATAACGACAGCGGCAGTTCCAGATGCCGCGCGTACATCATGTCGCGGTGCTCGAGCAGGATGGGATCGAGTGCCGCCTGCGTACCGGTGTCGAGCCATTCGAATGCCGTGCGAATGCCGTCATTCATGTCGCACTGCCCGGGAGGCAGCGGCTTGAACAGCGCCATGAAGGCGGCGCTGTAGATGTCGACCGCGCTCAGCTCGTCGAGGTAATAGTCCCTGCCCAATTCCCGCTGCGCGCGCAACTCGCGCGCGAAATCGCCCAGCAGCCCGGCGACGCGGCGCGCGTAGCGATCGGCATCGGCCGGGTCGTAGCCGTACTTGTTGCCGAGATATCCGCCGACGCGCGCGGCGAACCCGCCACTGTTGGTCGTGCCGGCGTGCACCATCTGCAGCCGGCGATTCCAGCCGAGGCCGTCGGAGCCGCAGAATTTCTCCGCCAGCAGCACCGCGCGACCGCGTGCGTTGGGTTCCAGCGGCAGCAACCGCGGGTTCGGTGCCAGGCGTTCCGCGAGCATGAGTATTTCCGCCCAGCCCGAACGAGGAGGCTCGTCGTCGTACACCACCACGGGCCCGTTGAGTTGCCCGGCCCAGTTTTTCAGCGCTTCGTTGTCATACACCAGGCGCACCGCGGAAAAATCCAGGCGCTTGAGGTGAAAGATCCCCTTGGCCGCTTCGCCCCAGGGGCTCGGCACCTTGCCGACGACGACCATGCGCAGGCCGCGCCGCGCAATCGCTTCATCCACACTGACGTATTCAAAGCTCATCGCAGCCCAGCTTCCGGTTTTCGCGCAACGCGATCAATGCGTGGCGGCGAATTCAGCCGCCGGTTTTGCTTGACAATGCCGGGCTCACTGCGCGACGGCGACGATGATGCGGCGGTAGGCCGTGAGGCGCGGCGTCCCGTTGTCGGTCACGGCCAGGATGATGTGGGCGATCCCGGAGCCGCAATTGGCATTGTGGTTCATCCAGTCCGGGCGGCAGGCCACTGTGGCGCGGATACGCGTGCGCGACGCGCCGGGCTCCAGTATTTCGAGTCCGGCGAGTCCCCAGGCCGGGGCGTGGCCCGCTTCCGCGTAGTGGAACCAGCGGAATTGCAGCGCATTGCCATCCGGGTCGCTTGCCTCGGCGGCCAGCTCGAACGTGTCGCCCGCGCGTACCTGGAGATGAATCGGCCAGGGACTCCGTCCCTGGTCGACCACGACGGTGGGCGCGTGATTCGCAGCGTTGAATTCTTTCACGGTCCAGTCCATGCGCGCCGCGAAGTCGTTCTGAAAAGCCTCGCGCCAGCGCCACACCGTGGCCTGGTCGGACACGTGGCTCCGGCCGTCGACGCCGGTCACTTCATCGCGCGAGGTGATGCGCGAATCCGCATCGCCGCCCTGCGTCCAGAGGGGCCGCGACTCACCGCTCGGCAGGAACCTGAGGTAGCGGCCACCCCAGCCACCCCAACCCGGATTGCGGTAGGCCTCGAGGCCATTGCCGACGAGGTTCAGGAACGACGGCGTGTCGCCCTCCATGATGTATTCGAATTTCGGGTAGGCCGCGCCCAGCGGACCTTTGGAACGGATGTTCCGGTCTAACCACTCGTTGGTGACGAGAGTGGCGTCCGCGCCCTCGCAGTTCTTGTAGAACACGTCGCCGCTGATGCCCGTCCAGGTCGCGTACATGTATTCATGCGAGTCCGGCTGGGTTGGGCGGACGATGTAATGCAGCGTGGGAAACTCGCGCCGGATCCACGGACCCGCATCGTCCTGGTCGGATACTGAATACACGCGCAGCTTTGTGATGAGTGCCGCGAGTTGTTGAGGTGAACGCGTGAGTCGCGCCGTCATCAAGGCCTGGGCCAGTGTGTTCGCGCCGCCCCACACCGTGATCCACAGCGGGCGCGGATCGGCACGATCGGCGGCCGCGAGAATCGCCTTCGCCCCGGTGGAGAGTTTGTTGCGACCCACGGCGGCCATGCCGAAAGCGGGCTGGCCGGAGGAGATCTTCGCCTGCAGCTGTTCCGCCTTCGGCCAGCCCTCGGCGTGTTTCAGCAAATTGGGTTGAACCTCGCCATAGGCAGCGACTACCTTGGCGATCATGTCCGGGCGCACCCGGTCGCGCTGCCAGGTCGACGTCGTCGCGACCAGCGCTTCGATGTCGAGCTCGTTCGAATACAACATGAGCCGGACCATCGACATCTGGTCGTCGGGCTCGTTGCCGATGTCGGTGAGCACCACGAGTCGCGGCTTGCCGGCGAACTCGTCGACGAAATCCGCGTCGCCCGGCTGGGCGGCGAAAATCGCGCCCGGCAGCGTCAGCAACCAGAGTGCGCGCAGGCACGCGCGAGCCAGGGACGTCATCGATGCGCCACGCTGAGCAGGCGTTCGTAATGCCTGAGGTCGCCGGCAGAGAAACAGCAGAACACCACTTCCTCGATGCCCGCGAATTTCGGCAGATGCTTTTGCACGGTGGCTACCGCCACTTGCGATGCGAGCTCGATCGGGTAACCGAAAACGCCGGTGCTGATGCTCGGGAACGCTATCGAGCCCAGCCGATGGTTGGCGGCAACCTCGAGCGAACGCCGGTAACACGAGGCCAGCAATTCCGGTTCACCGGCATCTCCGCCATTCCAGACCGGGCCTACGGTGTGGATCACGTGGCGTGCCGGCAGCCGATAACCTCGCGTGATCTTCGCCTCGCCGGTCTTGCAGCCGCCCAGCAATCGGCACTCGTGCAACAGCTCCGGCCCCGCCGCGCGATGGATCGCGCCGTCCACCCCGCCGCCGCCTAACAATGACGAATTCGCAGCGTTGACGATGGCGTCGAGTGCCAGCGTGGTGATGTCGCCTTGCAGCGCGCGCAGCTTCATAACTTCGGCGGCCGGCGCGCCCGGGTTGCCTGCTCATAGGCGTACGCGTACTGGATGAGTTTGCCTTCGCTCCACGCCGTGCCGATGAACGACACGCCGACGGGTAATCCCTTCACGAAGCCCGCCGGCACCGTGATGTGCGGATACCCCGCGACCGCTGCGGCCTGCGATGAATTGCCGCCGGTATAGTGATCGCCGTTCACGAGATCGGTTTTCCACGCGAGGCCGACGGTCGGCGAAACCAGCACGTCCACTTTGTATTTCTTCAGCGCCGCATCGATGCCATCGCGGCCGGCGGCTCGCTTGGCTCGAGCCGAGATCTGGCGGTACTCGGGCGAAGTGAGCGGCCCCTTTGCTTCGGTGTCGGTGAAAATTTCCTGGCCGAAATGTTCGAGCTCGCGCGGTTCCTTCTCGTTGAAGGCGATCAATTCCGCGAGTGTCTTCGGCGCGTCGGTACGCGTAGCCAGGTACTTGTTCAGTCCGTCCTTGAATTCGTACTTGAGCACGTTCAGTTCATCGTCGCCCAGCTTGTCGCCGGTCTTGAGCTCGACCTTGTCGACGATTTCCGCACCTTGCGCGCGCATGGCGTTCACCGCCTCGTCGAACACCTTGTCGACGCGCGCGTCAAAACCACCCAGGCTGCGCACCACGCCGACGCGTACGCCGCGCAGCCCGTCGGCTTTGAGGAACTGGCCATAGTCGGTCGCTGCCGGCCTCGTGGCAACGGTCGATGCCGGATCCTTCGGGTCCGGTGCGGCCATCGCATTCAGCAATGCGACGGCATCAGCCACCGACAGCGCCATGGGTCCTGCCGTGTCCTGGCTCGCGGAAATCGGGATCACGCCGCTGCGCGAGATGAGTCCCACGGTCGGCTTGATGCCGACGATACCGTTGATGCCGCTGGGACACACGATCGAGCCGTCGGTCTCGGAGCCCACGGCCGCCACCGCGAGATACGCCGCGATCGCCGCGCCGGAGCCCGAGCTCGAACCGCAGCTGTTGCGATCGACCGCGTACGGATTGCGCGTCAGACCGCCACGCGCGCTCCATCCGCTGGTCGAGTGAGTCGAGCGGAAGTTGGCCCACTCGGAGAGGTTGGTCTTGCCGAGGATCACCGCGCCGGCCTCGCGCAGCTTCTTCACCAGGAAGGCATCCTGCGATGGCCGCGAGTTCACCAGCGCCAGCGAGCCCGCCGTGGTCAACATCCGGTCAGCGGTGTCGATGTTGTCCTTGAGCAGGATCGGGATGCCGTGCAGCGGGCCGCGCGCACCGGAGCGCGCGCGCTCCGCGTCGAGTTGCGTTGCGATCGCCAGTGCGTCGGGATTCACCTCGATGACGGAATTGAGCGCCGGGCCATGCTTGTCGATGGCGTCGATGCGCGCGAGGAATACGCGCACCAGCTCACGCGAGGTCGTGGCGCCGCTTTTCATGTCCGCCTGCAGCCGTGCGATGGCGTCGCCGTCCCAGGTGTCGGCCGCGTCCGTCGCAATATTGGCCTGCGAGTACGTCGCCAACGGCAGAAAGGCCAGCGCCGCCGCCAGCCACCGAAACGGTGCACGGCACCCGGTAAGTGTTGCTTTGGTGTGCATAAGAACTCCTTGGTCATTCCGCGCCACGTCGCCCGACGCGTTCTCTACAATCACGCGATGGCAAAGCGCGGCTGGATTCTCTTCATCGTCCTGGGCGTGGTCTGGGGCATGCCCTATCTTCTGATTCGTATCGCGGTCGGCACGATCGATCCTCTCATCGTTGCCGGCTCGCGCACACTGATCGGCGCACTCTTGTTGTTGCCGGTCGCGCTGCATCGTAACGCTTTGGCGGTCGCGTTTCGCAACTGGAAGTGGCTGCTCGCCTTTACGCTGCTGGAGATCAGCATTCCCTGGGTCATGCTCGGCCACGCGGAAACCAGGCTCAACAGTTCCACGGCCGGCCTGCTCATCGCCATCGTGCCGCTGTTCGCGGCCATCATCGTCACCCGGCTCGGCCACGAGAAGCTGGAAGCGCGGCGCCTGCTGGGCCTCGGTCTCGGATTCGCCGGTGTGGCGCTGCTCGTGGGCCTGGACATCGACCTGCACGACTGGCTGGCCGTACTCGCCACCATCGTGGTGGCACTGTGTTACGCCATCGGCCCCATCATCCTCGATCGCAAGCTGCAGCACGTTCCTTCGATTGGTGTGGTGACCGCCTCGCTCATCCTGGCCACCCTCATCTACCTGCCGTTCGCGCCATTCCTGTGGCGTCCGGGCGGAACTCTGGCCGCCTGGGGTTCCGTGGCGGCGCTGGGCGTGGTGTGCACCGCGTTCGCATTCATGGTTTTCTTCGCGCTGATCCGCGAAGTCGGGCCGGCGCGCGCCACGGTGATCACGTACATCAATCCCGCGGTGGCGATTCTCCTCGGTGCGGTGGTACTGCACGAGCCGCTGACCACCGGCATGATGATCGGCTTTCCGCTGGTGCTCATCGGATCGTACCTGGGAACCACCCGCGGCCGGCCGGCGATCACGGAGGCAGTTCCGCGAACTGCGGAAGATCGTCCGTAATCGAGTCCCACGGCGCCTTCGAGCCCACGAAGATGTGCGCCGACGGGCGGATCGACGGGCTATCTACCAGGGTTCCAAGCGTGACGTGCACGTAGGGCCCCGAGCCGATATCCGAATACAGCAGCGAGCCACACTTCCCGCAGTGCAGGTCGTAGGTCGATTCGCCGCCATAACGCAGGGTCGCTTCGCGCCCCGCGCTCAGCTCCAGTTTCTCGCGCTCGATTCCCGCGAAGGGCTTGAAGGCCGAGCCGGTGGCGCGGCGGCATTGCGAGCAATGGCAGATCAACGAATAACGGAATTCATCCTTGACGCGATAGCGCACCGCCCCGCACAGACAAGAACCCGCGAGAGTGCAACCGACGAGGGAATTTTCCCGGCTAGCGGTCATATCCGGAATCTTCACCTCTGCGATGACGCGACATGTGGAGGACCAGCAGGGCCACACCCAGTCCCGCAAGAGCAATGATGGCCAGCAGTCCCGGCCAGCTTCGAGGCCAGCCCAGGACAACCGGCACCGCGACGACGACGGAGGTCGCGATCAACGCAATTCCGGCGATGGCGCTCAAGACGGAAGCGCGCCCGGCTGGATGGGTATGCCGTTTCCTCGGCATGCGTCAGGTCATTCGCTTGCCGCCCGGGGCGTGCTGCCAGCCGAGGCATAGCAGGGACGTGATCAACAACACGCTGTACTCCGCACCGTTCCGCCCCGCGCCCACGACGAACCAGCCATTCGATGCGTGGACCATGAAGATGCCGACCACGTAGATGGCCGACAGCAGCAGCGTGACGGGAAAGACGAAACGCCCGACTACCAGGAGGATCGAGCCGAGACACTCGGTGAGCGTGATCGACCAGGCGATCGCAAGACCGAACGGCAGTCCCTGGGAGTCGAGATACTCACCAAATCCCGTCGTGCCACCGCTCAGCAGCCGGTAGAAGCCATGCGCTGCCACGAGCCAGGCCAGCATGACGCGCAGTACCAGCCAACCCACCTGGCTGCGGGAATTGATAGTCATGTGAGCACCAGCCACTGAACCAGGGTGTAGACGATTCCGGCGACGAACAGCGTACCGAAGATCTGCTTGTTGTACCGCGCGATCCACAGCGGCAGGTAGATGTCGAAGTTGTCCTGCCGGTCGTCGGTGTAGCGTGCCGCGACATTGGTCAGCGGGCAGCGAAATCCATTGATGAGCAGGATCATGACTTCAACCATGACGAGGCCGATCAAAACCAGCGCCGCGGTGAAGTCTCGCTGCATGGCCGCCACGGGAATCAACGCGATGCATCCGGCAAAGAATGCCCACGCGATGGTGTGCACGATCTTCACGGTGCGCAACGCGCCGTGCGGGCTGTTCATGGTTGGTTAGCCTCGCCTCCGGCGGGCCGCATCGATACGATCGATCAGCTGGTCGATCATCGCGTTTTTCGAGAACGCCCATCCCTTGTTGACGGGGATGAACGGGATCTCCTGGCCGAATCGGCCGGCCTGTCGCAACCGCAAGGTGGCCCGGCTGGGATTCGAGAAGGCCGTGTAACTCACGTTCACGATCTCCTCCAGGCGGATGGTGGTTTCTTCGCCTCGATTCCTGACTACCAGGAAGTCGCCGGCGTCCCAGACCTCATCGACCAGGTTGAATAGCATCTTTCTCATGACGACGTATCCGACGACTCCCATGATCAGCGGTGCGATCAGGAAGGGGATGGCTTCGATCTGACGCGGGATGCCGAAGAGCGCGGTCCCGAGGAATACCGCCAGGAATCCAAACCAGAGGATCGGAAACACCTTCTTGCTGATCACGGTGGATTTTGACGAAAGGCGCTGCATGTCAGCCTCACGCGTCGGCGAACTCGAAAACCTGATTCATCCTGCCACGGCAGGACGCGGCTCGCAGCCAATCCTATAGACCACCCTCTCCGGACACATATATAAGTACGGCTCTCGGGGCCGCAGGGTTAACCAGCTTGGAGTTCTACACAAAGGCCTTCTTCGTCGCGCTGGCCGTACTCGTCGGCTACCTGCTGATGCTGGTACTGCAGCCGTTTGCCGGCTCGATGGCCTGGGCGATTTTCCTGGCCTTCATCCTCAACCCGTTTCACAACTGGCTGACGCGCAAGCTGGGTAACCGGCCGGGGACATCCGCCGGCATCATCACCGGGCTGACACCATTCGCTCTGCTGACGCCGCTCACCCTGCTGGGCATCGCCTTCGCCAGTCAGGCGCGGGCGCTCGTTGGGTACCTGCGCTCCCAGGATTTGCACCTGGACGGTTCGTTGTTGCAGGAGATCGAGAAATATCCGGTCATCGGACCCGCGGCGCGCTTCGCGCGTGAAGAGCTGCAACTCGACGCGGCCGATTTCCAGGGCTGGATCACGCGTGTTGCCGAGGCGGCGCTGAGCAATGTCGGCTCGCTGGGCAGCGGCATCGTGCTCGGTGCTTTGGGGACGCTGGTCGGCTTCTTCTTCATGCTTTTCCTGCTCTTCTTCTTCCTGCGCGATGGCGAGACGATGTTCGCGCGATTGAAGCGCCTGATCCCGGTGCCCGAAGACCATCGCGAGCAACTGTTCAATCATCTCGCGAGCGTCACACGCGGCGTGTTCTACGGCATCGGCCTCACGGCCATCGTGCAGGGCGTACTGGTCGGCATTGGTTTCGCCATTGCCGGGTTGCCGTCCCCCGTCGTGTTCGGGGTACTCGCGGCGGTGCTGGCGCTGCTGCCCGCCGGAGGCGCGGCCATCGTGTGGATTCCTGCGACGCTATATCTCTTCGTAGCCGGTCACTGGAAGATGGGCGTGTTCATGCTCATATGGGGCGTGATCACCTCGACCTCGGACAATTTCCTGCGGCCCATTCTCGTGTCGCGTTATGCGCCGGTATCGGCGTTCACGGTATTCGTGGGCGTCGTGGGCGGGATCGCGGCCTTCGGCACCATCGGCATCGTCGTGGGCCCGGTGTTCCTCGCGCTGGTCGCCGCCATCCTGCAGTACTTCGACGAGAAAGTGATCGCGCCGAACAAGCGGAAA
>Ga0068861_100000532_pt1 | contig 22319 bp, 22 predicted proteins | sample KBSSwiS42_FD_66593 | JGI IMG/M metagenome (GOLD analysis project Ga0068861, IMG submission 66593) | Switchgrass rhizosphere microbial communities from Kellogg Biological Station, Michigan, USA - KBS Switchgrass S4-2 | ecosystem: Host-associated > Plants > Roots > Rhizosphere > Soil ...
TCCGTTCGCAAGCTCGAGCGCGCAACGCTGCGAAAACCGATAAGCGCTAGATAAAGCGGCTTGGCGGCAAGGATTCAGAAGGGCCGGCCAGCCGGTATCCTGGCTCAGCCGCGCCAGGGCGGCCACGGACTTGACCCTCAACTTGATCATTGATCGCCCGGCGATGGACCTTAACTGTCCGCTCGTGAATGCCGAGGTCGCCGGCGATTTGCTTGTTGAGCCGGCCGCGCAAGACGTGGCCGAGGACCTCGCGCTCGCGAGCACTGAGCGCGGCGAAGCGCGCGCGAAGCTTCTGCCGGCGGGACCTTTCCTGGCGTTCCTGCGCGTCGCGCACCAACGCCCGCCGCAAGGCCTCGAGCAGCAACTCCTTCGGCGCCGTCTTTTCAAGAACGTCCTCGGCCCCGCCGCGCATCGCGCGCACGGTCGACACGGTGTCCGCATGCCCGGTCAGGAAGAGGACCGGAAGCCGAGATTGGGTCTGTGCGAGGGCCGACTGGAGGTCGAGGCCGTTCATATCCGGCATGCGCAGGTCGACGACCACGCATCCCGGTTCGTCGGCCGAACGCTGGGCCAGAAACTCGCGCGCCGATGAATACGTCCTCGTCGGAAATCCGCTGGCGCGCAAGAGCAGCGACGTTGCGATCAGAAAGGATTCGTCGTCATCGACGATATGCACTGTCGATCGATCACTTCGGTCTCCGTCGCTCATGAGGCGTTAGGAAAGAATTCCTTGAAATCTACCAGTCGTCTCGGAGGGGGACGCACTCGACCCCCAACACACCCTCTGCGACGCCCTAGGCTGCGCCGTTAAACCCTCTCTTACCTAACGCGCAGTTTGACCATCGTTTAGGACGCAGGGCATCCCCGCTCGCGAGCCCAGCATCGTTCCCGTGCCGTACGCGGTGTCGCCAACCAGGCGACGGGCTTGAGACGGAAGCGCTGCTCGACGCGATCGAGCAGCGTCCTGGTCGAGTCGACCTCCTGCCTTGGCATTGGCGTGGACGACGGGTTGAATTTCAGAGCAGCCCGCGGTCCAATCGGCTGTAGGCCAGTCCCTTCAGGTGCGCTTAGCGGCCTCGGTGAGGTCGGAGCTACCAAGCCCGACCGCCTCGCCACGATCAGGAAGGGGCGTTTCGAGCAAGGGGCGAGTACTCAGCGAATGTAGTGTTGGCACACAGGACAAGAGAGAATTATGGTCAACCGTCGGCGCGCCATCGTGGGCTCACTTGCTCTCTTGGCGGCGCAGCGCGTCTCCCATGCGCAGTCGCCGTCGAGGACGTTGCGTATCGGTCTTCTCGCGTGGGGTGGCCGACCGCCCGACCCGGATCCGCTGACCGCGGCATTCATTCAGGGCTTGCGCGACGGCGGCCATGTCCTTGGACAGACCGTGCAGCCCGAATTCCGTTTCTCGGAAGGCCGCCGGGAGCGGCTGTTCGAGAACGCCGCCGATCTTGTCAGCCGCAGCGTCGATGTCATTGTCGTTGCCGGACCCGCGCCGATCATGGCGGCGCATGCAGCGACGAGTTCGATCCCAATCGTGATGATGGGTGGCAGCAGCGACCCCGTCTTGGAGGGGCTGACGACAAGCCTCGCGCGGCCGAGCGGCAACATCACCGGTTTCACGTACGCTGCCACGCCTGAGCGCTTCGGAAAGGAACTCGAGTTGCTGAAGGTAGCCGTCGGTCGCCTGTCGCGTATTGCCGTGCTCACGGACATCGATCCGGAACTCTATCGTCGGACACTGGCGACTCCGATTGGCGAAGCGGCGCGGATCCTGGACGTGGACGTCCCGCCGCCGATCCACGTCGCCCATCCGCAGGGGCTGGAAGCGGCATTTGCGCAGGTCAAGCGCAGCGACGCCGACTCGGTGTTGATGGCAACGGGTGGTGTCCTGTACGCCGCTCGGGAACGCGTCGCCTCGCTCGCACTTCAGCACCGGCTACCTACGATGGCCGCCGTGCGCGAATTTCCACTGGCCGGAGCGCTCATGAGTTACGGGCCCGACTTCATCGATCTGTTTCGCAGGTCGGGCGAATACGTGGCGCGTATTCTCCGCGGCACCAAACCCGCTGAGCTCCCGATTCAGCAGCCGGCCAAGTTCGACCTCGTGATCAATCTCAAGACGGCCGCGGTACTGGGGATGACGATCCCACAATCGTTGCTGCTGCGCGCGAACGAAGTCATCCGCTGACAGCAACGCGTGGCCGCGCTGAAAAGCACGGCCTCCGAGCAGGGCGCAAGATTGCTTGAACAAGAACGCCAGCTGACTCTTGCCTGTCACGCACCTCCAAGCACGCGCTGGGAATCGCCGCAGAGACCCTGGCTCTCGATGATTCGCTGACGATGGACGTCCGGTTCGGGTCGCATGCTGCCGTTGTATTGAGACCTCGCTGCACCGGGGGCGCTTCTCATCATCAATGGCAGAGGTGCAGTCGCAATACTGGCTTTCCTCCAGGCCATTTCGGTTCCGAGTCCCTTTGCCAGCCCGACCAGAGTCCCCGGAAACGGTCACTTAAGGACTTGTTGCGCCCGCAGCAGAACCTCTGACGGGATCGCGAGCCCGAAGCGCCGCGCCGTGCTCGCGTTCAAGAAGAGGTCGAAGTGGGTGGGCTGCTGCACGGGCAGGTCACCCGGCCGCTCACCGCGCAGAATCTTGTCGACGTAGATCGCGGCTTGCCGCGTCATCTCCGGCGAATTTGGAAAGTACCCGGCCAGTCCACCTGCTCCGATACACAGCCCGAGGAGCGGAATACCCGTCCTGTTTTGCAGGTCTACCATGCGCCCGCAGTGTGTTCTATCAAATGGCGGGCCACCGAGCACAATGGCCGCATCGATCCCGCGCATCGACATGAATGCGGTTTCGAAATCGTCTGCCGAGACCACCGCCGTCGGAACAAGCGTCAGGCGCATGGTGACTGCAGCTTTGCGGAGCCCCTCCAGTTGCAGATGGTGAACGGGGTTCTGCGACATCAGCACGGCGATGCGAGTCGCCCGCGGCATCAGCGTACGGGCCAGCTCCAAGTCCTTGACGACCATCTCGACGCCCAGGTCGGCGACGCCGGTGATGTTGCCAGCGGGCTTGGCGAGGCTCGACACGAGCCGGGTAGCGACTGGATCCGTCACGTTCCAGAAAACGATCGGAATGGTCGACGTGGCCGCCTTTGCGGCGAGTGCGCCGGGCCACGATCACGTCGGGCTGCAGCGCGACGAGCTCCGCCGCGAGCGCAGGGAACGCCGAGTTTGTCCCCATCCGCCCCGCGTCGGTCGAATGCAATATTGCGGCCCTCCATCCAGCCGAGGTCGCGCAGCGCCCGGGAGAGAGGGCCGGCGGGACCACCAGGAACGATCGAGCCTTGAACGATGGCCGCGACGCGTGCGACTCGTTTCTCCTCGGCGACGGCTGGCAGGAGTCTCACGAACAAGCCGACGCCCAGGACTGCTGAAATGCGGCGTCGCAGCGGCGACACGACCGTCGCACGCTGCACACGTTGATCTGTGCGACTTCGCGAAGCTACGCCGCCGAACTCGAGTTGCCATTCACGGATAGTTGGCATGAGCTCAGCTTGCCATTACGAAGGTGCCATCAGGCTCCGGAAGACGTGTGGGGCAAAGTCCAGGAGTCACGCTGCAGCGATAGTTTGGACCCGACAGTTCAGGTCCCTGCCTTTGAATGCATCGCGCGTCGGTGATTAGACGTCGTGGAGCACGGTCCGTGCCCGGATCAAGGCCGGATAATCGAAGCCGTCAGTGAACTTCTTGTAGATGCTTTGCAGCATCGCATCGGTTTCTTCGGCGCGGCCTTGCGATTGGCAAAGTTGTGCCAGTGCAGTGGCCGCACGGAGCGCATACAGCAGCGCGCCTTGTTGCTGCGCGGTCTCGACCGCTCGGCGGTACGAGGCTTCGGCTGCCGCAGCGTCGCCGTCGAGTTGCGCCAACCGGCCGCGCACCAAGAGGAAAAGGGCTGCCTGGTACACCTCCCCAGTCTCGTGCTGGATCTTCTCGCCCGACCGCATGAACTCGATCGCTTCGTCGCTGCGCCCGGCGTCGAGCAACGCATCGGCGGCATCAGCAGCGTACGCGGTGCTGGCGATGCCGGCCAACGCCGTCCATGCCAAGTACCCTTCGCGAAGTAGTTGCACGCCTTTTTCAACCTGTCCCGTCGCGACCAGGGCTCGCCCGAAGGCAGACTTCGTCCACGAGCCAAAAACCTTCATGCCATAGCGCTCCGCCAGCTCCAGCGCCCGGGCGCAGCATGTGATCGCGTTCCTCCAATCGCCCTTCAAATTGGCCATCGCAGCCGTCTCCGCTACCGCCAACATCTGCTATTCGGGTTCTGTCGCTGCTCTGCAATGGCGAGCGCTTCACCGGCACATGCATCAGCCGCTAAGACCTGACCTTGCAGGCTGAGGTTCGTTAGCGCCCCGACGGTCGCCCCTCGTGCTGCGCGGAATGCCGCAACACAGCGCCGTTTCGGCGCCCGTGCCGCGGTCGTGCCACGCTTCAAGTGGCCTGTGACAGGACTGTGCCGGCTGAGGGCGGATCGGCCGGCCGACCGACGCTCGCCGCGCGCTCAGCGCAGACGGACAAAGCTGATGCGGTCGATCGGCCCGTCGGAGTTTCCTTGCCGCCACTTCTCGTCGACGACTCGCAGCAGCCCTTGTCGCTCCATCGCTTTCAGGTCGCGCGCCACGCTGTCGTACACATACGGATTCTCGAGACCGGTGCCCGCGGCCTCGACTTCGATCGGGACGCCGATGTCGGCGGAAAGAAAGATCCGGGTCGATAGAGTTCTCATGCTGACACGCGCGATGCACGTCGATAGCGATGGGAGATCATCCTAGCCACTGAATCATCGATCGCAAGAGCTCGCGCTACTGCGATGCGAAAACGACACCGGGGCGATCGGAGCACAGCGCGGATTGCTGCTTTTTCGCTCGATCGCCGCCGGGTGCCGCCGACCGGGGCGGCCGGGCCGTTGCTCGGCTTCTATCCACAGGCTTGTGCACAGCGACGGTGGACAAGATCCCGGCGTCGCCGCGCGTGCCGCATTGAAAGAAAATATCGGCTCGACCGGAAAGGCGAGCGACCGCTGCCGCACCGCTTGCGTTCCCGACCAACCCGTCGAGCAGCAGTTTCTCAGCGTCGAGGTCGCTGCTGCGCAACGCGGTCGCCGTCCTCACGAGCGGGTCGTATGCAGCTCGGCGCCTCGCCTTACTTGAGGAGCGACTCAGCGGCCTTCTCGATGAGCGAGGCCACGGCCTGCGGCTGGGAGACGTACACGGCGTGGCTGCCCGCCACTTCGCCGACGATCGACCCGGCCCGCTGCGCCATCTGACGTTGTGCCGGTGGCGGGATCATCTTGTCGTCGGAGGCGACCAGATACCAGCTGGGCTTGGACTTCCACGCCGGGAGGGTCACCTCGCCCGCCAAAGCGTCGACACCCCAGGGCACCTGCGAGGCCGCCATGAAGCCGGCCTTCGCCGCGTCGACGTCGGCGGCGAACGACTCGGCGAACTTGTTCTGGTCGAGCAGCAGGAAGCCATCACGAGGAGGAAGGATCGGCGGCACCGGAGCACCGGGCGGCGGGTTCTTGATGAGAGAGTCGACGGACTCGCCCTTGTCGGGAGCAAACGCAGCCACGTAGACCAGGCCCGCGACGTTGGGGTGGGTCCCGGCCTCGGTGATCACGACACCGCCGTACGAGTGGCCCACGAGGAGTGTCTTGCCTGGCTGGGCGGCAATGACCCGCTTCGTGAAGGCGACGTCGTCTGCGAGCGACGTCGTCGGGTTCTGAACGATGGCGACGTCGTGGCCGTCCTTCCTTAGGATGTTGTAGACGCCCCCCCAGCCGGAGCCGTCGACGAAGCCGCCGTGGACGAGAACGATGGTGAGTTTCGAGGCGTTCATGGTGAGCCCTTCCAAAGGTTGCAAGGAATCGCCCTGCCGAATGCTTTAGAACTAAAGCATGATCAGACTTTAAAAGGTAATGGTTGACATGTCAACCATGTTTTCAGGGCACCGTGGTTTCGCGAAGTCCGTTGTCGTCAGGTGTCCGTTGTCGTCAGGTATCTGGCAAACATGCAGACATCTCCAACCGCTTTGTGGCAAGCTTGATCGATGAACACATCGAGCCTGAAACTGGTGAAGCTGCTCGCCAGCCTCTGCATCGGCGCAGCGCTGCTCACCGCCTGCGCGGCGAACTCAGGGAGCGTGTACGTCCCGTCGGCAAAGAGCTGCGACCCCACCGGCGACACCGACGCGCGCCGCGCCTGCAACCGCTAGCGCAGCCTGCGCGTCGGCGACGCCCCGTCCCGCACTAGCACCTTAGGGCTGTTGCCGGTTCGTTGACGGCACGCAGAATCCCCGCAGGGAAACTGCGGAGGAGTCGCATGGTGTCGTGTGCCCGATTGGCGTCCGCCCGATCGCTTGCGCCGGCGCGCTGGCTGGCGATCTTCAGCTTGATGTTGGCGAACGCCGCGGCCGCGCAAGGTGTCGCGCCGCCGGCCCCGGCCGGCGACAAGCCGTTCGGCGGCTTCGAGCCCGTGCTGCACCTGCGCACGTTCTACCTCGATCAGGAAAGCCTCACCGGCGTGCCCGCCTCGGCGTGGGCGCTGGGCGGATGGGCGGGCGTGCGCAGTCCCTGGTGGGGCGACATGTTCCAGCTCGGCGTCGTCGGCTACACCTCGCTGAAGCTATACGGTCCCGACGACAAGGACGGGACCCGACTGCTCGGGCCCGGCCAGGAGTCGATCGCGGTGCTCGGCGAGGCGTTCGGCTCGCTGCGGGTGCTCGGCCAGACTTTCACCGGCTACCGCCAGCGGATCAATCGCCCGTTCATCAACATCCAGGACAACCGGATGGTGCCGAACACCTTCGAGGCGTACACGCTGACCGGCGCCGCGAGCGACGTGTCGTACACCGGCGGGTACATCACGAAGATCAAGAAGCGCGACAGCGAGCACTTCGTGTGGATGTCCGATGGCGCCGGCGGCAGCGGCGAGCACAAGGGCACCGCGTTCGCCGGTGCCACCTGGGACTTCGTCAAGAACGGCTACGTCCGCGCCGACTTCCAGCAAACGACCGATGTGTTCAACACGTTCTACGCCGACGGCAAGTACCCGATCGCCCTCGACGCCCAGACCGTGCTGGTGCTGGGTGCGCAATACATCCACCAGAAGTCGGTCGGTGATGCGCAGATCGGCAACTTCTCGACCTGGGGCGCGGGGGTGCAGGCGGCGATCTCGCGCGGGCCGTTCGGGGGGCAGCTTTACTACACGCAGACCGGCAAGGGGTTCGACACCCAGAACCCGTACGGCGACCACCCTTCGTATCTCTACCTGATGCAGGTCGCATTCAACACCGCCGGCGAACAGGCCTGGGGAATCGGCGGCACGGTCGACTTCGCGACCCTCGGCGCGCCCGGGTTCACGGCGAGTGCCATCTACGCGAGCGGCAGCCGCCGCGTCAACGCGACCACGGGTGCGGCAATTCCCGATCGCGACGAAACCAATGTCCGCGCCGACTACGCGTTCCCGAAGGGAACCATGCTGCAAGGGCTGGTGGCGACGCTCAGATATTCGTGGCTGCATCAGGACGGCTCGCCGCAGACGGCGCCGCAGCTGCGGGCCTACGTCAACTACGACGTCCGCTTCTGACCTGAGGCGCCGGGTCTCGCCGGCGCTCGCGAGCGTGCGCGTGCGCAGCGCGGTTCGGCCAGAATCGCAGCCCATGCCCGTCGGCCCCGATCGACTCGTCATCACCTGCGAGCACGCCGGCAACATCGTGCCGGAGCGGTACCAGCCACTGTTCGCGGGGCACGAGCACCTGCTGCCGACGCATCGCGGCTGGGACCCGGGCGCGCTGTTGCTCGCCCGCGAAATGGCCGAGCGTTTTCACGCGCCGCTCTATTACGACGAGACGACGCGCCTGCTCGCCGACCTGAACCGTTCGATCGGCAACCCCGAGCTGCATTCGGAAGCGACGCGTCACCTGTCGCTGCGTGAGCGACGCGAGCTTCTCGACGCCTACTACCACCCGCATCGAGTGCGAGTCGACGCCGCGATGGCCGAGGCCGTCGCGACCGGCGATCGCGTCGTCCACATCGCCTCGCACAGCTTCACTCCGGAGCTCAACGGTCACGTGCGCACCGCCGACATCGGCATGCTCTACGACCCCGGCCGGCCCGGCGAGGTCGCGTTCGCGACCGCCTGGCTCGATGCGCTCGCCCGCGCCGACCCGTCGCTCCGGTTGCGCCGCAACTATCCCTACATCGGCAAGAGCGACGGCGTGACGCAGGTGATGCGTCGCAGGTATCCGCCCGAGCGCTACGTCGGCATCGAGCTCGAGGTCAACCAGCGCTACGTCGAGGCCGGCGGGCCGGCGTGGCCGAAGATCCGCCGGACGCTCGTCGAGACGCTCGGCGAGGCGCTTCAGCTGCGCGGCGGCACCGGGCCCGAGGGCGGATAGACCGGCTGCACCGGCGCGTCGGGATAAGCCGCCGGAACCGGAAGGCCGTGCGGCGCCGGGTAGGCGGTCGGCGCGGGGTACGCCGGCGCCGGCGAGACCTGCGGCGCTCGCGCGATGCGGGCATTGCCCCCGGTGACGATCACGATCACCGGATCGCCGGGCGCCCAGGCATCGGCGGTCACGCCCTGGATGACGGCGCGGCGCTGTCCGTCGCGCATCTGGACGATGATCTCGACGCCGTTCTGCCGGGTCGAGTCGCGCTCGATCGCGTTGCCGGCGACGCCGCCGACCACCGCGCCGAGGACGGTCGCGATGGCCGCGCCGTTGCCGCCGCCGACGGCCGAGCCGGCGATGCCGCCGACGATCGCTCCGGCGCCCGCGCCGACCCCGCTCTGGCTGCCGTCGATGGTGACCGGGCGGACCGACAGCACGGTGGCATCGTAGACGTGCGACATGCGCTGCGCTCCGTACACCGGAACGACGTTGGGATCGGAAGTCGCGCACGCCGCGAGCGCGAGCGTGACAGCGAGGATCGAGAGGGTTCTCATGGGATTCCTTGCCCGGTCGGTTGACGACCAACTCGTGATCGCGTCGAGTTGACCACAGCCGGAGCGCTGCTGTTTCGCCGCCTGGGAAAGCCCGTGCAAAGAACTGTGAACGACGCGCCGCGCCGTGACGGATTTCCGGTCTAGCCGTGCAGGCGGCTCGAGCGCGGAACGCTCGCGAGCAGGAACTCCATCTGGTCGGCGAGGATGCGCCGGCCGCGCAGGATCATGTCTTCGTGCAGGCTGGGCACGTAGGGCAGGTAGTGGAGCGACATCCGCGCTTCCTCGGGCAGCCGGTTGCCCTTGTGGCCGTTGCAGGCGCGGCAGGCGGTGATGCAGTTCATCCAGCTGTCGTCGCCGCCGCGCGACGTCGGCACGATGTGCTCGCGCGTCAGGTCGTCGACGTGGAAGTGGCCGACGCAGTAGGCGCAGGTCTGGCGATCGCGCGCGAACAGCTTCGGGTTGCTGAGCGCCGGCGAGCGGCGCCAGGCGCGGCTCGGCACCGCGCCGCGCACGGCGATGATCGGGTGCACCTCGATCTTCGATTGCAGCCCGGTGCGCCGCTGGGTGCCGCCGCGCAGCACGTGGAAGGCCTCGCCGAGCGTCCATGCGACGCCGTCGCTGGCGTAGATCACGGCGGCTTCCTTGGCCGAGATCCACGACTGCGGACGACCGGACATGTCGAGCTGCAGGACTTCCATGATCCCCCGAGCGTAATGCATGGCGCAGCCTCGCTCAAGAAGGCGATGCGCAGGCACGACGCCGGAGCATGACGCGCAGCCGCAGGGCGCGGGTTACGACTCGTAAAGGCCGCGGCCGCGCGCCATCAGCCGAGTCAGGCCGAGCAGAGCGCCGATGTTCGGCGCCGCGACGCCGACGCGGCCGGCGATCTCGTGCACCGCCGTCACCAGCGCGTCGAGTTCGATCGTGCGGCCGGCATCGGCGTCCTGCAGCATCGAAGTGCGGAAGCCGCCGAGCTCGCGCGTGAGGTCGAGCCGGTCGGCGCCCGATTGCACGATCGGGCAGCCGATGCGGGCGCCGATCTCGGCCGCCTCGGTCATGCAGCGAAGCACGAAGTCGCGCACCAGCGCGTCGTCGAGGATCGCATCGGTGAGCGCGCCGGTGAGCGCCGAGACCGGGTTGATCGTCATGTTGCCCCAGAGCTTGTACCAGACGTCGATGCGAATGTCGGCACTGGCCTCGGCCTGAAAGCCCGCGCTGGCGAGCGCGGCGCAGACCGCGTCGACACGCGCCGAGACGCCGCCCGCGGGCTCGCCGACGATGAGGCGCTCGCCGATGGTGTGGCGCACGCGTCCGGGCGAAGGGCTCGACGCCGCCAGGTGGACGACGCAGCCGAGGACGCGCTCGAGCGGCAGCCGGGCGAGCATCGCGCCGCCGGGATCGACGCTCGCGAGCGGCGCCTGCGCCGGCATCGCGGCGGGAAGGAGCCACCAGGGCACACCGTTCATCGCCGGCAGGAGGACCGTCGTCGGGCCGAGCAGCGGCCTCATCGCGTTGGCGACGACAGGCAGAGCCGGCGCCTTGACGGCGATGACGACGAGCTCCTGCTCGCCGAGCGTCGCCGCGTCGTCGCTCGCCTTCAGCGGCACCGAGAACGATCCGCGCGCGCTTTCGACGTGCAGGCCGTCGGCGCGGACACGGGCGAGCGTCGCGCCGCGTGCGAGTGCCGACACTTCGTGGCCGGCGCGGGCCAGGCGCGCCGCGATCAGGCCGCCGACCGCGCCCAGGCCGACCACCGCGACCTTCATCGGCCGCCTCCGGGCGAAAGGCTACAAATACGCACGATTAGTAGCCGCGACCCAGGGCCGGTCGGCAGCGTTCCGGCAAAATAGCACGATCGTTCGATTTCCTGGCTCCCCGAGGTTGCACGTGGATTCGCTCCTCAATGCCGACAACACCAGCACCGACGGCTCGGTCGAGACGGCGCCGCCGCGCCCGCTCATGAAAGGCCAGCAGACGCGCGCCGCCATTCTCGACGCAGCGCTCGCGCTCGCGTCGCACATCGGCCTCGAAGGACTGTCGATCGGCGCCCTGGCCGAGGTGACCGGCATGAGCAAGTCGGGCGTCTTCGCCCACTTCGGCTCGCGCGAGGGGCTGCAGATCTCGGTCGTCCGCGAGTACCACGCGAAGTTCGAGGACGAGGTCTTCCGCCCGGCGATGAGCGCGCCGCGCGGCCTGCCGCGGTTGCGGGCCCTCTTCGACCGCTGGGTGCGCCGGGTCTCGGTCGAGATCGATTCCGGCTGCATCTATATCAGCGGCGCGGTCGAGTTCGACGACCGGCCGGGTCCCGTGCGCGATGCGCTCGTGACGATGGTGCAGACCTGGCAGGACGCGCTCGAGCGCGCCATTCGCGCCGCGGTCGACGCCGGCCACCTGCGCCCAGACACCGACGCCGGCCAGCTCCTGTTCGAGATCCACGGCCTCATTCTTGCGCTTCACCACGATGCGCGCTTCCTGCGCCACGCCGGCGCCGAGGAGCGTGCCCGCACTGCCTTCGCGCGGCTGCTCGCCCATGCGGCGACGCCGCCGCAAGGTTCGGCGCCCGCGGCCGACCTTCCCTGACCCGTCTCGCTTTCCAGCTTCCAAGGAGTCCACTCCCATGCCGTCCTATACCCCGCCGCTGCGCGACATGCGCTTCGTGCTGCACGAAGTGCTCGACGTCGTCGGCGCACTGAAGCGCCTGCCGGCGCATGCCGAGGTCGACGCCGAGACGATCGACGCCGTTCTCGAGGAAGCCGGCAAGTTCGCGAGCGAGGTGCTGGCACCGCTGAATGCGATCGGCGACGCCGAGGGCTGCGTGCTCGACAAGACGACGCACGAGGTCAAGACCGCGACCGGCTTCAAGGAGGCGTACGCGAAGTACGTCGAGGGCGGCTGGCCGGCGCTGAGCTGCGATCCGGCGTTCGGCGGCCAGGGCCTGCCGCACGTCGTCAGCCAGTGCCTGTTCGAGATGCTCAACTCGGCCAACCAGGCGTGGACGATGTACCCGGGCCTTTCGCACGGCGCCTACGAGTGCCTGCACGCGTACGGCACCGACGAGCAGAAGCGCCTCTATCTCGGCAAGCTGACGAGCGGCCACTGGACCGGGACGATGTGCCTCACCGAGCCGCAGTGCGGCACCGACCTCGGCCTGCTCCGGACCAAGGCCGAGCCGAAGGCCGACGGCAGCTACCGCCTCACCGGCAACAAGATCTTCATTTCCGCCGGCGAGCACGACATGGCGGAGAACATCATCCACCTCGTCCTCGCCCGGCTTCCCGACTCGCCCGCCGGCTCGAAAGGGATCTCGCTGTTCGTCGTGCCGAAGTGGAACGTCAAGGCCGACGGATCGCTCGGCGAGCGCAACGCCATCTGGTGCGGCGGCCTCGAGCACAAGATGGGAATCCACGGCAACGCGACCGCGCAGATCGTCCTCGACGGCGCCGTCGGCACGCTCGTCGGCGAGCCCAACAAGGGACTGTCGGCGATGTTCGTGATGATGAACGCAGCGCGCCTCGGCGTCGGCATGCAGTCGCTCGGCCTGACCGAGGTGGCCTACCAGAACGCGGCGGTCTACGCCAAGGAGCGGCTGCAGATGCGCTCGCTGTCGGGCCCGAAGGCGCCCGACAAGGCGGCCGATCCGATCATCGTCCACCCCGATGTCAGGAGGATGCTGCTGACCGCGCGCGCCTTCGCCGAGGGCGGACGGGCGCTCGCCGTGTTCACGACGCTGCTCCTCGACCGCGAGCTGGCGAGCGACGACGACGAAGAGAAGAAGGAATGCGCCGACCTGGTCGCGCTGCTCACGCCGATCGTGAAGGCCTTCTTCACCGACAACGCCTGGATCGCGACCTCGCACTGCCTCCAGGTCTTCGGCGGCCACGGCTACATCCGCGAATGGGGGATGGAGCAGTTCGTTCGCGACTCGCGGATCAACATGATCTACGAAGGCACCAACACCATCCAGTCGCTCGACCTGCTCGGCCGCAAGGTGCTCTCGGACAACGGCGCCAAGCTGAAGAAGTTCGGCAAGCTCATCGAAGCTTTCGTCGAGGAGGAAGGCACGAACGAGGCGATGCAGGAGTTCGTGAACCCGCTCGCCGACCTCGGCGGCAAGGTCACCAAGCTCACCACCGAGATCGGCATGAAGGCGTTCCAGAACCCGGACGAGGTCGGCGCCGCGGCGGTCGACTACCTTCGCGTCTGCGGCCATCTCGTCTTCGCCTACCTGTGGGCGAGGATGGCGAAGGTGGCGCTCGACAAGGAATCGTCGGGCGACACGTTCTACGTCGCCAAGCTGGCGACGGCGCGCTTCTACTTCGCCAAGCTGCTGCCCGAGACGGCAGGGCTCATCCGCAGCGCCCGCGCCGGCGTTGCGCCGATGATGGCGCTCGATGCGGCTCTTTTCTGATCGGACCCGAACCATGATCCTCACCAAGAAGAATCTCGTCGTCGCCTGCCTGCTCGCCGGCGCCTCCTTTGCCGCCGCCGCCCAGGCGAGCTCGCCCGTCGGCGTCTGGAAGACCGTCGACGACGCGACCCAGAAGGAGAAGTCGCTGATCCGCATCGTCGAGGCGAACGGCGTCTACAGCGGCAAGGTCGAGAAGCTCCTCGATCCGGCGACGCCGCCCGATGCCGTCTGCAAGGACTGCAGCGACGACCGCAAGGACAAGCCGATCCTCGGCATGACGATCCTTCGCAACATGAAGCAGAGCGCCGACGACAAGAACGTCTTCGAGGGCGGCGAAATCCTCGACCCGAACAACGGCAAGGTCTACAAGTCGAAGCTGAAGCTGGTCGACAACGGCGCGAAGCTCGACGTCCGCGGCTACATCGGCGTGCCGATGCTCGGCCGCACGCAGACCTGGATTCGGGCCGAATGAGCACGGGAGCCAAGATGGAACCAAGATTCAACGTCAGGAAGGTCGCCGTCCTCGGCGCCGGCGTCATGGGCGCGCAGATCGCCGCTCACCTCGTCAACGTGCGCGTGCCGGTGATCCTGTTCGACTTGCCTGCGAAGGAAGGCCCCAAGAACGGGATCGTCACCAAGGCGGTCGAGAACCTGAAGAAGCTCAAGCCCGCGCCGCTCGGCGTCGCCGAGGAGGCCGCGCTGATCGAGCAGGCCAACTACGAGGAGCACCTCGACAAGCTCAAGGACTGCGACCTCGTCATCGAGGCGATCGCCGAGCGGATGGACTGGAAGCTCGACCTCTACACCAAGGTCGCGCCGGCGATCGCGCCGCACGCAATCATCGCCAGCAACACCTCCGGGCTCAGCATCACCAAGCTCTCGGAGGTGCTGCCCGAGGAGATCAAGTCGCGCTTCTGCGGCATCCACTTCTTCAACCCGCCGCGCTACATGGCGCTGGTCGAGCTGATCGCGACGCCGACGACGGATCCGAAGATCCTCGACGCGCTCGAGGCGTTCGTGACGACCGCGCTCGGCAAGTCGGTCGTCCGCGCCAAGGACACGCCGAACTTCATCGCCAACCGCGTCGGCATCGCCGGCATGCTGGCGACGATGAAGGAGGCCGAGACCTACGGCCTGAGCTACGACGTCGTCGACGACCTCACCGGCAAGAAGCTCGGCCGCGCCAGCTCGGGAACGTTTCGCACCGCCGACGTGGTCGGGCTCGACACGATGGCGCACGTCATCAAGACGCTGCAGGACAACCTCGGCCCGGAGCAGGGCAACGATCCGTTCTTCGCGAGCTTCGCGACGCCGCCGGTGCTGCAGAAGCTGCTCGACGCCGGCGCGCTCGGCCAGAAGAGCGGCGCCGGCTTCTACAAGAAAGTCGGCAAGGACATCTTGCGCTACGACGCCGAGAAGGGCGATTACGTCGCGGGCGGCGGCAAGGCCGACGAGGTCGTCGCGCGGATGCTCAAGAAGCCGCCGGCGGAGCGTCTCAAGCTGCTGCACGACTCGAAGAACCCGCAGGCGCAGTTCCTGTGGGCGATCCTGCGCGACAGCTTCCATTACGCCGCGGTCCACCTCGGCGACGTCGCCGAGAGTGCGCGCGACATCGACTTCGCGATGCGCTGGGGCTTCGGCACCAGCCAGGGGCCGTTCGAGCTCTGGCAGCAGGCCGGCTGGCTGCAGGTCGCTCAGTGGGTCAAGGAAGACATCGATGCCGGCCGCGCGCTCAGCAGCGCGCCGCTGCCGGCCTGGGTGTTCGAAGGCGCGGTCGCGAGCAACGGCGGCGTCCATCACCCCGAAGGGTCGTGGAGCGCGGCTTTCGCGCGCTTCGTCGCGCCGAGCACGCTGCCGGTGTACCAGCGCCAGCCGTTCCGTGACGCCGTGTTCGGCGCCGACGCGCCGGCGCCGCTCAAGGCCGGCACCGAGGTCTTCAAGAACGACGAGATCCGCGTCTGGACCCTCGACGGCGAGGTGCTGATCGCCAGCATCACCGCCAAGCTCCACCTCATCAGCCCGGCGGTGATCGAAGGGCTGCTGAAGGCGGTCGACCTCGCCGAGAGCTCGTACCGTGGCCTCGTGATCTGGTCGCCCGACGACGTGTTCTCGGCCGGCGCCAACCTCGAGGCGCTGATGCCGGTCTTCATGAAGAGCGGCGGCAAGGGCATCCTGCCCGAGGTCAAGAAGCTGCAGGACGCGATGCTGCGAGTCCGCTATGCGACGGTCCCCGTCGTCGCCGCGGTGCGCGGGATCGCGCTCGGCGGCGGCAACGAGATCGCGATCCATTGCGCGCGCCGGGTCGCGGCGATGGAGAGCTACATGGGCTTCGTCGAGGTCGGCGTCGGGCTGCTGCCGGCCGGCGGCGGCCTGGCCTACCTGGCGCGCCGCGCCGCCGAGATGGCGTCGGCCGGCAACGCCAACGCCGACTTGATGAAGTTCCTCACCGACGGCTTCACGAGCGCGGCGACGGCCAAGGTCGGCACGAGCGCGATCGAGAGCAGGAAGCTCGGCTACCTGCTCTGGAGCGACGTCATCGTCGCGCACAAGGACGAGCTGCTCCACGTCGCCAGCCAGCAGGTGAAGGCGATGAGCGAGAGCGGCTGGCGGCCGCCGGCGAAGACGACCTTCCCCGTCGCCGGCCGGAACGCGATCGCGACGATCAAGGTCCAGCTCGTCAACATGCGCGACGGCGGCTTCATCAGCGGGCACGACTTCCACGTCGCCTCGCTGATCGCCGAGGTGGTGTGCGGCGGCGACGTCGACGCCGGATCGATGGTGAGCGAGGAGTACCTGATGGCGATGGAGCGCACGCGCTTCTGCGCGCTGCTCGACCACCCGAAGACGCAGGAACGGATCATGGGGATGCTCTCGACCGGCAAGCCGGTCCGCAATTGAAGGACGACAGATGAGCAAGCAAGTGCAGGACGCCTACATCGTCGCGGCGACGCGCACGCCGATCGGCCGCTCGGGGCGGGGCTTTTTCCGCAACACCCGGCCCGACGACCTGCTCGTCGCCGCGATCCGCAGCGCGATGAAGCAGGTGCCCGGGCTCGACCCCGCGGCGATCGAGGACGCGATCGTCGGCTGCTCGTTCCCGGAAGGGGAGCAGGGAATGAACATGGCGCGGATCGCCGTCGCGCTGTGCGGCTTTCCGAAGCCGGTTGGTGGCGTCACGGTCAACCGCTTCTGCGCGTCGGGCCTGACCGCTGTGCAGATGGCCGCCGACCGCATTCGCGTCGGCGAGGCCGACGTGCTGATCGCTGGCGGCGCCGAGTCGATGAGCCTGGTGCCGATGGGCGGCAACAAGCCATCGTTCAACCCGGAGATCTTCGCTCGCGACGAGAACGTCGGCATCGCCTACGGCATGGGCCTGACGGCCGAGAAGGTGGCGCTGCAATGGAAGGTGAGCCGCGAGGCGCAGGACGCGTTCGCGCTCGAGTCGCACCAGCGTGCGTTGAAGGCGCAGGCGGCGGGCGAGTTTGGCGACGAGATGACGCCGATCGACGTTGTCGATCGCTTCCCCGACCTCGCGACCGGCGAGCAGGGCACCAGGACGCGCACCGTCAAGCTCGACGAAGGCCCGCGGCCGGACACCTCGCTCGAGGGGCTGGCCAAGCTGCGGCCGGTGTTCGCGGCGGCGAAGGATCCGCAAGGCAAGTCGACCGGGATGGGCAGCGTCACGGCGGGCAACAGCTCGCAGACGAGCGACGGCGCGGGCGCGCTGATCCTGGCGAGCGAGAAGGCGGTCAGGCAGTTCGACCTCAAGCCGCTCGCCCGCTTCGTCAGCTTCGCGGCGCGCGGCGTGCCGCCCGAGATCATGGGCATCGGTCCGATCGAGGCGATCCCGGCGGCGCTCAAGTACGCCGGGCTGTCGCTCGACGACATGGGCTGGATCGAGCTGAACGAGGCGTTCGCGGCGCAGTCGCTCGCGGTCATCAACTCGGTCGGGCTCGACCGCGCGAAGGTGAACCCGATGGGCGGCGCGATCGCGCTCGGCCACCCGCTCGGCGCGACCGGCGCGATCCGCTCGGCGACCGTCGTCCACGCGCTGCGCCGCCACAACCTCAAGTACGGCATGGTGACGATGTGCGTGGGCACCGGCCAGGGCGCGGCCGGCATCTTCGAGCGTGTCTGACAGCAAGGGAACCGACATGAGCATCAAGACGGCGGTCGTGGACGGCGTCGCGACGATCGAGATCGCGCGCCCCGAGAAGAAGAACGCGATCACGAGGGCGATGTACACGCAGCTCGCCGTCGCGTTCGACGCGGCGCGCGAGAACCCCGCCGTTCGCGCCGTGCTGCTCACCGGCCAGCCCGGCATCTTCACCTCGGGCAACGACATCGAGGATTTCGTCCAGCGTCCGAGCGACGAGGAGCCGCCGTCGATCGCCTTCATGAAGGCGCTGATCGGCTGCGACAAGCCGGTGATCGCCGCGGTCACCGGGGCAGCGATCGGCATCGGCACGACGATGCTGCTGCACTGCGACTTCGTCTACGTCTCGGACGAAGCGCGCCTGGCGATGCCGTTCGTGAGCCTCGGCCTCGTCCCCGAGTTCGCGTCGAGCCTGGTCGTTCCCCGGCTGATCGGCAACGCGCGCGCCGCCGAGAAGCTGCTCCTCGGCGATCCGTTCACGGGCGCCGACGCCGTCGAGTGCGGCATCGCCAATGCCGTGCTGCCGGCGAGCGAGGTCGTCAAGCACGCGCGCCGCGTCGCCGAGCGCTTCAATGCGCTGCCACCCGGCGCCGTGCGCGAGACCAAGCGGCTGATGAGGCGCGGCGCTTCGGCGGCGATCCTCGACGCGATCGGCGTCGAGCGGGACATCTTCGCTGCCCGCCTGCAGAGCCCGGAAGCGAAGGAAGCCTTCAGTGCCTTCTTCGAGAAGCGCAAGCCCGACTTCTCGCGCTTCTGACGGCGGCACGGGCGCCGATGCGGCGGCGCGCGCGGAGCGCGTCGCCGCATCGGCCGCGTTCCTGGCGCTCAAGGTCGTGCTGGCGCCGGTCCTCGTCGCGCAGGCGCTCGCGACGCGGCGGCGCGCGCCGGTGCTGCCCGAGGCGGAAGGCGAGCGCGCAGGCTTTCTCGGCACGGCCGACGCGCCGACGCTGCGCCTGCTCGTCGCCGGCGATTCGTCGGCCGCGGGCGTCGGCGTCGCGCGCCAGGAGCAGGCCGTCGTCGGCCACCTGGTGCGGACGCTGCACGAGGCGAGCGGGCGCCGCATCGAATGGGCATTGCGCGCTCGCACCGGGCTGACGACGCGAGGTGTCCACCGCCTGCTCGTCGAGACGACGCCGTTCGCCGCCGACGTCGCCGTCGTCATCACCGGCGTCAACGACGTCATCGACCAGGTGACGACGCGGCGCGCGGTCGGTGACCGGGCGGCGCTGGCCGACTGGCTGCTCGGTACGGCGGGAGTTCGCCACGTCGTCTTCGCGCCGCTGCCGCCGGTGCACCGGTTCCCGCTCCTGCCCGAGCCGCTGCGCCGCGTCATGGGCGCGGATGCACGCCGTCACGACGCCGCCCTGGCGCGCTGGGCGGCGACGCGAAGCGACGTCTCGCACGCCGCCTTCGCGCTCGACCTCGACGCCGCCGGCATGGCGAGCGACGGCTTCCATCCCGGCGAGCCGGTCTATCGCGCCTGCGGCGAGGCGCTCGCTGCCCACGTCGCGCGCCTGCCGCTACGATGAGCCGTCGTTGGGCTCGAGGAGATGTCGGCGTGAGAAACATCGGGATCCTCGCTTGATCGCGCCGCTGCGCTGGCGCGTCGGCGACGTCACCGTCACGCGCATCGTCGAGTCGGGCGGCGATTCGTCGCCGCTCTTCGCCAGCGTGTCGCCGGCGTTCCTGTTCTCCAACCTGAGCGCCGAGGCGGTTCAGTCTCAGGCGTGGCTCAGGCCGCACTTCGCGACCGCCGACGGCCGCCTGATCGCGTCGATCCACGCCTTCGTCGTCGAGTCGCGCGGCAAGACGATCGTCGTCGACACCTGCGTCGGCAACGACAAGGTGCGCGCCTTGCCGGCGTGGACGCGGCTGAGCGGTCCCTTCCTCGCCGACTTCGCGGCCGCCGGCTTCGCGCTCGACCGCGTCGACGCGGTGCTGTGCACACACCTGCACTCCGATCACGTCGGCTGGAACACGCGCCTCGCCGACGGCCGCTGGGTGCCGACGTTCCCGCGCGCGCGCTACCTTCTGAGCCGCCTCGACTACGACGGCCTGGCCGCGGCAGACGACGAGAACTCGCGCGAGGTGCTGGCCGATTCGGTGGCGCCGGTGCTCGCTGCCGGCCTGGTCGACTGGGTCGACAACTCGCACGCGATCACCGACGAGGTCCGCCTCGAGCCGACGCCCGGGCACACGCCGGGTCACGTCAGCGTGCGAATCCGCTCGGGCGGCGCCGAGGCGGTCATCACCGGCGATCTCATGCACCACCCGATCCAGTGCTGTGACCCGCGCGTCGAATCGCGCTTCAATGCCGACTCCGAGCAGGCGTTCGCGACGCGGATGCGGTTCCTGCGCGAGCAGGCCGATCGCGACGTGCTCGTCCTCGGCACGCACTTCGCCGCGCCGACCGGCGGTCGCTTCGTCTCGTCGGGCGAGGCGTGGCGCTTCGAGGTGCCGGCCGCTCAGGACGCCGCGAGCGCTACCAGCTGACCTCGCGATCGGGCGTGGCGCCGATCTTGTGGATCGAGAGGTCCGCGCCGACGAACTCGTCTTCCTGCGAAAGGCGCAAGCCCACGACCGCGCGCAGCAACCCATAGACGGCGAGCCCGCTGGCGAATGCCCAGGCGATGCCGAGGGCGGTGCCGACCAGCTGGGCCGAGAGCGCGACGCCGCCGCGGCCGCCGAGCGCGGCCTGGCCGAAGATGCCGGCCGCGATTCCGCCCCACGCGCCGCACAGGCCGTGCAGCGGCCAGACGCCGAGCACGTCGTCGATCTTCCAGCGGTTCTGCGTCAACGTGAACAGCAGGACGAAGATCGCGCCCGCGGCGCCGCCGGTGGCGAGCGCGCCGAGCGGGTGCATGACGTCGGACCCAGCGCAGACCGCGACCAGGCCGGCGAGCGGACCGTTGTGGACAAAGCCCGGGTCGTTGCGGCCGACGAGTGTCGCGACGATCGTTCCGCCGGCCATCGCCATCAGCGAGTTGACGGCGACCAGACCCGAGATCTTGTCGAGCGTCTGCGCACTCATCACGTTGAAGCCGAACCAGCCGACGGTGAGCATCCAGGCGCCGAGGGCGAGGAACGGGATGCTCGATGGCGGATGGGCGCTGACCGCGCCGTCCTTGCGATAGCGGTTGCTGCGCGCGCCGAGCAGGAGCACGGCCGCCAGCGCGACCCAGCCGCCGACCGCGTGGACGACGACGCTGCCGGCGAAGTCGTGGAACTCGGCGCCGGCCACCGACTTGATCCAGGCCTGGATGCCGAAGTTGCCGTTCCAGGCGACGCCTTCGAAGAGCGGGTAGACCGCGCCGACGAGCGCAGCGGTCGCGACCAGCTGCGGCCCGAAGCGCGAGCGCTCGGCGATGCCGCCCGAGACGATCGCCGGAATCGCGGCGGCAAAGGTGAGCAGGAAGAAGAACTTGACCAGCTCGTAGCCGTTCTTCGCGGCGAGCGCGTCGGCGCCGGTGAAGAAGTGGGTGCCGTAGGCGATGGCGTAGCCGACGAAGAAGTAGGCGACGGTCGAGACCGCGAAGTCGACCATGATCTTGACCAGCGCGTTGACCTGGTTCTTCGCGCGCACGGTGCCGAGCTCGAGGAAGGCGAAGCCGCCGTGCATCGCCAGCACCATGATCGCGCCGAGCAGGATGAACAGGGCGTCGCCGCCGCTGCGGGCTTCGTTCATGTCGTCTCCTCCCTGTCGTTGTTCGATCTGTCGCGGGGCCGTCCCGCGGCGCGCCTAGGTCGGCAGCGGTCGGGGCCTTCCGTTGCCGTCGATGGCGACGTACGTGAGATTGGCTTCGGTGACCTTGACGACGTGGAGGTCGGCCGGGTTGCGCTCGGCGAACACCTCGACGTTGACCGTCACCGACGTCCGGCCGATGCGCTCGACGCGGACATAGAAGCTGAGCAGATCGCCCATCGAGACCGGCTGCTTGAAGACGAACTGGTTGACGGCGACGGTGGCGATCCGCCCCTTCGCGATCCTGGCCGGAAGGACGGCGCCGGCGATGTCGACTTGGGCCATGATCCAGCCACCGAAGATGTCGCCGTTGCCGTTGGCGTCGGCCGGCATCGGCATCGTCCGCATCGCCAGGTGGCGGTCGTCGGGCAGCTGCAGCGGCGCGATGCCGGACACGACCGCGCGGGCGTCCTCGTCTGAAATCTCGGGCATATTGCTCCCACCTCGAAGCGGCGACCGGCCGATTCTTCCATCAATAACCGCTGACCCCGCCACCGATGCGACCCGGCGCCCTCTCCACGCCGCCGCCCGCCGCCGCGGCGACCCCGCGCGAGGGAGCGCCGGCGCCGAAATCCGACTGGCGCACGCTCGCCAAGCTGCTCCCCTACGTCTGGGCCTGGCGCTGGCGCGTGCTGGTCGCGCTCGCCTGCCTGGTCGCGGCCAAGCTCGCCAACATCGGCGTGCCGCTGGTCCTCAAGAACCTGGTCGACGCGCTCGCGCTCCAGCCCGGCGATCCGCGCACGGCGCTGGTCGTTCCGGTCGCGATCCTGCTCGCCTACGGCGCGCTGCGCGTCTCGATCACGCTCTTCACCGAGCTGCGCGAGTTCCTGTTCTATCCGGTCGCGGCGCGGATCGCGCGGCGCGTCTCGCTCGAGGCGTTCGAGCACCTGCTCGCGCTCAGCCTGCGCTTTCACCTCGAGCGCCAGACCGGCGGCGTCTCGCGCGACATCGAGCGCGGCTCGCGCTCGATCCAGTCGCTCCTCAACTACACGATCTACA
>Ga0068861_100000534_pt1 | contig 22295 bp, 20 predicted proteins | sample KBSSwiS42_FD_66593 | JGI IMG/M metagenome (GOLD analysis project Ga0068861, IMG submission 66593) | Switchgrass rhizosphere microbial communities from Kellogg Biological Station, Michigan, USA - KBS Switchgrass S4-2 | ecosystem: Host-associated > Plants > Roots > Rhizosphere > Soil ...
GTTGCTCCAGATCCCGATGAACGCAATCGGATAGAAGATCAGGCTGTCGACGCCCTCCCCGAAGATCGTCGATCCGATCGTACGCGTCCATAGCCATTTGCCGTCAGTGAGGATTTTCATCTTCGCGAGCACGACGCTGTTGACGATGTCGCCGGCCCAGAAGGCGGTGAGCGAGGCGAGCACGATCCGCCAGCTCGAACCGAACACGTCCTCATAGGCCTTCTGGCCGGCCCATCCCGCCGCCGGCGGCATCTGCACCACTACCCACGCCATCACCGCCATGAAGATCAGCGCGCCCGCCGCGGCCCAGATCACGCGCCGGGCGCGCGCATAGCCGTAAACCTCGGTCAGCACGTCATCGATGATGTACGAGAGCGGAAAGAACAGGATCCCCGCGCCGAAAATGAAATCATGGCCGAACAGATTGACCACCGACAGCTTGGCCGCGCCGATCAGGTTCGAGAGCACGAGGATGACGACGAACGCCGTCATCACGAAATCATAGTAGCGGAAATGCTCGCCCGTGAGTTCGTTGCCCGTGACCCGCTTCAGCTTCATGCGATCCCCCTCGATCCGTCCGCGGCGGTTATGATCGCGGTTCCCCGGCCACGCAATCCGCGCTAGTCGGGACCGGCACGCGCCCGTAGCTCAGTCGGATAGAGCACGAGCCTTCTAAGCTTGGGGTCGCAGGTTCGAATCCTGCCGGGCGCGCCAATTCTCCCGCAGGCCATTGCGCGTCCGCCATTTACTGCAGCCGTTGTTTGACGTGGTCCGCCAGCCGCAACGCAAGCGTCAGGATCGTGAACGTCGGATTGAACGTTCCCCCCGTCGCGAACACCGAGCAGCCCGCCATGTAGAGATTCTCTACCCCGTGAACCCGGCAATTCTCGTCTACGACCCCCAGTTTCGGATCCCGCGCCATCCTCGTCGTCCCCATGTGATGCTGGTCGCCGCGCAGGTCGCTCGGCCATTTGCCTTCGCCCTCACCTTCGGGAATCGTCGAATGGAGTTCGCCAAATCCGCTACGGCCCAGTTCTTCCCGCAGCAGTCGCGTGCCCGTGGCGATACCGCGCTGATCCTCCGCGCTCAGCCGCCAGTCGACCACGACCTTGCGCAAGCCGAATGCGTCGCGATCCCCTCCGATCGAGATCCGGCTATCGGGATTCGGCAATTGCTCGGCCGTGAATCGCAGTGGAATCGCCGCCAGCGGTGACGGTGGCATGTTCCGGCCGTATTTGATTCGGCCTGCGACATATTTCGCCAGTCCGGGGCCGGCGCCGAGAACCGAGGCGAGATCGCGCATCCGGTTTCCGCCACGCTCCTGCGGCAGCACCAGGCGCCTCAGCGCATCGATTTGCGGTAGCCGGGGATATTGGAAGCGCAGTCGCATGGCCGGCAAATCGAGCGCGCGCTTGGTCTGATCGGACAGGCTGATGTACGACACGAACCGCCGATTGGCACCAAGTCGCTTGTAGATCGCGCCATTTTCGCCGGTCTGGAACAGCAGATTCGCATAGGGGTTCGTGAGCGCGATCGCTGCGCTCGCATATTCCAGATGCAGCATGAAACAGCGGCCGACGAGGCCATGTTCGTTCCCGAGGCCGATCCCCGCCGCATTCTCGGAAAGCAGCAACAGGCGTGCGTTTTCGATGCCGCCGCACGCGACGATGAAGATTCGCGCGCGCACCTTGAACCGCCCGTCCGGAAGCACGCCGACGTCGACTTGCCGTACCGGCCCGCTATTCTCATTGGCATCGAACCGCAGCGCGTTCGCGTTCAGATAGACGGTGACGTTCGACGCCTGGCGCAACTCAGGCCCATAATGCTGGCCAAATCGTGTGATCGGACCTTGCTGCAGGACCCGCACGGTGAAATGCGGGCCGCGGAACGGCTCGGGAATATCCTCCGGGACGATGCCCCAATCGGTGAGCGCATAGCCATAGGGGCCAAGTCGCAAGACCGGCTGGGCGCGCCGGTACCATGGTTCGAGCTCGGAGAGCGGGAACGGCCAGCCCGAATAGGGAACGCCCGGCCGAGTCTCGAAATCGAGCGGACTGGGCAGGTCGCACCAGGCGCCGCCCCAACGGTTCGTCGTCCCGCCGAAGTAACGAACACGTGATTCGTTGAAGATGTCATAGCGGCGACCAATGTCGCTCCCGGAATAAAGGTCCTGCGTCGCCGGATCGGGCTGTTCGCCGCCGCTTTCCAGCAAGGTGACGCGCGTTCCCGAGTTGATGAACTCGCGCGCCAGCGTGATCCCCGCGGCGCCGCCCCCCACGATGCAGAGATCGGTTTCGATCACGGTCCCGGCCGGCACCGAACGTGCGTCTGTGAACATGGATCCCCCCGGCTAATCGATCACCCGACATTTCGCGGATGGCAGTAATATGGGTCAGTTCCAAGCCAAGGCCAGAAATAATCGCGCACACTAGTTAAGTGCATTAACCAATGGTATTGCGCATGCGTCGACGTCGGCGGGGTGGTAGCGTTGCACGTTCAGGGGGTATCGGCGACCGGGCCGGAACGGCTTGGGGTCATCATCGTCGCGGAAAACGCGTCGTTGTCCAATGGCGGCGAATCCTACCTGCCCATCCAGTGGTTCCGGGAATTGCTGAAGCAGGGAGTTGACGCCCATCTGCTCGTGCACGCGCGTTCAAAACCCGAACTCGATCAAACATTGAGCAGCTATTCTCCCCGGATTCACTATGTTCCGGAAGTGCTGTTGCAGAAGATCTGCTGGCAAATTGGAGCTGCACTCCCGTCGCATATCAGAGAATTCACCAGCGGTTGGATGGTGCATTTGATTACCCAACTGATGCAGCGTCGCGCTGTCCGGCGACTGATCGCGCAATATGGGATCGACGTGGTTCACGAACCGACCCCCGTCGCGCCGCGCCTGCCCAGTCTGATGTATGATCTTGGCGTGCCGGTCGTGATCGGGCCGATGAATGGCAACATGACCTATCCGCCGGGGTATCGCACAAGCCGATCCTATGCCGAACGGGCGTTCGTGAAGGTCGCGCAAGGCTTCTCCGATCTGGCTAACTATCTGGTGCCGGGAAAGCGGCGGGCGGATATGCTGCTGGTGGCCAACGAGCGAACCCGTTTGGCCCTGCCGGCGGGCTGCACGCCCAACGTGGCAATTCTTTGCGAGAACGGCGTCGATCCGAACGTCTGGCGGCGACCCGATGATCTTGCTGCGAGCTCGTCTGACGGCCTGCGTCTGGCATTCCTCGGCCGACTGGTGGACTGGAAAGGTGTCGACCTGGTGCTCGAGGTCGTCGCCGAAGTGAAGGCGCGGATGCCGTCGGTCGAGCTGGCCATTATCGGCGACGGTCCGGATTGCGGACGGCTGCAATCGCAAGCCGAAACGCTTGGGATTTCCAGCGCGGTGACCTTTCACGGCTGGGTAGCACCTGAGGAATGCCCAAGGCTGTTATCGCAGTCGGACGTGCTGTTGTTTCCCAGCGTTTTCGATTGCGGCGGTGCCGCGGTGCTCGAGGCGATGGCGCTCGGGATGACGGTGGTAGCCCTCGATTGGGGTGGTCCGGGCGACTATCTCGATGCGACCTGCGGCGTATTGATCGAGCCGCTCAGCCGGCGTCACGCGGTTGCCGAAATGGCCAAGGCGCTCCTGAATATGACTCCCGGCAAACGGCGCGAACTCGGCGAGGCTGCGCAGCGTCGGATCGCCGAAGAGTATACATGGCCCGCCAAGGTGCGCCACATTCTGGAAGTATACCGGTTCGTGCGGACGGTCGATAACGCCGTCCCGCCGATCGAAGAGCTCGATTCCGTTTCACGGGAGGAAGAAACTGAAGCGGCTTTCCAGGCGGGAGAGTTATGCGAACAGTAATAGCGATCAGCCTGGGCGCATATTCTTTACCTTATGCAGCAGTGTGCATCCGCAGCCTGGCCGAGAACCTCGATGGTGACTCGGCGATACATCTGCTGACGGACTCGCAAAGCGACCGGGTACAGCTGGAACAGGCGTTTTCAGGCCTGGACCGAGTCAAGGTCCACGTGGCCGATGAACTATGGGCGGACGATGCGAATCCCATGCGCCGCTACGCAGGGCTGGAGAAGCTTCGCGGCGGTCACCCTTGCTGGCGCAAGCTGACCGACCCAATGTTGCTCGCACGCGAGGGGGATGAGGTCGTCGTTGTCGATCCGGACGTCTATTTCCCACGTCGGTTTTCGTTCGAAGCGGTAGGCGACGCGACGCTGCGACTGATGTGGCAAAAACCCAACTGCCTGCTGCCCTTCTCGGTCGTTGCCGCGGCATTTGCGAATGGTGTCGCGCTGGCTGACCACGTCGACATCGGCATCGCGCAATATCGCGCGCCGCTCGACCTCGAATGGCTCGACTGGCTGGTGACGTCGCTCGGCGAAATGCCGCGGATGATGCATGTCGAGGCGATCCTGTGGTCGGGCCTGGCAATGCGGATGGGCGGCGGGTATCTGGCGTCGGACCGCTGGCACTGCTGGGCCAATACGCAATCGAAGCGCCTCCGGCTGAAGGCCGGCGCCAAGCCCATCCAGATGTTGCGTGCAGAAGACTTGCGCTCGTGCCTGGCCTTTCATGCCGGAGGGACCGCGAAGCATTGGGTGGCCTCGCCCGGTGCCGAAGAAGCGCTGAACCGCTTTTCAAAATCACCCGGCGGCAAGCCGCTGGGGCCGGCGACGGTGCGGCCGTTCGTGCCGTTTACCGAGGACAAATTCGAGTGGCTTCGCAAGCGGGCAAGGACGTTGACCGCGCTCGGCTATTACAAGTTCCTCGGAAGAATGCCGCCCGTGTGAAACGCGTGGCCGGAACGGCATCTCTTGCTCTTCCCAGCCGTAGCGCCGATCGAGTTTCGACAATTGGCTGGTGAAGCCTTCGAATCGATGATGTACGCCGGCACGAGCCGCTCATAGGGCTTGATCTCGGCGAAGGTACCGCGGTCGTGCGAGGGGAGCTGGCCGATTTCGGCCATCGCCGCGACCATGGCGGGCGTGTCGGCGACCACGCCATAGTGCAGCGTCCCACTCAACGGTCCTTCGAGGAGCGTGCGGCCGATGCAAGCGATCGCCGTCTAATTTAACAGCCCAGTAACCAAGGTTAGCGCGCTGTCGCAGCTACTACGGTGCGAATTCCCGACTGGTCATTTCCGCTTCTCCTAATTACTTGCTATACTCAGACAAAATAGGAGAGCAGTCGGGTGGCCGAAGAGCTGGCACTTGTTGCAGATGTGGGTCGGCTGTCGGTGCGCTTCGGGCTTACCGGAGGAACGGAAGGCTTCGGCCCGCGCGACATTCGGCGCTACATGACGGCCGAACATTCGACCTTCACCAGCGCGCTGGTGGAATATCTCAAGGATTTCGGGTTGCAGAACCAGCCGATCCCGAGCGTGCTCGCAGTCGCGGGCGTCGCGCGCGGGGACCTGATCAACCTCACCGGAAGCCGCTGGTACATCTCGCTTTCGGGGATCGAGGCCGTGCTGCGCGAACGGCCGCGCGCGCTCAACGAATGCGCCGCCAAGGCGCTTGCGCTCACTCGCTTGGGTGCTTCGGCGTTCACTGCGCTGCCGGGAGCCCGACCGAAACCAGTCGCGCCCGGCGGCAATTTCGTTTTGATCGGGACCGGCACCGGGCTCGGTGTTTCAGCGCTGATCAGCGCGGGCGACCGTCTCGTGCCGGTGCAGAGCGAGGCTGGCCACATGGCATTCTCGCCCGAGACCAAGGATGAGGAGCGGTTCGCGGAATTCTGCATCGCGCGTGGCCAGGCGCTCGACGCGGAGGCGCTGATCAGCGCGCAGGGGCTGATGACGGCATATGAGGCGCTGAGCGGCGGCCGTCGATTGGCAACTCCAGAAGAAGTCACGCGCGGCGTGGGACGCGACCCTGTCGCCGACCAGGTCGTCCGCATGATGGTCGAGGCGCTCGGTGCGTTCGCGGGCAATTGCGCGCTCGCGTTCGGCGCCTGGGACGGCATCTTCCTCACCGGCCCGATCGCGCGCGCGCTGCAAACCCAACTCGCTGCACCCGGGTTTCGCCGGCGGATGGAGGCCAAGGCCGCATTTCGCCGCCAGCTCAGCGAGATCCCGCTTGCGGTGGTGACGCAGAACGACCTCGAACTGGTCGGCGCCGCCGCGGCGATCGAAATGCTTGGCCCCGGCGTGCATTGACACACGCCCCATTCCTCCGTTGAGAATTCGGCGGGAGGGAGGGTCGATCGATGATGTTCGCCAAGCATCTCCGCGCGCGTGTGCGATCGGGGGAGATCACCAGCAGCGTGCGCATCTGGCAGCGTCCGCACGTCAGGATCGACGGACGCTATCCGATCGACGGCGGACATATCATCGTCGAAGATCTGCGCGAGATTGCGCCCGACGATCTGACCGATGCGCTCGCGCAGCGCACCGGTTTCGCTGACCTTCCTGACCTGCTCGCGACAGCGCAGCACGGCTATGGCGACCGCATCTTCCTGGTCGATTTCCGCTTCGAGGCAGCATGAACCCGCGCAACAAGCCCGTCATCGCGCTGCTGTCGCCGGGCGCAATGGGCGCCGGCCTCGGCGCGCGCCTCACTGCCGCCGGCTTTCGCGTGCGCACGTCGCTCATGGGCCGCAGCGATCGCACCCTCGCGCGCGCTTATGCTGCCGGAATGATCGCGGCGAGCGACGCCGAGCTGGCTTCGTGCGACATCCTCCTGTCGATCGTCCCTCCCGCCGATGCCGATCCACTTGCGCGCCGGCTGATGCCGCATCTCGCCGCGCGGCGTGAGAAGCCGCTGTACGTCGACGCCAATGCGCTGAGCCCCAACAGCAAGCGCGCGCTCGGCCGGGCGCTCGCCGGCGTCGGCTGCGATTTCGTCGACGCCGCGATTCTCGGCCCCCCGCCGATCGAGGGCAGCGACCAGACGCGGCTGATCCTCGCCGGCCCGCGCGCGAACGACGCGGCAATGCTCGCGGTCCCCGGTGTCGCGGTGCGCCTGCTCGACGGCCCGGTCGGCGCCGCCGCCGCCCTCAAGATGTGCTATGCCGGAATCAACAAGGGCGCCGCAGGCCTCGCCGTCGCGATGCTGCTCGCAGCCGCGCGCAACGGGGCCGCCGATGCGCTGCGCTCCGAAATGGAACTCGGCATGCCCGACCTGTTCAAGCGCGCGCAGCGCCAGCTGCCCGATAGCTTCGGCAAGGCCTATCGCTGGATCGCCGAGATGCGTGAGATCGCCGAATTCCTCGGCGACGATCCCGCCGCGGCGACCTTGTTCAAGGGCATGGCGGGTGTGTTCGAGACGCTCGCCGCGGATGTCGCGGGCGACAGGACCAACGCGAGCCTACTCGGGCGCGCGATCGCGGAGGCTTAAGGCGTTTGATCATTTCCGGCGCGGACGCCGGCTACGGATGATCGGTTTGCGCGGCGCAAAGCTGCAAACACTTCCGAGCGACACAGATCGTTTCGGTTCGGCGCACTCCCTATAGAAGGTTAACGGAATTTACCAACGCGCGGCGCTGCACCATCTCGTCGGCATCGTGGCAGAGGCCGAAAGTTCCCGCACCGGGACGGACTTCGCCGAATCGGGTAGCAGACACGGTGAACCGCGTCGCAGCCCCCAAGCTATTTACCGTCGGCACAGTCATATTGACTATCAAGGTCGCGAACGGGACAGTTGGGCAAAAGCGTACATGATCCATGATCTGGACTCCGCGACGTCGCGTCGCGCATTGTTGAAATCTGCGCTGGTGGGTGCTGGCGCCATCGCCGTCTCCTCCTGCGCTGCGCGCTCCGCGCTGGTGGCGCAGCTTCCAGCGGCTCCCGTGGCTCCGCCGGTTGCGCAGCCAGTGCTCGCCGAAGCCAGGATGGCTTCGATGGTGCCGCAAAAGACATCGAAGGTCGGGCGATTGCCCGTGCCCGAGGGTGTCCGCCCGGAACTCTATGACCGTGCGCTCGCGGCGCTCGACCGTCACGCCGGGCGGATCAGCAGCCATGACCGCATCGCCATCGCCGACTTCACCGTCCCGTCGGCAGAGGCGCGCTTCCATTTCATCGACCTCGGCACCGGCAAGGTCGAGAGCATGCTCGTCGCGCATGGCATGGGATCGGACCCCTATCACACGGGTGTCCTGCACCGCTTCTCGAACGATCCCGGCTCGTACGCGACCTGCGAAGGCGCTTTCCTCGCCACCGACTATTATGTCGGCAAGCACGGCCAGTCGCAGCGGCTGATCGGGCTCGATGCGACGAACAGCAACGCGCTCGATCGCGCGATCGTCGTCCACGCCGCCTGGTACTCGAACCCCGACATGATCGCCGAACACGGCAAGCTCGGCCGCAGCCAGGGCTGCTTCGCCGTCGGCGAGCGCGACCTGGCGCGCGTGTTCCAGCGCCTCGGTCAGGGCCGGCTGATCTACGCCTCGAAAGTGTGAGAGAGTTGATCACGGGACGCGGAAAACCTCTTTTTTGATTCGCGCGAAGACGCGAAGGCGCGAAGAGAGAGTATGTTCGCGCAGAGACGCGGAGACGCGGAGATAGTGCAGCCCGATTGCACCGGCGGGTGCCGGCTCAACCACACCGGCTACCTGCCGCGCTTGAATTGATTTGCGCCCGCTGAACCGGCACTGCAATCTCTGCGCCTCCGCGTCTCCGCGCGAAAACCATTTTTTCCCTTTCTTCGCGCCTTCGCGTCTTCGCGTGAACCCATCTTCCGTCTTCGCATCAGAGCAGCCAAGGGCTGCAGACTTGGCATCCCCTGCCCTCAGCGACTAGGGACGCGGAATGGCCAAGCCCAATTTCCATTCGCTGCACAGCCACGGCATGGTCCGGCTCGGCACCTGCACGCCGATCGCGACGGTCGGCGATCCGGCGGCGAACGCCGAGGCCGTGATCGCGCTGGCACGGCAGGGTGATGCCGAAGCGGCCGACCTGCTGCTGTTTCCCGAGCTCAACGTCACCTCCTACGCGATCGACGACTTGCACCTGCAGGACGCGATGGTGGCTGCGACCCAGGCAGCCCTCACAACAATCGTTGCGGCGAGCACCGACCTGAAGCCGGTCCTGATCGTCGGCGCGGCGCTGGTGCACAATGCGCGGCTGTACAATTGCGCCGTCGTGATCGCGCGTGGCCGCGTGCTGGGCGTGGTTCCGAAGACCTTCCTGCCCAATTACCGCGAATATTATGAGAAGCGCTGGTTCGCCCCGGGCCTCGGCATCACCGGACTCACGATCGATGTCGCCGGCCTGGTCGCGCCGTTCGGTACCGACCAGATCTTTGCCGCCGACGACTTGCCCGATTTCATTTTCCACGTCGAGATCTGCGAGGATTATTGGGCCCCCACCCCGCCCTCGACCGACGGCGCGCTCGCCGGCGCGCTGATCCTGTGCAACTTGTCGGCGTCGAACATCACGATCGGCAAGGCCCGCGAGCGCGCGCTGCTGTGCGCGTCGCAATCCGCGCGCGCGGTCGCTGCCTATGCCTATTCGGCCGCCGGGCCGGGCGAGAGCACTACCGATCTCGCCTGGGACGGCCAGGGGGGTATCTACGAGCTCGGCGAATTGCTCGCCGAGACCGAGCGGTTCGAACTCACCACCGAGATCGTCTATGCCGACATAGATCTCGAACGGCTCAGGCTCGAACGCATGCGCATGGGCACGTTCCACGATTCAGCCCGCGCACGCGAGCATCCGGAGAAAAGATTCCGCCGCATCGGCTTCGCGCATCAGCCGCACTTCGACGACGTCGGGCTGAAGCGCACGCTGCGACGCTTCCCATTCGTGCCGAACACTCCCGCGAATCTCGAAGCCGATTGCTACGAGGCATTCAACATCCAGGTCGAGGCGCTGCGCCAGCGGCTCGCGGCGACCGGATCGAAACACCTCGTGATCGGCGTCTCCGGTGGGCTCGATTCGACTCATGCGTTGATCGTCGCCGCCAAGGCCTTCGACCGCCTCGGCAAGCCGCGTGGCGACATCCTCGGCTATACAATGCCCGGCTTCGCCACCGGCGAGACGACCAGGGCCAATGCCTGGGCACTGATGCACGCGCTCGGCGTGAGCGGCGAAGAGATCGATATCCGTCCCGCGGCGCTGCAGATGCTCAAGGATCTCGGCCACCCCTATGCCCAGGGTGAACCGCTCTATGACGTGACCTTCGAGAACGTCCAGGCAGGGCTGCGCACCGACTATCTGTTCCGCCTCGCCAATCGTCACGGCGGTTTCGTGCTTGGCACCGGCGACTTGTCCGAGCTCGCGCTCGGCTGGTGCACCTATGGCGTCGGCGATCAGATGAGCCATTATGCGGTCAACGCCGGCGTGCCCAAGACGCTGATCCAGTATCTAATCCGCTGGAGCATCGACACCAATCAGTTCAACACCGCCACCGACCAGGTGCTTGCCGCTATCCTCAGTACCGAAATATCGCCCGAGCTGATTCCCGCCGACGCCGCGGGCGCGATGCAAAGTACCCAGGCGCGGATCGGCCCATACGAACTGCACGACTTTTTCCTCCACTATGTCGTGCGCCACGGCCTCGCGCCGTCGAAGATCGCGTTCCTGGCCTGGCATGCGTGGCACGACGCCACCGCAGGGCGCTGGCCGCTCGGCTTTCCGGAGGAGGCGCGCAATGCCTATGACCTGGCGACGATCCGCAAGTGGCTCGGCGAGTTCCTGTATCGCTTCTTCACGATCAGCCAGTTCAAGCGCAGCGCGATCCCGAACGGTCCGAAAGTCTCCGCCGGCGGCGCGCTGAGCCCGCGCGGCGACTGGCGCGCGCCGTCGGACGGGACCGCCAAGGTGTGGCTCGACGAGCTCAAGGCGAACGTGCCAGGTTAAGGTCCTCGGCACTCTACTTCCGTCACCCCGGCCGAAGTGCCGGGGTCTGCCAAGCGAGAAGGGAAAAGCTCGACCTCAAGGGATTCCCGCGGGGATAGGCAGACCCCGGCACTTCGGCCGGGGTGACGAACGGCATCAAATCCCCGCCGGGCGCCGCCATTTCCACATCAGCGCCGGCAGCAGCACCAACGTCAGCGCGAGCGAACTGATCAGCCCGCCCAGGATCACGATCGCCATTGGCCCCTGCACTTCGCGGCCGGCCTGGCCGCTCTCGAGCGCGAGCGGGGCGAGGCCGAACGCCGTCACCAGCGCAGTCATCAGGATCGGCGTCACGCGTTCGCGGACCGCGCGCATCAGCGTCTCGCGCGACCAGGGGGCGCCTTCCGTCTCGACGAGATGATCGGCGTGCGAGATCAGCAGAATCTCGTTGCGCGCGGAGATGCCGAACAGCGCGACGAACCCGACCAATGCGCCGAGCGACAGGACGTGACCTGTCAGCGCCACTGCGACCACGCCGCCCGCCAGTGCCAGCGGCATGCCTGCGACGATCAGCAGCGCCGGACGCACCCCGCCGAACGCCAGGATCAGCAGCGCAACGATCGCGACGCTCGCGAGTGCGACATGGCCGCCGAGCTGGCGCGCCGCCGCGGCCTGGCCCTCGGCCTCGCCGCTCCACGACAGATAGACACCGGCGGGCAGATGGACATTGGCCCCGACTCGCCGGCGTGCGGCGTCGACGAACCCGGACACATCGCCGCCGTCGACATTCGCGGTGACCATCTGGCGGCGCTGCCCGGCGTCATGTGCAATCATCGACCGGCCTTCCTCGAGCCCGATCGTCGCGATGTCGGCGAGCCGCACTGCCTGCCCGTTCGCGCCGCGCACCAGCATACCGCCGATGTCCTCGGGATCGCGCCGCAGCGCAGGTGGTACGACGACGCTCGCAGGGACCGTGCGATCGGCGAGGCTGAGCACGCCCGCCGGCACGCCTTCGAACATCGCATCGATCGCAGCACCGGCGTCGGCCGGGTCGACGCCGTGCAGCGCCATCCGAGCGGGATCGAGCGACACGCGCAGGATCGGCGTACCCGGCTGCATCTTGACTTGGACATCGGCCGCGCCCGGCGTCGCGCGCACCTGTGCCGCGACTTGGCTGGCGACGCGGTCGAGCGTGTCGAGATCGCCGCCGAGCACGCTGATCGCGACCGCGGCGGTCTCGCCCGACAGCGATTCGCTGATCCGATCGCCGAGAAAGGTCGTGACTTCGCTTTGCAGCGCAGGCGTCCCTTCGAGCACGCCGCGGATCTTCTCGAGCGCTGCATCCTCGCCCTTGCCGTCGACGGCTTTCAGTCGGACGTGGAACTCGGCGCGATTGGGCTCCCAGGTGTCCTCGCCCGATTCGGCTCGCCCCATCTGTTCCTCGGCGCTCAACACCTCGGGGATCGCGAGCAATTGCTGCGAGATCCGCTGGCCGGTGCGCCGCATCCAATCGAACGACGCGCCGACCGGACCATTGATCTGGAGCACATAATGGCGCTCGCGAAACGACGGCAGCAGTTCGTTCCCGAAGCTTGCCGCGGCGACCACCGCGACGATACCAATTGCTGCGACTCCGAACGCGATCATGCCCGGCGCGCCAAGCAGCCGTTCGGTCGCGCGGCTATGCCATGCCTTGAAGCGCGTGAGCAGACCCGGCTCGGCACGCGGCTCGCTGCGCCCGAGCAGCAGCAGCGCCAGCGCCGGCGTGACGGTCATCGCAACGATCAGCGAGGCAAGCGTAGCCAGCAGGAACGACAGCGCGAGCGGCGCGAAGAAGGCACCTTGCAGGCCGGTCAGGAACAGGATCGGCATGATCGTCAGCGCCAGCACGAAAGTCGCGTAGACCACCGGCCCGCGCACCTCGACCGAGGCGGCTTCGATGACTGCGCGGCGATCTGCGGCGCGCTCCACGCCGCGCAGGCGCCGTACGATATTCTCGATGTCGACGATCGCGTCGTCGATCACCACGCCCAGCGCGACCGCGAGCCCGCCCAGCGTCATCGTATTGATCGTCTGCCCGGTGACATCGAGCACGATCAGCGCCGCGAGCAGCGAAAGCGGGATCGACAGAAACGTGATCGCCGCGACGCGAATGTCGCGCATGAACAGCAATAAAACGACCGCGATCATTACCGCGCCGATCATCAGGTCGCGCTCGATGCCGGCCAGCGCAGTTTCGATGAAATTCGCCGGGCGGTGCATCGCCGGATAAACACGGACTCCCTTCGCTCGCAGCGCAGGCATCACATCGGCAAGCGCGGCTTCGACGGCGCGAGTCGAATCGAGCGTGTTCGCGCCATATTGGCTCGACAGCGTCATCAGCACACCGGGCCGGCCCATGATGAGTGCATCGCCGAACGCGGGCATCGGCGCTTCGACGACATCGGCAACGTCACCGATCTTCACCGATCCGCCGCCCGCACCGGCGACCAGCACGGTTTCCGCGATCGCTGCGGGCGTGATATCGGCGGTGTGCGGCTCGATCAGGATGCGCTGGTTGGGCGTGTCGGCGAAACCGCCGCCGTTGATATCGAGCAAGTGGCGCGTCGCGGTCGCGACATCGGCGAGCGACAGGTTACGCGCGAACAGGTCCGCTGGGCGCACGCGGACTTCGATGCGGCGCTGCTCGCCGCCGAATACGTTGGCGCGCGCGACGCCGTTGGCCGCGAGCAGGCGCGGCCGCACCGTCCATTGCACCAGGTCGCGCAGCGCCATCGGGCTCATGCGATCGCTGACGAAGCCGATCTTGAGCAGGTCCATCGTCGACGAGGTGAGCGGGGTGATCACCGGCGCGCCGACGCCCGCCGGGAGCTGCGACGACGCCCCCGCGAGCGCTTCGGCAATTTGCTGGCGGGCGCGATAGGGATCGCTTCCCTCCTTGAAGGTCACGTTGACCACCGACAGTCCCTGGATCGATTGCGATCGCACTGCCTCGACGCCGTTGGCCCCGTTGATGATCGCTTCGAGCGGCCGCGTGACCAACGCTTCGACTTGCTCGGCGACATAGCCCGGCGCTTCGGTCTGCACCGTCGCCTGCGGCGGCACGAAATCGGGAAATACGTCGTACGCCGCGCGCTCGACGGTCTGAATGCCGAACAGCAGCAGCATCGTCGCAAGCAGCAGGACCAGCCACGGAAAGCGGAGCGCCTGGCGGACGATGAACGTCAGCATCGCCCAATCCTCCTCATTCAGTCTTCTGCTTCCTGCGGGCCGCGCTCGAGCCCGAGCAGCGTCGTCGCACCCGCGACCACGATCGCCTCGCCGGGCTTGAGCGCGCCATCGGCGAAGAACCAGCCCCCCGCCATCGGTTCGCCGTTCTCGAGCCCAACGCGAGCAAAGCGACCGCCACTCAGGGCGCGATAGACGAACTGGCCGCCGTCGGCGCGCATCAGCGCCGCGCGCGGCACCAATATGCCGTTGCGCGCTCCCGCCGCGGCAAAATGCACCGGTAAGGTACGTCCGATCCCCAGCTTCGCCGCCGCGGGTCCGCGCACTAGCGCGAGTGCGCCCGCGGTCTGGAGCTGCGGATCGGCATTCGCCGCAGGGCCGAGGATGTGCGCGGCGGCAACGCCGTCGCCGATCACGATCGTTCCGCCCGACGGCGGCGTGCCTTGCGGTACGTCGATCCGCACCACCGCGGCACGCCCCTCGGCCGCCTCGCGCACCAGGCCCGCGACGCCCCCGCAGCCGAGGCGCGCCAGGCCGGCACCGAAATCGAGTCCGATCTTGCGGCAGGCAAGCGTCAGCCGTGCGCGATCCGCCGCGAGCTGTGCCTGCGCCGCTTCGAGATCCTTGGGGGCGGCGCTCTGGTCCTCGCGCGTCAGCGCCGCCAGCCGTGCCACTTGTTTCTGCGATGCGGCAGCCGCCGCGCGCGCGCCTTCCGCATCGGCCGCGAGGGCCGCGAGCGGGCTCAAGTCGATTGCCTTGGCATAGCCGTCGGCGGCCGCGGCGTTCGCACGCGCGGCTTCGACCGGCGCGGTGCGGATTCCAGCGGCGGCCTGGGCTTTTGCGTCGAGCGTCAGTCCCTCCGGTTTCTCCGCCTGCTCGCCATGTTCGGCGGCGGCCTCCTTGGGTTCGTCTCCGCCCTTGCCGGGCACGAGCGTCCATACCAGCAGCCCGCCCAGCAGCGCGCCGCCAACCGCCCAGCCTCCCGCCGTCCAAGGCTTCATTGCTTCGCCTCCAGCCGTTCTGGCGTGATCATCGTCTCCGGTCCTTCCAGCGGCCGCCGAACGCCATTCTCCAGCGCGGCGTCCGCGAGCTGAACCCGGGCAAGCGCGTCGAGCGCGGCGAGCCGCGCCGCCGGGATCGCAAGCATCGCATCCGCCCAGTCGGCGCGCGCGATCTGGCCGCGTGTCAGCTGGGCCTGTGCCTGATTGGCGCGCAGCTGGACCTGCGGCAGCTCGGTGGCGCGAATGCGTTCCAGCGCCGCCATTGCCGCGCGGCGCTCTACCAGCGCGGCATCGATCTCCGCCTGCGCTCCGGCGATGGCGGTTTCGATCGCGGCGCCGGCCGTGTCGCGGCGAGCAAGCGCGGCGCGAATCGCCGCGCGGTTATCGTCGAACGTCGGCAGCGCGAGATTGATCGACAGCGGGAGCTTCACCAGCCCGCGTTCCCAGGTGTAGCCAGGCGCGAGGCTGAGCACGGGATATTGTTTTGCGATCTCGCCGCGGACATCGGCGTCGGTCTGATCATAGGCGGCGAGCGCGTGCAGCACATCGGCGCGCGCCGCGACCGCCTTGGCACGCAGTTCTGGAGTGAGCGCCACCGCGGGATCGGCTCGCGGCGCATCGAATTCAGGCCAGCGCAACTCGACAGCAGCGATTGCGGCGGTCGGAACACCCAGGATACCGGCGATCGCCGTGCGTGCGGCCAGTGCCCGCGCGCGGGCGTCCTCCAGCGCGCGGGCCTCTTGCGCCTGGAGCGATCGAAAGGGCGATACAGCGGCGCCGGCGAGTTCGCCCGCCTTCACTTGTCGATCGAGTGCGGCGATCTGGCGGGTGCGCAGCAACGCAATCTCTTCCCCGAGCGCGATCTGCCGACGCGCGATTTCGCCGCCGATCAGCGCGCGGCGCAGCGCCATGCGGTCGGTCCACAGCGCCTCGGCATAGTCATAGTGTGCCATGAGCACGGCGAGATCGGCGCGGTCGAGACGTGCCCGGCGCTGCCCGCCACGATCGAGCGGAAGATTGACCGCGCCTCCCAGCAGCCACGGCGAGGTGGTCGCAGGGTCTTTGGCATATTCGGCAGTCAGCGTGAACGTCGGCCCCACCACGTGGCGGCTGGAACGCGCGTCCGCCTCCGCCGATGCGATCGCCGCGCGGGCCTGGACAAGCTTCGGATCATGGTCGAGCAGCGCCGCGAACAGCGCGAGGCGATCGAGTCCGGCTGTCGACGCCGACGCCGGTGCAATGCGGCGGACCGTGGCTGCGTTTTGCGCGGGGTCGAACGAAGCTGCGGCGCGTTTCGCCACTTGGTTATCGAGCGCGATCGGCGCCGGCTCGTAGCGTACACACCCCGCGAGCAGCCCAAGCGCGATCAGCGCAAGCGTGCGACCCGTCAGCACGACGTGACCGCAGCGCCCGTCGCACGCGCAACCGCACCGGTCGCGTCGATGCCGTTCAAATCTGTTCCCCCCAATCCCACGCAAGCGCCTGTGCCTCATTTGCACCGTATCTCACAGCCCCGCCGGCCACATTGGAAGAATTTAATAGGATGTCGCTTATTCCGGCGAGCGAATACACACAGAAGGGCGGCGATCAGGGATTGGCGCTTACCGCGGCGAGATCCTCGGGGCGATTTACGTTGGCGAGCGGCGGATCGACTTCAATCGGCATCGATTTCGCCAATCTGGCCCAGGCGCGCAACGAGCGATCTTCGGTTGTCGCGAGATGGGCATCGAGCGTCTGTGCCAGCCGCGCGGGCCATAGCCCGACGATCGGCAGGGTCCGCACATAGGCTGCTTCCCCCGCTGCCACGAGGCGGCGTGCCAGATCGAGCGGCAGCAGCGGCGTGTCGCAGCCGATGCTCAACACTGCGTGGAATTCGTGGGCGGCGGCATGATGCAGCGCCGCGTTGAGCCCGCCGAGCGGGCCCAGGTCGGGCGCGGGCCGATCGGGCACGCCGACCAGCCCCGGCCAGTCGCGACCGCACACGATCACCGCGTCGCACTGCGCGGCGAGCGCTTCCGCGGCATGGAGCAGCAGCGGCTTCCCGTGGAGCTCGGCCAGGGCCTTGTCGGAACCGAACCGGCTCGACCGGCCGCCCGCGAGTACTGCGCCGAGCAAGCGCATCATGTCACCGCGAGCAGCGAGTCGGCACGCGCGAGCGCAACCAGTTTGAGCCCGGCGGCCAGCGCACGCTCTACCGCCAGTGCGGTCGGCGCCGAGATCGCGACCAGCAATGGACAATTGGCAAGCGCAGCCTTCTCCACCAGCTCGTACGAGCAGCGCGAACTGAGCAACGCGAAACCGCCGTCCCAGCCGTGCCCCTGCCGCGCCATCGCGCCGATCAGCTTGTCGAATGCATTGTGCCGCCCGACGTCCTCGCGCACCAGCGTCAGACGGCCCTCTGCATCGCAGCTTGCCGCGGCGTGTACCGCGCCGGTGCGCGCATTGAGCGGCTGGGCGCCGCGCAGGGCTTCGAGCGCATTGAAAATGGCGGCGGCCTGCGCGTTGCTGGTGGAGGTGACGACCGGCAATGGCCGTAACGCGGCTTCGAGATTCTCGACTCCGCACAGGCCGCACGACGAGTCGGTCGTGCGGTGGCGCACGCGGTCCATCACGCGATCGGCGACGCGCGCCGCAACGGTGAGCCTGAGGATCGCACCGTGCTCGACGACATGCGCGTCGCAATCGATCAGGTCTTCGATGCCGTCGACCAGTCTTTCGGACAGCAAAAAGCCGACCCCGAAATCCTCGAGGTCGGCGGGGGTTGCCATCATCACCGCATAGCCGAAGCCGTTGACTTCGATCGCGATGGGCACTTCCTCGGCGAGTTCGCGCTCGACCGTTTGACGCTGTCCGTCGGGCGTTACGCGCTCAAAGCCCATTGTTGCGCCGGCTCCACCTTGAGCAACGTGCTCGCGACGAAGCGCTCGTCTTCAGGCTCGAACACCGGGTTCACGTCGAACGCGCGCTCGATCAAGCGCAAGTCCCCGAGCCCGTCGAGCTTGAAGATACCGATCTTCGCTTCGCGCGGCACCTTGCCGTCGCGCTCGATCGTGAGCGCGCCGATATGCAGCGCATCGTTTTTCATGAACAGCACATGGGGCGCAAGCACGACGTTGCCGCCATTATAGCGCGCTGCAACGCAGCGCAGCCTCACAATGGCTTCCATGACGGTGGGTGCGGGCCCCGACGGAGCGGTTGTCTGCTCTTCACTTCGGTACATAATGTACGACAAATACCTGCCTCGTTGCGGTGCAGCAACCCTTTTTGCGACGAGGCGCGCGCGTCTTTTCGGGAATCGAACCCCCGCTGGCGGGCGGGGATTCGATCCCATGGCGCTTCCTAGTGGTGAAACAGCAGGAACAGGACGATGATCACTGGGATCGGCACCCCAAGCAGCCAAAGCAGAATTCCCTTGCCCATCAGGCATCTCCGGATAGTTGCGTTGGCGGAAGAACCCGCGGAACGGACGCGCGGTTCCGGCGCTTGTGAGACTTGGCGATGAGCGAAGGCCTTCCCCTTCCCCGGCGGATTTATGCGATCGCGGCGATCTCGTCCGGCACTGCCCTGGTGGTGATCGACGGCGCGATCGCCACCGTCGCGCTGCCGACGATTGCGCGCGACCTGCACGTCGACGCGTCCGCCGCTGTCGCGGTAGTAACGGTCTATCAGCTGGTGCTGGTGATGTGCCTGTTGCCCTTTTCAGGGCTCGGCGACCGCATCGGGCTCCGGCGTCTCTACCAGTTCGGCCAGATCATCTTCACCGTCGCGACGATACTATGCTTTTTCGCCAAGAGCCTTCCGTTCCTGCTGATCGTGCGCGCCGCCCAGGCAGCCGGTGCCGCGGCGGCGCTCAGCGTCTCGTCGGCGCTGGTGCGCGCGACCTATCCGTCAAAGCAACTCGGCCGCGGACTCGGGGTCAATTCGGTGGTGGTGTCGAGTTCGGCCGCGCTTGCGCCGACGCTCGGCGGGCTGGTGCTCGCCGTGGCGCCCTGGCCTTGGGTGTTCGCGAGCGCCGTGCCGTTCGCCATCCTCAGCCTCGCGCTCGGCCGCGCGCTTCCTGACACGCCGGGGCGCAGCGAGCCGTTCGACGTGCTCGGCGCCGTGCTGTGCGCGGCCATGTTCGGGCTGATCATCGGCGGGCTCGAGGCCGGCGTCCATGGCAGCGGCAGCGAGCGTGTGATCGCGGGCGGGATCGTTGCTGCGGGGATCTTCATCGCCGTGGTGTTCGTGCGTCGCGAAATGGGCGAGGAAAATCCCATTCTGCCGGTCGACCTGCTCGGCCACCCTGTGCTGGCGCTGTCCACGATCGGTGCCTTTACCGCATTCATTGCCACGATCGCGGTGCTGCTGTCGCTGCCGTTCCGGCTCCAGCACGATTATGGCTTTTCTCCATCCGAAGTTGGCGCCGTGATCGCGCCGTGGCCGCTGACGACGATGTTCGTCGCTCCGCTCGCCGGCTCGCTGTCCGATCGGTATCCCGCGGGCGCGCTCGGCGGGATCGGGATGGTCATTGCGATCGCCGGGCTGCTCGCACTGGCGTGGCTGCCCGCGCATCCGCATTGGATCGACCTGGCATGGCGCATGTCGCTGACCGGCGCGGGCTTCGGCATGTTCCTGTCGCCCAACGCGAGACTGATCATCGGATCGGCGCCGGTGCACCGCGCTGCGGCCGCCGGCGGATTGATCTCGACGACGCGCATGGTCGGCCAGACCACCGGCGCGACGCTGGTCGCGATGCTGCTGGCACTCAACCTGCCGGGCTATGCCAGCCCATTGGTGGCCGCTGGATTTGCGCTGATCGCCTTGCTGTGCAGCGTCGCGCGGTTGCGCCCGTCGCTGCGCAATCCGGCTGGTCAGGAGGCGGAGGAGGTGCAGACGGCGCAAGTGCGGTGAGCGGCGTCGCAGCGCCGGCACCGGCAATTTGCATCCTGCCCTATGGCTGCACCCTCTCCTTTGGGAGCAACCGCATTCACACATCTATGGGAAAGCCGGCCTTCAATACCCGTCATCCCCGCGGAGGCGGGGATCCAGGGCCACGTGGGTCGTCCTTTGTTGCCCTGGCTCCCCGCTTCCGCGGGGATGACGGTGTTAGGTTGCTTATCTGCAAGCCATTTTCGAACCCGAATTTGACGACATTCGAGATGTGTGAATCTGGTAGCCTTGTGAGAAGGAGAACCGCCATGAAACGATTGATCGCCGTAGCAGCGATATCGGCATGTCTGGTCGCATCGGCGGCGTTTGCACGCGACGCCGCGATCGAAACGCCCATCCACCGCATGATGGATGGCTTCAACAAGGGCGATGTCGCCGCGGTCAAGGCTTTGCACGTCGCCGCGCCGACGATCGTCGACGAGGTCGCGCCCTTCCATTGGTCGGGTCCGGCAGCGTTCGACACCTGGCTCGCGGATCTCGGCAAGGCCGAAGCTGCCGAAGGCAAGACCGACGGCGTGGTGTGGTTCGGCGATCCAGTTTCCGAAATTGTTTCCGGTGATCGCGCCTATGTCGTCACGCCGTGCAGCTATACGTTCAAGCAAAAGGGCAAGACGCTGCGCGAGACCGGACTGACGAGTTTCGTGCTCGTGAAGCAGGGGACGGACTGGAAGATCCAATCCTGGACCTGGGGCAGTCCGTCAGCCACGGCCATCCAATAGGCTGGTGCCTATCGCCCGGCTTCCTTGAGAAAGGGCGCCGACAGCGTGGCTTTCGCTTTCGCGATCGCCGGCCTGCTCGCTTTGGCCTGGCTGCCGATCCATCCGGACGGGTTCGATCTCGCCTGGCGCATTTAGCTCACCGGCGCCGGATTCGGCATGTTCCTCTCGCCCAACGCCCGCCTGATCATCGGCCGCGCCCCCATCCACCGCGCCGCCACCGCCGGCGGCCTGATCTCGACCACCCGCATGGTCGGCCAGACCACCGGCGCGACGCTGGTCGCAATGCTGCTCGCACTCGAGCTGCCGGGCTACGCCAGCCAGCTGGTCGCGGTCGGCTCGCATTGATCGCGGAGCTGTGCAGCGTCGCGCGGTTGCGCCCGTCGTTGCGCAATTCGGCGCGGCAGGAGGCGGAGGAGGTTCGTACGGCACAGGTGCAGTGAGGGGTGCTTGGGTGCGGGTGCGCTCGTGGATGGCTTGAAATGGGCCGGTTGCAGACTGGCGGGTTCCGGGTGGCGTATCGCAGATAGCTGCCCTTCCTCGCGGCACCGAAGCTATGACCGCTGCCGACCAATCTCCGCCGTTGGGCCTGGTTCGGCGGGATCCCGAAACCTGCCGTTCGTTCAGCCGAGCGCCACGACTGGAACTGGCCGGAGGGGCTTAGTACGCGCCATTCGCGCATAATGCCGGCAAGGATTTACTCTGCTGGCAACTCCACTACTCCCTCGCCCAGTTCTCCGGCCAAGCCCCACGGCATACCGATTTTTTTTAGAGCCTCGCGCCACGCGGATGTTACGCTGCCGTTGCCGTCACATGACCTAAGGCGAACGGGGCGTTTCGCATACTGCCAAATTATGTCCCAGTCCCATATATGCTGAGCGTGACCTTCGGCGTCGCAACCGTCGTGATCGAGGCTGCTTTCGGCAGGCTTTACCTGGTCCATGGCACGGATGAATGCCGCCGCTGCATCAGGTTTTACCAGAAAACGTCTCGTTGAGTGCCGGGCGCTGCGAGAAAAATAGGGTTTTTTTGTTTGCCAATTCACTCGCCCGTTTGCGGATACTGTCACCGTCTCATCAACACAGAAGCCCGCGCAAACAGCCCACGCAAAGTGCTTCCGCACGGTCACCTGCGCAGCAGGCCGGTGGGCCGCTGCACTGGTTGCGGCCATTGACGCCATGAAAAGCGCGATGAGTTCCATCTGTTTCATACGGAGAGGATAACGCTGAATAGTTCGTCCGCAATTGCGCTCGGAGCGGCCGAAGCGAATTTTACGTTTAGTGTCCCTTTCGCGGCTTACTCAGCCAGGAGCCGCCTTTCCGTAGTCCACCCACTTCTCGCCGTTCCGGTGTCATTGCTAGATATGATCCGCCATAACGCCGACAGGCAGGTTTCGGGGCGATAAGCAGCCAGGCGGGACCCGCCCCAAAAGCTGCCGTCTGCACAGCGCGTCAGCGGCTACGTAGCGGAGTAGGCGTCCGCGAGCCGCAATTCCGGTACGACAACATTGCGACTTGCAGTGACGTGTGGCAATTCTGCGGATGTCGAGAGTGGTCGCGGAGGATTAGGTGTTATTCTTATCCATCTTGTTGTTCGGCAGCGCAGCGACATACAACTGTAGGACCACGGTG
>Ga0068861_100000540_pt1 | contig 22247 bp, 19 predicted proteins | sample KBSSwiS42_FD_66593 | JGI IMG/M metagenome (GOLD analysis project Ga0068861, IMG submission 66593) | Switchgrass rhizosphere microbial communities from Kellogg Biological Station, Michigan, USA - KBS Switchgrass S4-2 | ecosystem: Host-associated > Plants > Roots > Rhizosphere > Soil ...
TTCTACTATCACCCGCTGATGCTGCCGCAGAGCTTCGGGCACGTGAACCTGGTGCCGCACTGGCTGGCGCGCGACGATGGACGAAGCTTTTGTGATGCGGTGTGCCCGCAGGGCCGCATCTGCGACGACGGCCTCGCACCCAAGACCATCGCCACCGGCGAATTCGAGGCCATTGCCAACTACTCCTATCACCTCGACGCCGGCAAGTTCGCGAACTTCCTGCAGGCGCATTGCTGCGCAAAACTGGGTGTGCGGCACGTGCTCGCGGACGTGCGGCGCGTCAATCTCGCGCCGAACGGCGACATACGCAGCCTGGACACCGATGCTGGCGAGGTCGCCGGTGACCTGTTCGTCGACTGCACGGGCTTCAAGGCCCTGCTGCTCGGAGAAACGCTCGGCGTGCCGTTCAAGGAATGCGGCGACGTGCTGTTCTGCGATCGCGCGCTCGCAATCCAGGTGCCCTACGCGAGTGATGCGACACCGATCGCCTGCCAGACTCTGTCCACCGCGCAGACCGCGGGCTGGATCTGGGACATCGGACTGCCGGCCCGGCGCGGCATCGGCCACGTCTACTCCAGCCGCCACATCTCGGACGACGACGCGGAGCGCGAGCTGCGCGCCTACATCGGTCCGGCCGGCAAGGACCTGCCGGCGCGCAAACTGGCGATTCGCGCCGGCCACCGGGAAACGTTCTGGAAGCGCAATTGCGTGGCCGTGGGCCTGGCGGCGGGATTTCTCGAACCGCTGGAAGCATCGGCCATCGTGTTGATCGAACTGTCCGCGAAGTTCATCGCCGAGCAGATGCCGGTGTGCCGCGAAGTCATGGACCTGATCGCCGCACGCTTCAATGCGACCACTCATTACCGCTGGGGCCGCATCATCGATTTCCTCAAGCTTCACTACGTGCTCACGCGGCGCACGGACAGCGCGTTCTGGCGCGACAACCTGCTGCCGGAAACGATTCCGGACCGGCTCAAGGACCTGCTGATGCTCTGGAGCCACCAGTCGCCGTGGTTTCACGACGAGTTCGATCGGGTGGAGGAAGTGTTCCCGGCTGCGAGTTATCAATATGTGTTGTACGGCATGGGATTTCGCACTCTGGTCGACCCGCCGTCGTTGAGCGGCGATGCGAGAAATGCCGAGCGCGCGATGCGCGAGAATGCGCTGCAGACCGAGCGGCTGCGCGCGGTGCTGCCGCGGCACCGCGACCTGCTGCGCAAGATCGCCGAGCACGGCATGCAGGCCGTCTGAGTGCCGTCCGTGCCCGCCCTCGAACTGCTGAGTCCCCAATCGCATGGTCATCTGCGCATGCGCCCCGCGGACGAGAGCACGCCGCACTTCGTGCAGGTGCTCACGGCGGAGTTTTCGGCCGCAGCGACCTGCTGTCCCATCCTGTTCACCAAGGACCCCGCGAGCGGCGGCTTCTACGCAGGCGCCCTGTTCGGCTTCAAGCCCGGGGAGAACCTGCTGGGATCAGCGGCGGAGCGGGGAGGCTTCGTGCCGCTCACCTTGCAACGCGAGGGATTCTTCCTGTCCGACCGTCACATCGCGATCGATCGGGGCCACGTGCGCTTCAGCATGACCGACGGTGATCTGCTGTTCGACGATTCACAACAGCCCGGCACCGCGCTGCGGGCGATTCAGCGCACACTGGGCGAAATCCACGGCGCACTCGAGCAGACGAGCGCGTTCATCGCGGCGCTCACCGAACTCAAGCTCATCGAGTCGATCGACATCTCGCTCCATTTCGAGAATGGCGAGCGCCTGAGCCTGCAGGGCCTGTACACCGTGAGTCTCGACCGGCTGCGTGAACTCGACGATGCGGCTGCCGTGCGGCTGTTTCGCCAGGGTTACCTGCAACACGCGTACACCATGGCCGCGTCGCTCAAGCACATTCAGCGGCTCGCGCGGCTGCGCGACTCGAAGACCCGGTTCCTGCCGAAGAACGGCCATCCGTAGTCCGGCAGGCGGCGCGAGTCACTCCACCGAGACGACCGTGAGCGACGCGGGTGGCAACGCCAGTCGCAGCGCGCCACCGGACGCCTGCGCCTGAATGGGCTTCGGCGCGACGCTGGCCGGTGCCTCGAAGGTGTTGACACTATCTACCCGCGCCGCGGCGAGCGTTTCACCGTGCGCGCGTTTCAGTCGGGTCCCGGCCACGTCGACGCTGATGCGAGTCGCGCGGTCGGGATCCAGGTTGCTCACCGCGAGCCAGGTGCGGCCCTGCGCATCGCGTGCCGCGATGGCGTCGATGCGCGGCATGTGGATGTCGCCGTGCCGGTACTCGTCGGAGGTCACCGTGACCGGCAGGGTGGTGGCGTCCTGGAAGGGCACGTACATGCGGAACACGTGGTAAGTCGGCGTCAGCAGCATCTTCGCCTTGTCGGTGAGGATCATGGCCTGCAACACGTTGACCATCTGCGCGATGTTGGCGCCGCGCACGCGCGCGGCGTGGCGCGCGAAGGTGTTGATGTTGAGGGCCGCGATCAGCGCGTCACGCTGGCTGTTCTGCTGCTCGAGGAAACCTTCGGGGCTGCCCGGCGTTGCTGCCAGCCAGGCGCCCCATTCATCCACCACCAGCGCGATTTTCCGCTCCGGATCGAACTGATCCATGATGGCTTCGTGCGTGCGCAGCAGCGATTCCATGCGTCGCGTCTCGTTCAGCAGCGTCGCGTAGTCGTCCTCGCCGAAGCCCGTCGCCTTGAACGCCGGCGGCCACTTCACCACCGTGTAGAAGTGCAGTGAGATTCCCTCGATGTCCCACGCCCAGGTCCGGGTCTTCCAGGCCTCCATGACCGCCCGGGTGTAACCGGTGTCCGCGCCGTCCGGGCCGACGGCAATGCGCTGCATCTTGCGCGCCGTGTTGTAGTTGCGGGCGTAGCGGGCGTACACCTTGAGCTGACTCACGTAGTGGTCAGGCGTCATCGAGCCGCCGCAACCCCACGCTTCGTTGCCGATGCCCAGCAGCGCGACAGCGTACGGTTCGGGATGGCCGTTCGCCGCGCGCTGCTTGCCGAGCGCGCTGGGCTGCGGAGTCGTCAGGTACTCGAGCCAGTCGGCGGCCTCGGCTGCCGAGCCGGAGCCGACGTTGATGGAGACGTACGCCTCGGCGCCTATCTGCTGCACGAAGTCCATGAACTCGTGGGTGCCGAATGTGTTCGGCTCGATCACGCCGCCCCAGTTTGGATTCAGCGTCGCGGGACGCCGGTCGCGCGGCCCGATTCCATTGCGCCAGTGATACTCGTCGGCAAAACAGCCGCCGGGCCAGCGCACGTTCGGAACCTTGATGGCCTTGAGAGCCGCGACCACGTCATTGCGAATGCCGCGGGTGTTCGGGATGGCGGAATCGGGTCCGACCCAGATGCCTTCGTAGACGCCGCGGCCGAGATGCTCTGCGAACTGGCCAAAGATGTGACGGTTGATGGTCGCGCCCGGCTTCGACGTATCGATGGTCAGGCGCGCCGACTCATCCGCCGCCCCGGCGAACGGCCCCGGGAGCCAGAGCACTGTTGCAATACAGGCAAACGCCCGAATTCTGTTGGTCACGGATTCCCCCCGGTGCGATGAGCGGGCAAGTTATCACCACTGCGGTGGGTTTCACTATGGCAATCGAGTTTCGCCAAAAGGGATCGGCGAATGTCAAAACACATATTGCGCGCGACGTGGACGCAGATGCCTGCTGATTTTTCCTTGACATCCGCCGTGGCCGCGCCGAGCCTTCCTCGCCCGATTTTCGATTAGTTAGTACTTCGAACGATACGAGGGGTTGCCAAGATGAAGACACCAGGACGCGTTTTCGTGGCAGTACTGGGCTCCCTGGCGGGGCTCACCTGTGTGAACACCATGGCCGCCGCCGATCAGCCGGCGTCGAGTCAGCAATCGGCGGACAGGCATCGTCCTGCCGGCGAGGTCATCCCGGTCGAAATCTACGATCCGCTGGGCCTCGTCAGTCGCCATGGCGAGCTGGTCGTCATCGAGGACGGCTTCGGTTTCACCGAAGGTCCCGCGGTCGATCGGCATGGCAACGTGTTCTTCACCGACCAGCCCAACGACAGGATCTGGCGATGGGACGCCGGCAGCGGCAAGGTGAAGCTCTTCCTGGAAGGCACAGGCCGCGCGAATGGCATGTACATCGATCGGGATGGAAACCTCATCGCCGCCGCGGACCTGCATGGCGAGTTGTGGAAGATCCGTCCGGACGGCAGCCACAAGGTGCTCATCGACAACTACCAGGGCAGGTTGCTCAATGGGCCGAACGACGTGTGGATCAACCCGGTGAACGGCGGCATCTACATCACGGATCCGATTTTCCCGCGTGGCTATTGGGATCCGGGCGATCCTCGCCAGCAGCCCTGGGAGCCAACTCACTCCGAACAGGCACCGCAGGGCAAGGGTGGCCATGTGTACTACCTGCCGCCCGGTGGGCGCAGGCTGGTGAGAGTCACCTCCGAGGCGATGGGATGGGAATCCGATGCATGGCCGAACGGTGTGGTTGGCACCCCGGACGGCAAGAAGCTCTACGTGAACAAGTGGTTCTACGACAACCACGGCGGAACCTGGGTATTCGACATCAAGCGTGACGGCACGCTGACCCACATGCGCAAGTTCAGCGACTGGGGTGGCGACGGCATGTCGATGGATGAACAGGGCAACGTCTACATCAGCAACGGCGAAGGCGTGCTGGCGTTCGATCCCGACGGCAACAACATCCTGAAGATTCCCACCGGCGGTGGCGCGACCAACAACACTTTCGCCGGGCGCGATGGCCGGACGCTGTTCATCACGGGCCCCGTGGACAAGGTGACCGCCATCCGGATGAACGTGAAGGGCGCGGAGTTCCGCTGGCGCGGCCGCGACTGTCCGCCCGCGCACCCGTAAATCAAGGAGTCACCATGAAGCGAATCCTGTCTGTCGCGCTGTTGCTCGCGGGCGTGTGTCACGCCGACGACGCCGCGGAGTTCAAGGCTGCCGAAACCAATGTCTTGGGCGCGGAATACCCGCGCGTCGACGCCACGGGCCGCGTGCAGGTCCGGATCAAGGCGCCCGAGGCCAACAAGGTCAAGCTCAACTTCTGGAGCGGTCCCAAGGTCGACATGGAGAAGCAGGCGGACGGATTCTGGACCGTCACCACGACGCCCCTGGTGCCGGGACTGCACTACTACGTGATCAACGTGGACGGCGCGGACCTCAGCGATCCCGGCAGCCGCGCGTACTTCGGCGGCTCACGCTACACCAGCATGGTGGAGATCCCCGAGCCGGGATCGACTTATTACTCCATCCAGGACGTGCCGCACGGCCAGGTTCGCGACGTCTGGTACCAGTCGAAGGTCACGGGCTCCTGGCGCCATGCCATGGTGTACCTGCCGCCCGACTACGAGGCGCAGGCGAAGAAACGTTTCCCGGTGCTCTATCTACAGCACGGCGGCGGCGAGGATGAAACCGGCTGGATCCGCCAGGGGCGCGCCAACTTCATCCTCGACAATCTGATCGCAGCCGGCGAAACGAAGCCCATGATCATCGTCATGGCCAACGGCTATGCGCGCCGCCCGGGCGCTGCCGCGCCGTCCGGAGGACCCGGATCCCCTGGATTCGCGCAGGCGTTCAACGAGATGGCGAAAGCCTTCGAGGATGACGTGACGCAGGTGCTGATCCCGTTCGTCGACAAGAGCTATCGCACGCTCGCGGATCGGGACAATCGCGCCATGGCGGGTCTGTCGATGGGCGGGTTCCAGACATTCCACGTGACGTTGAAACATCTCGACCTGTTCTCGCACATCGGCGGGTTCAGCGGTGCGGGCGGCATGCTGGAAGACCGCAAGCCCGACATGAAGACCGACTTCGATGGCGTGTTTGCGGACTCCGCGGCGTTCGCGAAAAAGGTCCACGTGCTGTACCTGGGCGTGGGCACGGCGGAACCCGAGCAATTCCAGACGCGCCTGCGCGGCCTGCACGATGCGCTGACGGAGGCGGGTGTGCAGCACGTGTGGTGGCAGTCGCCGGGCACCGATCACGAGTGGCAGACGTGGCGGCGCAATCTCAAGGATTTCGCGCCGCGCCTGTTCCGTCAGAAATAGTCCGGACGATCGCGCGTCAGCGCAGCCACCCCAGTGAACGCGAGGTCCGCCGGGCGGATTCCTCCAGCAGCCGGCGTGTCTGTTCCACGGTGATGGGCATCGAATTGTCGAGCACGTGCAGGTACGGCACGGTGAGGGCAGCCACCACCTGGCCATCGAATCGACGGATCGGGTAGCTGACGTCTGTCACGCCCACGGTGATCGGGCTGCGCTGAACCTCGTAGCCCCGGGCTTTGACTCTTGCCAGCACTTTCTCGAGCCTCGCCCGGGACAATTGCCGTGGCCGAGGCACGTCGCGCAACACGCTCTCGCGTTCCACCGACTCGAGGTGGGCCAGGAGCACGTGCCCGGAACAGCTCGTGGCGAGGGCAATGGTGGCGCCCAGCCTCACGGTCAGATTCGCGTGGCGCATCGGGTTTTCCTGGCGAAGGATCACGAGACCCTGCGTGCCGGATCTCACCACCAGGTGGCAGGCCTGGTTGATCCGCAGCGACAGGTCGTGCATCACCGGTGCCGCCGCGACACTCAGCGGCTGCGAGGGGGTGCCGCGGTGTGCCAGCTGCAGGACGTGATAGGTGACGCTGTAGCGCGAGCTCTCCGGATCTTTCTGCAGCCAGTTGCGCTGTTCCATGACGACGATGATGCGGAACAGCTCGCTCATCCGTCGCTTCAGCCGGGTCGCGATTTCCGAAACAGTGAGACCGGATTCGCGCTCGGCCAGGAGTTCGATGATGTCCATGCCCTTTTCAAGGGCGGGGGCGGAGTAGCCGCGGCGCGTCGACGAGTGGGCGTTGCGGGCTTTGCGGGCTTTGCTGCGAGGCATGCGCTTGACCCTATCGGGTTGCCTGTTCCTCGGCGATGCGTTTGGCGAGGCGCTCACGCGCGCCGGCGGCGTAGGCCTTGCAAGCGCCCCGGTCGATGAAAGGGTTCTTCATCGGTTCCTTTTCGCGCCGGGCCAGTTTCGCATCCAGGTCGATGGCTTCCGGGTGCGGCGTGATCAGGATGTCGCAGGGCAGGGATTCGATGGTGGCGATGGACTTCTCGAATGTCGCCACGCGGCTGGGATGTTTGGCATCGCCGGTGAAGCGAAAATCCGGCGCGGAAACGGAATTCAGGCTGTCGGCGTAGACCATGTTCAGGCACGTCTCGCGCTCGCAGGACTGCCATACCCAGGAGGTACCTCCGGGCGTGTGGCCGGGTGTGAATCTCACGCTGACACCGCCGATCGGCAGAGTTTCACCATCCTCGAGTGCGTGGACGTTACGTACGGCCGGAAAGGTGTCGTGGAACGTGAACTGCGGATCGTCACTGGTCGGCTTGCCGGCCTGGAGTGCAAGTTTCGCGGTGGGACTGGCCATGACGGACGCGCCACTGGCGCGTTGCAGGGCCGCGATGCCGCCGGCGTGATCGAAGTGCGTGTGCGAATTGAGGATGTACTTCACATCCTCCAGGTGGAAGCCGAGCTTTTCGATGTTCGCGGCGATTTGCGGCGCGGTCTGCGTGAGTCCGCCGTCGATGAGCACGTGACCCTGGTCGGAGGTGATCAGTATCGAGGTGAGACCGCCACCCACGAACCAGGTGTTGCCGTAGATATGGAACGGCTCGCGCGGCTTGCCCCAGGTGTCGCAGGCATCGCAGGCGTGCGGCGGATCGGCTTTGAAATCCGCGGCGTTGGCAATACCGGCAATCAGTACGGCGAGAATCAGCGAACGCAGCCGCAGGAGATGTGTCATGCCCCGATTAAAGCAGGGACTTCTCCAGCGTGTCGAGGGTGCGCATGGCCGGCAGGATCTGGTGGATGCTGCCGTTGGGTTCGCGTTTGCCCTGGATGGCGGCGAAGAACTCGCGATCCTGCAACTCGATGCCGTTCATGGACACATCGACCTTCGAGACATCGATCTTGTTGTCCTTGCCGTCGATGAGATCGTCGTAACGCGCGATGTAGGTGCCGTTGTCGCAGATGTAGCGGAAGAACGTGCCCAGCGGCCCGTCGTTGTTGAAGGACAGCGACAAGGTGCAGATGGCGCCGCCCGGCACCTTCATCTGGATGCTCATGTCCATGGCGATCTTCAGATCCGGGTGCAACGGGCCCTGGACGGCGCGGGCGACGCTGGCGGTCTCGCCGGTCTGGTACTGGAACAGATCGACGGTGTGGCAGGCGTGATGCCACAACAGGTGATCGGTCCAGCTACGCGGCTTGCCCAGCGCGTTCATGTTGGTGCGCCGGAAGAAATAGGTCTGCACGTCCATCTGCTGGATCCGGAGCTCGCCCGCCAGGATTTTCCTGCGCACCCACTGGTGCGAGGGATTGAAGCGGCGGGTATGACCGCCCATGCAGATGAGGCCGGTCTCTCTTTGTACGCGCGCGAGATCCTCGGCGTCCTCGAGGTTGTCCGATACGGGGATTTCGATCTGCACGTGTTTGCCGGCGCGCAGGCACTGGATGCCTTGCTGCGCGTGCATCTGCGTCGGTGTGGCGAGAATGGCGGCCGCCACACCGGGCTGCGCCAGGCATTCCTCGAGTTTCGTCGACCAGTGCGGGATGTTGAATTTCTTCGCCACCTCCGCGGTGGAGTCGGGACTGCCGCCGGCGAGGGTCACGATCTCGATGCCGGCAATCTTCTGGATGGCCTCGATGTGCTTGATGCCGAACGCGCCTTGCCCTGCTACGCAGATCTTCATTCCTTTTTACTCACTTCTCATGGATTGACGGGTTCCAGGCAGAGCAGCCCGGAGGCCGTGTTCGAGGTGGGCACGCGATAGAAACGATACGCCTCGCGCACCTTGCCGCCGAGCGCGCCGCGCATGGCCAGCCACATCACCATCTCGATGCCTTCCGAACCCGACTCGCGCATGTACTCGGTGTGCGAGAGTTTCGTGAGCTTCTGCGGATCGTTGACCATGCCGTCGAGGAACATCGCATCGAAATCCCGGTTCACCAGTCCGGCGCGTTCGCCCTGCAGCTGGTGCGACATGCCGCCGGTGCCGTACACCACCACGCGCAGGTCTTCGGGAAACTCTTCGACCGCCCGGCGGATGGCCTGGCCGAGCTTGTAGCAACGCACGCCGGTGGGCGGCGGATACTGGATCACGTTCACGCACAGCGGGATCACCTTGAACGGCCAGCGGTCGACCTGGCCGCAGGTCACCGACAGCGGCACCGTGAGACCGTGATCCACCGGCATTTCGTTCGCGATGGTCATGTCGAACTCATCGAGGATGAGATTCTCGATCAGGTGCCAGGCGAGTTTCGGATGACCGTACACCGGGGGAACGGGGCGCGGACCGAAGCCTTCGTCGGCGACGGGAAAGAGCTCGGCCGTGCCCATCAGGAATGTCGGGATCATCTGCAGCGACAGCGCATTGGCATGGTCGTTGTAGATGAGGATGGCGACATCGGGCCTGATCTTCTCCAGCCATTCGCGCGCCGGAATCGTGCCGTCGAAGTAGGGCTTCCAATAGGGATTGCCCGCGTTGCCCTTGTCGAGCGCGGCGCCGATGGCCGGAACGTGCGAGCAGGCGATGCCGCCGACGATCCGTGCCATTACTTTGCTTCCTCTTTATATCGGTTGCCCTCGGGGGACCGGCCGCCGGCCATCATCATCTTCGCGTACTCCTCCTTCGGCATGCTGCACATCATGCCGGCCACGTCCTGGAAGGTGAGGCCGTCGCAGAAGGCGATCTTGATGGTGTAGTAGATGTTGCCGCCCACCTTCAGCATGCCTAACCAGTCGCGCTTCAGCACCGACTCTTTCTGCTCGGGCGTGAGCGGAAAGCGGTCGAGGTAGGCCGACTCATCGGCCTTGAATGCCTCGCGGTTCTTCGGATCGTTGAGCGACATGCAGAACATGTTGAGGTGATAACCGACACGGCCGCGCTCGGCGTCGTACACGTAGGTGCCGGGAATGGATTCGTAATCGCGCGGCGCAGCCATGAAATCCTCGCGTCTGGGGTGATGTCAGCTTGCCCAAGCCACGTCATCGGACGCTCGATGATGCCCGAAATCGTTTCGATTCCGAGCGCAACGGCTCGAGCGGACCGGGATTGTAACGTCGCCGCACGACCGTGGTTATCGGCGGACCGGCGGATCAGAAATCGAGCGGCAGCCCGACGTAGTTCTCCGCGAACGAGGTCTGCGCAGCCCGGGATTGGCGCAGGTAGGCGAGTTCCGCGATCTGCATCTGCCGATCGAACACGTCCCGTTCCGGAAAACGGTGGGTCAGGTTCGTCAGCCACCAGGAGAATCGCTCCGCCTTCCAGACGCGGTCCAGGGCGCGCCGCGGATAGTCCTCGAGACCTTGCTCGTCGTGGGCGCCGTAATAGGCGGCAAGTGCATCCGCCAGCACGACCACGTCGGCCGCCGCGAGATTGAGACCCTTGGCGCCGGTCGGCGGCACGATGTGCGCGGCGTCACCGGCGAGGAACAGGCGTCCCCAGCGCATGGTCGTGCAGACGAAGCTGCGCAGTGGCGCGATCGATTTCTCGAACGACGGTCCGCGCGTGAGCCGCGCCGTGAAGCGGCTGCCGATCCGCACGCTGAATTCGTCCCAGAAACGCTGATCGCTCCAGTCCTCGACGCGATCCTGCAGCGAGCACTGCAGGTAGCAGCGGCTGCGCGTCGGCGAGCGCATCGACGCGAGCGCGAATCCATGGGAGTGATTCGCGTACACCAGCTCGTGATTGCAGGGCGGCACGTCGGCGAGAATTCCGAGCCAGCCGAACGGGTAGACGCGTTCGAAAGTCTTCAGCTCTTCGGCCGGGATGCAGGCGCGGCTCACACCGTGGTAGCCGTCGCATCCCACGACGAAATCGCAGTCGAGTCGCTGCGTGTTGCCGCCCTCGTTCCAGAGGATCGCGGGATGGTCGGACGTGAGGCCCTGCGGGGTGACGTCCGCGGCTTCGTAGATCACGTTGATCCGGCGCCGGTCGGCCGCCGCGTTGAGATCCTTCATGACCTCGGACTGGCCGTAGACCGTCACCGCGCCACCGTCGGTGAGATCGGCGAAGTCGAGATGGAACGGGTCCCCGTCGATGCACAGCGTGGTGCCGCCGTGCACCAGGCCTTCCTGCCGCACGCGCGCGCCGATGCCGAGTTTCTCCATCAGGCGCACGGTAGTTTGTTCGAGGACGCCGGCGCGTACGCGGCGTTCCACGTAGTCCCGGCTGCGCATCTCGAGCACGACGGCGTCGATGTCCGCCTTGTGCAGCAGGTGGGCGAGGAACATGCCTGCCGGACCCGCGCCAATGATGCCCACCTGTGCTCGCATCCGGAAATAGTATGTAGTACATACTAATGGCGCAAGCCGGGAGCCTTATGTCCCGCCGCGCTCCCGGTCCCAGTCGGCGAAGCTGCGGCCGGAGGCCGCGAGCTCGAGCAGCAGGCGGGACGTGTTCCACCAGGGCCCGCCACCGCTGTCCGCGAGCTCGCGTATCTGCTCGACGACGTTCTTCAGTCCGATCGAGTCGGCGTACCACATCGGGCCGCCCCGCCAGCGCGGGAAGCCGTAGCCGGAAGTCCAGATCACGTCGATGTCGCTGGCGCGGTAGGCCAGCCCCTCGGCGAGGATGGCCGCTCCGATATTGACCAGTGACAACACGCAGCGGCGTTCGATTTCCAGGTCCGTCACCTCGCGCGGCACGATGCCATGCCGTATCGCGAGCTGCCGGATCAGCGGCTCGATCTCCGCGTCGGGATGAGGCGTGCGATCGCCGGATTCATAACGATAGATGCCGCGGCCGGATTTCTGGCCCAACCGGCCGAGCCCCGTCATCGCGTCGGACACCACGTGGTAGGGCGCGGGCCGCGCCGCGCGCCGCAACAGCTCGGCACGCACGCGGGTACCGACGTCGATGCCCGCCATGTCGTTGACCCTGTTAGGCCCCATCGCGAACCCGAAAGCTTCCATGACCGCGTCGATGCGCGCCGGCGGCACGCCCTGCAGCAGCATCAGCTCCGACTCGCGGAAATAGCCGTCGAGCATCATGCGATTGCCGACGAAACCGAAGCCGTCGCCCACCACCACGCCGACCTTGCGCAACTTTTTCGCGAGGGCCAGCGCGGCGAGGATCGTGTCGTTGGAGGTGCGCGCGCCGCGAACGATCTCCAGCAGGCGCATGACATTCGCGGGACTGAAAAAATGCAGGCCGATCACGCTCTCGGGCCGACGCGTGGCTTCCGCGAGCACGCCGAGCGGCAGGCTCGAAGTATTCGAGGCCAGCACGGCATGTTCCGGCAGCGCGCCGTCGAGGCGCGCCAGCACCGAGCGCTTGAGCTCGAGATCTTCGAAGACGGCCTCGATGGCAAGGTCCGCGTTGCGCGTGGACTCGAGATCCAGCGTGCCCTGGATGCGATTCACGCGTTCCGCGGCGGTGGCGGCGTCGATGCGGCCGCGCTGGACCGAGTTGTCGTAGTTCGCGCGGATCTGCTGCAGGCCGCGGTCGAGCGCGGAGGTATCGCGCTCCACCAGCGTGACGGCAATGCCGGAATCGGCGAGCGCCATGGCAATGCCGGTGCCCATGGTTCCGGCACCGACCACCGCGACTTTGCCGAACTCCTTCGTGCCCGTGGACGGCGCGAGCCCGGGCACACGCCCGCATTCGCGCTCGGCGAAAAACACGTGGCGCAACGCCAGGGACTCGGGGGTGTGCAGTGACTCCGCGGACAGGGTCGCCTCGATCCGCAGGCCAGCCGCGAAATTGGGCTGTGTCGCCGCATTGACGGCGCGAATGAGCGCGTCCTGGGTGGTACGACCCTTCAGCGACCGGGTGTTGCGCTCGAGAACCCCGGCGATGGCGTCCGCGTCGATCGGCGTGGCCCGCGACGTCAGTGCGCACGTGGGCCGCGGCGGTGCGCCGCTGTTCACGAGCCGGCGCGCGTAGTCGAGGCCGCCGCTGACAGGATCCTCGCCCGTGAGCTCGTCCAGGAGACCGAGACCCTTCGCGCGCGTCGCGTCGATCGGCGCGCCGGAGACCAGCATGTCGAGCGCGTGCAAGGTACCCACGAGGCGCGGCAGCCGCTGCGTACCGCCGGCGCCCGGCAGGATTCCCAGGGTGATTTCCGGCATGCCCATGCGTGCGCTGGTGGTGGCACAGCGGTAATGGCACGCCATGGCGACTTCGAGTCCGCCGCCGAGCGCGGTGCCGTGCAACGCGGCGATCACCGGCTTCGGACAGTTTTCCAGTGCGGCGAGCACATCGGCGTAAGCGGGTGGGGGAATGACACCGCCCAACTCGGCGAGATCCGCACCCGACATGAAAGTGCGGCCGCGGCAGGCGATCACCAGCGCGCGGATCGTGCTGTCGCCCGTGGCGCGTCGCACCGCGTCCGCAAGCCCGGCGCGCACCGCAGCGTCGATGGCGTTGACGGGCGGACGGTCGACCAGTGCGAGGGCGATGCCGTCGTGAATCTCGAACGCAACGCTCATTCGCGCCCAGCACTCATTGGCATCACCGGATCAACCCAGTTCCCGGAATTTTTCCAGCGCCGCAAGCAGCGTGGCGAGCTCGGCCGGCTTGAACAGTGCCTTGAATCGCTCCTCGTGTTCGGTGATGCGTGCCTTGACCTTGCGCAGCATGCTCTGGCCCGCGGGGGTCAGGTACAGCTCCTGGCGACGCCGATCGACGGTGGAACGCTTGCGCACCAGCAGGCTGCGGTCTTCCAGGCGGTCGGTGACCGCCATCATCGTGGCGCGGTCCATACCGAGGGCTGCGGCCACCGACACCTGCGACACCCCCGGGTTGGCATTGATCAGCCAAAGCGTGGCCGTCTGTTTTTGCGTCAGATCGAGTCCGGCGACGCTGGCCACGTAGTCGCGGTGCATGGCGCCTTGCGCGCGGCGCATGCGGTAGCCGAGCAACCCGTCCAGCTCCTCGAACATGAGCTCGGGACCCTGCAGTACCTCGTCCGCTTCCCGGACCTTGGCATTCGATTGACGCGGCATCGCTGATCCACCTTGTCATGTGCTGGCGCGCGAATGTACCGGCTTGCCAATTTGCTGGCAACGCTAATAGTATGTACTACATACAAACATTCCGACTGGGGGAGATCATGGAAATGTTTGAAGAGAAGAAAACGAACGCACGCGTCGAGCGCATGCTGGCTGCCACCGCACTGCTGATCGGAGCGCCGCTCACGCCGGCCCTGGCACAACAGCCCGCGGCCGGGAGCCAGGAGGCAGAAACCATCGAGCAGGTGGTCGTGACGGCACGCCGTCGCGAAGAAAGCCTGCAGGACACTCCGGTGGCGATCACTGCGCTGAGCGCCGCAGAGCTCGAACAGCAGCAGGTCGTTGGCACTACCGATCTGGACAAGGTTGCACCGAATCTCCAGTTCCATTCCTACGGCACGCTGACCGGCAATAACTCGGCCGCACAGGTGTTCATCCGCGGCGTCGGCCAGACGGATGCGACGCCCGCCGTGGATCCGGGCGTGGGCATCTACATCGACGACGTGTACATGGGCCGCTCGGTCGGCGGCGCGATGGACTTCCGCGACATCGCCAGCGTGCAGATCCTGCGCGGTCCGCAGGGAACCCTGTTCGGCCGCAACACCATCGGCGGCGCGGTGCTGCTGACCACGAACGCACCGGGAGACGGCGCGGGAAATTCCGTGCGCCTTGGATTCGGCAGCGACAACCTGTTCGAGGCCTACGGCGCATTCGACCTGCCGCTCAGCGAAACCTGGTCGGTACGAATGTCGGTGGGTACGCGGCAACGCGACGGTTACGTCACGCGTGTTTCCGACGGCGTCGATCTCGGCGACGAGGACATGTACACGGGTCAGCTCGCCGTGCGTTGGAAGCCCTCGGACCAGCTGAATTTCACGCTGCGCGCCGATTACACCAAGGAAGACGAAAACGGATCGCCCTTCGTGTTTCAGGCAATGAACGAGACGGCCACGTTCGTGGGCGCAGCCAGCCAGGCGGCGGGTTGCCCCAACATGCTCGATCCGCTGCCACCGCCCGTGCGCGTCGGGCCGCTCGCGGATCCGCGCTGCGGCAACGATGCGCAGTACCTTGGCCCGTTCAAGAACGGCGGAACGTATCCGGCCTCGAGTACGCTCGAAAATCACGGCGCATCGCTGGTCGTCGACTGGGACATCAGCGACACCTTCTCTTTCAAATCCATCACGGCCGATCGGCGCCTGAACTGGACCGGCACGCGTGATGCGGACAACACGCCGCTGTTGATCCTGCACACCAACTACAACAGCACCAGCGAACAATTCAGCCAGGAGTTCCAGGGGCTGATCGACACCGCGCGCCTCGACGGCGTGGTGGGCCTGTATTACTTCGACGAGGACTCCTTCGATCGCCTGCTCGTGCCGCTGGGCAACCCGGGAACTTCGTACGACACGCAGCGCGTGTCCATGGACGCCAAGGCGAAGGCGGCATTCACCGAGTGGACGTACGAGATAACCGACGCGTTCAGCGTGTCGGCGGGCGTGCGCTACACCGAGGAGACCAAGGGACTGCAGGCCACGATGTTCAACGTCGCGCCGGCGAGCCGGCCTGAGCCGGTGCCACCCACCGCGTTGTGCCCGTTCGCGGGGCCGCCACCGACCCAGACCAATTGCCTGTTCCTCACGACCAATCGATTCGAACGAGAGTTCACCGCGACCACCAAGTCCGCGAGTGCACAGTACCGCTTCAACGATAAAGTGATGACCTACCTGAGCTGGGCCGATGGCTTCAAGAGCGGTGGTTTCAACCAGCGTTACAACGCGGCGCCTCCCGGCAACGCGCCGATTTCGTTCGATCCCGAAACCGTGGAGACCTTCGAGCTCGGACTCAAGCTCGATCCCACCGACAATCTGCGCCTCAACATCGCCGCGTTCACGTCCGACTACGACGACATCCAGATGACGTATCGGCTGGGAGTCGTGCCGTTGCTGTTCAATGCGGGCGTCGCATCCATCGACGGCGGCGAAATCGAGCTCAACTACGCGCCGACGCCGGAACTGCGGCTGGACGCGAGCATCGGTTATCTCGATGCCGGCTTCGACACCATCACGCCGCCGCCACCGTTCGGGCCCGTGACCCCGACCGCCACCGCCACCCTCGACAGCAGCCTGCCATTCGCGCCTGAGTGGCAGGGGCATCTGGGCCTGTCATACGACTTCCACGCAGGCAGCAGCTGGATGTTCACGCCGCGCGCCGACGTGAGCTACACCGCGGAGCAATTCTTCGACGCCGGCAACTCGGTGGAAATCGCCCAGACCGACGACGTCACGCTCGTGAATGCGTCGCTCACGCTGGCTTCGGTGGACGACAAGTGGCGCATAGCGCTGAGTGGCGTGAACCTGACGGACGAGTTGTATCCGGTGGCGGGCACGTCCTCGTTGACCACGGCGTCCGGTTACGCCGAGATCATCTATGCACGGCCGCGCACCTACAGCCTGAGCGCCACCTGGAGCTTCTGACGCGGATTCGATTTTCGAGGCAGGGTTCTCGACGCCGAGCGCAACGAGAGCGTCGGGGCGCCGCTGTTACTATATGACGCTCGTATGCAGCGCCCGATACCCTGCCACTTCATGCGCGGCGGCACGTCGCATGGCCCGTTTTTCCGGGCCAGCGACCTGCCCGCCGACATCGCGACGCGCGACCGCGTGTTGCTGGCCGCGATGGGTTCCCCCGACGCGCGCCAGATCGACGGCATCGGCGGCGCCGATCCGCTGACCAGCAAGGTCGGCATCGTTTCGCCCGGCAAGGCGGGCGCGGACCTGGAGTTCCTGTTCGCGCAGGTGTCCACGCGCGAGGCGCTGGTCGACACCACGCCGAACTGCGGCAACATGCTCGCCGCGGTGGTGCCGTTCGCGATCGAGTGCGGCATGGTGTCGCCGCACGGCGCGACCACGACGCTGCGCGTGCTGACCCGCAATACCGGGACGCTCTGCGACATCGAGGTGCAGACCCCGGCAGGCCGCGTGGAATACGCCGGCAACGCGCGCATCGATGGCGTGCCGGGCACCGCCGCGCCGGTCAACATCACTTTTCTCGATACCGCCGGCTCGGTGTGCGGGGCCTTGTTCCCCACCGGCAACCTGATCGATCGCTTCGATGGCGTGGAAGTCACCTGCATCGACAACGGCATGCCCGTGGTCGTGATGCTCGCCGCCGACCTCGGCGTCAAGGGTTATGAATCCCGGGACGAGCTCAATGCGAACGCGGTGCTCAAGAAACGCATCGAGTCGATCCGCCTGCAGGCCGGCCCGGTCATGAAACTCGGCGACGTGGCGAAGAAGGTTATTCCGAAAATGTGCCTGGCGTCGCGACCCACCGAGGGTGGCCACCTCAACACGCGCTTCTTCATCCCGCACGACTGCCATTCGGCCGTCGGCGTGCTGGGCGCGGTGACGGCCGCGACCGCGGCGGTGACCGCAGGCACGGTAGCGCACCGCGTCGCGCAGGTGCCGCCGGGTCCGCGCAAGACGTTTTCGGTGCAGCATCCGACCGGTGAATTCACGGTGGTGCTCGAGATGAGCGACACGAAACCCGGGGAAGTGGCGCGCGCTTCGCTGCTGCGCACCGCGCGGCTGCTGATGCGCGGCGAAGTCATGATCCCCGCCGACATCTGGAATACCTGAGGGAAGGGCCATGATCGGAAAATCCGGCATCGCGGTACGCAAGGTGAAACGCGCACCCGCCGACGCGGTCAGGGCGCTGGCGCGTTTCGGCGTCGCGACCATTCACGAGGCGATGAACCGCACCGGGCTGCTGGCGCCGTACATGCGGCCTATCTACCCGGGCGCGCGGGTGTGTGGCACGGCGATCACGGCGTTCGGGCATCCGGGCGACAACTGGATGCTGCACGTCGCCGCCGAGATGCTCCAGCCCGGGGACCTGGTCGTGTTCGCGGTGTCCTCACCCGACGATCATGGCTTCTTCGGCGAATTGCTGGCGACCTCGTTCCGCTCGCGCGGCGGCCTGGGCCTCATCATCGATGCCGGCGTGCGCGACATCTCCGAGCTGCAGGCGATGAACTTCCCGGTGTGGTCGAAGGCGGTGCACGCCAGGGGCACCATCAAGGCGACCGTGGGATCGGTAAACGTGCCGGTGACCTGTGCCGGTGCGCTGGTGAATCCGGGCGACGTCATCGTCGGCGACGACGACGGTGTGGTGGTGGTGCCGGCGGCGCAGGCTGCCGAAGTCGCGCAGGCATCGCAGGCGCGCGAGGACAAGGAAGCCGCCACGCGCGCGCGCCTCAAGGCGGGTGAACTCGGGCTGGACATCTACGGCATGCGCGACAAGCTCGCCGCCGCCGGCCTGAAGTATTACGACGTCTACGACGAGAAGTGAGCCAGGTGCAGTGAGCCGGGACCCCAACAAGAGTTGCCTGCCGCCGGATCCGGATCCGGTGCAGCCGCAGCTGCTGCTGCCGCCGGGCGCCTGCGATGCGCACTGCCACGTGTTCGGGCCGGCGGCCAGATTTCCCTATGCGCCGGATCGCAGCTATACGCCGCCCGATGCACCGGTCGAGCACCTGCGTGCGCTGCACGCGCGGCTCGGCATCAGCCGGGCGGTCATCGTGCATGCCAGCTGCCACGGCAGCCAGATGGACGTGACGCTCGATGCCATCGCATCGAGCGCGGGCACCTACCGGGGAGTCGCGGTGGTCGAGGACGCGGTCACGGACCGTGAGCTCGCACGGCTGCATGCCGGCGGGATCCGCGGCATCCGTTTCAATTTCGTCAAACATCTTGGCGGTGTCCCCGACCTGCAGGTTTTCCACCGGCTGCTGGCGCGCATCAAGCCCATGGGCTGGCACATCGTGCTGCACTTCGATGCCGGCGACCTGCTCGAGCAACGCGAGCTGCTGGAGCGCATCGACGTGCCCTTCATCATCGATCACATGGGGCGCGTGAAGGCGGCCGATGGCCTCGCGCAGCAGCCGTTCCAGGCGTTGCTGGCGCTGTATCGCAACAATCCATTGGCCTGGATCAAGATCTGCGGCGCCGAGCGTGTCTCGGCGGGCAAACGCCCGTTCCGCGACGCGGTGCCGTTCGCGCAGGCGCTGATAGCCATCGACGCGGGGCGCCTGCTGTGGGGAACCGACTGGCCGCATCCGAACATCTCGAAGGACATGCCGAACGATGGCGAGCTCGTGGACTTGTTAGGCGAGATGTGCCCGGACACTGCGGTGCGCCGGCGCATCCTGGTGGACAACCCCACGCACATGTATTGGGCCTGACAAATGGGCGCACGACGCATCGGGTTCCTGGGTTACGGCGAAGTAGGGCAGCGCTTCGCGGCGGATCTGCGCGCCGGCGGCGCGCGCCGCGAGCTCGCCACCTTCGACCTGCTGTTGCACCAGGCGGCCGCCGGAGATGTCCTGCGCCGTCACGCGGCCGCGCACGGCATCGAGATGCTGGCCGACAGCGCGGCGCTGGGCGACAGCTGTTCGCTGATCTTCAGCGCGGTGACGGCCGACCAGGCGCTGAATGCGGCGCGTACCCTGGCCAAGCGGCCTCTGGACGGTGCCTGGGTGATCGACGTGAACTCTGCGGCGCCGGCCACCAGGATCGAATGCTCGAAACGGGTGTCGGCGGCCGGCGGCCGCTACGTCGAAGCGGCCGTCATGACCTCGGTGCCGCCGCACGGCATCCGCGTGCCCATGTTGTTAGGGGGTGCGCACGCCGTGGAGGCTGAGAAGATGTTGCGGGAGCTCGGCTTCGTCGCGGAGACCGTGTCGGCGGAGCTCGGCATCGCCTCGGCGATCAAGCTGTGCCGCAGCGTCATCATCAAGGGGCTCGAGTCGCTGGTCATCGAGAGTTTCACGGCCGCGCGCTCGCTCGGCGTGGAGCAACAGGTGCTGGCGTCGCTCCGGGAAACCTATCCGCAATTCGACTGGGAGAAGCAGGGGGACTATCTTTTCTCGCGCGTCATCCAGCACGGCAAACGTCGCGCCGAGGAAATGCGCGCCAGCGCGCAGATGATCGATGCCACCGGTGTGAGCGGCACGATGGCCGGCGCGACCGCCCAGCGCCAGGACTCGGTTGCCAGGGCGCATGCAGGCGGGGCATTCGCCGATCCAAAGGAAGTGAAGGCCTGGCGCGAGCGCGCCGACGAACTGCTCGCCGCACCGCAGCGTGCAAAGTAGATTCGAGTGAGGAGTTGTTGACGATGATCATCGATTGCCACGGTCACTACACGACAGCTCCTGAGCCGCTCAATGCCTGGCGCAAGCAGCAAACCGATGCGCTGAAGACGCCCGCGCTTGCGCCCGCCAAGGGCAGCATTGCCGTCAGCGACGACCAGATCCGCGACTCCCTGGAAAACGCGCAGCTCAAATTGCAGCGCTCGCGCGGCACGGACGTCACGATCTTTTCGCCGCGCGCCAGCGCCATGGGTCACCACGTCGGCAACGAAACCACCAGCAGGCACTGGAGCGAGCATTGCAACGAGCTCATCCACCGGGTCTGCCGGTTGTATCCCGAAAATTTCGTCGGTGTCTGCCAGCTGCCGCAGTCGCCCGGCGTGGATCCGCGCGGCGTGATCCCGGAGCTCGAGCGCTGCGTGAAGGAATTCGGCTTCGTCGGCGCCAATCTCAATCCGGACCCGTCCGGCGGCAGGTTCTCCGAGCCACCGCTCACCGACAAGTGGTGGTACCCGGTGTACGAGAAGCTCTGTGAGCTCGACGTGCCCGCCATGGTGCACGTGAGCCAGGCCTGCAATCCCGCGTTCCATACCACCGGGTCTTACTACCTGAGCGCGGACACCGTCGCCTTCATGCAGTTGCTGATGTCGGACCTGTTCAAGGACTTCCCGACGCTGCGCTTCATCATCCCGCACGGCGGCGGAGCCGTGCCGTTCCACTGGGGACGATTCCGCGGCATCGCGCAGGATCAGAAGCGCCCGCCGCTGCCCGAACTCATGAAGAACAATGTGTTCTTCGACACCTGCGTGTATCACCAGCCGGGCATCGACCTGCTGCTGAAAGTCGTGCCCATCGACAACATCCTGTTCGCCTCGGAGATGGTCGGCGCGGTGCGCGGCGTGGATCCGGAGACCGGGCACTACTACGACGACACCAAGCGCTACATCGACGCCTCATCCCTGAGCGCGGGCGACAAGCAGAAGGTTTTCGAAGGCAACATCCGCAAGGTGTTCCCCAGACTGGCACCGATTCCTGGAAATGGGGTCTGACCCCAATGCAGGTCCGCAAGCTCGGTCGCTACGACGTCACCGCCATCGGCTTCGGGTGCATGAACCTTTCGCACGCCTACGGTCCGCCGCAGCCGCGCGAGGTGGCCGAGCGCGTGATCCGGCGCGCGCTCGACCTGGGCGTCACGCACTTCGACACGGCCGCGCTGTATGGCTTCGGTGCGAACGAGCAGTTGATCGGGGATCTGCTGGGCAAGCGCCCGGACCACGTCATCGTCGCCAGCAAGTGCGGACTGTTCGGGCGCGACGGCAAACGCGCCATCGACGGCAGCCCGGAGTCCATCCGTTCCATTTGCGAGCAGTCGCTGCGGAATCTGAAAACGACTCACATCGACCTCTACTACCTGCATCGCTGGGACAAGCGGGTGCCCATCGAGGACTCCATGGGTGCGCTCGCCGATCTCGAGCGCGCAGGAAAGATCCGCGCCGTCGGCCTGTCGGAAGTCGGGGCCGCGACGCTGCGCCGTGCGCACGCCGTGCATCCGGTCGTGGCGCTGCAGTCCGAATACTCGCTGTGGACGCGCAATCCCGAGGTTGCCGTGCTCGAGGAATGCCGCCGGATCGGCGCAACGCTGGTGGCATTCAGCCCCCTCGGCCGGGGTTTTCTCACCGGCACGCTGAATTCGCCCGCAGATCTGCTCGAAGGCGACATCCGCCGCACCATGCCCCGGTTCCAGAGCCCGAATTTCGAAGAAAATCGCCGCTGGCTGCCCTCGCTGGCCGCAATCGCGGCGGCAGCGGGCTGTTCGAGCGCGCAATTGGTGCTGGCCTGGGTGTTGGCGCGGGCACCCCACGCGGTGGTCATTCCGGGCACCACACGTGTGGGACATCTGCTCGAAAACTGTGGTGCGGACGCGATTCGTCTCGACGCTGCAACGATTGCGGCCCTTGAGGCGCTGCTCCCCCCGGGGAAGGCCTCAGGGGCTCGATATCCGCCTGTGACGCAGGCCGAAAATGACACCGAAGAGATTGGTCAAAGCGCTTGAATCGTATAGGCTTGCGCGCCTATGAC
>Ga0068861_100000544_pt1 | contig 22182 bp, 19 predicted proteins | sample KBSSwiS42_FD_66593 | JGI IMG/M metagenome (GOLD analysis project Ga0068861, IMG submission 66593) | Switchgrass rhizosphere microbial communities from Kellogg Biological Station, Michigan, USA - KBS Switchgrass S4-2 | ecosystem: Host-associated > Plants > Roots > Rhizosphere > Soil ...
GCGCTGCTGCCGCTGCTGGCGCGCGGTCTTGCCGGCGGCGATGCGGGCACCTTCACGCTGCTGCTCGCCTGCATGGGCGCCGGCGCGATCATCGCGGTGCTCGCCCTGCCGCGCCTGCGCCAGGCGTTCGGTCGCGACGGCCTTGTCGTCGGCGGCACCGCGGTGCAGTCGGCGGCCACCGCGGTCATGGCCGTCGCGCCGAGCGCCTGGGTCGCGGTGCCGGCGATGATCGCCGCCGGCATGGCGTGGATCACCGTCGCCAACTCGCTCGCGGTGTCGGCGCAGATGTCGCTGCCGAACTGGGTTCGCGCGCGCGGCATGGCGAGCTACCAGATGGCGATCATGGGCTCGAGCGCGCTCGGCGCCGCGCTCTGGGGGCAGGTGGCGACGCTCGGCACGATGCAGACCGCGCTCTTCTCGGCCGCCACGAGCGGGATCCTCGTCATGCTGCTCGCCGTGCGCTTCGTCAGCGACAGCAACGAGGAAGACGCCGACATGTCGCCGGCGCGCTCGGGCTGGGCGGTGCTGCCGTCGGCAGCGCCGCCCGAGAGCGGCCGCGTCGTCACCACCATCGAGTACGTCGTCGACCCGGAGCGCGCCGACGCATTCGTCGACGTCATGCAGCTGACCCGGCGCGCGCGCCTGAGCGAAGGCGCGATCGGCTGGGAGCTGCTGCGCGCCATCGGCGAGCCGGCGCGCTTCGTCGAGGAGATCGTCGACGAGTCATGGACCGAGCACCTGCGCCGCTTTCACCGCGCGACCGCCGCCGACATCGCCCTGCGCGAGCGGCGCCTCGCCTTCCATCAAGGCGACGAGCCGCCGGTGATCACGCGCTACGTCGCGCGGCGCTGACCGCGAGCGGCGCTCGCGACGCGTCTCAGCGAGCCGTGGCCAGCGCGCGCGTCGCCGTGTCGCGGTTGCGTTCGTTGATGCCCGGCCGGGCCAGCGCATCGCGGTACAGCCGCATCGCCTGGTCGCGGTCGCGCGCCTTGCCGTCGCCTTTCTCGTACATCGCGGCGACGTAGACCATCGCGTTCGGCTCGCCCGCATCAGCCGCCTTCTGCAGGAGCGCCTGCGCCTTCGCCTTGTCCTTGAAGACGCCGCGCCCCGACAGGTAGAGGCGGCCGAGGTTGTACTCGGCGATCGGCAGGTTCTGGTCGGCGGCCTTGCCGTACCACTCGGCCGCAAGGACCGGATTGGCGGCACCGACGGTGCCGTTCTCGAACGCCGAGCCGACCTTGTTCTGGGCACGCGCGTGACCCTGCGCCGCGGCCTTGCGGTACCAGGCCACCGCCGCGACAGGGTCGAGGGGTACGCCGAGCCCGGCTTCGTGGAGCAGGCCGAGCTCGTACTGGCCTGCGTCCGACCCCTGCTCGGCCGCCTTGCGGTACCAGCGTGCCGCCTCGGCCGGGTCGCGCGGCACGCCGCGCCCGCTGCGATACAGAGTGCCGACGACGACCTGGCAGCGCGCATTGCCGCGGCGCGCTTCCTCGAGGCACTCGACGTCGGCACGCCCGCTGCCGGCGGCGCTCGCGCCGCGCGACGACGCAGATGCGGCAGGAGGGGACGCCGATGCCGCGGCGCCGACTCGCGGCGCGACCCGCGCCGGTGGCGTCGATGCAGCGAGCGCGACCCGCACCGGTGGCGCCGACGCCGGAGCGCCCCGCGCCTCGACGCGCGCTGGCGATGCCGATGCGGCGGGAGCGACTCGCGCCTCGACCCGCGTCGGCGGGGCCGGGGCCGGCGACGCTGCGCCGGCACGAGGCTCGCCGACGCCGGCGCGGGAGGGCGGCGAAGATCGGCTCTCGCCGGGCGAGCGTTCGTCGAGCAGCGGTGCGAGCTTGGGCGATGGCGGCGGCGCCGCGGCGATCACCGTCGGTGCTGGCATCGGCGGCCGCAGGCGCGGCGTCGACGCGGCCGCGACGGCGTGAGCGGTGTCGATCCGCTTGCTCGCCGGCGACGTGGCGATTCCCGTCGACGCCGGCGGCGCAGACACCGCGGTCGCGCCGGACGAGGGCGTTGCCGCCGCGAAGTTACCGCTCGCCGCAGCAGACGCCGACACCGGCACGGCCGACGCCGGCGCCGCAACGATCGCGTCGCCGCCTGGACCCGTGCCGAGCATCCGGAACGCGACCACGCCGGCGACCACGACGGCAGCGCCACCGAGCACCACGACCGCGACGCCGCGACCGCCGCGCTGGCGCGGCTCCTGCGGCGCAGACAACGCCACGGTCGGGTCCGCGGTGACACGGGTTGGCGACGGGACAGTCGCATCGAGGGCCACCCGACGCGCCGGCGCGACGGTGGCGTCCGTATCCGCGGCGGGGAACACCACCGTGGCGTCGGCATCGAGCGCCGGCGGCAGCGCAGCGAGCGCCGTCCGCAGCGCCGCGGCGAACGCGCGCGCGTCGGGATAGCGCTGCGCGGCTTGCTTCGCCATCGCGGTCTGCACGACCGCGTCGAGCGCCGGCGTCAGGCCGGGCACGCGCTGCGACACCGGCGCCGGGGTCTCGTGCAGCACCTTGTGGATCAGCGCCGCCGGCGGCCCGCTGAAAGGCCGCTCGCCGGTGAGCAGCTGGTACAGGATCACGCCGCAGGAATAGAGGTCGCTGCGACCGTCGACCGCCTCCCCGGTGAGCTGCTCGGGCGACATGTGCGAGACCGTGCCGAGCACCGACCCGAGCTGCGTCAGCTCGGACGTGTCGAGGCGGGCGATGCCGAAATCGGCGACCTTCACGCCGCCGTCGTCGAGCAGGATGATGTTGCCGGGCTTGACGTCGCGGTGAACGACGCCGCGCTCGTGCGCGTGGTGCAGCGCGGCGAGAAGCTCGGCCATCAGGCCGCCGGTCTCGGCGAGCGTGAAGCGCTTGCCCGAATCGAACAGGCTCTTCAGGTCGCGACCGCGCACCAGCTCCATCGCGATGAACGTCGCATCGGCGTCGATGTCCTCGCCGTACTCGTAGACGCCGACGATGCCCGGATGGCCGAGCCGGCCGGCGGCCTGGGCCTCGCGCCGGAAGCGCATGCGCAGCTCGGCGGCGAGGTGAGGGTCGGCTTCGTCGAGGCGCAGCACCTTGATGGCGACCGCCCGCTCGATCATCGGGTCATAGCCCTCGTAGACGACGCCCATGGCGCCGCGACCGAGCTCGCGCCGGATCAGGTATTTGCCGAGGCGTTCGGGGGCGCGCATGGCGGCGGAGCGTGCCCCCGGTCCCGCATTGCCGTCAATAGGCACCGTCGCCCGTGCCGGCGCGACGGCGGCCCGTCAGGGTTTGAAGACGTATCCCGGCTTGAGCGCGACGTCGGCGGGAATCGGCGGCAGGTCGGAAAACAGCTCGGGCTTGTTCTGCATCACGTTCAGGATGTACTTGGGCTCGATGTGCTTGTTGACGTCGAAGGTCGATTTCAGGATGCCGAGCCGGTTCAACCGCTCCTGCGCGGCCCAGAGCGCGCGGTAGTTGTTGGCCGAGAGGCGCCGGTCGTTCTGCTGGATGTTGAACTGCATCGCCGCCTCGGCGACGTCCTGCTTCAGCCCGGGGATCCAGCGCGTCGCGACCTGCGCCGCCGCCTTCGGGTTGGCGCGCATCCACTTGTCGGCTTCGGCGACCGCGGCGAGGAATTTCTCGACGGTCTCGCCGTTCTTCTCGACCCAGGCGCGCGTCGCGACGTTGAAGCCGAGGTAAGAGATGACGTCGCCGCCGCGAACGACGACATACGCACCCGGAACGTCCTTCTGGGCGACGATCGGCCACGGGTCCCAGCCCGAGAAGGCGTCGATGCCCTTGGCGAGCAGGGCAACCGTCATGTCCGGCGGCGGCGTGTTGACGAGCGTCACGTCGTCGGGCTTGAGCCCGGCCTTCTCGATCAGCGCGAGCGCGTACAGGTGGTTGATCGTGCCGAATGACGCGGCGATCTTCTTGCCTCTCAGCGTCGCGAGGTTGTTCTTGTCGATTCCCGAGCCCTCGCGCGCGACCAGCGCCATCGTCGCGTCCGAGCCGAGCTTGGTCGCACTGCCGCTGTAGTTGCCGAGCGCCACCAGATCCATGCCGCGCAGCACCGCGCCGATCATCGGCACGCCGACCTGGACGATCTCGCTCTCGCCGGCCTGCAGCGCGTTCAGCGCGTCGACGCCGGTGGCGTACGGCCGGGCCACGGTCACGTCGAGACCGTGCTTCTCGAAGAAGCCGCGCTCGAGCGCGATCGGCAGGCCGACCTGGTCGATGCCCGTCACCATGCCGGCCTTCACCTTCACCAGCGCCTGCGCCGCGGCGGTCGACGGCGCGCCGGCGAAGAGCGCGAGCGACGCCAGCGCCACCAGCGGCGCCGCGAGGAGGCGCCCGGGCCGGGGCCACTTGCATTGATTCATCACGGTCTCCTTCTGGGGTTGTTCATTGTTCGACGGGCAACGGCGCGACGCGCTTGACCCAGTACGGCCGGGCCACCGCGTTCAGTGCCGCATAGCTGACGCCGCGCACCTCGATCGAGTCGTCCTGCGTCCCCGAGACGCGGCCGTGCTGCTGGAACGCCAGCACATGGAAGCGTTCCGGCGTGCAGCGCAGCGTCACGAGCACGTTGACCTGGCCGCGGGCGTTGGGTGTGAAGCCGCGCATCACCTTGGTCGGCGCGACCAGCACCAGCGCCACGTTCCAGATCACGATCGCGATGATCGCACCGATCACGATGCGGCCCCGAGTGGAGGTGGCGGCGTCGCGCAACAGGCCCATCGCGAGCTCAATCCCCGCCGCTCATGCCGCGCGAACCTGCTGCAGCACGCGCGCCGACAACGCCTTGAAGCCGGCATCCTCGATCAGCGCGTCCCACGCCCGCGGCCGCGGCAGGTCGATCGCGATGTCGTCGAGCACCGCGCCGTGCGACAGCACGATCACGCGGTTGGCGAGGAACACCGCCTCGTTGACGTCGTGGGTGATGAACAGCACCGTCGATCGCCGCTGCGCCCAGATCCGCGTCAGCTCCTCCTGCAGCGTCATCCGGGTCTGCGCATCGACGCTCGCGAACGGCTCGTCCATCAGCAGCACGTCGGGTTCGTTGGCGAGCGCGCGAACGACACCGACGCGCTGCTGCATGCCACCGGAGAGCTCGTTCGGATAGCGCTCGGCGGCATGGCCGAGGCCGGCAAGCGCCAGGTACTCGCGCGCGATCTCGTGCCGGCGCGCCTTCGCCACGCCGCGCATCTTCGGGCCGAACGCGACGTTGTCGAGCACCGTGCGCCAAGGGAACAGAGCGAACGACTGGAAGACGACGCCGCGGTCCGGCCCGGGCCCGTTGACGGCACGACCGTCGACGCGAATCTCGCCGGCGGTCGGCGCAAGAAAGCCGGCGATCAGGTTGAGCAGCGTCGTCTTGCCGCACCCCGACGGCCCGACCACCGAGACGAAATCGCCGGCAGCGACGCTGAGCGAGATGTCGCGGATCGCCGTCACCTGCTTGTCGGCGAACGGATCGAAGTAGGTCTTCTGGAGGTGATCGATCGTCAGGCTCTTCATCGCGTCACCAGCCCCCAGCGCTGGCCGGTGGCGCGCTCGATCGGCGCGAGCACCCAGCTGTCGACGACGTACCAGAGGACGCCCAGCACCACCATCCCGAGCAGGATCTCGACGACCGAGCCGGCGCGGCGCGCGTCGAACATCAGGAAGCCGAGGCCGTTGCGCAGCCCAGTCATGATGTTCGGCAGCGCGCCCGGCAGCACCACTTCCCACAGCACGCGCGCCCTGGAGGCGCCGAGCGAGAGGGCGGCGCGGTGCAGTTCGAGCGGCACCGAGCGCACGCCGAGGACGGTGTTGAGCACCACCGGGAACAGGACCGTGTAGACGATGACGAAGATCATCGTCGTCAGGCCGAAGCCGAACCAGATGAGCAGGATCGGCAGCCACGCGATGTCGCCGATGGCCTGGAAGAACAGCAGCACCGGCCACAGCACCCGGTAGGCGCGATCGCTGAGCCCGACCAGCAGCCCAAGCGGAATGCCGATCGCGAGGCCGACCGCCGTGCCGGCGGCGAGCCGGACGACGCTGTCCTCGAGGTAGGCGGGAAGGATGCCGTTGGCCATCAAGGTGCCGAACTTCTCGACCACCTCGATCGGACCGGGAAGGAACACGCGCGGAAAGATCCCCGACTGGACGACCGCGGCCCAGAGCACCAGCACCGGCACGAACGGCACCAGCGAGGCGAGCACGGGCTGGCGTGCCGACCAGCGGACGTAGGCGCCCCACAGGCGCAGCCCGGGTGACACGGCGGCAGCGCTCATGCCGCCCGCACCATGCCCCAGCGCTCGATCGTCGCGCGCTCGAGCGGCGCCAGGAGCAGCCGGTCGATCAGCAGCCAGAGCGCGCCGATGATGATCATGCCCAGAACGATCACCTCGGTGCGATAGAAGTCGCGCGCGACGAAGAGCATGTAGCCGAGGCCGACGTTGGTGGCGATCATCTCGGCGGCGATCAGGCCGCGCCAGGCAAAGCCGAGCCCGGTGCGCACGCCGGTGACGATGTTCGGCAGCGCGCCCGGCACGAGCACCTCGCTGAGGAGCTGCCACCTGCTCGCGCCGAGCGACGCGGCGGCATGGCGCAACGGCATCGCGATGCTGGTGACACCGAGCAGCGTGTTGTAGGCGACGACGAAGAAGACGGCGTTGAAGATGACGAAGGTGATGGCGCCGAAGCCGTAGCCGAACCAGAGCGTCGCGATCGGGATCCAGGCGATTCCGGCGAGCACCGAGAAGAAGCGAAGCAGCGGCGTGAAGAAGGTCGACACCGCGCGGTTGGTGCCCATCGCGATCCCGAGCGGCACGGCGAGAGCGATGCCGATCAGCGTGCCGAGGGCGATGCGGCCGAGGCTGGCGCCGATGTGGCGGATCAACGTGCCGTCGAGCGTCGCTTCGATTCCCGCCTTCACGACCGGCTCGATCGCCGGAAAGACGCGCGGGCTGACGTCGAACGCGCGCACGACCGCTTCCCAGATGACGAGCAAGGCGAGCAACGGCACGACGAACGCTGCAGCCCCTGCGACTCTCCCCGGTCTCCTCATCGGCGCGATCGTATACGTGCCCGTCTCGGCTTCCGTCGATGGCACGCCTCCCGGACGAGGTGCTAAGGTTGCTCGTACGAGAGGACACCCCATGACGACCCAGGCCCAGCATCTGGACGAACTGCTCAGCACCCTCCGGCGCGAGATGAACGCGCTCGACGTCGGCGATCAAGACGCCAGGCAGCGCCTCGACCGGCTGATCCTCGACATCGAGACGCGGGTCAGGAATCCTGACGCCGTCGCCAAGGACGAGGGTCTCGGCGGACAGCTGAAGGCATCGGTGCTGAAGTTCGAGGTCTCCCATCCTCGTCTTGCCGGCGTCATCAACGACGTCGTCGACAAATTGAGCGCGATGGGGATCTGACTCGACGCGAGCCGACCGCCGGCAACGGGACTTCGACCGATGCAGACCCTGAGAATCATCTGTCCCAACGGGCACCTGGGCTTCGCGCCCCTGCGCACCGAGAGCTTCCAGCTCGGCGTGTCCGCCGCGCCGGATTACATCGCCGCCGACTCGGGCAGCGACGACGTCGGGCCGGTGCCGCTCGGCTCGGACACGTCGACGAGCCCGCTCGCCTGGCAGCGCCACGATCTGGAGCAGATGCTGCTCGCGTCGCGCAAGCTCGGCGTGCCGATGATCATCGGCTCGGCCGGGGACACCGGGTCGAACAGCCGAGTCGATCTGTACGTCGCCATCATCAGGGAGCTGGCGGCGCAGCACGGCCTGAAGAAATTCCGCCTCGGCTGGTTCTACTCGGAAGTCGACAAGGCCTACCTGCGCCGCAGGATGCAGGCGGGCGAGATCGTCCAGGGCCTCGACGGCTACGCCGACCTGGTCGAGAGCGAGCTCGACGCGACCGACCGCATCGTCGCCATGGCCGGCGTCCACCCGTACGTCGAGCTGCTGCGCCGCGGCGCCGACGTGATCATCGGCGGGCGCAGCTCCGACGCCGCTCTCTTCGCGGCGGCGGCGCTGCACCACGGCTTTCCGGCCGACACCGCGTACTACCTCGGCAAGGTGCTCGAATGCGCGTCGTTCTGCGCCGAGCCGTACGGCGGCAAGGAAACGGTGCTCGGCGTCGTCTCGCACGACGACGTGAAGGTCACGGCGATGCTTCCCGCCCAGCGCTGCACGGTCGCCTCGGTCGCCGGCCATGCGATGTACGAGCGCTCCAATCCGTACGAGGAGCTGTTCGCGGGCGGCAGGCTCGAGATGACCGAGTGCCGCTACGAGCAGGTCGACGAACGGACGACGCGCGTCACCGGCTCGCGCTTCGTTCCTTCGCCGCGCATTCGCGTCAAGCTCGAAGGATCGGGCAAGGTCGGCGAGCGCTTCGTCGGCATGTGCGGGATCCGCGATCCCTACACGATCGCCCACGTCGACGAGGTGATCGATTGGGCGCGAACCCAGGTGCGGGCGCGCTTCGGCGACGGCGGCTACGAGCTGCACTACAAGGTCTACGGCCGCGACGGCGTCATGGGCGATCTCGAGCCGCTGCGCGACCGTCCCGGCCACGAGCTGTTCATCCTCGTCCAGGGCGTCGCGCCGACGCGCGAGATGGCCGAGGAGCTCACCCTCACCGGCGTTCGCCAGATGTTCTATGCGCGCCTTCCCGACGTCAAAGGCACCGCCGGCTCGGTGTCGTTTCCGCTCGACGAGGTATTGCCGGCGAGCGCCGCCTACCGCTGGACCCTGAACCACACGCTCGCGGTCGATGACGGGCTCGAGCTCTTCCCTCTTCACACCGCCGACGTCGGCCCGTGACCGCAACACCGCCCATGAGCACCGACACGCTGAGCGCGCTCGCCAAGACCATCCGGAGCAAGAACGCCGGGGTCAACAAGATCACCTTCGACATCATCTTCCGCGACCGCGAGAACTACGAGCGCGTCAAGCGATCGCGGGTGCTGACGCGCGCCAGCGTGGCGGCGCTGTACCGGATCCCGCCCGAGCGGATCTCGGACTTCGTCGAGTACGACCCCGCCTATGCGATCAAATTCACCATCTACCGCCTGACGCCGAGCGGCTCGGCAGGCGACGGCGACATCTTCGGCGCGCAGCAGTACGCGCCGCTGCTCGACCTGGCGGTGCCGGCTTGACGCCGACGTTCGCGATTGCACTCTCGTTTCGGCAAGGAGATTCCATGCGTGTCCTGATGGCGCGACTCGGCGTGTGCGCCGCGGTGCTGCTCGGCCTGCCCGCGCTCTCGATGGCGCAGGCCGCGATGCCCAAGCTGATCAAGATCGTCGTGCCCTTCTCTCCCGGGGCGAGCAACGACGCTGTCGCCCGCGCGATCGCGGCGCCGCTCGGGCAGCGCCTGCAGGCCACGGTCATCGTCGAGAACAAGGCCGGTGCGGCGGGAACGATCGGCGCCGATGCGGTCGCCAAGTCGCCCCACGACGGCTCGGTCCTGCTGCTCACGTCGTCGACCTTCCTGACGGCTGCGGCGACGCAGGCGCGCCTCCCCTACGACCCGATCGCCGCCTTCACGCCGATCGCGATGGTGGGCGAGGGCCCGTTGCTGCTGGCCGTCGGCGCGGCGACGCCGTTCAAGTCGACCGAGGACCTGCTCGCCGCCGCGCGCGCCAAGCCCGACGGCCTCACCTACGGCTCTGCGGGCGTGGGCTCGATCGGACACCTGGCGACGGTGCTGCTGAGCGATGCCGCCAAGGTGAAGCTGACGCACGTCCCGTACAAGGGCGCTGCCAATGCCGCCCAGGACATGGGCGGCGGCCAGATCGACGCGATGGTCTCGAACTACAGCACGCTCGCTCCCCTGATGCAGAAAGACGGCGGCCGGGTGCGCGCGCTCGCCGTCACCTCGCGACAGGCGCACCCGTCGTTCGCCGGCCTGCCGCCGCTCGCGACGGCGGTGCCCGGTTTCGAGATGGACATCTGGATCGGCGTCTTCGCCCCGGCCGGAACGCCGGCGCCCGTCGTCGAGCGGCTGAACCGCGAGATCAACGCGATCGCCGCGTCGCCCGAACTCGCCGTGCTGCTCGGACCGGACGGGACCTTGCCGACGGCGATGAGCCCATCGGCGTTCGCCGCCCGCGTCAAGGACGAGCTCGCGAAGTGGAAGCAGCTCGCCGCCCTGCACAAGATCGTCACCGAATAGGGCTCGTCCTCGCATCGCCATGCCATTGCCGCCGCTCCAGACCACGCGCTACGCCGTCGATCAGGGCATCGCCACGATCACCCTCGATCGGCCCGACAAGCTCAACGCCTACAACGCGCAGATGCGGCACGAGCTCGAGCTCCTGTTCGACGAGACCGACGCCGACGACGGCGTGCGCGCCGTCATCGTCACCGGCGCCGGTCGCGCGTTCTGCGCCGGCGCCGACCTGTCCGCGGGCGGCGCCACGTTCGATCGTCACGCGCATGGCGGCGACCCGCTGCGCGAGGCGCTGCGCGTCGGCGATGTCTACCGCGATGGCGGCGGGACGACGACCTTGCGCATGTACCGGAGCCTCAAGCCGATCATCGGCGCCATCAACGGCGCGGCGGTCGGCATCGGCGTGACGATGCAGCTGCCGATGGACATCCGCATGGCGTCGACCGCGGCGCGCTTCGGCTTCGTGTTCGCACGGCGCGGCATCACGCCGGAGGCGGCGTCGTCGTGGTACCTGCCGCGCCTGGTCGGCATGCAGACCGCGCTCGAGTGGTGCCTGACCGGGCGCGTGTTCAGCGCCGACGAAGCGCTGGGTCGCGGCCTCGTCCGCTCGCTGCACGCACCCGACGAACTGCTTCCCGCCGCGCGCGCGCTCGCGCGCGAGATCGCCGACAACACGGCGCCGGTCTCGATCGCGCTGACGCGCCAGCTGCTGTGGCGGATGTCGGCCGCGCCGCATCCGATGGACGCGCACCGGATCGACAGCCGCTCGATCCAGGCGCGCGGGCAGTCGGCCGATGCGCGCGAAGGCGTCGGCGCGTTCCTCGAGAAGCGACCCGCCGTCTTCCCCGACCGGGTCTCCTCGGACCTGCCGTCGTTTTTCCCCTGGTGGGACGAGCCGACGTTCGAGTGATCGCTGCGGGGCCGATCGTCTCGGAGGAGGTGGCGCGCTGCGCGGACGGGCTCAGGCGGCGTTCGCCGCGCGCCACGCCGCCACGATCTGCACGTGGACCGGGATGTTGCGAAGGAATCCCTCGCGAAGCGCGGCGTCGGCGAGCGTCGCCGCCTGGCGCTGAAGCGCGCCGTGCGCGCGCGCCAGCCACTCGGCGGCGCGCGCGTCACCGGCGCTCGCCAGCGCGCGGTGACAGGTCCACTCGACCGCGCGCGGCAGCTCGACGCCCTTGAGGAGTTCGTCGTCGCCGTCGTCGGACCTTCCGCCCGACGCCAGCAACGGTGCCAGCGCCTGCAATGCCGATGGCGCGTCGCCGCGCGCCAGGGCGACGCGCGCCAGCCCGGCCGCGGCGTCGTGGCGATAGGGGCTGGCGATTTCGAGCGCGCGTGCGTGCGCGGTTTCGAACGCCTGCGCCGCGACGGCGTGGCGGCCGAGCGCCAGCTCCGCCTCGCCCTCGCGGCACCAGGCGGCGATCTCCTGGTCGCGCGCCCGGACGGCGACCGCGGTTTCCACCGCGGCGCGCGCGTGCGCGAGCGCCTGTTCGTCACGACCCTGCCACAGCGCCAGCGTCGCCAGCGCGCACAGCGGGCTGACCTCGAGCGCGCGCTCGCCGTTGACGCGCATCAGGCGCAATGCTTCATCGAGCTCGCGACGCGCCTCGGTCAGCGCACCGAGCCCGACCCAGCCGATGCCGATGTTGCCGTGCGCGATCGCCTCGTTGCGCCGGTCGCCGCTGGCGCGATACGCCTCGAGCGATCGCTGGTCGAAGCGCAGCGCGCCGACCTCGTCATCCTGCATGCCGGCGATGATCCCCAGCGCATTCAGGCACGAGCCTTCGACCTGGCGCATCCCGAGCGCGCACGCTTCGGCCAACGTGTCTTCGGCGATCGCGCGCGCTTCGCCGCGCCGGCCCTGGAACGCGATCGACATCGCCAGCAAGCGTTGCCCGAGCAGCCGAAGCATGGCGTCGCCCGCACGACTCGCCGCTTCGACGGCGCGCCTGGCCGCGGTTTCCATCGCCGCGTGGTCGGCGATGCGTTGCGCCCAGGCGCTGCAGCGCCAGGCGACGTGGGCGCGGCGCCGGTCATCGTCCTGCGCCTCGGCGATCTCGGCCATCGCGTCGATGTCGGCGCGCTGGCCGGCCCGGTCGCCCTGCATCTCGAGCGTCGCCTCGCGCACCTCGAGCAGGCGCCAGCGCAGCAAGCGCGAGCCGGGCGCGGGCCTCTTGTCGATGATCGCCAGCGCCTGGCGCACGTGGTCGAGCACCGCGCCGTGGGCCAGGCGGCTGCGCGCGTGCTCGGCGGCGCGGGTGTGGTACTCGGCGGCGCTCGCCTCGTCGCCGGCGAGCTCGAAGTGCCGGGCGGCAGCGCCCAGGAAATCGTTGGCGCGAAGTCCGGTGCGGGCGGCGAGCCAGCGCGCGAGCTTGCCGTGCAGCTCGCGGCGGGTGCGCTTGAGCACGGTCTCGTAAGTCACCTGATGAAGGATCTGGTGCTTGAAGGCGTACTCGCGCAGGTCGTCGCTGCTCGAGCCGGCGCGCGGCAGCGCGAGCTCGCGGCGCACCAGCGCCGGCAAGGTGTCGTGAGCGGTGTTGTCGAGGGCGATCAGCGCGCGGTCCCAGAACACCGGCCCGATGACGCTGGCCCGCTGCAGGGTCAGCCGCTCGGGCGTCGGCAGGCCGTCGAGGCGCGCCTGCAGGACGCCGATCAGCGTCGGCGGGACCCGGGTCAGCAGCAACCGCTCGGCGTTGACGGTCCAGGTGTCGCCGGTCTCGATCGCACCCCGGTCGATCAGCATCTTGACCAGCTCTTCCATGTAGAACGGATTGCCTTCGGCGCCGCCGATGACGAGCTCGCGCAGCGCCGCCGGCACGTCGGGCAGCTTCTTGAGCAGCTCGCCGGCCAGCATCCGGCTCGTGTCCTTGCCGAGCGGTTGCAGGTCGATGCGCCGGTGCACCCGTTGCGCACACCAGCTCGCCCGGCGTTCGAACAGCGCCGGACGGGTGCACGCGACGATCAGCAGCGGCACGTCACGATCGACCTCGGCCAGGTAGGAGAGGAAATCGAGGCTCTCGTCGTCGGCCCAGTGCAGGTCCTCGAGCTCGACGACGACGGGTGACCCATCGACGCTGCCGATGCGGCGCAAGAGCTCGGCGGCGGCGTGGAAGGCGCGGTTGCGGATCTGCTTCGGGTCGTCGAGGATGCCCTGGACGTGGCGACTCTCGCGCCACTCGATGCCGATCAGGTGGCCGAGCAGATGGGCGTGGCCTTGCGCCGCGTCGGGTCCGTCGTCGGCGACGAACAGGGGCGCGATCCCGTCCTCCATCTTGCCGCGCGCGGCGTCGATGCTGTCGTCGTCGGCGATCTGGAAGCGCCAGGCGATGACGTCGCGCAGCAGCCCGAACGGCTGGCCTTGCGTCTGCGGCGTCGCCCGGCCGCGGAAGAGGAAGAAGCTCTCCGGACGCGCGTCGGTCCAGGCCGCGAACTCGTAGAGCAGCCGGCTCTTGCCGATGCCGGCGTCGGCGACCACGCTGACGGCCGCGAACTGGCGTTCGACGAACAGCCGCTTGAAGGCGTCCTGGAGCGTGTCGAGCTCGGCGTCGCGGCCGATCATTCGCGTGGCGACGCCTTCGATGCCGCGGCTGCCGAGCCGAAAGCTCCTCGGCTTGGCGCGCAGGACCAGATAGCTGGCGATCGGCTCGTCGACTCCCTTGACCGCCATCGGCGCCTGGCGCTCGACCTCGAACATGCCGCGCACCTGCGTGTAGGCGTCGTGGCTGATGCGCAAGCCCCCGGCAGGCGCGGTCTGCTCCATCCGGGCGGCGATGTTGACGGCGATGCCGCGGATGCTGCCGTCGGCATCGACCCCGCCGCCGAGCAGCACGGCCCCAGTGTGGACGCCGACGCGGACGTTGAAACCATCGTGGCCGTGCGCAGCGCGAACCTCGACGCCGAGGACCTTGCCGAGCTCGAGCAGCGCGAGGCCGCCGCGCACGGCCCGGTCGACGTCGTCTTCGCGCGCTTCGGCGGCACCGAACGCGGCGAGAACGTTGTCGCCGGCGTACTGGAGCACCTTGCCGCCGTGCGCCTCGACGACGGCGGTCGCGCGCGCCAGGGCGTCGTCCATGACGGCGCTGATCGCCTCGGGGTCGAGGTGCTGGGCGAGCGCGGTCGAGCCGACCACGTCCATGAAGAGGATGCTGACCTGCCGCAGCGTCTGCGCCGGCGGCGACGTCTCCGCAACCGCTGCCGTGAGCGCCGCCAACCGGTCCCGCGCCGCCGCCGCCAGCGGTTCGACGACCGCATCCCCGAGCGTCGATCGTTGCCTTTCCAGCGCGGCGATCGCGGCTTCGAGTTGCTCGACCTCGGTCATCGGCCGAGGATAGCAACCGACCGGGACGCGGTTGCCTCCGTCGAGCGGCCGCGCGGTGGCTCGGGCCGGCCGCCGCGCGCGACGACGCGACCTCAGCCGACGCGCGCTGCCCAGTGCAGCGTCAGCGGCGAGCGCGCCTTGGTCAGCAGCCGCTCGTTGAGCACGTGCCGCGCCAGCCGGCGCTGCCCGGCGCGGACGGCGTCGATCAGCGTCAGGCCGGTTCAGTCCTGCTTCCGCGCGCTCATTCGTGCCCGATCACCGGATGCGGCACGTACGGCGCCTCGAGCTCGGCGATGTCCTCCGGCGCGAGCACGAGCGTGAGCGCGGCGACCGCATCGTCGAGCTGGTCGAGCCGCGTTGCGCCGACGATCGGCGCCGTCACTTCGCTCTTGGCGAGCACCCAGGCGAGCGCGACCTGCGCGCGCGGCCGGCCGAGCCGCGCCGCGACCGCGGCGAGCGCCTCGGCCACCTTGCGATCGGCCTCGGCGGTGCGCGCGTAGAGGGTGCGGCCGAAGCCGTCGTTCTCCGAGCGCTCGCTCGCCGCATCCCAGTCGCGCGTCAGGCGGCCGCGCGCGAGCGGGCTCCACGGGATGACGCCGATGCCCTCGTCCTTGCAGAGCGGCAGCATCTCGCGCTCTTCCTCGCGGTAGAGCAGGTTGACGTAGTTCTGCATCGTCTGGAAGCGCGCCCAGCCGTTCGTGTCGGACACGTGCAGCGCCTTCGCGAACTGCCACGCGAACATCGACGACGCGCCGATGTGCAAGGCCTTGCCGGCGCGGACGACCGCGTCGAGCGCCTCGAGCGTCTCCTCGATCGGCACCGCCGGGTCCCAGCGATGGACCTGGTACAGGTCGACGAAGTCGGTGCCGAGGCGCTTCAGGCTGGCGTCGATCTCGGCGAAGATGGCCTTTCTCGACAGGCCCATGCCGTTGGGCCCCTTGTGCATGCGCTGGTTGACCTTGGTCGCGATCACGACCTCGCCGCGCCGCGCATAGTCGAGCAGCGCGCGGCCGACGATCTCCTCGCTCGAGCCGGCCGAATACACGTTGGCGGTGTCGAAGAAGTTGATGCCGAGGTCGAGCGCCTTCTTCAGGAACGGCCGGCTCGCCACCTCGCCGAGGGTCCAGGTGTGGGCGCCGCGATCGGGCTCGCCGTAGCTCATGCAGCCGAGGCAGAGGCGCGAGACGTCGAGGCCGGTGCGGCCGAGCTTGGTGTACTGCATGGTGGACTATTCCGCCTTGATGCCGTTCTTCTTGATCAGCGCCGCGTACTTCGCGAGCTGGTCCTTGGTCGCGCGGCCGAGCTCGTCGGCGCTCGAGCCGCGCGGCGTGAGCCCCTGCGCGATCAGCTGCTCGCGCACGGCGGGCTCGGCGAGCGCCTTGACGATCTCGGCGTTAAGCCGGGCGACGATCTCGGGTGGCGTGCCGGCCGGCGCCAGCACCGCGAACCAGGAGTTGAACTCGAATCCCGGCAGGCCCGACTCGGACACCGTCGGCACGTCGGGGTATTGCGGCATGCGCTTGGGCGTCGTCACCGCGACGAGCTTGACCTTGTTGCCGCGAACGAGCGAGTTGACCGTCGCCAGCCCCTGGAAGGCGACCGGCACCTCGGCGCCGGCGACGCCGACCGCCGCCTGCGTCGCGCCCTTGTACGGCACGTGGTTCATGACGACGTTCGCTTCCGATGCGAACAGCGCCATGGCGATGTGCTGCGGGCTGCCGATGCCGCCCGACCCGTAGTCGATCTTGCCGGGATTCGCCTTCGCGGCGCTGATCAGGCCGGCGACGTTGCCGTAGGGCGCGGCCGGGTTCATCACCAGGCCCCACTCGACCGTCGCCACCAGCGAGACCGGCATGAAGTCGCGAACGATGTCCCACGGCATCTTCGGCTGCAGCGCCGGCACCATGGTCATGATGCTGTCGTTGAAGCCGCCGAGCGTGTAGCCGTCGGGCGGGGCCTTGGCGACGCGATCGGCGCCGACCAGGCCGGCCGCGCCGGGCAGGTTCTCGACCACGATCGATTGCCCCATCGACGCCGCCATCTGCTGCGCGACGATGCGGGCGGCGACGTCGACCGCGCTGCCGGCGGCGAGCGGAACGATCAGGTGGATCGGCCGACTCGGGTAGGCCGCCTGCGCGCTCGCTTCGACCGGCACCACAAGCGCGGCAGCGGCGACGAAGACGAAGGCGGCAGCGGTGCGCGTGCACGAGCGGGTGAGGTTCATGGTGCTTCGTTCCTTTCGGACGGTGGACGAGCGGTCGACGTGCGTCGATGCGCTCACGCCAGCGGCGCGACGCCCAGCTCGGCAGCGACGCCGTCGAGCACCGCGCGCAGCGCCGGCGCGATCGGAATGCCGTCGCGCCCGTGGGCGATGCGCTTCGCTTGGCTCTGCTCGCCGGGCAGCCAGATTCGCTCGACCCCGGGCATGCGCTCGCTCGCGCGCAGGTCGCGAACAAGCTCGTCGACCCGCCGCTTGAACGCCGCCGGGTCGCCGAACGCGGCGAGATCGATCATCGCGATCGCCTGGCCGGTGTTGGTGGTGGTCGCGAAGTCGCGGTTGAAATCGAGCACGTCCTTGCCCATCGCCGCGCCGTTGAGCGTGCCGGCGAGCAGGCCGACGATCAGCGCGAGGCCGTAGCCCTTGTAGCCGCCGATCGGCAGCAGGAAGCCTTCGTCGGCACGCTTCGGGTCGAGCAGCGGCCGGCCCTGGCGGTCGATCATCCAGCCTTCGGGCATCGTCTCGCCTCGCTGCGCCTTCGCCTTGACCTTGCCATACGCGGCGACCGTGGTCGCCATGTCGAGCACGACCGGCGGCTCGTCGCCCGCGGGGATGGCGACCGCGATCGGGTTGGTCGACAGCAGCATGTCGAGGCCGCCCCACGGCGGCAGGTGATTGGCGTTGCCGACCGCGAAGTAGAGACCGATCATGTCGCGCGGCAGCGCCATTCGCGCGTAGAGCGACGCCGGGCCGGCGTGGTTGCTGAAGCGCGTGCCGGCCCAGCCGATCCCGGCGCGCTGCGCCTTCTCGGCAGCGATCTGCGCGGCACGCGTCATGACCAGGTGCCCCATGGCGTTGTCGCCGTCGATGAGCGCCGTCGCCGCGCGCTCCTCGACGACGCGGATCTCGGGATGCAGGTTGATGCCGCCGGCGCGGATCCGCTTCAGGTAGGGCGCGAGGCGGATCACGCCGTGGCCGTCGGAGCCCTGCAGGTCGGCCTCGGTCATCAGCGCGGCGACCGTCGCCGCATCGGTGTCGGGCATGCCGACGGCGACGAAGGCGCGCGCGATGAAGGCGCGCAACGCCTCGGCGCGCAGCGCCCGCGTCGACGACTCGCTTCCCTCTCCGGCCTGCTTGACCATGGCGCAGTCTAGGCGGGCGCTGCCTTTCCTGCCCGCCCGCGCGGGCCGGCGAGCGCCGTGCCAAGATGGCGTTCGACGCGTTCACCCCGGACTCACCGATGTTCCAACGTTTTCGATTCGCAGCGGCGCTTGCCGTGCTCTCGTCCTGCCTCTTCGCCTTGCCCGCCCTGGCCCAGGAGTGGCCGCAGGCCGGCAAGACGATCCAGCTCATCGTTCCCGCGCCGGGCGGCAGCGGCACCGGCGACACGATCGCGCGCGTCCTCGCCGAAGAGCTCCAGTCGCGACTGAAGGCGACCTTCGTCGTCGACAACAAGGCCGGCGCCAACGGCAACATCGGCGCCAGCGCGGCCGCCGCGACGGCCGGCGACGGCTACCACTTCCTGTTCAGCTGGGCCGGCACGCTGGCGGTCAACAAGGCGCTCTACAAGAACCTCTCGTTCGACGCGCAGAAGGACTTCGTGCCGATCCTGCTCGTCGCCGACGTCCCCAACATCCTGGTCGTCAACAACGACATCCCCGCGAAGGACCTGGCCGACTTCGAGCGTTACGCCAAGGCGAACCCGGGCAAGCTCAACTTCGGCTCGACCGGCATCGGCAGCTCGATGCACCTGGCGGGCGAGCTCTTCATGCGCGAGACCGGCGCGCAGATGATCCACGTCCCCTACAACGCGCCGGGAACGGCGACGACCAACCTCATCGCCGGCGAGATCCAGCTCATGTTCCAGCTGATCCCCGGCATCGCCGGCCAGGTGAAGAGCGGCAAGGTGCGCGCGATCGCGGTGATGGCGCCGCAGCGCTCGCCCGCGTTGCCGGACGTGCCGACGACGGCCGAGCTGGGCCAGCCGCGCCTGCTCTCCTCGACCTGGTTCGCGCTGCTCGCGCCGAAGGGAACGCCGCCGGCCGTCATCGCGCGGATGAACGCGGTCTCGAACGAGATCCTCGCCGACCCGGCGGTGAAGAAGCGCCTCGCCGAGATGGGCGCGAGCACGCTCGGCGGCACGTCGCAACAGCTCGCCGAGCACCTCGCCGCCGAGACCGAGAAGTGGGGCCGCGTGGTGCGCGACGCACGCATCAGCGCGCAATGAGCGCGCCGCGGCGTCGCCCATGACGAGCGGCCTCGCGGCCCTCGAGGCGCGGCTCGCCGACGAGCTCGCCTTCCTGCAGCTTCCGGCGCCACGCTGGACGCCGGCGCTCGAGCACGAAGGCCAGCCGGTCGCCGACGTCGCGATCGTCGGCGCCGGCATGACCGGACTGGCGCTGGCCGCGGCGCTGGTGCAGCGCGGCGTCTCGGTCGTCGCCTACGACGAAGCGCCGGCCGGCCTCGAAGGCCCCTGGGCGACGACGGCGCGAATGGAGACCTTGCGCAGCCCCAAGCAGCTCGCCGGCCCGGCGCTCGGCATTCCGTCGCTGACCTTTCGCGCCTGGTTCGAGGCCCAGTTCGGCCGCGCCGAATGGGACGCGCTCGACAAGATCCCGCGCCTGCAGTGGATGGACTACCTGCGCTGGTACCGCGAGGTGCTGGCGCTGCCGGTGCGAAACGGCCACCGCGTCACCGATGTGCGGCCGCGCGGCGACGGCCTCGTCGAGCTCGCCGTCGAGGCCGACGGCCGCAGCGCGACGAGCGCGTGGGCGCGTCGCGTCGTCGTCGCCACCGGCCGCGCCGGGCTCGGCGGGCCAGCGCTGCCCGCCTTCGCCGAGGCGCTGCCGCGAACGCGCTGGGCGCACTCGTCCGACGACAACGACTACGCCGCGCTGGCCGGGCTGCGCGTCGGCGTCGTCGGCGCGGGCGCGTCGGCGATGGACAGCGCCGCGACCGCGCTCGAAGCCGGCGCCGCGCAGGTTCACCTGCTGGTGCGACGCGCCGACCTGCCGCGCATCAACAAGGGCAAGGGCGCCGGCAACCCGGGATTCGTCGCCGGCTACGCGCAGCTGCCCGACGCCTGGAAATGGCGCATCCGCCACTACATCAGCACGCAGCAGGTGCCGCCGCCGCGCAACAGCACGCAGCGCGTCTCGCGCCACGCCAACGCGCACTTCCACCTCGGCGTCTCCATCGTTGGCGTCGAAGAGCGCCACGGGGCGCTGCAGGTGGGCACGTCGGCCGGGCCGATCGAGCTCGACTTCCTGATCTTCGCCACCGGCTTCAAGGTCGACTGGCGCCAGCGGCCGATGCTGCGCCACATCGCGCCGAGCATCGGCGTCTGGAAGGACCGCTACGCACCGCTCCCCGGCAGCGAGGACGACGAGCTCGCGGAATCGCCCGACCTCGGCGCGGCGTTCGAGTTCCAGCCCCGCGCCGGCGCGAACTGCCCGGGCCTCGATCGCGTCCACTGCCTCAGCTACCCGGCGACGCTCTCGCTCGGCGTGATCACCGGCGACATCCCGGCGATCAGCGAAGGCGCGCTGCAGCTCGCCGCCACGTTGATCGGCCTCCTCTACGCCGAGGACATCGAGCACCACTTCGCGCGCATGGAGGCCTACGACGAGCCCGAGATCCTCGGCGACGAATGGGTCGCCGAGCCGCTGCCCTCGCCTGCCCGCGCCGCTTCGAGAAAATGACGGTCGCTCACTAGGGACACCTTCTTCATGCCTTCTTTCGACATTCGCGACAACGACGACGTGATCGATCGCGCCGCCGGCCTCGCGCGCGGCGACTCGCTGCACGCCGCGCGTCGCTTCCGTGCCAAGGTCGTCGAGGCGACCCAGGCCAGCCACGATGCGCTGCTCGGGCAAGCCGTGGACGGCCTCTCGACGGCCGACCGCGCGCGCGTCGCCGCCCACATCTGCACGATCGCCGGCGCGGCCAGCCTCGCGCAGCACTACGAAGCATTGCTCGCTACCGATCCCGGCCGCGACGCGCCGCCTTCGCCCGCACTGCCGGTGATGCTGCTGTTCGCCGCCGCGCTGACGACCGACCCGCGTCTTGGCGACCGCGCCGCGCTCGAGCCGCTGCGCCGCGCCGGCCTCGGCGACGCTGCCATCGTCGCGCTGGCGCAGCTGGTCGCCTTTCTCTCCTACCAGTTGCGCGTCGTCGCGGGCCTGAAGGCGATGCGCGCGGGCCCGGGCGGCAAGCCATGATCCGGCGCAATGGATTCACCGACGAGACGCTCGAGTGGCGTTCGTGGCTGGAGCCGCTGCGGATCGCCGACGCGAGCCCCGTTCAGCTCGAGGTGCTCGACGAGAGCCACCCGCAGTCGCGCACCTCGCCCTACTACCTCACGCTCGCGCACCAGCCGCTGATGCTGCGCCACCGCTCTGCCGCCTACAACGCGATCATGTACGCGCCGGGCGGCCTGCCGCGCGCCGAGCGCGAGCTGGGCGCGTTGGTGGTGTCGGTGACCAACGGCTGCGTCTACTGCACGTCGGTCCACGCGCAGCGCTTCGAGCAGCTCGCCAGGCGCAGCGATACCGTCGAGCAGGTGTTCGACGATCCGGCTTCGGCAGGAACGAGCGAGCGCGAGCGAGCGATCGCAAGGTTCGCGATCGCCGTCACCGAGCGGCCGCATGCGCTCGGCGCCGACGACATCGCGCCGCTGCGCGCGGTCGGGATGGCGGAGGAGGACATCATCGATCTGCTCCACTCGGTCGCGATCTTCGGCTGGGCGAACCGGCTGATGCAGAACCTCGGCGAGCCGGCGGGCGCGACGATTTCGTGAGCATCGCGAATTGGCGCATTGCCGCGCCCACGAGTAGTATCGAGCAGCCGTGATCGCACGGCCGCCCCAATGGCGTCGGCCGTCCCACAGGGCTCCATCAGAGCAACAACGGGGGAATGACGATGGCAAGCGGACTGATGACGAAACAGGCGGCCTGGCTGGCGGGGGTCCTTGTGACGCTTGTGCTGGGTTTCACCTTCGCAGGTGAACCTCGCGCGCAGACACAGACCATGACGGTGGCTGTTCGCAATTTCGAAATAGTCGCGGTCGATGGGAACCATCTCATCCTTCGCGACGAGAGGGGCACCAGCGACTACTTTGTGCCAGCCGATTTCGTCTTCACGGTCGACGGCAAGAAGATGACCGTCGCGGATCTGAAGGCGGGGATGAAGGGCCAGGCGACCGTCACGACAACGACCACGATCACTCCGGTCGTCGTCACCGAGCTGCGCAGCGGCATGGTGCTGGGCACGGGGTTCAACTCGGTGATGGTGCTCGATCGCACGGATGGCGTGCGCAAGAAGTTCACCCAGGATCAGCTGAACGCCCGCGGTCTCCAGATCTTCAAGGACGGCAAGGTGATCCCGATCTCGCAGCTCAACAAGGGCGACGAGATCACGGCGACGGTCATTTCGCAGCGCCCGCCGGAGGTGGTGACGGAGCGGGAAGTGGAGGCCACGCTGGCCCAGGC
>Ga0068861_100000545_pt1 | contig 22165 bp, 23 predicted proteins | sample KBSSwiS42_FD_66593 | JGI IMG/M metagenome (GOLD analysis project Ga0068861, IMG submission 66593) | Switchgrass rhizosphere microbial communities from Kellogg Biological Station, Michigan, USA - KBS Switchgrass S4-2 | ecosystem: Host-associated > Plants > Roots > Rhizosphere > Soil ...
GAAAATACGGAATGCCCAGGCCGCCGCCGATGTTGAGGATCCGTACCGGGCCCGGCGCGTGCCGTGCGAGCCGTAGCGCGAGCTCGACGCTCTTTCCCTGCGCCTCGGCGATCGCATCGGCGCGAAGGTTCTGCGCGCCGCTGAAGATGTGGAAGCCCTGGAAGTCGAGCGCAAGCTCGCCGATTCTGTGCAGCATCGCCGGGACGCGCTCGGCGTCGACGCCGAACGGCTTGGGCCCGCCGCCCATCTTCATCCCGGAGCTCTTGAGCTCGAAGTCCGGATTGACGCGTACGTTGACGCGCGCCCTGGAGCGGCGTCGGGCGGCGACGGCGGCGAGGCGCTCCATCTCGCCCTCGGACTCGAGGTTGACGACGATGCCGGCGGCGAGCGCCGCCTCGAGGTCGGCGTCGGTCTTGCCGGGACCCGCGAAGCTGATGCTGTCCGGCCGGGCGCCGGCCGCGAGCGCGGTCTCGAGCTCGCCGGCGGAGGCGACGTCGAGCCCGTCGACGAGCTGCGCGACATGGGCTACGACGTCCAGCTTCGGGTTGGCCTTCATCGCGTAGTGGATGTGGACCTGGCGCGGGAGATGAGTGCGCAGGAGCTCGACGCGCTCGCTGATGAGCCGGTGGTCGTAGGCGTAGAACGGCGTGCGGCCGACGCGGCGCGCAAGCTCGGGCAGCGGGATCCCGCCAACGACGAGGCAATCGTCGACCACCGGGAACTGGTCCATCGGCGCGTGGACCGGACGCGCGGGCTTGCTCATGCGGCGGCCTCGAACAGGCCGGCGAATTCCTGCGCCAGCAGCTTGCGGTCGATCTTGCCGTTCGGATTGCGCGGCAGGCTGCCCTTGCGCTCGACGATCCGCGCCGGGACCATGAAGGCGGGAAGGCGCTCGCGGCACTTGGCGAGCACCGCCGCGGAGTCGAGCTGGGAATTCGCGGGCGGAGTCGCCACGAGGACGATGGCCTGCCCGAGCACCGGGTGCTCGATGCCGAGGGCGGCGACCTCGCCGACCAGCCCGGTGCCATAGACGACCTCCTCGACCTCCGTGGGGCTCACGCGGTAGCCGGAGGTCTTGATCATCTCGTCGCGCCGGCTGATGAAGTAGAGGAATCCTTCCTCGTCGCGGCGCACGGTGTCTCCGGACCACACGGCGATCTCGGGCATGACGAGGCCCGGCGGCTGGCCGGGCGCCGGCTTGAACCGCTCGGCCGTCTTGGCCGGATCGTTCCAATAGCCCAGCGATACCAGCGCGCCGCGGTGCACGAGCTCTCCGGGCTCGTTGGCATCGCAAAGCGACCCGTCTTCTCGCGCCACCAGCACTTCCGCATTCGGGATTGCCTTGCCGATGGAATCGGGGCGCCGATCGAGCTCCGCGGGCGGCAGATAGGTGGAGCGGAACGACTCGGTCAGGCCGTACATCAGATAAACGAGCGTCTGCGGCAAGGCGGCTCGCAGCTGGTCCAGCGTCGCCTTGGGCATGCGGCCGCCGGTATTCGCGATATAACGAAGGCTCGTGCGCGCCTTGGACCAGCTGAGCTGGGCGAGCTGGATCCACAAGGGCGGCACGGCAGTGAGCCCGGTGATGGCGTAGCGCTCGATTGCCGTGAGAACGTCGCGCGGAAGGAGATAGTTGATCAGCGTAACGCTGGCGCCGGCATGAAACGCAGTGCTGAGCTGGCTGAAGCCCGCATCGAAACTAAGCGGCAGTGCAGACAGAATCCGGTCCTGCGGGTGATTCTCGAGGTACTGCGCCACGCTCTTCGCGCCCGCCACCATGTTTCGATGCGACAGCACCACGCCTTTCGGCTTGCCGGTGCTGCCGGAGGTATAGAGGATGGCAGCCATGTCGGCGTCGATCACGCGGTGCGGCGCAGCCTCTACAGCTCCGCCGAGGGCATCTTCCCAGCGGACGATCGACGAAGCTCCAGGCGACTGTCTTGCGCCCACGACCAGCGTCGTTCTCAGGTCGGGACAGTCTCGCAAGAGCGGCGCCAAAAGCTCCAACCGCTCGGCGGTCGTGACGAGGATCTGCACATTGCAGTCCCGCAGGATGTACGCGACCTGGTCGGGCTTGAGCAGCGGATTGACCGGAACGAATACCCCGCCGGCCGCAGCCGCGCCGAACATCGCGACGACCGTCTCCGGCCGCTTGTCCATGTACACGGCAACGCGCGCCGAACGGCTGAGGCCGAGGCCCGGCATCGCGGCGGCGCACCTGCGGATGCCGTGCGCCAGCTCGGTATAGCTGAGGCGCTGATCCTGGTAGAACAGCGCATCCGCCTCGCCGGCGCGCTCGGCGGCATGGAGAGGAAGCTCGTGAACGAGATGCGACACCATCATGACGCATTCACCGAAGTCGCATCGCGCTCCTCCGGCCCCGCGCGGCGACGAAGCGGCACCCGGCGAAGGGCCAGCTTCGCTTTTTCGACGCCGGCCTGGACCAGCCCCGATGCGGTTCGAAGGTTGAAGGCCGCAAGGCCATACAGGCGCCGCTTGTCCTCCATCCAGTCTCTCTTGTAGGACTCGCTGCCGACGCCGTAGTCGATCTCCTCGACGCGGTCTTCGTCGATCGCCTGGCGGAACATTTCGAGCGACAGGATCGAGCCGACCGAATAGTCGCGAAAGCGCTCGTCGTACGCGAGCTTGTAGATCAGCGCTTTCTTCGCGGTCGTGATCCAGAGCTGCGCTGCCGCCGGCGCCCCGTCCACGTAGAGGATACCCAGTCTGAGCACGCCGAGCGAGGCACAGGTTGCGGCGAGCGTGGGAATGAACGCCGGATGCGGCTCGGCGTGCTTCCAGCTACTCTCGTAGACCGTCACGAAATCGCGGATGCGATCGGCCTCGCGCGTGAGCACGATCTCGTAGGCATGCGCCGCCGCGAGCTTCTTCCGCCTGCGCTTGATCGTGTTCGTGGTCTGGGAGGGCCGCCCGGCCAGATAGCGCTGGAGGTCGCGACCGTTCAGGCGGACGAACCAGTTGTCGTACATGAAATAGGGCCGCACGAAGAATCCGGCGCTTCTCAGGGCTCGCGTCAGCGCATCGACGAGCGCCTCCGGCAGGAACGTCAGCCGCACCCCGGTCGGCCGGTCCGCCGCGATGCGCTCGACGATCGCGTCGAGCCGCCCTTCGCCCAGGATTCCGAATTCCATCGTGTAGTAATTGGCCAGGCTTTCGAGGGTGCGGCCGTTCCAGCAGCACACCAGGGCGGCGTCGCCGGCGTTGTACACCCTCGGCGGATGCGTCACCGCGGTTGCGTGCAGGCATCGAAACCATTCCGCCGACCGGAAGAAATCGCCTTGCTGGCGGAAACCGAACCGCTCGGGCAGGTCGATGCTGTCGATCGCGACTGCGCGGATGCTCATCGGCGGGTGTCCCGCGGCGCAATCTCGAGCGGCGCGACCGGGCGGCGAGCGGACGAATCCCGGGCCGCATCCAGGATCGCGGCGAGTTGCGCCGTGCGCGCGCGGCGCGAGCAGGCGGCGACCGCCGCTTCCGACGGCAGGGGGGCCCGCCTCGCTCTGAGCTGCTCCAGAAAGGCGACGAAGGTACGGCGGATGGCTTCCTTGGAATCGAGGGGCGCAATGCTGTCCACGCCGGCCGCCCGCAGTACCGCCGCGGTGTCACCCAACGGGTCCGTCAGGGCGAGGATCGGGCGGCGCGCGCGCAAATACTCGTAAAGCTTCGCGGGAACCTGGTAATTGCAGTTGGCCGCCTGCAGAACAAGCAGGCCGTCGGACTGTTGCATCTCCTTGAGCGCGGCTCGGTACGCGATCGCCGGCTGCAGCGAGACGATCTCCTGGATTCCCTCGGCTCTTACGAGCTCGCTCAGGTAGTGATCGTTTCCCGAGGCCCGCAGCACGATGTTGAGGCTGCGCCCGGAGATTGCGCCCGCGCGGAGAAGCTCGCCCAGGGCGGCGAACAGCGGCCGAGGGTCGCGCTCGGAGCTGTAGACGGTTCCGCTGTGAACGAGGGTGAGCGGCCGCTCGCCGACTTGCGGCGCCTGTGCTTCGAGACCGGCGAACGACGCTTCGTCGTAGCCGTTCTCTATGATGCCGAGCCTCGAGGCCGGCAATTCCGGATATCGCTCGGCGTAGAGGCGCAATGCGCCGGGGGCGGTGAAAATTGCCTTGGTGCAGGCGTTCAGCGTCCGGCGTTCGATCCACTCGAAGGCCCTGTGGGTCAGGCGGTCGGCGGGGTAATCGTCCTGCGCCATCGGATCGCGAAAGTCCGCCACCCACGGAATCCCGGTCAGGCGGTGGAGGGCCGCGCCGATGAGATGTGCGGTCGCAATCGGATAAGTGGTCCACAGGACGTCGGGTTTGAAAGTCCGTACCAGCCGGAGTCCGGCGGGCACGGCACCCAGGGACCAGCTCCACCAGCGGTCCGGTAGCGCCAGCCAGCGGGGGAATACGCCGGACACGGCGAGATGCCTGGCCGTATCGAGCGCGAAAGCTCTGCGCACTTCCAGATTGCGCGGAATCTCCCGAACGCTCTCGCCGGCCGTCTGCGGATAGGCACGCTCGTGTGCCGACAGGACCGCGGGCTCCCAGCCGAATTCCGGCAAATGCTGGGCGAAGCGCAGCGTACGTTGGATCCCGCTGCTCCCGATGAGCGGCGGAAAGTGAAACGCCACCATCAAGACGCGCTTCACCATGAGCGCAACCATCCCGAAGTCCAGCTCGCGACCTGCTCGCGCCAGTCCCCGCGTGGAAACGTGTGGGTGGCTTCGGGTAGCACGTGCTGCGTGACGCGGGGCGAGCGCAGCAATTTCCGCCAGCGCGGCGACGCGCGAGCGGTATCGAGGAACTCTTTGGCCGTCAAGTCATTGCCCGCCGTAATGAGTAGCGCGCGCCCCTTGAACCGGGCGAGGCCGTGGGCCATGCGCTCGGGAAGCGCGCCTTCGCCGCCGGCGCTTGCCCTCTTGAGACTGCGCACGAAGGAGCGGGCCGAAGCGGCAAGGTCGAATTGTCCACGGAGGAGCTTGGTCCAGGGCGCGGCGCTGAAGGCGTGGCGCAGATAGTAATGCTTGAGATGGGCGCGCGCTTCCCCTTGTACCGTGCGCACCCACGGATTAAGGAGCGCGATGCCGGCCACGCGCCGGTCCCGGTGCGAATAGAAGAGCGCCGCCGAAGCAGCGTCGCACAAGCCCCAGACGACGACCTCGGTGACTTCGGGCACCCGCGAGAGGAAATGGTCGACGGCGGCGCGCAGGTCCTCTTCGACGTTCTCGAACGTCCTCGGCTCGCCGGTGCTGTCGCCCATGCCGCGGTAGTCGAACCGCATGACCGCGTAGCCTTGCGCCGCCAGGTCGTTCGCGAGCAGCACGAACTGGCGGTGGCTGCCGGCGCGGTATTGCGGCCCGCCGACGACGATCAGCACGCCGCGGCTGCGCGGCTTCTCGGGCCGCGTCAGGACGCCGAGGAGCCAGTCCTGCCCGCAGGCGAATGCGACGGGTTGCCGTATGAAGGTCATGCGGGTGTCAAGTCCATCGCGCTCGACGTGGCGGCGATCAGCTCCGCGCACTCGGCAATCTCGACGCTGCCCCAGAACGGCTCGCCGCGCACGGCATGCAAATGGACCTCGGCGCCGCCAGCGCTCCATGCCCGAGCCGCGCGCTGCAGACCGGGAGACGGCTTGCCCTCGGCGTTGACTTCGAACCACTGCGCCGGAACGTTCTTCGGCGCAAGACTGGCGAGATCGAGCCGCTGGATCGCCGAGGCGAGCTGCGGCGCGAGCTCGTAGCCCGCGATCTCGAGCGCCTCTCCGGCGGCGAGCTGAGCGCGGAGCTGCTCCGTGCCCTTGCCGGCTGCGGCGCCGGACAGCATCTCGGCTCCGAGGCGGAGTCGCAGGAACTGCGTCATGAACTGCGCGCCGCTGAGCACCGGCTGCCATAGCAGCAGGCCGGCGAACGATTGCGGCGCCTGTCGCACGTGGTCCGCGGCGAGCAAGGCGCCCAGCCGCAGGCCCCAAAGGTGCATCGGCCCCTCCGCATGCCGCGCGAGCCAACCCGCCGCGAGAGCCAGGTCGTCGTTCCACACGTCCCAGCGCGCTTCGCCGAACTCGCCGCTGCTGTCGCCGCAGCCCAGGAGATCGATCTGGAGAACGCTGTAGCCTAGCGCGCAGAACGCACGCGCCTGCAGCGCGGCCATGCGCCGCGACTTGTTCATTTCCTCGGCGAACGGATGGGCGTACAGGATGCTGCCGAGCGGCGCGCCGCTCGCGGGATGAAAAATGCAGAAGCGCCCGCCTCCGCCGGCGGGCAGGAAGAAAGCCTCGAAGGGTGCCCGCGGGCCGTTGCCGATCATGCGTCGAGCTTCTGCTGGACGAAGTCGGTCAGGCTGCCGAGGGTGGCGAAGGTCGCCGCCTCGATTTCGTCGTCCGCGACCGTAAAACCGAAATGTTCTTCGAGCGCGGTGATGAGCGAGACTACGGCCATGGAATCGAGCTCGGGGATCGCGCCGAGGAGCGGCGTCGCGCCATCGCTCGCCCCGAGGCGGCCGCGAAGCTGGAGCGCCGCATCCACTATGGTTCTCACTTGATCGATCACCGAATTCCCCATTCAGGTCTAAGCCGATCTCTTGGCCGATGCGCGCCTTCAGGCGCGGGCATAGTCGTGTCGCATGAGGTTATGGGCCATGCGAAGCCCGAAGCGCCAGTCGGCGCGGTCCCACGGCGTAAAGCGCGGAATCTGATGGAGGTCGTCGCCGGAACGGGCCGCGCCCCAGGCGGTGGAAACCGCGGCGTCGAAACCGAGCGTGCGCGCGAGCGCGACGTGCTCCACGTGGTAGTCGCGCCGCGGGCTGCCGTTCGGATACGCGAAGAGGCGCACCGGCGCGCCGGTGATCAGCTCCAGCCGCGCGCGGCTCGCCTCCATTTCATGCCGAGCCCGGGCGAGGGGAATTTCGGCGAGGATCGGGTGGTTCACGGTATGCGCGCCGATCTCCATGCCCGCGGCATGGAGCGCCCTGACCTGCTCCGAGGTCATCATGAGATCGGTCGGCACGCGGCTCCCGGCGCGAGCGGCGATCTCGAAGGCCGTCCTGCGGCGCCGCTCGGGCTCGAAGTACTTCAGGCGCGCGAGAATGCGATCGATCGCAAGGGCACGCTCCTCGTCCGTGCCGAGCGCGTGCCGCGCAAGCCCCAGGTCGGTGAGCTCGAGCTCGGCGCATTGCGCGTGCCGTAGCGCCTCGATGACCACGTCGTTGAACATGCATCCGCCATCGAGGAAGCCCGTGGCGACGAAGAAGGTTGCCGGCAGGCCGAGGCGCCGCAGGATGGGCAGCGCGACGCGGTAGTTGTCGGCATAGCCGTCGTCGAACGTGAGGCACAGCGCGCCCTTGGGCAGCCGGTCCTCGCGGAGCGCCCGCGCCGCCTCGCCGAGCGCCAGCACCTCGAAGTTGGACTTGACCCAGCGCATCCGGTGCTCGAACTCCGCGGCGCTCGGCTCGACGGCGAGGAGCGGGTCCCGCTCGGGCAGGACGCGGTGGTAGGCGAGCACGCTGAGGCGCCGCGCGCGCGGTACGCCGAGAAGCAAGCTCATGACGAGGCCGGGGCTCATCGCGCAGCCTCCCGCTTGACGACGCTCTTCTCCGCCGCAGGCACGCGATCGGTAAGGGGACGGGATTCCATCCGCTGGCTATCCTGCTCCAGCGCGCTGGCCGCCGAGCTCGTGATGAGCGCTGTCAGGAATGCCGTGAAGCGGCGGCGATAGAGGTTCGTGCGTCGAGCCCTCGCCGTCAGCGATTTCCAGAGGCGGTGCCGCCTGTGCGCCACGCGCGACGAAAGACCGTCGAAGGCGAGCCGCAGGCTCCTGAGACAGGGCTTGATGTCGTCTCGCGCCCAGTAGAGGAGCGCGACCGGCCGCTGCGACACCACTCGCCTCGTCACCTGGCCGGCATACCAGAGCAGGGAAAGCGGATCGCGCTCGGCATTCACCCAGACATAGCGGTGGCGCTGCCTGGTCCTCGGCAGCGCTAACCCGGCCTGGTGGCGATATTCCAGATAGGGCAGATCGACGCCGTTGGCGATGCAGCAGCCAAGCCAGAAATCGGTGCGCCCGACGGTGGGCTCTATGACCCACGGCATGCCGCCCGGGTCGCGCTTGAGCTCGAGCGATACCGGTCCGCTCAGCTCCAGGCCTTCGAAGAAGCGCAGCGCCGCATCGAACGCGGCAGGGTCCGGCGCGGGTTCTGCGACCGTGGTGTGTCCCATGGGTCGCTCACGCAACTTGCGTCCGTCGAAGCGGGCCACCACGCGTCCGCGGTCCAGGTACAGCGCGCAAAACGACAATCGGCTCTCGTCGCCCGGGATCCAGTCCTGCACCAGAACCGGAAATTCCGCAGGGAATTCCCGGGCGAGACGCTCGACATCCGTCCTGGAGCGCAGGACGCGAACCTTGAAGCCCCGCAGCGGGCGCACCGGCTTCGCGATCACCGGAAAGCTGAGCTGTGGCGCCAGCTCGGCAGCCGCGCCCGGGTGTTCGAGCTGCCAGGTTCGAGGGTACGGCAGCCCGGCGCGGTGACAGTGCGCGCGCAGCGACGACTTGAGGACCAGGGCCGAGATCGTTTCGCGACAGTGCGACCAGCTCAGCCGGTAATGGTCCGCGAGGCGCGGCCAGGCGTCGGCCACGACGCTCACCATGTTGTCGTTGGTGAGAAAGAGAACCGGCGATCCGGCTCGGTTTCCGAGGCGTGGCCGAAGCTCGAGCAGGGCGTCGATGAGGCCTGCTCCGTTCACGTCGCGGGCGGAATGCAAAACGGCGTGCCGTGTCGCCGTGCCGGGAAGCGTGTCGTTGGCCTCCAGCGCATGCACCTGGACCCCGTTGCGGCCCAGCGAGCGCGCAACCGCGAGGCCGTGGGCGCACAGGCCTACGACTACCGCGGGAGGGTGCGCCGCCATGCGGCAGCTCCTCGAATGCCTTCGGCTCATACGGCCACCCTGAGCGCGGCGGGCGCGCTTTCGCGCGCGTCCATGGCATTGCGCAGGAACGCGTCGAACATGAGCAGCGTCCACAGCGGCGTGCTGTGGTCGCGCGCGCCGCTCTCGTGCTGGGCAAGGAGTTGGGCGAGGTAGCCCGCGTTGAACCAGCCGGTTTCCGCGAGCCGTCCGCCGAGGAGCGCCTCCCGCACCGGGCGACGCAGCGGTCCCCGGAACCAGCGCGCGAGCGGCACGGCGAAGCCCATCTTGGCCCGATACAGCACCTCGTGCGACAGGTGCGGCGCCATCGCCTGTTTGAGCAGTCTCTTGCTTTCGTTTCCTTTCACTTTGAACGACGAGGGCAGAGTGGCAAGCCACTCGACCAGAGGATGGTCCATGAGCGGCTCGCGCACTTCGAGCGAATGCGCCATGCTCGCGCGGTCCACCTTGGTGTTGATGTCGCCGACGAGATAGGTCTTGAGGTCGAGGTACTGGATGAGCCCGAGCGCATCGTCGGTGCCCGCTTGCGCGGCGTGGCGGTGGAAGACATCGACCGCGCTGTAGCCGCCGAGCTCGGCCTTGAACGCGCTGCTGTAGAGGCTGCCGCGCACGTCGTCGTTCAGGAATGACACGCTGTGGAAGTAGGCCTCGACGGAGCTGCGCGCGAGCGCCTGGAAGGTGGTCTTGGCGCGGAACACCTGCGGCGCCCAGTCGGCCTTCGGATAGACGCGGCCGAGCAGCCCGAAGGCGGGACGGCGAAGCGCGAGCGGCAGCATGCCGCGCAGGCGCTCCTCCATCGTATGGAAGCGGTAGCGCCGGTAGCCGCCGAAGCTCTCGTCTCCGCCGTCGCCCGAGAGCGCCACCGTCACGTGGCGGCGCGCGAGCTGGCACACGCGGTAGGTCGGAATCGCCGAGCTGTCGGCGTAGGGCTCGTCGTAGGTGCGTGCGAGCTCGTCGACCAGCCCGAAGTCGTCGCTGTCGACGTTGTCGACGAAATGGCGCGTGCGGTACCGCTCCGCGACCTCGCGTGCGTAGCGCGACTCGTCGAAGGCCGGGTCGCTGAACGAGATCGAGCAGGTGTTGACGGGCTGCTCGCTCACGCCCGCCATGGTCGCAACCACCGCGCTCGAGTCCACGCCGCCCGAGAGAAAGGCGCCGAGCGGCACCTCGGAGATCATGCGCAGGCGTACCGACTCGCGCAGGCGCTCGATCAGCTCGGCCTGTGCGTCGGCCTCGCCGATGGGGTTGTCGAGGGTGAAGCGCACGTCCCAATACTCGCGCGGCGCAGCCACGGGCTCGCCGCGCCGCAGGGTGAGCGTGTGCCCCGGGGCCAGCTTGCATGCCGCGCGGTAGACGGTGCGCGGCTCTGGGATGTAGCCGAAGGCGAAGTAGTCCTCTATGGCGAACGGGTCGAGATCGCGCGCGAGCCCCGGATGGGCGGCAAGGGATTTCAGCTCCGAGCCGAAGACGATGTGACCGTCGCCCAGCACCGCGTAGTAGAGCGGCTTCACGCCGAGCCGGTCGCGCGCGAGGAACAGCGTCTCCCGATTGCGGTCCCAGAGCGCGAACGCGAACATGCCGCGAAAGCGCTCGACGCAGGCTTCGCCCCAGGCTTCCCAGGCGTGCACGATCACCTCGGTGTCGCTCTTCGTGCGGAACACGTGTCCGAGCGCCGTCAGCTCGGGAATGAGCGCCTGGAAGTTGTAGATCTCGCCGTTGAATACCACCACCACGCTGCCGTCCTCGTTGAAAAGCGGCTGCTGACCGGTGGCGAGGTCGATGATCGAAAGGCGGCGATGGCCGAGCCCGACGCCGGGCTCGAGGTGCAGGCCGCCGGCGTCGGGGCCGCGGTGCGCCTGCGTCTCGTTCATGCGCGAGAGCAGCGTGCGCGACACCTCGCGCCTGCCCTTGAGATCGACGATGCCAGCGATTCCGCACATGACGATGCCCTCAGCGAGGCGACAGCGCCTCGGCAGCCGGCGGCAAGCTCACGCCGGCCGCGGCGAGCGCGGTCTCGTAAAGGCTGCAATAGTCGGTAACCATGCGCGCGAGGCTGAAGCGGCTCTGAGCAACGCGCCTTGCCGCCTTCGCGTGCCGCCGCGCCATCGCGCGATCGGTCGAGTAGCGGACCAGCGCGTCGGCGAGCGCTTCGCTGTCCCCCGGCGGCACGAGCAGCCCGGTCATGCCAGGCTCGATCAGCTCTGGGTTGCCGCCGACGCGTGTGGCGATGACCGGCAGGCGCGAGGCCATCGCCTCGAGAATGGTGTTCGAGATACCCTCGCCAAGCGAAGGAAGGACGAAGCAGTCCAGCCCGCGCATGACCTCGGCGACGTCGGCGCGCTCGCCCGCGAGCCATACCCGGTCGCGCAAGCCGAGCTGCTCGACCAGCCGCTCCACGGCCGGACGCGCCGGGCCGTCGCCGACGAGCACCAGGCGCAGGCGGCTTACGGAGCTCCGCGATGCGCGCGCGAACCCCTGCAGCAGGTTCGGTAGATCCTTGACCGGGTCCATGCGCCCGATCCAGCCGGCGAGAAAGTCCCCGGATTGGCCGAAGGGGCAGCCCGCGATTGGGCTGCGGACTTGAGCCGGCCGGAAGCGTTCGGTATCGACCCCGTTGTAGATCTGCGAAACGCGATGCGACGGCACTCCGACCTGGCGCTCGAGATATTCCTCCAGGTGGCGCGAAAGGGCGACGTAGCGGCCGACGAATGGCCGGTACAGCCCGCGCACGTATTGGTAGCGGCGACGCCTTCCGTCGGGATCCGCGCGGTTCCAGCCGTGCTCTCCGTGGATGCGAACCGGGACCCCTGCAGCCCAGGCCGGCACCACGGCCTCGAGCGCCGCGAGGTTGCGCGTATGCACCACGGCCGGCCGCAGGCGGCGGAACAGCCGATACAGCCTGGGGTAGTCGCGCACGAGATGGCCGGGGCGCTTGTCGAGCTCGATGAACTCGACGTCGGAGCGCTGCACCCGTTCGGCAAACCCTCCCGAAATCCGCGTAAGCGAGAGCACGGCGTGGCGCCAGCGCTGGGCCGGCATGCGATTCAGCAGGTTGACGAGGCCGTTTTCCAGCCCGCCCACGCTAAAGGCGTAGACCACGTGCACGACGAGCGGCGCCGGCGCGCTCATCCCGATCCCTCCTGCGCCGCCACGCGAAGCGCCTGGTCGATCGCCGGCAGCATGTCTCTTGCGAAGGTCCGCAAGGTATCGGCCGCGCTCTCCGGACGCGCCTCGTAGGGCGCGGCCAGCACGATGGCCGCGCAATCGTCGCGCCGGCGCAGGAGCTTGTCGCGGGCGACGAGCGCCTTCGCCATGAAGGGATTGCTGAGGTCGTAGCCGGCGATGCGATACCAGTCCCACACCAGCAGCCGGCCGTCGGCCGACCGCAGCCGGGTCTGGCGCAGCTCTACCCTGCCGCTGGGCAACTCCTCGCCGTGAAGCGACTCGCCGATCCTCGCCCACGGCGAATCGCCTACACCTGCGATCAGGTTCTGCGACCCCACGAGCTCCTCGCCCTGCCGCTGGTTGCGGTAGTACGCAAGGTAAACGGCGACGCTGCGATCGCCCTTGCGATAAACCGCGAGGGTCGACGCTGCCACGCCGCGGTAGTGTGGGCGCCACTGCATCGCCGGCTGCGGCTCGAGCGACCAGCCCGAAGCACCGGCCGGCGCCGCAAGACGGATCGGCGCGTCCTCCGCGCGGTCCAGCTGCGGCAGGTAGAGCGGCGCCGCCGCCACCAGGCCCACCGTGCCAATCGCGGCGCACATGATGGCCGCAGGCGTCGTCGACGCGGTTTCAAGGAAGGCGCGGCTCGGCGGCGGAGGCGCCGCAGGTTCGCGCCAGAGCGAGCCAAGCCAGAAGAGAAGGCCGATCACGACGCCGAAGAACAGCCACCCGTAGATGAAGTGGTCGACCCCGACGGCGAGCTTCATGCCGCTCAGGTGCCCGATCATCACGATGGCGTAGGCGCGGAGGAAGTTGGCGATGATCGGCACCGCAACCGAAAGCGCGAGGAACAGCGCCCGCTTCCACCACGTGCGATACGTGAGATAGGCAAAGACCGCGCCGATGGTGACCGAGGCAATGAGGTAGCGAAGGCCGCTGCAGGCCTCCACCACGGACCAATGGCCGGTCGGGATGTCGAAGAAGGTACCTTCGCGGTACACGGGGATTCCGGTGAAGCGCAGCGCTGCCGTGGTGAAGTCCGCGGTCCACTGCATGAGCCGGGGCAGGAAGGCCTCGCCGAACGGCACTGCGAGAAACAGGAACGCGAGCGGAAAGGCAAGCGTCCAGGCCACGCGACGGCCCGCCACAGCGAGGACCGCTCCCGTCACCATGGCCACGAGCGCGTACTGCGCGAGCACCTGCACCTGAGCGGCTTCGGCGGCGAGCCAGGCGAACCCGGCGGCGGCCAGCAGCAGGAAGCCCAGGGCATCCGGCCGAGGCGCGAGCGTAGCCACTTCCCGGCGCTTGATCCAGACCAGGACCAGTGTGATCGGAACGATCAGGTAGCCGTGCGCGAACGTGTCGGAGCTTCGCCAGATTGCGGCGATCGATTTCGCGGTGTCCGCGTAGATCGCCAGAATCGCGAGCTCGGCGGCGGCCATGATCGGCAGCGCCGAACGCCAGGCAGGCGGCAGCCAGTGCGCGGCCAAGCGGCTATCGGCCGTCAGAAGAAGGCGATCGGGTTCGAATTTCATGGCGCCATCAACCGAGGCTCTTCACCAGATGCGGCCCGATCGCGTTCGCCACCGGCACCGGCAGGCGCTTCCACAATGCGATGAAGGCGCGGTACTTGGGGTTGAGCGGATTGTTTTGCGGGATGCTGGAGCGCCGGTAGAGGCAGTACTCGTAGGCGAGCGGCGCGGGCTCGAAGCCCCAGTTCTTCTTGAAGTCGAAGGGACCGGTCCCCTGCTTGCTGCGGCCGAAGTCGAAGATGCGGATGCCTCTCTCGCACGCGCGGCGCATCAGCTCCCAGTACTTGAAGTCGTTGGCCGCGAGATCGCGCGCCTCGGTGCGGTCGCCGGCGTAATACGGAAGCACTTCGTCCCTGAAGTAGAAGCTCAGCACCGAGGACAGCGCTTTCCCCTCGGGGGAAACGACGGTCATGACCTCGGCGTCCCGGCCGAAGGTGGCGCGCAGCGCCTCGAAGTAGCGCTTGGGCAGCGGCGGCGTGCCGTGACGGTGGACATTGTCGGCGTAGAGCTCGAAGAAACGCTCGACCCCGGCATCGAGCTCGCTCGCGAGGCCGTTCTTGATGCCTTTTCTCACCATCGCGCGCTGCTTGCGCGGGATGGCGAGCATGTTGGCCTCGGCCTCGGGCGCGAGCGTCTTGCGGAAACCCGCGTACAGGTCCTGGCGCGGCCAGCCCGCCTCGCGCGGCTCGGGGTTGCGGATCTCCAGGTGCTGCGCGCCGATGTGCTCGCCGAGCGCGCGCGCGGCGCGGTGCAGGGCGTGCGCGGCTTCGGCATCGGCGGCGGCAACCCCGGCGACGGCGCAGAAGGGAAGCGAAACGAGCGCGTGCCCGAACAGCAGGCTCTTCACCTCGGCGAGCGGCAGCACGCCGGAGATCTCGCCTGCGCGCTCCGCGAGCAGATAGCGCGTGCGGTGGCCGAAGCAGCGCTCGATCACCTCGCGCCAGCCGATGCGATGGAAGAACGTTGCCGCGGGGCAGGAGGCGACGAACGCCTCCCAGCGCGCGGCATCGTCCCGCCCGTAATCGCGGACCCGTAGCTGCGTCATCGGCCCCCCGGCTTGCTAGGCGGCTTCGGTTGCCGGTTGCGGCGCTTCGCTCTTCGGCGCGGCCAGGCTGAGCGCGGCCTGGCGCACCGCTTCGGTGTAGCGTGCCGCAGCCTGCGTCCGGTTGGTGACGCCGATCTTGCGGAAGATCCGCTGCACGTGGTTCTTGACCGTGAAGGGGCTGATCTCGAGCGCGGCCGCGATCTGCACGTTGGTCCTGCCGCGGCACAGCGCGTCGAGCACTTCCATTTCGCGGCTGCTGAGGTCGAGAACGTTCGCGTCCGCGCGCAGCGCGAAGCGCGCATCGTTGAGCGGAAAGGCTGGCACCTTGCGGAAAGCGGCATCGATCTGCGCGACCAGCGGCTCGAGGAGCGCGACGAACGGCTCGAGGCTGCGGCCCCGGGTGAACGAGCTGCAGGTAAAGGCGATGAACAGGCTCTCCTGGCGGGAGCGCTTGTCGTGCACCCCGTGCACGAGCACCGAGCGCATGCTGCGCAGCGCGGCATGGATCGCGCAATGGCAGCCGTGGTCCGCGGCCTCGATATCGCCAGCCTTGAGCAGCACCGGCTGGCGGCCGGCGCCGATCCAGCGTGCGTACGCCTGGCGCACGAGCGAGTCGATGCGGCAATGCGCGAGCTGGCCGGTGCGAACGCCGGGAAGCCCAGAGGTCAGATCGAGCTTCACGTCCCAGGTGTCGAAATCGCCCCAGGCCGAGAGCAGGATCTCGTGCGGCAGGAAATGCTGCACCTCGCCGCCGAGCCAGCGATAGATGTCGTAGTGGCGGCGGATGCGGCCGCACTCGGCCACGACGCGGAAGAACCGGGCGCTCTCCTCCCAGGTCAGCTGGAACGACTTCGCCTCGGCTTCGTTCGCCGGTTTGGCGTCGGCGGCCTGGCCCGCGGGCCAGCGCGTTGCCGGCATTGGTTGGTAGCCGCCTATCCAGCGCGGGATTCTTGCTTGGACGGTGTTCATCGTTTGGACCCTCTCCTAGTGGGAGCTTTTGCCGGCGTTGGGCAGCCTGCGGAATTCGAAACTGCTGATCGAAGCCGCGACTCCCCTGCCGACCCCCTGCTCCTCGACCCGCACAATGCGGGCACTGCAATTCACCTCGATCGGACCGCTGGGGAAGTCCTGGAACTCCAAGCTGAACCTCACCAGCTGCGCCGCCTCGAGCGCCACGTCGGTGACGAAGTAGACCCCGCTCGCGCTTACGTTGCGTGCGACGGCTTTCCCGCCCCCTTCAAGCTTGATCGCGAGCTCGCTGTCGAATCGTTCTTCTTTACGTCCCTGCATCCGTGCCTCGCTCAATCAGGCTTGGCGCCTCGGCCGCCATAGTGGCGAAGTGGCGCGCGTCGCGAGCGAGCGACACGTACTCTTTTGCGCGGTGCCGATGTCATGGTTTAATGCCGGGCGGGGCATGACTTTTGTCATGCCCTCAGCCATGACAACAAGAGAAGCTTCTCGGGAAAGGTCTATGGCCTTGACGCCGCTCGAAACCGAGGCGGCCGCGGAGTTGCGCGGCCCGGACGCCGACCTGTGGCGCACGCTCGCGGCGTGGCTGTGGATGACCTACCTCCTGCTGGTAACCGGCGCTTTCCTTTGGTGGCTGTTCTGAGTTCGACCGTGTCGGCACGCCTTACGGTCCACGCCGGCTGACGCGCTAATTCCCTGATATTTCTAGCTGGTCCGGTATTTGCTGAGGCGGTCAGGCCTCGGCCTGCCCCACCCTCTTCGCGCGGCCACCTAAATTCGGCTTCGCTGTTCTAGCGCGAACGCGGTTCCGGTCTTCCCGAGGCCGACCTTTTTGCAATCGAGCGTTTGGACCCGCTCGACTCTCGGCCCCGCAGGGAACCCCTTCCCTCGGGGCCTTTTCTTTTTCAGGTGGGACTACGCGGCCGCTGCGGTGAGCAGGGCCAGCACTGCGGCGGCGTAGGCAAGCCAGATCCAGCCCGAAATCGTCAGCCAGATATCGGGCTTCGCGGACCGGAATCTAACGCCGCTTTGAGCCATGCCGAGCAGCAGCGTAGAGGTACTTCCGTTACGTGGATAATCGCGGCGCCCCGGTCTTTCAGAACTACCTGATTTTCGAATCGAAAAGCTGCTGGCGTGCGTGCAACTCGGCGCGCGCAGCACTGCGCCAAAAGTGAAATGTTGTTATCTGCGAGAAGCGCTCCCCACTAGGGGGATACCATGTTCTAGACCTATTGCACTAGGACCAGACTTGTCCCTCACCGCCGCCACCCAGCCGACATTCGAAGCCGCGACGGTGGTCGCGCTGAAGATGCAGAACGATACGCGACGCATGGAAATCAGGTTCGTGGACGACGCCGGAATCGAGCAGGTGGTCTCGCTTCCCGTCGCGGCCGCCGTGGAGCTCGCTAGGCTCACCCTGGATGCCTCCGCGTTCGTGACGCGCCTGAAGGAAGGACCGGCGCCCCGCTAGCCGCCGGACGAAGACTTGGCCGGACCTGCTTCATGCCCCGCGTCGCATGGATACCGCGCGCGCAGGCCTCGCTGAAGGGCGAGAGACAGCACGTCGAGGGGATATTCCGTCAGCGCGGCGTACTCGCTCTTAGAGCGCCGGTATTCCTCCAGCGCGATCTTGGCGTAGCTCTTGCCGTCGACGGAGTGCCAGGGCGGCGGGCAGAACAGCCGCTCGGCGCCAGGACCCTCGGGTGCCGCGCTGTCCCAACGGTAGGCGCTCGCCGCGCCCATCAGGAAGGTCACGAATTCTCCCCTGCCGGCACGCGCCTGCTGCTCGAGAATCTGGACCGCCTTGTCGATCTTGCCCTGAGCGCCGGCGGCCTGCGGCGCGGCGAGGCACGGGAGGGTGAGCGCCACGAGGGCGAGAGCCTGGAGCGAACGCATCGTCGAAGCCTTTTTTCTAGTTGTGATGAGCGCCGACGCGGTGGAACTCGATGCTTTCGAAGGTCGCGCCGACGCCCCTTAGCGTACCGTGCGGATCGACGCGCACCACGCGCGCCTCGCAGCGCGCGGAGACCACTCCGATCTGCAGGCCCGAGAACTCCAGCGTGAACTTGAGCGATTCTCCCGGCTTCAGGTCGACGTCGGTCACGAAGTAGACGCCGCTCGCGCTGACGTTGCGCATGCGGCCATCGCCCCGATCGAGCCTGATCCTGAGGTCGCTGTCGAACCGCTCGTCTCGGCGCGCGCCCATGAACGGGTCATTAAGTCGGCTTCATGGTGGTGCTGCGATGGTGGGCGCATGACGCGATGAGCCGCAAGCACTATTTGACGCGACTTGCGCACATTGTCACAGGCGCGCGGCGCATTCGTGAAATGCGCCACGCCGCCGCCGCTGTGGCGGCCGGCGAGGCCGTCTAGGCCTGGAGGCTTCCCGCGTGCCGCTGCGCGAAGATGTACAGCTCGAAGCGGTTCGGCACGCCGAGCTTGTCGTAGATGCGGCTCAGGTGATTGCGCAGCGTGTGCTCGCCGATATGCAGGGTGCCCGCGAGCGTCTTGTTGTCGGCGCCCGGCTGCTTCACCAGGCTGCGCACGACGTCGTGCTCGCGCTCGGTGAGCGAAGCGATCGCGGTCTCGGCCGGCGAAGGCCCCTTGTGACGTGACAGCTCCACGAACAGCCGCCCCGTGGAGTTGCGGTCGAGCCAGAGCTCGCCCTGGTGCACCTTCTTGATCGCCTTGATGAGCAGCTCGGGCGTGTCGTCCTTGTGCACCACGCCGCACGCGCCGCGCAGAATGGCGAGCTCGTGCTTGCCGTCGCGCGACCCGCTCAGCACCAGCACGCGAGTGTTGCGGCCGTTGATCAGGCCCGGAACCAGGCCGCCGTCCTTCTCCGTGGCGAGGTCGACGTCGACGACCACGACGTCGGGCTTGGCGGCGGCCGCGATTTCGACGGCACCGGCGCACGCCGTCGCGGTGGCGACCACGCCGAGGTCGGGCTTCTCATCGTCGATCAGCCGCTGCAGCCCGGAAAGAACGATTCGCTGCGCGTCCACAAGCATGACTCGGATGCGGCTGTTGTTGTTTGAATCCATGCATTTCCCCCGGCGAAAATCATAGCGCGCGCCCGCGCGGCAACAGGCAAGAACTCGTCGCGGATTTGCAAAGAATTGCGATAATTGGCCGGCTCGTGCCCAGCGATCAGTCCGCCCGCCGCTTCCTCCTCGTCATGCTGATCGCGAGCCTGCTCGCCGTCGGCTATGTCGCCTGGCCGATCGCCACCGCGCTTCTGAGCGCCGCAGTGCTCGCCGTCGTGCTGGCGCCGGTGCAGGCGCGCCTGTCGCGATGGCTGCGCGGAAGGCGCGCGATCAGCGCCGGCATTCTGGTGCTGGCGGTGCTGTTCCTCGTGATCGGTCCACTGCTCGGCCTCACCACGGTCCTGGTCAAGGAGGCCGCCGACGGCGTGCGCTTCATCCAGGACACGGTGCGCAGCCAGGGCGTCGTCGGCCTGGTGGACAAATTGCCGCCGCCGCTCGACGGCTACGCGCGCAACGCGCTCGAGAGCCTGGGCGATCTCGGGCAGCTCGCGCAGAAGCACGTCGTCGAGCAGGGACCGCGCGCCGCCTCCGCGGTCGCCGCGGCCCTCAAGGCGACCGGCTCGCTGGTGTTCGACCTCGCCATGATGCTGATCGCGCTGTACTTCCTGCTGGTGAGAGGCAGGGACCTGATCGCCTGGCTGGTCGGCGTGTCGCCGCTCTCTCCGGCGCAGACGAACCAGCTCATGGCGGAGTTCAGGAAGGTATCGTACGCGGTCATCGTGGCCACCGTGGCCACCGCGGCGGTGCAGGCCGCCGTGGCCGGCATCGGTTATCTCATCGCGGGCGTGCCGCATCCGGTGTTCTTCACCACGCTCACGTTCTTCGTCGCGCTGATTCCGGCGATCGGCGCGGCCGGCGTGTGCCTGTTCGCGGCGCTGATCGAGGTCGCGACCGGCCATCCCTACATGGGGCTTTTCCTCGCGGTGTGGGGCATCGTGGTCGTCGGGCTCATCGACAACATCGTCAAGCCCTTCCTCATCAAAGGCGACCTCGAGATGGGCGGTGCGGTGGTGTTCTTCGCCCTCATCGGCGGCATCGGCGCGTTCGGAATGGTGGGCCTGCTCGTCGGCCCGCTCGCCGTCGCGGCGTTTCTCACGCTGCTGCGCATGTACCGGCGCGATTTCATTTCCTGACTTTTTGCAAGTCCTGATGTTATGGCGCGGATTCGCGACGGCGCAGGCGGCCGGTTGTAATAGTTCGGCAGAAGACGTCCATTACCGGCAAAGCTCTTCACCATAGAGGCATCGCTCGCTCCTTGGAGGAACGCGCCATGGGAAGAATCGGAAGGACGTATCCGCGCCACGAACTCGGCCCGGCGTTCGTCGTGCCCGCCGCTCCCGGCCGCCTCATCTTCGTCCGCCGCGGCGCCGTGCAGCGCCTCCCCGGGCTGCTGGCATGGCTGTCCGGCGTGGTCTGCCTGCTGCTGCTCGCCTGGCCGTCCATGTGACAGCGTGATCGCGATCCGGACAACAGAGGCAGTCTACTGGCTTACCGACGCCGGCCAGCGCGCGCGCAGTTGCAGCGACTCGGGCCTGCCGCAACACTATCGACGCGTTCTCGCAGCGATTCACGGGCCGAGCGAAGTGACCGCCATCCGCGCCGCCGTCGGCTGCGACGGGCACACGCTCGCCGCCTGGCTCGACGAGCTCGACACGCTCGGCTTCGTGCAGACCGCGCACGCGGCTGCGGCGTGCTACCTCAAGGCCGCCTGAACGCAGGGGCCAAAAAAAAGCCCCGTCACAAGGAAGTGGCGGGGCTACGGCGCAAGTTGCGCCTGCGACCAAGATATCGGCTTTCCTCTGCACGCACAGCGTAGTTCGGCACGCCCTTGCAAGCTTTAACCGTGGCGCAACGCACGGAGCGCGCGATGCCATAATCGCGCGGTGCACAAGGCGCGTTCGCGCTGGCTGATCCACGCTCCGCTTCTCGTCCTCTTTGCCTATTCGCTGCACGGCGTCGGGCTGTGTTGCGACGATTTCGCGCTGCTGGTGTCGGTGCCGCACGATCGGTCGTTCGGCTATCTGCTCGCGAATCCGGCGAACATCCCGACCCACGGGCTGCCGTTTCTGTGGATCGGCTACGAGCGGCAGGCGCTTTATGACCTGCTGAAATTCGGCTGGGTCGCGGCCGCGTACGCGATGGCCTACCGCTTCGGCGGGCTGTTCTTCGCCCGTCCCCGGGCGGCGCTGTTCGCTGCCCTGTTCGTCCTCTATCCGGCGCACGACAGCACGAGCTTCTGGTTCACGTCGCAATACCTGCTGTTGACCGCCGCGTTCTACTTGTACGCCTTCTACCTCGCCTCCCGCGACCGGCTCGCGGCCGCGACGGCGATGGCGACGCTGGCGTCTTTCGTCTCGTACGGCTCGACGCCGTGGGCGCTCGGCCTGGGTCTCGCCTTCCTGGCGCAGCGGCAAGTGCGCCGCGCTGCCGTCCTGCTGGTACCGAACGTCGTCTACATCGCCTACTACGCGACAGTCACCCTATGGCTCGGACTGGGCAACAAGCGCCTGCCGCACGCGGTCCATGCGGATGCCCTGCTCAAGCAGTTCGCACTGCAGATCGCCGGCGCCGCCGACGCGGTGCTCGGACCATCGGTCTGGCTGAAAATCTGGTACTCGGTCGGCAGCCTGACGCTGCTGTCCGCCGTGGTGGGCACGGTGATCGTGCTGGCACTCGTTCGAAGCGCGCGCGCACCGGCCGAGCAATCGCGCGTGCCGAGAGTGTTGTGGCTCGGCGCCGGGGCGGTGGCGCTGGCCGCCTTCTTCATGTTCGCGCTGGCGCCAGGGATCTACCCCCAGTTGGCGTTCGGCATGGTCAACCGGGTGACCATCTATGCGAGCTTCGGCGCGGCGCTGTTGCTGGCCTCTCTGGCGCGCCGTTCGTGGTCGGCGAACGCGCTGGCGGGATTGCTGGTGTTCGCCATGCTCGGGCTGTCGGATCACTGGCGCGCCTGGCGCACCGTCCAGGACGATACGATCGAAGCGCTGCGGCGCGAGGCTTCGCTCGATCCCGGGAAGCTCGACACGGACACCCTCTTCGTGACCGGAAACGCCTACAGCCGGCTCGGCGCGATGGCGCACATCGACTTTCTGTCCCAGCGGAACATCGCCGACCCGGTGTTCCGGATCGCGCTTGGAGAGCGCAAGACTTTCATGGTGGTGCCACTCAGGTCGCGGTTCGTCGTCGAGGCGAACGCGCTCGTGGATCCGCAGGACGGCGCGCGTTATCCGATCGCCGCACACGTGCCCGTCTACGACACGCAAGCCCGCGAGCTAGGTCGCGTCGATGTTGCGGATATGCCGCGCCTCATCGCCGGGCTCGAGACGCCCAATCGACACTGGGTCCAGCTGATGCCGAGCGCGTGGCTGCGCGATTTCATCCTGCGCTGGATGCCGCAGTTCGCTTACCTGCGGCGCTAGCTCGCAGCCGCCGCGGCGTGCGCGAGGCGGATCGCCGGGACGGGAAACGCGAACGGCGGCGACAGTTGC
>Ga0068861_100000547_pt1 | contig 22140 bp, 20 predicted proteins | sample KBSSwiS42_FD_66593 | JGI IMG/M metagenome (GOLD analysis project Ga0068861, IMG submission 66593) | Switchgrass rhizosphere microbial communities from Kellogg Biological Station, Michigan, USA - KBS Switchgrass S4-2 | ecosystem: Host-associated > Plants > Roots > Rhizosphere > Soil ...
AGGCGTCGTCCATCGCGACATCAAGCCCGGCAACATTCTCACGATCGGGTCGCACGCGCTGGTCACGGACTTCGGTGTCGCGAAGGCGTTGAGCGCGGCCTTGCCCGTGTCGGGGATGACGACGGGCGGCATGGCCATCGGAACGCCGGCGTACATGGCGCCGGAGCAGCTCGCTGCCGACCCGGCGGCGGATCACCGCATCGACATCTACGCGGTTGGCCTGCTCGCGTACGAGCTCCTGTCCGGCCACTCGCCGTTCGTGAGCGCCTCGCCACAGGCCACCATGGCCGCCCAGTTCACCCGCGTCCCGGATCCGCTCGACACGGTCCGCGACGACGTGCCGCCCGCACTGGCGGCGGTGATCACGCGCTGTCTCGAGAAGATACCGGACCACCGGCCGCAGACGGCGAACGCACTGCTCGACGCGCTCGATGGCGTCTCGACGTCGCCTGGCGGCTCGGGCTCGTCCGCGACGGTCACGACCAGAGTGCCCGCCCCGAGTGGACCGTCCCGCGTTCAGCGCAAGGCTGTCGTTGCCGGCGCGATCCTCGTCGTCCTCGGTGGCTTTGGCGTTGCGTTAGGCATGTGGCGGCGAGGTGGTGCGGCCGGCGCGGGAGGGGGAACCAACGTGCCCACGGTGAGTACGGCGACCGCGACGGTTGCCGGGGCTGTCGCGTCCGGCAGCGTGTCAGGGTCGGGTGCCGCTGGCGGGGGCGTCGCGACGCGGCCACACGCCGACAGCGCGGTCCGCACCCCGGTCGTTCTCACGCCGGCCGAATCGCTCGCCATCGCCGAGGCCATTCGCAAGCGCATAACGGCGCGGCGGGATTCGCAGGTCGCGAAGGGCGAGCGAGCGCTCGCCGACTCGCTGTCGCTGCGGTTCGAACGCGCCCTGAGCGACTCGCTCTCGCGCATCATCGCGGCGCTTCGCGGAGGACGCCGCGTAGAAGTCCACACCCTCGACGAGAAGGAGCTCGAGAAATTTCGACAGCTGGCCAGGATGGCGCCCGCGATGCCTAACGTGCCGGGCGTGACGGGTCCTGGGGCGGGCAACGGGTCGCGTGCTGCCGCCGATCCGAAGGCGCCGCCGACGCGCGTGTTCCAAATGCTGCCCCCTCCTGCTCCCGGCGCGGCGGTACCGCCGGTTCCCATGCCGGCTCCCGGGATCCGAAGAGTGCTGCTTGGTGCGCCGCGAACCTCCATGCTGCGTCGCGAGTTCGCGGGCATCGGGCTCGCGATCGCGGACAGCGTGCGCCGCGCGATCGCCGCCCGCGCGGGATACGACGTGGTGGACGCCGCAACGCTCACGGACCCGCGGTTCTACGGGTCGCGTACGGCCACGGCGCTCGCACGTGCGGTCGGCGCGGGTGCGGTCATCACGGGTCTCTACTTCCCGCGTCCGGACTCGCTCGTCGTGTTGCAGCTTCAACTCTTCGACGTCCAGCGCGAGCGTGTCGCGCGCGTGCTGAACAGCAAACCCATCGACCCGCGTGACCCGCTCACCAACGTTGGCGACCTCGTCGCGGCGACGCTCGCGGCGCTGGACGAGGTAGACTGGAGGCCCGTGGTCGTGGACTCGTCCGACGTGCGAAAACCGTGACTCGTTGGATCGGTTTCGCTGAACGGCAGACGTAGATGACGCAGACGCGCTGCGCGCGAACGCAGAGGTCCGCAGCTGGCCCAATGGCCGGCTGTCATTCCGAGCGGAGGCCGAAGGCCGGAGGCGAGGAATCGCACTCAGCCCGATAGAGGGACAATCCCCTCGCTCGGGACGACGGTGATTCCTCGCCTCCGCGCTGTGCGCTCCGCTCGGAATGACAGCCGCCGTTTCCCCGCTACCCGCTACCCGCTACCCGCTACCCGTCTTCCGTCTCCCCACCCATTCACTCGTTGAGGACCTATGATTCTCGTCGCTGGCGCTACGGGCAGGCTGGGTGGACTGATCTGCGAACGACTGCGCGATCGCGGCGAGACCGTCCGCGCCCTCGTGCGGCCCAGCGCGGGGCCCGAGAAAGTCGAGCGTCTGCGCGCGCTCGGCGTCGAGATCTGCCAGGGTGACCTGCGCGAGCCGGCTTCACTCGAAGGCGCAACGCGCGGCGCGGACGTCGTGATCTCCACCGTGTCGATGATCGGCACGGCCAGGCCGGGCGACTCGTTCGACGACACCGACAACGCCGGCACACGCGCTCTGATCGATGCCGCGAAGCGCGCCGGCGCTGTGCAGTTCATCTACATCTCGTTCGACCACGCCCAGTTCGAGGATTCGCCGATGGTCCGGGCGAAGCGCGACGTCGAGCAGCACCTGCGCGACAGCGGCATCTCTTACACCGTGATCCGCCCGAGCATCTTCATGGAGACGTGGCTCGGTCCGCGGCTCGGCGTGGATGTGGCGGCGAGGACCGCGAAAGTGTTCGGCTCGGGAGAGCAGCCGCTCAACTACGTCTCGGCGCGCGACGTCGCCGAATACGTGGTGCACTGCGTCGGCAACGCCGACGTGCTGAACGAGACGCTCCACATCGGCGGCCCGGAGTCCGTGTCGCAGCGTGACGCCGTTCGCATCATCGAGGACGCGCTCGGCGCGCCGCTCCAGGTCACGGTCATTCCGGAAGAGGCGCTCGTCGCGCAGTTGCGTGAGGCCACGGACCCGTTCGCGCGCACGTTCGCGTCGTTGATGCTCGGTGCGGCACGCGGCGACCGTCACCCCGCGACGGCGCTCGATCGCCCGGCCGACATTCCGCTCAGATCGGTGCGCGACTATGCTGCCGACCTGGCACGGTCGCAGGGTCGTTAGGCGGCCGGCGGTAGGGGGCCAGCAGCGTCGCGAGATCCGCGCGAACCCACTCGGCAACCGGGCCATCCCGATGGATGGCCCAGTTCAGCAGTGAACCGGCGGCCACCGCCTGCAGTGCGCTCGCGAGGGCCGCCGTGTCGCACGATGCGATTTCCCCGGCCGCGATGGCGTCGCCCAGAAGCGCCTCGTAGCCGGCGCGCACGCGGCGCGAGTGCTCGAGCGCGAGGCCGTGAAACTCAGCGTCGCTCAGGTCGAGCTGAAAGAACGCCAGATTATTCGCGAGCTCCTCGGGCGTTCGCACGTGTTCAGCCATGGCGCTCGCGGCGGCGACGACGGCGTCCAGGGCGCTCGGATGCGACGCGCGGACCTGGGCGAAATGGCGAGCGATGGAGTCGACGCTCTGCCGGACGAGCGCGAGCAGCAGGCCACGCTTCGAGCCGAAGCGTTGGAGGAGCGTCGCCGGGGCGAGGCCGACCTCGCCGCCGACGTCAGCGAGCGTGAGGTGTACCGGACCGACGCGCGTGATCATCCGTGCCGCCGCCGCGAGGATCGTTTCGTCGGACACGGTGCGCGTGCGAGGAGACATGGTGCCTCGGATCAGCGACGTGTCGCCAGCGAATCCGCCAACGCACGGGCCGACGCGGCCGACGCGCCCGCTGGGCGCCACGACGTTAGGCTGTCGGGCGCCGCGAGACCGAAGCGCAGGCCGTTGCACACCACCCACTCTCCGGATTCCGCGCGCAGCAGATCCCACTCGAGCGTGTCGGACCGCACGCGCAGGCGCGCCACGAACCAGCCCGGGTGCTGGCGGTCCATGTCCTGTTCGGCGACGGTCGTGACGAGCGCACGTCCGACGACCGTATCGGCGCGCGTCGTTGCCGGCAGCAGCTCGTAGGCCGCGAGCATGGGTCCCGCCGCGGGAGCGTCACCGGTCGGGCAGGCCGTCAGACGTCCGAGCGCCGACTGCGTCGGAGAGCCTTCGCGCGACGCTCGGAGAAACGCGTCGAGCGCATCGACGGCGTCGCGAATCGTGGCGCTGTCCGGCGGAGCGAATTCAGCGGGCGCCGGTGAACTGGCCGCGACGTCCGCCGAGTCTCGCCGCGATTCTCCACCGGGCATACACGCGACGCCTGCCGCGCAGGCGAGCAGCGCCAACACGATCGCGCGCGCTGCTGGCCCAGGCTCGGTCATCGACCGCCGTCGCCACGTCGCCGCGCCGCCGCGGCCGCGTCCGCGTCGGCCACGCGCTGCTCGGCCACCCGCCAGTCGACGTTAGGTGCGACGTCCACGTCGCCGAGGGTGAGTGAGGCAAGCGCGCGCTCGATGACGAGCTGACCGTCCGGGACCGCCATGCCGAGCTCGAGCTCCGCCTTGCGGCAGAGCCGCTCTTCACGGGCTTCGCACCCGGGGTGGCCGGCAATGCCCATCGTGAGCAGTCGCGCGTGGACGCCCTCGTGGACGATGGACGCGGCGACCTGCGCGTTGGAGAACTTTCCCTCGCCGGCGAACGTCAACTCGATGAGGCATTCGCGCGTGTCACCGAAGAACGCGGCGCGGCAGGCGAATCGTTTGACGATGATTCCGCGCACGTCGCGTCGGAATCGTCGCAGGCGGTGTGGCTGGTAGCGCTCGATGACGCCGAGTGCACCGTCGAGTCGCTCGAACACCTGACCGGTCTCGATGTCGGGGCGGGTATTGAGCACCGTGACGGGGACGCCACGGATGGTTCGAGTGTCCATCATCAATCGCTCCTTCGCGCGCGCGACTGCATCGCTCCACCATCCCATGAGTCGGGCCTCCATATCGCACAAACGGCGATCGGGCTCAAAGCCGATCGCCGAATGCTCGTGCGATGTGCGCAATCTGGCAACGCCGCGTTGCAACTCGGATGTGCTCCCTTAAGGACGCCGAGCTCCTCGTACCACGCCAGACCATTCGCCCGACGCCCATTGCCCGGTAATCGAATCGCCGGTGCCGTGGAGGTCCACGAACATGAGCTCCCTGCCGAGGTTCCAACTCACGTGCGCCGAGTCGCCGACGACCGTGAAGCGGATGAGGGTTCCCGGTGGGCCCTGCAGCGCGACGAGCGAATACGACGTGTCACTCCGGGCGATGTGCATGACGGCCGCACGTTCGCCATCCGGGAAACCCGATGCGACCAGATCGAAGACGCCGGGCCAGGTGAAATCGCTCGTGGGGATCGTCAGTGCCCGGGCCGAGCTCTCGCGGCGCCCGGCGGTCGTATGGGCGAACCCGGTGCCGGTGACGAGCGCGGTCGCGACGATCGCGACGAGCGCGCGGAACTGTATGGTCGTGGGACTGCGCATTGATGCCTCGACATCTATCGTCATGAGTGATGCGCCGGATGCCGCTGGGGCGTTAGGCGGGCGCGTGGGGCCGCACGAAAATCTGCGCGGCGCGCCTCATGACGGACGTGGGCAGGTGGCCGATTCTCTCCCTGTCGATGGTCAGGGAAGAGGGAGGCCTCGAGGCACGGGGGAGGAAACAGCGCTGGTGCTGTGGACTGGAACCGAAACCGAGGAACGACGCTGGTTAACCAGCGTCGTTCTGAGTCGTTTCAGCCGTACCGCACCCCCGGATACAACAGGTTGACGGCCCCGAAGAACACCGGGTCGAACACGTACTTGAACAGCTGCCACGCCACGACGAGGCCGATCAGGCCGAAGGCGCGGTTGCTCCACACGAATGCCTGGTATTTCCGCGCAGCGTCGTCGCTCAGGAAGATTGGCACGGCACCGCTGCCGTCCAGTGGCGGGAAGGGCAGAAGGTTGAACGCCGCGAGCAGCAAGTTGAGCGAGAAGAACGCGCTGACCATGGTCGCGAGGGCCGGCCACACACCGGCCGCATTGCTCGCCGTGACCTCACCGAACTTGACGCTGTTCGGCGCATAGAAGACGTCGGCCGCCATGCCGGCGCGGATGAGCGCCCCCGCGATGAGCACGAGCAGGATGTTCGCCGCCGGGCCGGCCAGCGACATGAGCGCCGAGCGCTTCGGGTGACGCATGGCCCACTGCGGATCGAACGGCGCGCTGGCGTAGCCGAACGGCCAACCTGTCGCGAGCGCGCTGATCAGCGGGAGGATCAGCATCCCGAACGGCTCGCGGCGGATGTGCGGGATGGGATCGAGCGAGACCTGACCGCCGTGATACGCCGTCAGATCGCCGCCACGGGCCGCAGCCCAGGCGTGGGCGGCTTCGTGCAGCGTCGTGGAGAGCAGGAAGACGACGTAGTAAACGAGCGCGTTCGAGAGGTCAGCCACGGAGCGTTCTCCCCGGTGGAACCGTGGGAAGCTCGGGACCGGTCAGTCGTCGAGCGCCCAGCCGTCGCGCCGGGCGGCTTCCGCCCGAAGCGATGGTCCGAAGTGTAATCGTAGAACCTCGTTGGCTGGGCTCGCGTCGATGGCATCCAGGAACGACAGCGTGATCAGCTCGCGCACCTCGGCGTCGCCGGATGTCAGATGCGTCTCGATCACGTCCACGAGTGTTCGGGCCGTATCGCCGCCGGCGCCTCCCGGGACCGTGTGCCCGTCCGCGGCGCACACGGTGCCGCTCAGCCAGCCCGTCACCTGCGACATGAACAGCTCCGGCAGGAGCGCGTCGTGCATCGCGAGATGCTCGCGATAGAGCGGGACGAGTCCGGGTGCGGTCGACAGGAGATCGACGAGCAGGTGCTCGAGCCTGCTCACGGGAAGCGGGTGGGGTCTCATTTCCATGACAACGTGTCCGCTGCACGACGGACTGTCCAGCGTCCGTCGCCCGAGGTCACTGAAAATCTCTCGACCTCGTCGCGAGCTCGCGGGTGCGCAGGGCACGAAATCTTTTCCCGACCACGTTCATCACCTGCCCATCGCGCTGAAACTGGCCCTGCACGGCAATGAACGGCGCGAACTTCACCACCTCGGCGTTGTCCTCCACGAGCGTGTTCGGCACGATCACGTTGATGAAGCCGAACTCGTCCTCGAGCAGCAGAAACAGCGTGCCCTTCGCCGTCTGGGGGCGTTGCCGCACGGTGACGAGCCCCGCGACGGCAATCGTCTCACCACCGCGCAGCGAGGGCAGATCGGCGCTGCTCTTCGCTCCCTTCGAGATCAGGAACTCGCGCAGATGTTTCATTGGGTGTCCATGAATGCTCGATCCGGTCGTCGCATAGTCGAGGAAGATCGTCTCCGTCTGATCGAGCGGACGCGGCGAGTGATGCGCGGGACGCGCCGGCGCGAGCGGCAGCGTGTCGCTCACGCAGCGGAGCGCTTCCCAGCCGGCCTTGCGGCGATCGGGCTCCCACGCGCTGAAGGCTGCCGCGCGCGCGAGGTACAGCGCATCGGCGCGCCCGAGCCCCGCCCGCCGCACCACGTCCTCGATGGACGTGAACGGCCTCGTCTTCCATGCGCTCTCGAGCGCGTCGAGCGCCTTCTCTCCAATGCCGTGCACGTACCGCCAGCCCACACGCAGGGCGGGGCGCAGGGGATCGTCGGTCTCTTCCGTCGTACACATGCGCTGCCCGTCGCGCATGCACGGCGATCGCACTTCCACCTTGTGTCGCTTCGCATCGTGGATCAGCGTGGCCGGCGAGTAGAAGCCCATCGGCCACGCGTTGAGGATCCCGAGATAGAACTCCGTCGGGTGATGCGTCTTGAGCCACGCCGTCGCATAGGCGATGAGCGCGAAGCTCCAGGCGTGCGACTCGGGAAAGCCGTAGTTCGCGAAGCTTTCCAGGTCCTCGCAGATCTGGTTCGCGATGTCGGGCAGGACGTCGTTCTCGACCATGCGGTTCGCGAGCTTGTGCAGGACGGTCACGAGCTTCCCCTTCTTTCGCATGTGCCCCATCGTCCGACGCAGTTCGTCGGCCTCGGCGGCGCTGAACCCGCCTAACGCCATCGAGACGGCCATCGCCTGCTCCTGGAAGATCGGGATCCCCTGCGTGCGCTCGAGGATGGGCCGGAGGTTGGGGTGCTGGTAGAACACCTCTTCGTGCCCGCGTCGGCGGCGCGTGTAGGGGCGCACGAACTTGGCCTGGATGGGGCCGGGGCGGATGAGCGCGACCTGGACGACGAGATCGTAGAGTCGCTCGGGGCGCGTGTGCAGGATCGACGCGATCTGTGCGCGGCTCTCGATCTGGAACGTGCCGATGGTCTCACCGCGGGCGATGAGGTCGTACGTCGCCGCGTCGTCAGGCGGGAGTCGGTACATCGCCGGCCGGTCACCGGTGCGGCGCTCGATCTCGTCGAACGCGTAGCGCACGAGCGAGAGGGCGCCGAGCCCCAGGAAGTCGTACTTCGGTACACCGATGAGGTCGAGGTCGTCCTTGTCGAACTGGATGATCGTTCGTCCCATCGTCGTCTGCTCGATAGGCATGTAGTCGCCTAACGATTCGGACGAGAGGACGAACCCGCCGACGTGGGTGGATCGCAATCGCGGCAGTCCCTCGAAGGCGCCGATGGCCGCGAGCAGCGCGCGGCCTTTGGGTCCGTCGATGTCGAGATCGAAGCGCTTGGCGAGACTCTCGCGGATGGCGGCGACGGCCTCCGCCGGCTCGGCGTAGTGCAGCCGCTTGGAGAACTGCGTCGCGTACTCGGCGGGGTAGCCGAACGCCCGCATCGCATCCAGGATGGCGTTCGGCGCCCGGTAGTTCTGGATGGTGCACGTGATCGCTGCCTTCGCCCGCTCGTACTTGTCGTAGACGTAGTCGAGCACCTCTTCTCTCCGGTCGTGCTCGAAGTCGACGTCGATGTCCGGCGGCTCGGTCTTGCCGTCGGTGCGCTTTTCGGAGAGAAAACGCTCGAACAGCAGGCCGTGTCGCACGGGGTCGACGGCCGTGATGCCTAACAGGTAGGCGACGACGGAGTTGGCGGCGCTGCCGCGACCCTGACAGAGGATGCCCTGCGTCTGGGCGAAGTTCACGGCGTCCCACATCACGAGAAAGAAGCCGGAGAACCCGAGACGGTCGATCACCCCGAGCTCGTGATCGACCTGCTTCACCTGCGCCTCGCTCAACGTGTCACCCCAGCGTTCCTTCGCGCCGATGAGGACGCGTTCGCGAAGGTAGCTCGAGTCGGTATGATGGTCCGGGACGGGGAATTTCGGCATCGGCGGACGCATCCAGGCGAGCTCGAAGTCACCACACTCGGCGGCAATGCGCTCACTCGTCTCGATGCCCTGCTCGCGGCCCTGCCATCGCCGCGCCATCTCCTCGGGAGAAAGGAGACGCCACTCGCCGTTGGGGTGGAGGAAGCCGCCCTTGGTCGCGGTCTCCAGGTCGACGTTGTAGCGGAGCGCGGTGAGCGCGTCGTGAACGAGACGGCCATCGTTGTCGATGTACCGTGGGTCGTGCGCGACGACCCACGGGATCCGGCGCCGCTCGGCCAGGTCCACGAGCGCACCGGCGAGCGCTCCCTCCGCGCCGCCGGTGTAGTGAAGCTGGACCTCGACGGCAAGGCGCTCGCCGAACACGTCACGCCATTCGTCGAGCAGGCGGCGAGCGTTGGCCCGGTCACCGCCTCGAACGAGTGAGGCGATCGGCCCCGTCGCTGGCCCGGTGAGCGCGACGAGCCCGCCACTCAGCTCGGCGACTTCCCGCCACGTGACGTTAGGCCGGCCGCGTCGCTCCTGGCCGTGTTCCTTGGTCCAGCTCGCCCACGCGCCCATGCGCCCGCGCGTGACCAGCGCAGCCAGGTTACGGTAGCCTTCGGGCGTCCGCACGAGGAACGCGGCGGGCCGCCCATCGACGCGGAGCTCGGCTCCAACGACAGGCCGGAGCTGGCCGCTCGAGCGCGCCGCGTTGACGAAGCGCGGGATGCCTCCCAGATCCGCCGTGTCGGTGATGCCGAGCGCCGTGAAGCCTAACGCGATCGCGCGCGCGACGAGCGCTTCGGGCGATACGGTACCATCGCCAAAGGAGAAACCGGTGTGGGCGCGGAGCTCGACGAAGTCGGGAATCGGGAATCGGGAATAGGGAATCGGAATGGGCGGCGCGCCGTCGACGCGCGTCGGGAACGGCGCACGCAGCCGTCGGCACCAGCCAGCAGCCGCACGCACCTAGCAGCTACTTGCTATTTCTTCCACGAGTTCGAGTCCAACATCGAGCATTCGTTCATCGTAAGTCGGATCGTACGCCGTCAGCGCCGCGGCCACGATCGAAAAACGTTCGGCCACGACCCTAACGAGATCACGAACGGCACTAGCCGGCACCCCACCCGGCGCGGCGTACTGATTGGCCTGCGCTTCCGCCGGATCGTGAACATCGAGGTCGATGTGCAGGTAGACCCGCGAGACGTGACGGGCCAGCTCGGTCAGCGCCGGGTCGAGTGCCGCGCGTGCACCGTCGGTCCGCATCCGTGCCGCCTCCACCCGCGTCACTCGCGATGAGGCCAGCAGCCGTTCCTCCTCCGCGTCGATGTCACGCGCGCCCACGAGCACGACGTGCGCGTCTGGCACCGGTCGAAACCCCGGAATGGACGCAGTGAGCGCGTTCCAGCCCCGTCCGGTGAGCGCGGCGAGCACTGTGCCATCGAGAAAGCCGCTCGTCGTGATCTCGGGCGTATTGAAGTCGGCGTGCGCGTCGAGCCAGATGACGCCGATGGCGGAATCATCGTTAGGCGACGCGGCGCGAACGCCACTCACGGTCCCGAGCGAGCTCCCGCAGTTCCCGGCGAGAATCATCGGGAAGCCGCCACCCGCGACCACCGCACGCACCTGGTCGGATAGCGAACGGTAGACCGCGAACGACGTCCCGAGCTCGGTCGGGAACGCCGTGGGCACGTCGATGGTCGTCTCGGAAACCTGGTGCCCCCCGGTGCGCAGCCGGTGGCTCACCCCATGCTCGGCGAAGTGCAGCGGCCCTCGCCCCATGCGTGCGCCGCGGTGCCCGGAATCGTACGGAACGAGAATCGTGTGGATATGCATGACGTTCAATCCCACCATCCGTGCAGGTACCAGCCGTCGGCGCGGGCGTCGTGATAGAGCCAGACCATGCCTCCATCATCGACGATGCACCGAAAGTATTCACGTGCGTAGGCTTCCCCCCATCGCTCCCCGGAAACGCGATCCGGCCCGGCCGCCGAGAGGATCCCGTACCACGCGCCGCCATCGCGATAGCCGGTTGGCAGCACATGGTCTCGCCGCTCCTCCGTCCGCGCCTCGATCGCGCGCGGGGTGGGAAGAAGGTAGAGGGTGAGTGTAGAGGAATCGGGAGACGGGACTAAGGAAACGGGAGACGAACTGCCGGGGACGGGCGACGGGCGACGGGCGACGGGTAGAAAGCGAGCACCCTCGGGAGGCCTCTCTACACGAGATGAGCCTCCCGAGGGTTTCCGCATCTTCCCCGTCGCCCGTCGCCCGTCGCCCGTCCCCGGTCGTTCAACCCACTTCGTCCGTCGCTCCACCAACGGATGCGCCGTATTCTCCGGCACCACCACCACATCCCCCTGCTCCTCGGCCAGGGACGCGAGCGCTGCTTCCGTTGCGGCCGCGGTCGCGAACCCCCGGTCGAAGAGATCACCCTGCTGCCCGACGTCGGTCACGACGGTCGCCGCCCGCAGCGTTAGGCCCACGACTCCGGCGGGAAGCACCATCCGCTCCAGCAGCGTGCGTACGAGTCGCAGCCACGTCTTCCGGCTTGCCGTCGCCCGCCCCGACCGCACCGCGTTCGTGAGCGTGGCGCCATTCGCGAGCGCGAGGTCGAGCGTCATCTCGCGCGAGAGCGATCCACGCTCCATGAGCTTCTCGCACACGGTGCCGAGGAGCGCGTTCACGGAGAAGACGAGCCGCTCGGTGTCGGTGAGCGTATAATCGCTCCACTCGAGCGATGCGTGGGGCAGCTCCCGCGGCATGGGCGTGAAAATCAGCCGATCGTCCTCCCCTCGCGCGAGCTTCCACAACCGCACGCCCTCCGCACCGAGTCGTACCTCGACCGACTCGCCCTCGAGCGCCGCCAGCTCGCCACAGGTCTCGACGCCAATACCATCGAGCAAAGTGGCGAGGGCGGGGTCGGGTTCGAGCACCGAGACGGGGAGGGTGCCTAACGATTGTCGGGAATCGGGAATAGGGAATCGGGAATCGGCGGGAACCGGGAACTGGGAACCGGGAACAGTGACCCCTCGTGGAGCCTCGGTTCCCGGTTCCCCGTTCCCGGTTCCCGCTATCACTTCCGCGACAATCGGCGTCTCGCCCACTCCCACTCGCACATTCGACAGTCCAATGCCTCGGAGCACTTCCAGCGCCGAGTGCGCGATGTGCTCGGCGTCGAGGCCGCGGGCGTCCACCCACACCAAACCTCCGCGCCGCTCCTCCGTGACCACGCGTGGCGCGACCGTGAGGAGCGCAGGCGAAAGCTCAGCGAGGGAGTCCGCGACGGTCCGCCAGACCGGGCTCCAGAGACAGACGAACATCGTGAGGTGTTACCGGGACCGTGATATCCGCATGGGCATTCCACCCCGCTGCCCGTGCGCGCACCCGAATGGTTGCTTCCTGAACCTCCACTGGATCATCGAACGGCCCCCGCGTCCAGCGATAACTGTGCGGAATGATCTTCGACTCCATCCGCAGCTTCGCCAGCGATGGGTTTGGCGTGATCGCCACGAACGCACCGCCTCCCTCGCGCACCGCGCGGGTCAGCCGCACCATCTCCGTCCCTTCGGGTTCCGTCCCGTCGAGCACCACCAGCGCAAACCCGCCACATCGCAACAGCTCCTCCGCGCCCTTGAGTGCATCCTGTCGGCTCTTGGGCTGTACGAGGTACGGCCCGTTTTCCCAGAACGCGCCGACAATGGTGCCGGCGGTATCGATCCAGACTGCCCGCTCACCGTTCGCAACCGTCGAGCGACAGGCCGCTCGAAGCATCGAGCAGGCGCCGCCTTGCGGCGTCCACACCGTCAATTGCCCGCGCGGCAGCCCACCACCCGGAAGAACCCGGTCGAGCGCCCCCACCCCAGTTGCAACCGGCTCCGCCGCCCGCCAGTTCGCCGGCGTTGCGTCGGGGAAGCGCTGCTCGATGAGCTCGCGAAGAGCGGCAATGGAAAGGGCAGGCATTGGCGAGACGGCGACCCAGCGACGACGACGAACGACGGCACCTGTCTGCTCCGTACAACGCCGAGCAGGCTAAGCAGACTTTATACCGAACATAGACCGAAAGCAAGAACGCGGGAACCGGGAACGGGGAACCGGGAACAGAAGCTCCCGTAGAGCCTCGGTTCCCGGTTCCCCGTTCCCGGTTCCCGTCGTCCCTCCGATGATATCTTCCTTCCCCATGGCCAAGATCCTTGTCACCGGCGCCGCCGGGTTCATCGGGTATCACACCGCGACGCGCCTCCTCGCGCGAGGCGACACCGTGGTCGGGCTCGACTCCCTGAGCGACTACTACGACGTATCCCTCAAGGAAGCCCGCCTCGCGCGGCTCCGGCCCAACAAGACCTTCCGGTTCGAGCATCTCGACGTCGCCAATCGCGACGCCATCGCCGGGCTGTTCGCTCGAGAGCGCTTCGATCGCGTCGTCCACCTCGCCGCACAGGCGGGTGTGCGATACTCGCTCCTGAACCCCCACGCGTACATCGACGCGAACATCGTCGGCTTCCTGAACATCCTCGAGGGGTGCCGGCACAATCCCGTCCAGCACCTCGTGTACGCGTCATCATCGTCCGTGTATGGGGCGAACACGCAGATGCCGTTCGCCGTCCACGACAATGTGGACCACCCCGTGAGTCTCTACGCCGCGACCAAGAAGGCGAACGAGCTCATGGCACACTGCTACAGCCATCTCTACGGGATCCCGACGACCGGCCTCCGCTTCTTCACCGTCTATGGTCCGTGGGGCCGTCCGGACATGGCGCTGTTCCTGTTCACGAAGGCCATTCTCGAGGGCCGTGAGATCGACGTCTTCAACCACGGCCGCATGCAGCGCGACTTCACGTACATCGACGACATCGTCGAAGGCGTGGTGCGCGTGACCGACCAGACCGCCACGCCTAACGCGACGTGGAGCGGCGATGCCCCCGACCCGGCCACCAGTCGGGCGCCGTACCGCCTCTACAACATCGGCAACAACTCGCCGGTGCAGCTCGGCCACATGATCGGGGTGCTCGAGGACGTGCTGGGGCGGACCGCCCGTAAACGCATGCTCGACATGCAGCCCGGTGACGTCGCCGCAACCTACGCCGACGTGGACGACCTCGAGCGCGATGTGGGTTTCCGGCCGGCGACGAGCATCGAGGAAGGCATCCGGCGCTTCGTGGACTGGTACGTCGACTACTACCGAGCCGAGCGCCTGGCCAGCACGGCCTGACTGGTCGTCGGTTTCCCCCTGCGATCTGACTTGTCTTGGCGCTCGTTAACGTTGCGCCTGGGCTCGTCGTCCGTCGATCTCCGGGTGCGTTTGTGATGTTCGTAACTCTCGACGTGTGGAGCTCGACGCGTGCGTGATCTCTTTGGCGACCGCATTCAACCGGTCGTCGTGTATGGGGCAGGTGGATACGGTCGCGAGACCGTACAACTGATCGAGGACATCAACGCGCACCGCGCGCGCTGGGATCTGCTCGGCTACATCGACGACGATCCCTCCACCCACGGACGCGAGGTCAACGGCCTGCCCGTGCTCGGCGGCCTCGAATGGCTGAACAGCGAAGGCCGGAACGTTCGCATCGCCCTCGGCGTCGGGAGCCCGACCGCGAAGCGCCGGATCGTCGCCCGCGTCGGCAGCGACAACCAACGGTTCATCACGATCGTTCACCCGAGCGTCCGGCTCTGTCGCTGGCTCGAGATCGGCCCCGGCACGTCCATCGCGGCTGGCACGATGCTCACCGTCAACATCCACATCGGGGCGTTCGTGTCGGTGAACCGCGTCTGCAACATCAGCCACGACTGTCGCGTGGGCGACTTCGCCACCGTTGCCCCGGCGAGCAACCTGTCCGGGGGCGTGGAGCTCGGGACCGGCTGCGAGATCGGCAGCGGCGTGACAACGATCGAAGGCGTCCGAATTGGCGAATGGACGATCGTTGGCGCCGGCGCCGTCGTCGCCTCCGACCTGCCAGCGAATTGCACTGCAGTTGGAGTCCCGGCACGACCGATCAAGCAACGCCGGAGCGGCTGGCAGCTGGAAGCCTAGGAGTCCTGAGTCGGTAGTCGTTAGTCTGAGTCGGTAGACGCCTGGACCCAACGACACGCAGCTAATGACTCTCGCCTAACGACTTCCGACTATGAGAGCTGGCGCTGGCGGCGGCCACCCCGGCATCCGGGCAATCCGCACGGCCGGATTGACCCGAATTGCTGGAATGACCGCGCGCCGGCGCAAAAGCAACGAGCCGCTCCGTGGTCGCACTAGGTGAAGGCAACCGATGTGCCGCGACGTCACGACGGTTGGTTGGGTCGCCAAGTGAAGGCATTCTCGCACTTGGCCTCGGCGCGTGGCCGTCCAGTCGTACGGCGGCGCGGACTTGCGCCCCAGACGCTGCCGCGCGGAGGCCACATCTGTTGCTGTCCGCCAACGCCTCGTCGCGCGCGACGGGCTCGCTTCTCACGCCGGTAAGCTGTCGATAAGTTCACAATTCATGGCCGTTTCCCCTCACGCCGCTCACCCGGCCGGCGACGGACGACTCGTCACCGTCATCGAGCCGCCACGTCGCTGGATGCCTCTCGACCTGCGCGAGCTATGGGACCAGCGCGAACTGGTGTACTTCCTCGCGTGGCGTGATATCAAGGTCCGGTACAAGCAGACTGCGCTCGGCGCGAGCTGGGCGATTCTGCAGCCGATTTTCGGGATGGCCGTTTTCAGCGTTTTTTTCGGCAAGCTTGCCCGCATCCCGTCGGACGGACTTCCGTACCCGCTGTGGAGCTTCGCCGGCCTCGTTCCGTGGACGTTCTTCTCGCAGGCGCTCACGCAGTCGGCGAACAGCCTCGTGATGAGTCAGAATCTGCTGCGAAAGGTCTACTTTCCCCGGCTCGCGATCCCGATCGCAACGGTGCTGTCGGCCGCAGTGGATCTCGCGCTTGCGTTCGTCGTGCTCGTTGCGATGATGGCGTTCTACGGCGTGTTCCCGACAACGCGGGTAGTGCTCGTCATTCCCCTCGCTGCGCTCGCGTTCGTGGCGGCACTGGGCGCGGGCCTCTGGCTCGCCGCGCTCAGCGTGCGCTATCGCGACGTCAGGTACGTCGTTCCCGTGCTGGTGCAGTTCTGGCTCTTCGCCACGCCGATCGCATATCCCAGCAGTCTTCTGCCCGACAACTGGCGCGTTCTCTACGCCATCAATCCCATGACGGGAGTCGCCGAAGGGTTTCGATGGGCGCTCCTGGGGGCGAACACCGCACCGGGAGCCATGCTGGCCGTGTCCACGGTTGCGGCGATCGTGATCCTCATCGGCGGCGCGTACTACTTCCGCAGCATGGAACGGACTTTTGCCGATCTCGTCTGACGTGACGAGCAACGCCGTCATCAGTGCGAGGGACGTCGGCAAGCGCTACCGACTCGGCGACGCGCCGGTGTCGGACTCCCTGCGCGACTCGCTGGCCGCGACGTTCTCGCGCGTCGCCGGCGCAGTGACGTCGCTCGGTCGCGCCGAGCGGGACGGCGACGCGAATACGGTGTGGTCACTGCGCGACGTGACGTTCGACGTCATGCAAGGCGCGACACTCGGGGTTATCGGGCGCAACGGCGCCGGCAAGAGCACGCTGCTCAAGATCCTTTCGCGTATCACGCAGCCCACGACGGGACGCGTGCGCATCCTCGGCCGCGTCGGATCGCTGCTGGAAGTCGGCACCGGCTTTCATCCGGACCTCACGGGACGCGAGAACATCTTCCTCAACGGCGCGATCCTCGGCATGCGGAAGAGCGAGATCGTGCGGAAGTTCGACGAGATCGTTGCGTTCGCGGAGATCGAGCGGTTTCTCGATACACAGGTCAAGCACTACTCGAGCGGCATGTATCTCCGACTCGCGTTCGCGGTTGCGGCGCATCTCGAGCCCGACATCCTGCTCGTGGACGAAGTGCTCGCTGTCGGCGACCTGGAGTTTCAGCGGAAATGCATCGGCAAGATGGGACGCGTCGCGGGAGAAGGGCGGACGGTGCTGTTCGTCAGTCACAACATGGCAGCCGTTCGATCGCTTTGCCGGTCGGCGATGGTGCTGGATGCGGGGCAGATTGTGCGCGAGGGCGACCCGACGGAGTGCATCGCCTACTACGTCGCGCACGGGTTTCAGGAGGACGCGTCGTCGTGGACGAGGCCTAACGATTCCGGCGACGCACTCGTGATGACTCGCATCGACTCGCGCGTGTCGGGGCATCAGCCGCGCCTGATGCTCGAGCTCGACGTCACCGTGGAGTCGCGCGCGCCGCACAAGCCGGCGATGGTCGCGGTGGACGTGCTGGACGCGGCCGGCGTGGCACTCATGCAGGCCCTGCCGAGCGTCGAGGGGTTCGTCGCGTGTGCGTCGAGCGCACAGCGCGTTCGAATCGCGATACACCTGCCGCCAATGATTCCGGGACAGTATTTCGCCACCGTGTGGCTCGGCGCGCATTTCTCCGAGACGCTCGACGTCGCGGAGCGAGCGATTCGCTTCGAGGTGCACGACACACCAACAACGGGTCGGAGCCACCACCACTCGCCGGATCACGGAGCGATAGTCCCGCTATCGACCGCGAGGTGCGAGCCGCTGTGAGCGACCGGCTTCGCGGTCTTCTGCTGCGCTACTTCCGCGGCCGCGCGGATTTCCTGGACGTGCTGCTGTTCGAGCGATCGATGCGCGCTCGCGGGCTCGGGCACGTCCGCGACATCCCGACCTGGACCTGGCCGATCGAGCTCCGCACCCTTCACGACCTCGCCGCGGCCGCACCACCTAACGCCACGGCCGTCGAGATCGGGTCGTATCTGGGCGCATCGACCTGCTACCTCGCCGCCGGGCTCGCGCGCCGCGGCGGACGGATCGTCTGCGTGGACACGTGGAACAACGAAACGATGCCGGAGGGGGAGCGCGACACATTCGCCGAGTTCACGAGGAACACGCGCGGCGTGGCGAATCGCGTCACGGTCGTTCGCAAGCGGACTGAGATGCTCGGCGATGGCGACATCCCGGCGCCGATCCATCTCGCGTTCATCGACGGCGATCACGGATACGAGGCCGTCCGCCGGGACTTCGAGATCGTCGCCGGGCGGCTCGCGCCGAACGGCGTCATCGCGTTCCACGACTTCGGCAACGCGAGCTTCCCGGGTGTCACGCGCGTGGTCGGGGAGGTGCTCGCGAGTGGGCGTTGGATCCAGCGGGGCCTCGTCCGCACGCTGGCGTGGATCACACCCGTGGCCGAGGTCACGGCGTAGTGCCGGATCGTGGGAGCTCGCCGCATCCGCACCGCGCGGTCGTACCGCCCGTTCCGCCGGGGGCGGCGCGTCCACGCTGGTCGGTGATGATTCCGACCTACCACTGCGCCGATTACTTGGCGCACACACTCCGCTCGGTGCTGCACCAAGACCCGGGTCCGGACGTCATGCAGATCGAGGTGGTGGACGATCATTCGGTGCGCGACGATCCCGAACGGGTCGCGCGCGATGTCGGCGGGTCGCGCGTGTCGTTCTTCCGGCAGCCGAAGAACGTCGGCCACGTCCGGAACTTCAACGCGTGCCTCGAGCGAAGTCGCGGCACGCTGGTGCATCTGCTGCATGGCGACGACGCCGTGCGGGGCGGTTTCTATACGACGTTAGGTGCCGCGTTCGAGCGCAACCCGGCCATCGGCGCGGCGTTCTGCCGGTTCATCGCCATGGATGACGCCGGACACTGGCAGACGATCGCACCGCTCATGGCACCCGTAGCGGGCTTGCTCCCGAACTGGCTCGAGCAGATCGCGCGCGGTCAGCGCCTTCAACCCCCGTCGATCGTCGTGCGGCGTGACGTCTACGAGCGGCTCGGCGGGTTCGATGACCGGATTCAATCGTACGGCGAGGACTGGGAGATGTGGACGAGGATCGCCGCGCATTATCCGGTCTGGTACGAGCCGGAGCCTCTCGCGATCTACCGACTGCGAGCGGCATCGCTGAGCCGAGGCGCCGTATCGACCGGCCAGAATATCCGCGACCTCGCGCGCGCCATCTCCATTAACCATGCACTCCTTCCGCCCGACGAGGCTGACGAGATCTCGAGCTTCGCGACCGTCGATACGGCGTTGACCGCGCTCCGTCGTTCCCACCGGATGCTTCGCGCAGGGGACACGCGCGGGCCGCTCGTGCAGTTGCGTGAGACACTCCGCTTGAGCCGCTCGCCGCGCGTGCTGGCTGGGTCCGCGAAGCTGCTGGCGCACTGGGCGCTCACCCACGCCCGACGACTGCTTGGGCGGGCCAGGTCTGATTCCCCCACTCCCACATCGCACTCGTGAGCGCCAGACCATCGCCGATCTCCGTCTGCATCGCGTGCCGCAACGAGGCCGATCGCCTCGCGGCGTGTCTCGAGTCCGTCGCCTGGGCGGATGAGCGCATCGTCATGGACCTCGCCAGCACAGACGATTCGGTGGCGGTGGCCGAACGGTATGGCGCCCGGGTAGTCAGGCGCGAACCCGTGCCGATCGTCGAGATGGTCCGAAACGAGATCGCCGCGTTCGCCACACATGACTGGATTCTGGTCCTCGATCCGGACGAGCGCGTCACGCCGGGCCTCGCCGACGAGCTGCGCCGGGCGGCGTCGCGGGATGAGGTCGACGCAGTCGTCATGCCGCGCATGAACTGGGATCTCGGCTACCCGCCGTCGAACCCGAACGAGCGCTACGAGCAGCAGCTGCGGATGTACCGGAAGAGCCGCATCGAATGGCCGGTGATACCTAACGCGGCACCACACGTGTCCGACACGCGGAAGTACCGCGTGCCGAGCACGGATCAAACGGTCCTCGTTCACGACCGAAACAGGAACATCGCCGAAGTGCTGGACCGCATCGTTCGCTACGCCCCGCTTCAGGCACAGTCGATGATCGATCGCGGGCAGGTGTTCAGCGCGCGCGCGATGTTCCTCTCGCTGGGCACGCGCGCCAAGCGACAGGTCATCGACGGCAGGGCGTGGCGCGATGGGGTTCCGGGAATGCTGCGCGCGGCGATTCTCGTGGGATTTCACTTCTATATCTGGGCGGCGTTCTGGCAGCTCTCGGGCGCCAAACGGACGCCCGAAGACGACCGGTTCGTGCGGCGGTTCGGGCTGTGGCTCGAGCGCGGTCAGCGCGGCTATCGCGCCGTCACGGCGCCGGCACGACTCGTCGGGCGGCTTCGGGATCGCGCGCGTCGCCGTCTCGGGAAAGCCTAACGCGGAACCCCGGCCTTACGGCTCGAGGAACGGCAGGCCCGAGAGCGCCTCATCGGGAAGGACGCGAGCCTTCGCCCGCGGATGGCGAAACAGGTCATCCGGACGAATGGCCGGCAGTGCCGCGGTTGCGAGCTCCTCCCTGACATAGAACAGATTGAACCCGAAGCGGTTCGCCGCGACGAGACGGTAACCGCGACGGGTCGCCAGCGCCGTCATCGCTGCCGGCGATGCGCCGAGGAAATGGGCTGGCCTGCCGGGGACACGCATCGGATCCTCGGCATAAGGAGCGACGAGCGAGCGACGCCCGAGCTCCGGGTGCGTCTCGATCACGACGACGCGCGGTGTCACGACCGTGAGCGCGTCCCACACCCAGTAGTCGTTACCGTCGATGTCGATCGAGAGGAAATCGATCTCGCCGGCAAGGCCCGCGGCCCTCACGACGTCGTTGACGGTCGCCGGTGTGACCGTGGCCTGCGCGAACACCGGTGGATGGAGCGACGTGTCGGGATGCTCGGTGTAGAACGCCCGCCCGCGCGCGACGAGCGAAGCGTCGGCCTCGATGAAGAGTCCGTGAAACCCGAGATTGATGGCGAGGTTCGCACAGTTGCTCGCGACCACGCCGTCGCCCGCACCGATGTCGACAAAAAGACGCGGTCCGTCACCTAACGATGCGAGCAGTGCGACCGCAATGCCGTCCTCCTCGAACTGCGAAAAGATCCGAAACCCGATAGCGGTTGCGTCTCCGAGTGGCTCGCCGCGTGCCGCGCGCTCGGCATGGTGCAGCCACACGTGGCGGAGCGCCACCTTCACTGCTGGCGACCATCGCGCTTCGGATCGCGTTCGCTCGACCGATGCCACGGCGACTCGGTTTGCCAGCAAGGCGGCGAGGCGATCGAGCACGCCCATCAGCGCTGAGCGCTGCCGAGCTTCCAGCCCTGCGACAACCCGCGTACGGTGCTCACGAGCATCGTGACCTCATCGCCTAGGTCGGTCCAATCACCGCGCGCGGCCGCCAGCCGCATCTGACGCAGGCGAAGCTTCGCCCACTCGCGGAGCACATAGCCCGAGCTGGTGTCACCGTCGCGGTGCCAGAGCGCGATCGCCGCGCCCATTCCTCGGCCGTACATCGGCCGTCGCGCTCGACGTTCCTCGCGTGTCTGCCGCTCGTGGTACACGATCGCGTCCGGTTCGTACAGGATTCGGCTCCCCCCGCGAAGCAGCCGATGGAACAGGTCCATGTCCACGCCACCCTGCGCTGGCGAACCGGGACCGAGCCGCTCGTCACACCCTCCGACCCGTGCCAGTGCCTCACGCCGAATCGTGAAGTTGTTACCACTCCCCACATCCCATGGCAAAGCCCGGCCGCTGAACTCGCGTCTGACGACCGAGACGCGCGACGAAACCGGGAGCGTCCGCGCTCCGACGGCGTCGAGCGGCAGGACACGCCCCGTGACGCCGTCGAGATCGACGCGATCAGTCATCCGCGACGCGATCACCTGCAGCCAGCTTGCGTCCGCAACACAGTCGTCGTCGAGCACGGCGACGATCGGGTGACGCGCCCGGGCGAACGCCACGTTCTGGGCGACGCCGAGCCCGCGCGCCTCGTTCCGCTCATACAGGATCGTTAGGCCCGCGTCGCGCCATCGTGACGCGACGCGACTCGTCTCCTGGTCCGCGCTCTGGTCGACCACCACGATCTCGTCTGGCTGCCGCACGCCCGCCGCGAGCGACTCGAGACATCGGTCCAACGCGCCCGGCCGATCGCGCGTCGAGATCGCGACAGTCACCGTCGTGGCCGACCTCACGACCGACGAGCCGCGGGACGGAGTTGGTCGTAGAGCGCCTCGTACTCCGCCACCCACCGCTCGGCGCCGAGGTTGGCCACGGCCCACTCGCGCGCCTTCCGCGCGAGCGCGCCACGCGCGTCGGGTGACTCCAAAAGTGAGAGAATTCGGCTCACGAACTCATCGTCGCTGTCCGCCACCGCCACCTCGACGCCATCCGTGACGTTCAACCCCTCGAGCGCCCGCGGCGACGCCACGACGGCTTTGCCGTACGCGAGCGCTTCGACGACCT
>Ga0068861_100000553_pt1 | contig 22101 bp, 17 predicted proteins | sample KBSSwiS42_FD_66593 | JGI IMG/M metagenome (GOLD analysis project Ga0068861, IMG submission 66593) | Switchgrass rhizosphere microbial communities from Kellogg Biological Station, Michigan, USA - KBS Switchgrass S4-2 | ecosystem: Host-associated > Plants > Roots > Rhizosphere > Soil ...
GGATCCTGAAGCTCAGCCTGTTCGAGGGCGCCTCGGTCGAGGTGGACGCGAGCGGGCCGCCGGAGGCAGCGCCGGTGATCGTCAAGGTCAAGGAGCTCTCGCAGCACCAGGCGACGATCGGCGTCGGCTACAGCGCCAACACCGGCCCGCGCGTCTCGCTCGAGCACTGGGATCGCAAGGTGTTCGGCCAGAACTGGATCGCCCACAGCACCCTGACCCTGGGCCCCGACCTGAAGTCGCTCGGCACCGAATTCACGGCCTACCCCGACGAGAACCTGTGGCGCAAGCTCGCCGCGGCCAGCATCGAGCAGCTGCGCAGCGCCGACGAGACGCGCAACAGCTGGAGCGTTCGTGCGGGGCGCTCCAAGGACACCACCGACTTCGAGCGGCTCTACTACCTCGAAGCGTCGTACGCGAGGGTGCAGAGCGCGCCGCTGACCACGTCGAGCCACGCGCTCTTCCTCAACTACCAGTGGCTGCGCCGCGACGTCGACAACATTCTCATGCCGACCTCGGGGACGGCGCTGGGGCTGCAGGGCGGTGTCGGCTACGGCGACGGAACGCTCGAGCGCTCGGATGTGCCGGGCACGTCGAGCGCACGCGCGCCCTTTCTTCGCGCCTACGCGCGCCTCAACGCCTATCGACCGGTCGGGTCCTGGTTCGCCAACGCGCGCGTCGAGACCGGCAAGGTCTTCGTGAGCAATCCGATCGCGGTGCCGGACCCGATCCTCTTTCGCGCCGGCGGCGACAACTCGGTGCGCGGCTACGACTACCGGACGCTCGGGCCGACGATCAACGGCGCCGTCGTCGGCGGGCGGGTGGTGCTGACCGGCAGCCTCGAGTTCGAGCACACGCTGGTCGAACGGTTGCCGGCGCTGCTCGGCGCCGTGTTCGTCGACGCCGGGGATGCCGCCGACCGCTGGAACGACCTTCGCCCGGTGTTCGGCTACGGCGTTGGCGTGCACTACCGCAGCCCCGTCGGGCCGTTGCGTCTCGACGTCGCCTACGGCCAGGACGTCCGCAAGGTGCGCCTGCACGTGAGCGTCGGCGTCGTCTTCTGAGGCCGCGACGATGAGCGCCGACGACTCCTCGCGCGCAGCGGCACCGGCGGACGCGGGCGCGACACCGGCGCCGCGCCGACGCCGACGCCGGGTCGCGCTCTGGCTGGGGAGCGCGCTCGCCGTCGTCGCCACGGCCGCCATGCTCGTGATCGGCACCGCGATGTGGTCGTTGCATCACGCGAGCGGAAGCGCCTGGCTGCTCGGCCTGGTTCCCAGGCTCACCGTGATCGAACCGAGGGGCTCTCTCATCGGCGATTTCGCCGCGAAGCAGGTCGTCTATGCCATCGCCGGCGTCGGCGAGCTGCGCCTCGACGCGCCGCGTTGGCATGCGCTCGCGGCCGGCCGCGGCAGCGATGGACGCTGGCTGCATCTGGTGATCGACTCGCTCCACGCGGACCGTGCCGTGTGGACCCCGGCCAAGACGGCGGCTCCGGGTGGACCCGCGACCTTGCCGCAGACCCTGCGTCTGCCGGTCGAGATCGAGGTGCGCGCAGCGAGCATCGACGAGCTGCGCATCGGCGGCGCCGACGCCCTGCCGGTGCGCAACGTTCGCGCCGGCGTCCACCTCGGCAGCGAGGGCGGTGCGCGCCATCGCCTCGACGCGTTGGCTGCCGGCATCGAGTTCGGCGATGCGCACGGCGCGCTCGCGATCGGCGCCGACGCGCCGTTCCCCGTCGATGCGACCGTCGATGCGACAGCGACCGCGAAGGGCTGGAGCGCGACTGCGCGCGCGCGCGGACCGCTCGAGGCGCTCGATACGGCCGCGACGGTGCGCGCCGCAGCGACGGCGACGCATCCGGCGCAGTCGCTCGACGCGCGTGCGCTGATCCGCCCCCTCGCCGCCTGGCCGCTCGGCGAGCTCGACGCGTCGGTGAGCGCACTCGATCTGTCGGCGTTCGCGAGCGCGCTGCCGACGACCGCACTGACCGGCCAGGCGCGTGCCACAACGAGCGCGATCGACCTTCCGGCGACGATCTCGGTCGCGCTCGCCAACGCGCGCGCGGGCCGCTGGAACGAAGGGTTGTTGCCGGTTCGCCGCCTGCGCGCCGAACTGCGCGCTCGCCCCGACGATCCCGGCGTCATCGACGTGCAGGAGCTGGAGGCGGAGCTCGGCTCGGCGGCAAGGGCCGCCGGCAGCATCGTCGGCCGGGGCCGCTGGGCTCGCCCCGATTGGAACGTGGACCTCGAAATGCGCGAGATCCAGCCGGCCGCGCTCGATGCGCGTGCCGGCAGCGCCGTCGTGAGCGGCAAGGCCGCTGTCACGGGGAGGGGTTTCGCAGCGGTCGCCGCGACCGCGCCGGGCGCCTCGTCGCCTGCGCCGAGCGCCTCATCGGCCGCGCCCGCACGCGTCGACGTCGTCGCGGATCTCGCCGGCCAGCTGACAGATCGCCGCCTGCCGCGCGCCGCGCCGAAGGCGGCGCGGGTTCGCATCGAGGCGCGAGCGAGCGCCAACGACATCGAGCTGCGCCGCGGCGAGGCGTCGCTCGGCGACGCCTCCGCGAAGCTCGACGGCCGCCTGTCGCGCAGGAGCGCGAACGAGCCGTGGCGCGCCACCGGCCGGCTCGCGCTGGCACGCTTCGATCCGGCGCCGTGGTGGCCCGGCGGCGCCGATTCGCTGCTCGGCCGGGGCGCGAATCGCCTCAACGCCAAGGGCGACTTCGATCTGCGCCTGACAGCGACGAACGCCGCCGAGAGCGCCTATGCCGTGATCGCAGCGACGACCGGCAGCGCGAAGCTGACGATCGTCGACAGCCTTCTCGCCGGATTCGCGCTCCAGGGCGAGGCGACTTACGTCAACAGCGACGGTCGCGCCCGACCATCGCTCGACGTGCTGGCCGCTGGCAACCACATTCGGCTCGAAGGAACGATGGCGGCGCGCGGCGCGAGCAACGACGACTGGCGCGTCGTCGTCGACGCGCCTCGCCTCGACGCGCTCGCGCCACTGCTCGCGGCGCCTGCTCCGGCGAATGGCGCGGGGCGCGCTGCGACGGCGCTGTCGGGCAGCCTGGTCGCGCGCGCCCACCTCGCCGGACGCTGGCCCGACGTCAGCAGCGAAGGCAACCTGGAAGGCAAGGCCTTGCGCCTGCAGACCTTCGCGGTTCGGCAGGCCAGCGCTCGCTGGCGTGTCGGCACGGGCGACGATCGCGCTCTCGACGGCCATGTCGTCCTCGATGGCGTCGACGCCGACGGGCGCGCGCTCGATCGCATCCAGGCCGACATCGCCGGGACCGCGCGCTCGCATCGCGCCGAAGTGCGTGTCGCCTCGGCGCTGCTGCCGCCGGCATGGACCGACGCGTTGCTGGCGCGGCCGGCCGGCGCGGCGTCGGCAACGGCCGCGTCGGCGCCGGCATCGTTGCCTTCGGGATCGTCCGCGTCGCGCGCACCGTCGACCTCGTCGTCGACGCCGCCCGCTCCGCCAGCACCCGGCTCGCGCAGCGTGCTCAGCCTCGTCGCCGAGGGCGGCCTCGTCGACGTCGGCGGCAGCCGTGCCGGCGGCTGGCGCGGTACGCTGCGCGAGGCGGTTGCGCGTTCGGTCGCGACACCGACCACGACCTGGCTCGAAGCGCGCGACGTGCGCGCGGGCGTCGTCTGGGCCGGCGCGCCGGTACGCGTCGCCGTCGAGCCCGGCAGGGCGCATGTCCTCGGCGCCACCCTGCGCTGGAGCCAGATCGACTGGCAACAAGGCGCCGCCGGCGGCCCGTCACGGCTCGACGCCCAGGCAGAGGTCGACGCGATCGCCGTCGCGCCGATCCTGCACGAGCTCCAGCCCGGCTTCGGCTGGGGCGGCGACCTGCGCGTCGGCGCGCACCTGAAGGCGCGCAGCGCGGCCAGCGTCAGCGTCGACATGGTGATCGAGCGCGCGACCGGCGACTTGGCGGTCACCGACGAGATCTCGACCCAGCAACTCGGCCTCTCGGACCTTCGCCTCGGCATCGCTGCAGAGAACGGCGTCTGGCATTTCACCGCCGCCGCCGCCGGGGCGACGCTCGGCGTCGTCTCGGCGGCGGTGACCGCGCGAACGTCGCCGGGCGCGACATGGCCCCCCGCCGAGACGCCGCTCGAAGGCGTCGGCGAGCTGCGTGTCGACAACCTCGGCACCTGGGGGCCTTGGCTCACGCCCGGCTGGCGCCTTGGCGGTCGCCTGCACGCGAGCGCGAGCCTCGGCGGCCGCTTCGGCGCGCCGCAGTACACAGGCCACGTCGAAGGCAACGGCATCACGGTGCGCAACTTCATCGAAGGGGTCAACGTCACCGACGGCACGGTCGCGATCGCGTTGCGCGGCACCAGCGCCCACATCGAGACCTTCACCGCCAAGGCTGGCGCCGGGACGCTCAAGCTCGAGGGCGAGGCCGCACTCGGCGAGTCGCCGACCGCGCAGCTTCGCCTTGCGCTCGATCGCTTCGAGCTGCTCACTCGCGTCGATCGTCGCATCGTCGCTTCCGGTACCGCGGCGATGCGTCTCGACGCCAGGACGCTCGACGTCGACGGCGCCCTCAAGGTCGACGAAGGCCTGGTCGACTTCACGCGATCCGATGCCCCGACGCTCGGCAGCGACGTCGAGGTGGTGCGCCGACCAGGCGCACCGGTGCCTCCCCCGGCGCTCGCGCAGGCGCAGGCGCCGGCGGCCGTCGTCGGCCCACCGCAGCGCGCGGTCCGTCTCGACCTTCGCGTCGACATGGGCAACAAGCTCCAGGTGCGCGGCCGCGGCCTCGATGCCGGGCTGCGCGGCGAGCTGCGCCTGACCTCGCCGAGCGGGCGGCTGGCGGTCAACGGCACCCTTCGCGCCGTCGACGGCACGTACCAGGCTTACGGCCAGAAGCTCGTCATCGACCGCGCCGAGCTCGCCTTCGCGGGGCCGGTCGAGAACCCGCGCCTCGACATCGAGGCGACGCGGCCGAACCTCGACGTTCGCGTCGGCGTGGCGGTCACCGGCACGGCGCTCAATCCGCGCGTGCGCCTGTTCTCCGAGCCGGAGCTCTCGGACATCGACAAGCTGAGCTGGCTCGTCCTCGGCCGCGCCAGCGAAACGAGCGGCGGCGCCGACACCGCGCTGCTCCAGCAAGCGGCGTTGGCACTGCTCTCGGGCGAGGGCCCGGGCGTGACCGACCGGCTGATCCAGTCGATCGGTCTCGACGAGGTTTCGGTGCGGCAGAACCAGGGTGCCGCCAAGGACACGATCGTGACGCTGGGCAAGCAGATCTCGAAGCGCTGGTACGTGGGCTACGAACGCGGCCTCGAAAGCACCGTCGGCACGTGGCAGCTGATCTATCGCGTCGCGCGGCAGATCACCGTGCGCGCTTCGGCAGGCGCCGACAACGCGGTCGACGTCATCTGGACCTGGCGCTGGAAATAGGGAGTGCTAGGGGGCGACATCCCAATCGGCCTTGGCGATGTGGTTCTGCATGAAGGCCTCGACCGCCGCCTCGGCATCGACGCGCGCCGGATCGAAATCGAACTGCCCTTCGTGGCTCGACGGGCCGTGGGTGCCGGCGAAGCTGGCGCGGTAGTTGATCGTGTGGCCGACGACGTCGTAGTCGACGCGAAAGCGGACGGGGGGCCCGCCCGAGCCCGGGGAATGGGATCCGTCGAGAGTCGCCATGGCTGCTCCAGGAAGCGCCGTCGAGTATGCCGCGCCCTCTCCGTCTTACACTGCCAGCCCTCGCACGGCGGCACGTCCGCCGTCGCAACTCGCCGTAGTTCAATGGATAGAACGGCCGCCTCCTAAGCGGCAAATACAGGTTCGATTCCTGTCGGCGGGACCAACGAGCTTCCGTCACGCTGGAAGCGGGTTCCGACTTCCACGACTAATCACCGCTATCGCCCCTTGAACACTTGAACACGACTGAGGGAGCGTCGCGCCGCTGAACGGCTGCCCTGTTTCTTCTGAAGCCGATGAGGTCTCGAATCCTCGCTAGGATTGCCGGCCGACGGAAATGTCTTGACATGAACATTGAGGCGATCGCCCCGAATCTGACTCTTGCCGCCGATGGCATCTGGTACAGCAGCGAGCAGGAAGCTGTCTCCTATCCGGCTGAGGGCAACGACGATTGCTTCGCGGTCGAGGATCGTTCGTTCTGGTTCCGACACCGCAACCGGTGTATTGCCTCCGTCGTCGCCTCCTTCCCGCCGCCAGGCGTGATCTTCGACGTCGGGGGCGGAAATGGATTCGTGTCGATGGGGCTCAGGCAAGCGGGATTCGATGTAGCGCTTGTCGAGCCCGGCCCCACCGGTGCTCGCAACGCCAAAAGGCGCGGCCTTGAAACCGTCATCTGCGCGACCACGGACACGGCCGGAGTCAAGCAGGGGTCAGTGCCGGCCATCGGCCTCTTCGACGTTGTCGAGCACATCGCCGATGCCGACGAGTTCCTGAAGTCCATTCGCTCTCTGCTGGTCTCCGGCGGCATGGTCTACGCCACCGTGCCGGCGTTCGATTTCCTTTGGTCAAGGGAAGACGTCGATGCCGGCCATGTGCGCCGTTACACCCTGGACCGAATCAGAAACGCGCTTGGCCGGGCTGGTCTTGAGGTCTTGTTCGCCTCATACATCTTTCGCGTTCTCCCGCTTCCTATCTTCCTCATACGCTCGCTTCCGTATCGATTGGGCATCGCCAAAGCAAAGCGCAGCGCGGCTGAGATCGAGCGGCATCACGTTGCGCCCGGCGCCTTCGTCGCCCGAAGCATCAGCGCGATATTTGATCCCGAAGTGCGCAACCTCGAGGCACGCAAGCCGATGCGCTTCGGGGGAAGCTGCCTCGTCGTCGCTCGAGCCCCCTGACCTCCCATGCCCAAATCGGTGTTCGAGACGAAGCGGTCACGCGGTTTGGGGTATCTGATCGATCTTGCGATCGTCGAACGCGTCATCGGGCTATCGCAGCCGCTCAGTGCCAAGCGCAATCGCAAGATGGCCATCTTCGCCAACGACCTCATCGGGATCAGCATCAACCAGTTCGGCGTCTACGAGAAGGAAGAACTGGACATCCTGTTCGACTTCCTGGCGCCGCTCCAGGAGATTTTCGCGGCGGGCAGCTGCCTCGACATCGGTGCCAACATCGGAAACCATTCGATCTACTTCGCGCCGATCTTTGCAACCGTCCATTCCTTCGAGCCGCACCCGGCGACCTTTCGCCTTCTCGACTTCAACGTGAGCGGCATCGGCAACGTCGTCGCGCACAACTTCGGTCTCGGCGACTCGAAAGGCACTTTCACGCTGCGCGAGAATCCGACCAACCTCGGCGGCTCCGCGATTGCCGACGGAAGCGTCGGCGGTGCCGGCGACATCGAGATCCGCGTCGAACGCGTCGATGGCCTGGACCTCGATCTCCGAGCGCTGTGCTTCGTCAAGATCGACGTCGAGGGCTTCGAGGCGAGCGTGCTCAGGGGCGCGATCGACACGATCCGAGCGCATGAGCCGCTGATCGTGCTCGAGCAGCACGAGTCCGAATTCGTCGACGACACCACGCCCTCCATCGCCACCCTGCAGGATCTGGGCTACCGCTTTTGCTGGCACCACGCAGGAACTCGCGCGACGTCCAGGTACTTGCGCCGACTTGCGAACCTGCGTGAGTTGCTGGCGGGACGCAAGCACCAGATCTTCACAGGCACATCCGTGCCCAAGAGAAATCACTCGATGCTGATCGCCGTGCCGCCCCGGTTTGCGGCCCTCCTCGCGCCGCGGTGAGGCAGCGGTCGCAGCGCGCGTTCACCCATCGCTTCTTCCCAGCGTTGTTCAAGCACGCGGGCGAACAGCGGGAAAACTTCCCGCTTTCGACAGGTCGGCCGTAGGACGACAGCCATCGGCGCTGTCAGGTGCCGGATCTGTCTGATAAAAGGTATGGTGCGTCGGGCTGCACCGTGCCACCATCCCTGGAGACTGCCGGGGTTCGAAGGCGAGGGCCCGCGCACCGGCAACGTTACAAGCCTAATTGGGAGTCGAGAGAAATGAGCTATTCCTTACGCGGCCTCGGGTTGCTGCTGGTGGTCGGGTCGTTGTCGGCTTGCGGCGGCGGCGGCGGCGGTGGTGGCGGGTCTTCGCCGGCCGTCAACCAGGCACCCACCGCGAATTTCGCGTTCTCGTGCGCCGACCTGGTGTGCACCTTCACCAGCAACAGCACCGATCAGGACGTCGGCGACGCAGTCGTCAGTCAGAGCTGGACCTTCGGCGACGGGACGACTGCCGTGACCGCCCCCGCGCCCGTGCACGCGTTCGCCGCGGCCGGCGGGTATGACGTCAACCTCGTCGTCGCCGATCGATCGGGCGCCTCCAGCAACATCGTTCGTCGCGTCACGGTCACCGCGCCGGCCGCGCCGGCGGCGCCGCATGCCAACTTCAGCGTCAGTTGCGTCTCGCTCGACTGCACCTTCACCGACACGACGACGTATGACCCCGGGAGCACTTTCCAGTCGCGCCTCTGGGACTTCGGCGACAGCGCGACGCTGGCGGGGACGACGCCTGCGATCCACTCCTACGCGGCGACGACGCTGACGACCTTCACCGCCAAGCTGACCGTCACCGACATGGCCGGCAAGACCAGCACGAGCACTCAAAGCGTCCTCGCGGCGCCCCCTGCAACATCGCTCAACTGCGTCGGCGGCAATTGTGTCCTCACCCTGACGCAGGCGTCGCGGGTCTCAGCAGGGCTGGTGAGCCATTCCTGCGCGGCGCAAGGCAACCGGGTCCGCATCACCGCGCCGGTTTCGCAGGTCCTCTTCCCCGACGGTTGCGTCGACCCCGTGGGCACGGCAATCCAGATCAACGGCGGCGCCGTCTTCGCCGCGAACACGCAGCTGCGATTCGAAGTTCTGTCCGGCACCGTGCCGTCGACAAGCTTGGCCTTCCCGCCGGCGCTCCGGGTCACGGGCGACTTCGCCAACGGCTGGCTGCTGACCTTCGACGACGGCTTCGGCGGCCCCGGCGAGCCCGACTTCAACGACTTGGTCATCTTCATCAAGGCGACCCCCTGACATTCGGCCGGCGAACGCCGGCCGAATGTGCGGCGATTTCCGGCGGCGCCTCGGGGAAAAGTCCGACCGCGAACGCCGCTCACGCCCCTTGTCAGCCACCCCGCGTCTTGGCATCCTTGCGGCGCAAACGTAGAGCAGGACCCATGTGACGTCGCAGTTCGTAAACCTTCAGTTCCGGAGGAGCGGGACATGCAAGACGATCCGGCGAACATCGATCTCAACGGTTTGATCTCGATCGCCCAGTACCCAGAGATCCGAGACTGGTGCAACCACCTCGGCTGCTCAGAAATCGAGCTCGCAGAGGCGATCGCCGTCGTTGGCTATTCCCCCGAGCTTGTGCGAGCGTTTCTCGCCGAGAACACGCCCAGCGCCGCGCCTGAGGCCTGAGGCCTACTTCTTCAGCTCGGCTTCGACCTTGCCGCGGCTGTTGCCGGCCTTGCGGACGGCTTGGCGCACGTCGGTCGACGACGTTCCCGTCTTCTTGGCCTCGTAGTCAACGCTTTCCGGCAAATGAAGTGCCGACGACGCTTTCGGCGGGCCGCGCGCTGCGGCGCACGACCGCTCGTCGGATGGCGGGCCTCGCTCCCGTGCCCACGGGATGGCCGGAAACCCGGCGCCTCCCTAGAGTCACGCTCGTTGCGTCACCAGGCGCGTGTCCTCGGAAAGCCACCATGCGCCTCGTTCCGATCACCTCGGTCGCCTTGGCCTGCGCCTTAGGCACCACCGCTGCCCGTGCCGAGAACGTCACCTTCACGGGTTTCGCCCACGGCTCCGAAACGGTCTCGTTTTCGCTCGTCGCGCCGAACGCCGTGGCGTCGGGCAGCGTCAACGCGGGAGGCTTTGCGACGGTACTGAACGGCGGTCCCTCGTTCGTCAGCTACTGCGTCGACCTCTACCAGCACATCTCGTTCGGGACTCTGTATCCGGAATACACCGCGCCGGGAACGACGCACGTGTTCGCCAACAACCGCGCCTATGCCGACCTCGGCCGCCTCTACGCCAACGCGGGAGTCGTCGACACTGCCGTCGAAGAAGCTGCCTTCCAGATCGCCGTCTGGGAGATCGCCTACGAAACGACGCCCGGCGCCTACCTGCTCGGCAGCGGCGCGGCCAGCTTCAGCGGCGGGACGGCCGCCACGAGCGGCGCACTGGCGCTCGCCGGGACATGGCTGGGCGGCCTCGGCAATGGCGCCGGCCGCAGCATCAGCGTGATCGAGAGTCCCGACCACCAGGACGTGATCTATGCGCCCGTGCCGGAGCCCTCCACCTACATGCTGATGCTCGCTGGACTCCTGGCCACGGTCGAGATCTCGCGGCGAAAGCGCACGCAGGCCTGAGTTCCGTCCCGGCGTCGGCCCGCACGCGGCCGGCCAAAAGCGGACTTGCGCCCGCCTTTTCCAGGTGGGGCGCAGCCATGCCTTCTTGCACAATCGGCGCCGATGTTCGGCAGCCTTCTTCCTGCGCTCGCGATTCGATTCGGGCGGGCATGGCTTGCACGCCTGCTCGTCGCCCTGCTCGCGGCCGTGGGCACGCCGGCGCTTGCGATCGACGCCGACACCCGGGTCATCGACGAGGCGACATCGGTGGTCAGCGGCGACCGGCGCTTTCCTGCCGGCGAGGCCGCTGCTCGGGTCGCGCTACCCGATGACTGGGCCGTGTCCCGCCCCGGCTTTGCGGGCAGCGTCTGGTACCACACGCGCTTTCGCCTCGACGAGAGCACCGGCCCCGAGGACCTGCTCGCGCTCTATATCGAGCGGGCGTGCAGCAACGTCCAGGTTCACCTCAACGGCGCCCTGATCTTCATCGGCGGCCGCATGGTCGAGCCGGTGACCCGCAATTGCGCTCGGCCCCAGCTCGTGACGCTGCCGCCGGCGCTGCTTCGATCGGGCGAGAACATCGTCGACCTGCGCGTCGTCGGTCATCCGCTCGAGCGCGTCGCTGCCCGCCAGGCCGCTGCGGGGCTGTCGCGCATCGAGTGGGGGCGTCAGTCATCGCTGCTCGCCGCCCACTCGACGCGGCTGTTCTGGGGCGTCCGCTGGGTCGAGGTGAGCAGCCTGATCCTGATCGGCATCGGCTGCATCCTGATCGCCGTCGGCTGGCTGAACCGGCGCGAAGTCTATTTCTCGTACCTCGGCTGGCTCTGCCTCGGCTGGGTCGTGATGTCGCTCGCCTCCTCGGCGCCCGACATGCCGTGGAGCAACGACGTCAGCGAGTTCATGCTGTGCTCGTTCTGGGCGGTGCTGCTCGCGCTCGCAGTCCAGTTCTTCCTCAGCTTCGCCGGCCTGCGCTCGCGCGTCATCGAGAACGTCATCGCGATGCAGTGGGTCGCGCTGCCTCTGTCGCTGGTGCTGGTCGGGCCGCAGCGCCTGTTCTCCATGGCGCTGTTCTGGTACTTCCTGCTGGCGCTCGAGCTGACCGCCGTCATGACGATCTACCTGGTCGTGACCTGGCGCCAGCGGCCGCAGGATTTCGGCCCGATGGCGCTGGCCATCGCTGCGGGCGAGCTGGCCTTGATCGCCGAGCTCGGCGTGCAAGCTGGAGTGCTGGCGATGCCGGAGTTCTCGATCCTGATCGTCGTCCTCCCGCTGCTGTTCGGCGCGATCGGAACGCGCCTGTTCCTGATGTTCGCGCGCGCGCTACGGGCGACCGAGTCCGACCGCAACCGCCTCGCCGCAGAGCTGAAGTCGCTGACGGCTGAGTTCGACCACCGGGTCGAGCACATGACGGCGCAGCGGGTCGACCAGTTCACCGAGCGCGAGCGCAAGCGCATCGCTTCCGACCTCCATGACGACCTGGGTGCGAAGCTGCTGACCATCGTCCACACCGCGGATGCGACGCGGGTACCGCAGCTGGCGCGCGAAGCGCTCGAGGAGATGCGGCTCTCGGTACGGGGCCTGGCCGGCCGTCCGGTGCGCCTGGACGACGCGCTTGCCGACTGGCGCGCCGAGATCATCGGTCGGCTGACGCAGGCCAAGATCGAGACGCTGTGGGACCATCCGGCCGATCTCTCGTACATGCTGCCGGCGCGCCTGTTCATGCAGCTGACTCGGGTGCTGCGCGAGGCGGTGAGCAACGTCATCAAGCACAGCCAAGCGTCGCACTGCGAGGTGCGCTGCTCGATCGAGGACCGCAGCCTGGTCCTGACCGTCCGCGACGATGGCAAGGGAATCGCCGCCGATCTGCACCGCGGCCAGGGAATGTCGAGCATGAAGCGGCGCGCCAAGAAGATGAACGGCCAGTGCCTGGTCGAGTCTCGCCCGGGGTACGGTGTCGTGATTTCGCTCACGGTCCCGCTGTGAGCCGCCGTCGATCGGTCACGGTCGCTTGATACGATGCCGAGCGACGGACGCAGCCGCCACGACCGCTCATGGCGGCGCGCACGTTGCTTGCCCTAGTCAGGTCGCGTCGTCCCTCCCTGCCCGTCGGCAGCCCCCGGGGCGGGCGCAAACGGAGGTTCGCATGACGAACATCTTGTTGTTGGAAGACGTTCCCGAGGCCAGCGCCTGGCTCAAGGTGCAGGTGGCCGAAGTGTTCGCGGAGCCCGTCTTCTTCGATGCGTCGCGTGTCAACGGCGCCCTGGCGATCATCGCTAAGGAGCAGATCGACGTCGCCCTGATCGACCTCGGGCTGCCCGACGGCTCGGGCGTCGACGTCGTCGTCGCGCTGCGCGAAGCCCAGCCCAAGGCGCAGGCAGTGGTCGTCACCATCCACGACGACGACGATCACCTCTTCCCCGCCCTCCAGGCCGGCGCCTTCGGCTACGTCCTGAAAGACCAGTCGGAAGCCGTGATCGTCGACCAGTTCCGGCGCATGAGCCAAGGCGAGCCACCCTTGTCGCCGGCGATCGCGCGTCGGGTGATGGCGCATTTCGCATCGCGCTCGTCGGCACGCGAGCGGCCGCGCAACGTACCCCACGTCGTCCTCACCGATCGCGAGAACGAGGTCCTCCTGCGCGTCGCCAAGGGCTATACGCTGCCGGAGATCGCCGTCCAGCTGAACCTGTCGCGGCACACGATTTCGGACTACGTGAAACAGATCTATCGCAAGCTCAACGTGAGCTCGCGCGCCGAAGCGGCCCTCGAGGCGCAGCGGCTCGGCCTGTTCGGACGCGGCCGCCGCGCCCAGGCGCACGCCAGCTGACCCTTCCGGATCGCTGGCCAGCGGGGCCGGACAATGGCGCCCGTCGGACGGGTCTGACCCCGTTCGGGGCATGACGTCTCCTCGAAAACCCGTGTAGAACCTCGACCTTGGCCGCGCAGGCGGGCCGTTCCCTGCTCAATTCCGGGCTGCTCCCGCAGCTCTGACGATGTTCGACGACCCCCACAAGAGAACCTTCTTCAGTGCGCCGCAATCGGTGCAGTCGCTGATCGCCGCCTTCCTCGAGCCCGGCATCACGGTCCTCACCTTCATCGTCACCACCCTCACCCGCGGCGAGGTCATGGACCGCCCGGCGCTGACCCTGTGCCTCCTCGTCTTCGCCCTCACCTTCCCTGGCCGCGACCGCTTCCGCGAGCCGCTGCTCGGGGCCGCCGTCGACATCGCCTCTTCGTGGCTGGTGCTGCTGTCCATCCTGGCGCTCTGTGCCTACGCCACGCGCAGCCTCCACTATTTCGAAGACGACGTGCTGATGGCCTGGGCGGTGATCACCCCGATCCTGCAGTGGCTGGCGACGTGGCTGGGGCGGACCATCGTGCGGCGCCGGGCGGTGCGGGCAGAGTCGCGCCGCACCGCGGTCGTCGTCGGCGCCAGCGCCCTCGGCGTCAAGGTGGCTCGCGCGCTGCAGGGGGGCGACGATGCCGGCGTCGAGTTCGTCGGCTTCTTCGACGACCGCACCGACGGGCGCATCGACCCGACGGCCAAGAGCAAGGTTCTCGGCACGCTTTCCGAGGTCGCGGCCTACACGACCGAGCATCGCGTCCGCGAGGTGTACATCACCCTGCCGCTCGGCTCGCAGCCGCGCATCGTCGAGCTGCTCGAGCAGTTGCAGGACACGACGGCATCGCTCTTCTTCGTCCCCGACGTGTTCGGCATCAGCATCATCCAGGGCCGGCTGCAGGACATGAACGGGGTGCCGGTCGTCGGCATCTGCGAGACGCCCTTCACCGGCACCAACGAACTCGTGAAGCGGATCAGCGACATCATCCTCGCGAGCTTCATCGTCGTTCTCATCTCGCCCTTGCTGGTGGCGATCGCGATCGGCGTCAAGCTCAGCTCGCCCGGGCCGGTGCTGTTCAAGCAGCGCCGCAACGGCCTCGACGGCCACGAGATCGTCGTCTACAAGTTCCGCTCGATGCGCACCATGGAAGACGGCGAAGTCGTCCGCCAGGCGACCCGCAACGACCCCCGCGTGACGCCCTTCGGCGCCTTCCTGCGCCGGACCTCGTTCGACGAGTTGCCTCAGTTCTTCAACGTGTTGGCGGGGACGATGAGCATCGTCGGCCCACGGCCCCACGCGGTCACGCACAACAAGGAATACCGCCAGATCATCAAGGCGTACATGGTTCGCCACAAGGTCAAACCGGGCATCACGGGTTGGGCTCAGGTGAACGGCCAGCGCGGCGAGACCGACACCGTCGAGAAGATGAGGATGAGGGTCGAATACGATCTGGAGTATTTGCGAAACTGGTCGTTGGGGCTCGACCTGAAGATCATCGTCAGCACGATCCGGGTACTCTTTTTCGATCGCCAAGCCTATTGAGACTTCCAACTCGTGCCCGAAGCGCCCGAGGACACCGAACATGAACAACGAGAACCGATTTCCTCTGCATCCCATCAGCGCCGCTGCAACGGCGCTGAGCCTGACGCTCGCGTGCGTCGTCAGCGCCAACGCCCAGGTCGCGCCGTCGGGCAGCGGCGCGACGACGAGCGGCTCGGGCGCGCCGACGGGCAGCACCAGCACGCCGACCAGCAGCCCCAGTCCGGCGCCAGGCGGAATGTCAATGGGCGGCATTCCCGTCGACCCGAACCCCTACTACCTCGGCGTCAGCCAGGCCTTCACCCACGATTCGAACGTCTATCGAATTCCCGACGGCCCCGCCGATACCTACTCGACCACCAGCCTGCTCGGCGGCTTCGACCAGCGGATCGGCCGTCAGCGCGTCTACGGGCGCGCGATCGTCTCGGGCAATCGTTACCTGAACGAAGACACGCTCGACAACGTGAGCTACGGCGTCACGACGGGCATCGACTGGGAGACGGTCGAACATCTTTCCGGCAACATCAGCGCGTCGTTCAACCAGAACCTCGCGTCCCAGCCCGCCAGCAGCGGCATACCGGTGGCGACGCGCAACGTCGCCCAGACGCAAGGCATCGGGGCGCGGATTCGCTGGGGCGGCGTTTCGCTGCTGACGCTGGAGGCGGGCGCAGACTATTCGAACCTCGACTACTCGTTGCCCCAATACGTCACCTCGGAGTCCAGCCACAGCAGCGCCAACATCTACCTCTACTACCGGGGCGGCGGGCCGTTGCGCGTCGGCGCCGGCTTCCGCGGCGACCGAACGTACACCCCCCAGGCTTTCCTCGACCCGGCCACGGGTCAATACCAGTCGACGAAGCTGACCGGGCAGCACTTCGACGTGCTTCTCGACTACGACGTGACGGGGCAGGTCAGCGCCGACACTCGACTCAGCTATACGAAGCAGACGAGTACGGGGGGCGGCAACGTCGACTTCTCCGGCTTCACCGGCAACGCGGGACTGACGTGGCAGGCGACGGGCAAGATCACCGTGAGAGCGGACGCAGCCCGCGAAGCCGGCTTCGACGCGCACACCTACAACTACTTCTCCTTCACGCAGACCGGCAACGGCCTGCTCCTGACTCCCGTCGTCGGCCTCTATCAGAACAACCAGATCACGACATCGGCGGGTGTCAGCCTGATGTACGCAGCGACCGCCAAGATCTCCACGACCGCGAACGCTCGCTACATCCGCGCGCACCTCAGCAACGTGGATGTCGCCACGGCGGCCGCGGCGCCGGACACATTCGATGTCTTGAAGGTCGTTTCGCTGGGCGCCGGCTACGAGATCACGCGCAACTGGGGCGCGGCGTGCAGCCTGGGCTACGAGAAGCGCGACGTCACGGGCGCAGCCAACTTCTCTTACGACGCCAAGACCATCACCTGTTCGACCCAGTTCACTTGGCGTTGAAGGTGGCCAGCGGGCGGTCGGAGTCGGCCGCCGGCGTGCCGAGCTCCGCCGGCAGCGCGCTTGCGTAGAGCTCGACGTACTCGGCAACACAACGGTCCCACGTGAAAGTCTGGGCGCGGCGTCGGGTGGCTTCGCGGCTCGCCTGCAATCGCGGCAGTTCGGCCTCGATCACCTGGCGCATTGCCGCCGGGGAGAAGTCGCTCAGATAGCCCGCCTGCGTGCCGCCGACCTCGGGCAGGCTGGTGCGATCCGACAGGAACACGGGGGTGCCGAAGTGCATCGCCTCGAGCGGAGGCAGACCGAAGCCCTCGGCCAGTGACGGAAAGAGAAAGGCTTCGCAGTTCGCGAACAGCCACGCCTTCACCGAGTCGTCGACGCCGAGCAGCACGTGAAGGTTGGGCATCGTCCCGGCCAGCTCGTCGTGGAGGTGTTTCGAGTGACCCCACGCCGGCCCCGCGAGCACGAAGGTCTGCGCGGGCCACGCCCGCGCCAGCGCGATGATGGCGCCGACGTTCTTGCTGCGCGCCATGCGGCTGACATGGAGAAAGAACCTGCACCCCTCCAGGTCGAGAACCGGCTGCCGGGGAAGGCCGCTCAGATCGGTGACGCCGTTGTAGATCGTGCGGATCGGTCCGCGCCAGCGCACGTTGCGGGTCACGTCGGCGCCTACATAGCGGCTGATCGTCGCCAGCGAGGTGCTGCGCGCGATCGCGATCCGGGTCAGCAACCGATCGCGCAGCGGTCCGGGGCGAAAGCCGGCGTAGCGGTAGTTGAGATCGTGAACGGTCAGCAGACGGTGGCACACCCCCGTCGGGGGCCGCGTGATGTTGTGCTGGAACATGCTGTGCCACAGCACGCACCCGGGCAGCCGCCAAGGCATGAATCGATCGCGCGGGCGATACGGAAGGTACGACACCGAGTCGCCGAACGCCCCGTGCAGACGTTGCTCCATGTGGAAGCAGAGCTCGATGCCGCGCGATCGCCACAGCGGAGCGTGCGCGGCGAGGCCCTCGCCGAGCCTGCGCGCGAACTCGCCGAGCCCCGCCTCGAAGCTGGTGAGAGGGCCGAGGCTGACCGCCAGAACCTTGTCGGCCACCGTCAGTTCGAATAGAGAGTCTCGTGCGAACGGAGATAGCCGTCGTACGAAAAGCGCTCGCTGAGCCGTGCGACCCGGGTCGCCATGTGGCCCTCCGGCAGCGGGCTGTCGAGCAAGTCGATGACGGCACGCGCGATCGCCTCGGGAGAGCGCGGCGGCACGACGCGCGCGCCCGGATCGTCGAGGCTCATCGCCGCGATCGCGCCGGCGTCGGCGCCGACCAGGCGGTCGACCACGGCGGCGGCTTCGGCATAGGCGAGGCAGAAGCCTTCCTCGTGCGAAGGCTGGATGTAGAGGTCCGCCGTCATCAAGGCTTCGACCTTGTCGTCGTCGGGCAGATCGGGCGTGATGGACACGTGGTTCGCGACCCCGAGCTCGCGCGCCAGGCGCTCGAGCCAGGCCACGTAAGCCGGGTCGCGGATCTCGCCGATGACCTGATACGAGACACCGGGGAACCGCGGCAACAGCATCGGCAGGGCCTTGATGACGTCGTGCTGGCCCTTCGTGTGGGCGATGCCGCCGACGGTGACGAGACGCGGACCGTTGGCGGACGACGTCGTCGATCGGCGCCCGCGAGGCGTCGCGTCGTTCTTCGCGTGGAACGGCAGCGGCACGATCGTGATGCGCTCCTCGGGCAGGCCGAAGCGCGCGACCATGCCGTGGACAAAGCGGCTGTGAACGATGACCTGCGGGATCCTGCCCCAGCGAAAGAGCCAGCGCCAGCCCAGACTGTTGGGAAGAAAGCGGATCGCTCGCGTGAAGTAGTGCAGGCCCTCTTTGTCGTGCAGCAAACGGAGCTTTTGCTCCGCCGGTGGGAGCGAATGCACGGTCAGCGCCCATCGCGTCGAACGCAACACCGGAAGGAAGGCGACGAGACCTTTGGCCCCGCTGCAAAGCACATGGACGAAGTCCGGTTCGAACGCCTCGATGGCCCGTCGCAGCTGATCGGCAGAGACGCGCGAGAACGGCAGTTGCAAGGCAAAGTGGCGCGCGGCCTCCGCCCCCGGCAGCGGGACGTCGCAGGCGAGCGCGACCCGATGGCCGAGCCGATCGAGGCCGGCGACGAGATCGCGCGTCTCGGTCGGCACGCCGCCGCGCATCCAGCTGGTCGCGGCGCTGACGATCAATATCTTCATCGGCTCGATGCTGCCTTCTCGACGCCCGGCTGGACCGCCCGCCTGTACAGCTCGACGATTCGATCGGCCTTCGTCTTCCAGTTGTACTCGGCCTGCACCTTGAGGGCCCCGGCTTCGCCGAGAGCTCGGCGAAGCGCTGGCGAAGCGGCGAGACGGACCATGGCGGCTTCGAGCCCGGCGACCAGCTCGTCGGCGGAGCTCACCGGGACGAGAACGCCGCAGGTCGGGTCGAGGTAGTCGAGCGGCCCTCCCCAGGCAGCGGCGATCACCGGCTTGGCGAGCGCCATCGCCTCGAGCACGACCGCGCCGCCGCATTCGCGCACGCTCGGCAGCACCAGGCAGTCGGCGTCGACGAGCCACTTCAGGCACGACGCCTGGGGCAGCCAGCCGGCGAAGTGAGCGACGCCGGGGTCGTCCGCGCCTCCTCCCCGCAAGCCCAGCTCGGTGGCCAACTGCTCGAGACGGACGCGCTCAGGCCCGTCGCCGAGGATCCACAGGCGCATCGACGCCTGATCCCGAGCGGCGGCGAACGCGCGCAGCAGGAGGTCGACGCATTTCAACGGAATCAATCGGCCCATGAACACGAAGACCGTGCCGCGGCTCGTGTCGTCGTCGCGAGCTTCGCTCGACCCGCGCGCGGTTTTCCACAGCGACAAATCGACGCCGTTTTCGACCAGCTCCTCGACGCGGGGACAGGTTCCCGCTGGAAGCGCCCGGTGCGTCCGTTCGTTCGCTACCAGGAGAAGCGCAGCCCTGCGCTTGCCGGGCATGAGGAAATTCAGGGCAGCAGCGCTCGCGCGGCCCCAGTTCAGGAAGAGTCGTTCGGTTCGACCCTCGTGCGCGGCGAATGCCGGCGGGTAGTTCATTCCGCCGTTCATCGGACCGATCACCACCGGACAGCCGAGGCCGTACAGCAGCGACGGCTCGCGCGGCGAGACGGGAATCGGCTGATGGACCACGTCGAGCTGGTGATCCCGGATGAGCCGGCGCGCGATCCGCCGCTGCGCCAACTGGGTCGATATGCGCGACAGGAATTCGGTCGTGAGATAGCGGATCTGCGCCGGCAGGCGAGCCCCCAGCCGCCACAGGAGCCGATGCCAGGCGCTGTCCTCCACGTAGACAATGTTCGGATCGCCCGGGAACGCCTCGGTCAATTCCTGGCGCGTTCGCGCGTGCGTCAGGAGCCAGGTCGCGGTGCCGCGCGTGCGCAGCTCGCGATAGTAGTGAAGCGGGAGCGCCGCTTCGCCGCCGAACCTGGCCGAGGCGTTCTCGGCGACGATGAGAACGCGAAAATCAGCGCCCACGGCGGCTCGCTGTCCAGCGCGGAGAATGGCAACGATGAAGATTCACCCTCTGTCGGACGTTCATGCCACGGCGATCGGCGAGGGGACGACGATCTGGCAGTACGTCGTCGTCCTGGCGGGGGCCGTGATCGGCCGCGACTGCAACATCAACGCACTGTGCCTGATCGAGAACGACGTCGTGATCGGCGACCGGGTCACCGTCAAGTCCGGGGTTCAACTGTGGGACGGGCTGACCCTCGAGGACGACGTCTTCATCGGCCCCAATGTAGCGTTCACGAACGACAAGTACCCGCGGTCGAAGCAATACCCCGCGTCGTTCCAGCGTACGACCGTCCGCAAAGGCGCGTCGATCGGCGCGAATGCCACCATTCTGGGCGGCATCACGATCGGCGCAGGAGCGTTGATCGGTGCCGGCGCGGTCGTGACCCGGGACGTTCCGGCCGGGGAAACCTGGCTCGGCAACCCCGCGCGAGCCCAAGGCGCGCCCTAGCACCGAGGCCCTCGCGACATCCGCCCGATCGTGCCGAAACGTCAGGCGGCCACGACCTCGAACCAGAACGAGCAGCCGAGATGATGCGGCGCCGATGACGGCACTCCGGCCAGCGGGCCGAAGGCCGCATTCATCGCCGCGGGGTGCGTCCGGGACAGCCAGTGCGTCGCCAGGACGACCTTGTAGCGCCGCGAGTGCGCGAGCATGCAGGCCAGCAGGTATTGCTCGGTATGACACCACTGGTCGTACAGGTTGGGATAGTCGTAGGGCAGGAAGATATCGTGAACGTGGACGAGGACGCCGGCCGGCAGCGCAGGAATCACGTTGCAGAAGAGGTAAGGCAGGTCGCCTCGCGTCCTGCAGATGTGGCTCGAGTCGATGAACAGCAAGTCGCCGGCCTGCCAGCGTCGATTGGCCAGGTCGCTCTGCTCGACCGGCGCCAGGTGCAGCTCGTCGGCGGCGGGCTTCACGTCGGTCCGGGGATACGGGTCGTACACCACGATCCGTGTCTGCGTCTGCGCGAACGAGACGGCCTTGCGCGCGATGAGCGTGCTGAATCCGGAGCCGACTTCGATCAGCGTCGGCGGCTTGCGGTCCATGATCGTCGCCGCGTAGATCTCGGCGTCGGGCGTGTTGCAGTAGGTGTTGGACACGCCGGCCGAGCCGAGGCCGAACCGGTTGATGACCGCATCCTCGCGAAGCTCGCGAAAGAGCGCCTTGTGGCGATCCGATTTGAGCGACTCGAGCAACGCGAGCTGCGCCTCCGCGCGGAAGTCGATCGCCGGCGGGTTGAGCATGGTGGCCGGCTTGTTCGGAGTCTCGTCGGCGACGACCGGAGGGATGGGTTGAACGTTCTGGCGCATGAAGTCGGCGATCTCGCGATCGCTGCGCAGACGCGGAAACATCTTGGTCAGGCCGGACGCTGCCTTGTCGAGAAAGGCCATGAATCATTCCCTCGGAGTTGAAGTCTTTGGAGGTGGAGGACGCAGCGCGAGCGATCGTTCGCGGCGTTGCGGCGATGCCAGTCCGGTCGAATGCCAGCGGCATCGCCAGCGTGGTGAGTGTACCGACGGTCCGCTCGGCGCCGGTACGATCGCGGTTTTCCGCCCATCGCCGCCATGCTCCTGCCCTTGCCCACGGACCCGCCGCGCCTCACGACGTTTCCTCGCGCCGACCAGCAAGGCGCCCTCGCGCATTGCGGGGTGGTCGAATTGCCCCGGATCGAGGACCGGCGCGGCAACCTCACCTTCGTCGAGGCCGAACGGCACGTTCCGTTCGACATCCGGCGCGTGTACTACCTCTACGACGTGCCGGGAGGCGCCGAGCGCGGCGGCCACGGCCATCATCGGCTGCGCCAGCTGATCATCGCAATGTCGGGCAGCTTCGACGTCGTGCTCGACGACGGCAGCAACCGCGTGCGCTACCACCTCAACCGTTCGTATACGGGCCTGTATGTCTGCCCGATGATCTGGCGCGAGCTCGACAATTTTTCGTCGGGCTCGGTGTGCCTCGTGCTCGCCTCGGAGCCCTACGACGAAGCGGATTACCTGCGCGACTTCGACGAGTTCCGGGCTGCCGTCAGGCCGCAGCCCGGCACATGAGCGAAACGGCGATCGGGATCCCGTCGCCGTTGCAGTTCGACACCGTTCGCCCCGGGCGAGCCGGGCGACTCCGGCGATTGTCGACCCTGTAACGAACAGCCCGCGGATCGGTTACCGATCCGTCGCGTTTGGGCGCTCGGCAGGTCGGATTCGGCGCTCGTGCGCTTGGCACGGCTGTTGCGCCTCGGGAGCGGCCTACGTCCCGTCACAGAAACGGGTTCCTGACCTCGAGAGCCACTCCTCACCGAATGATTATTTCTTCAGCCAGAATGTCCCGCATGGGCGGGTGTATTTCGTTGGTCGCCAT
>Ga0068861_100000561_pt1 | contig 22042 bp, 18 predicted proteins | sample KBSSwiS42_FD_66593 | JGI IMG/M metagenome (GOLD analysis project Ga0068861, IMG submission 66593) | Switchgrass rhizosphere microbial communities from Kellogg Biological Station, Michigan, USA - KBS Switchgrass S4-2 | ecosystem: Host-associated > Plants > Roots > Rhizosphere > Soil ...
CTGCCGCCGTTGTGCAAACGCGTCTTCATCCTGGTGCGATATGAGGGGATGACGATCGACAGCGCCGCGGCAGAGTTGGGCATCCCGAGGCGGCTGTGCCGGCGGCTAGCGAATCGTGCCTTCGGAGACATGCAAGCGAAGCTCAAGCACCTCTTGCCCGCCGTGACACCTGTCGAATCACGTGAGGACACACTCAGGTTGCGCGCAGTGGCCCGCGCGAAGAGGCTCCGCCTGGTCGTCAACACGACAAGGAGGCCGCCGGTCGGCACTGATGGTTGACATCAAGCCACCCCCAACATCCGTTCGGCTTCCGCCTTGGTGAAACAGGCGGATGAGAAGCGCGCGAAGTCGCAGTGAAATAGTTTGTTCCGCCTCAACAAATGGGTATAGCGATCGAGCACGGCCCAGACCACGCCGATCCAGGTCAGATCGTTTCCAGCCGTTGCGGGTGCGGCGCCGCCAGGAAAGTCTTGGATTCCCGATGGACGAGTTTCTTTGCGTTATGAAGCCGGATCGTGGCCATACCCAAACGTCCCATCGGCACGCTTTCTTGGTAGGATCGTGGCCATCGGATGCACCTGGTTGCTGCCTGTTCTTCATGTAGCAATTTGTAGCAGCTGCAAATGGAAAATTGCACCGAATCCCCAGAAATACCGCAGAAGCAGCCATGCTGGAAAACACCGTAAAAAAAGGTGATTTGGACGAAAAACCGGCAGATTTACTGGATCGGCGGGTGTGCGTCGCGCCGATGATGGATTACACCGACCGGCACTGCCGTTATTTCCTGCGGCTGCTGAGTCCGGGGGCGCTGCTCTATACGGAAATGGTGACCGCTCCGGCCATCGTCCGTGGCGATGCGGATCGGTTACTGACATTCGATGCAGCGGAACACCCGGTGGCGTTGCAGCTCGGCGGCAGCGATCCGATCGAGCTGGCGAAGGCTGCGAGGATCGGCGCTGCCTATGGATACGACGAAATCAATTTGAACTGCGGTTGCCCGAGCGATCGCGTCCGCAGCGGGCGTTTCGGTGCGTGTCTCATGGGCGAGCCGCAATTGGTCGCTGAGTGCGTGACGGCAATGCGCGAAGCGGTTACGGTGCCGGTGACCGTGAAATGCCGCATCGGTATCGATCCGATGCCCGCCGGCGCGACGGATGAATACGCGATGCTCACGGGGTTCATCTCGACCGTGGCGGCAAGTGGCTGCGACGTGTTCGTCGTCCATGCGCGGCGGGCGATCCTGGATGGCTTGAGCCCGAAGGAGAACCGCGAAATTCCGCCGCTGCGTTATGAAGTGGTGCGCAGGCTGCGGGAGGAGTTCCCGGAGCTGACCTTCGTGTTGAACGGCGGTGTGAAAACTGCTGATGACGTAGCCGCCCATCTGAGTCATTTTCATGGCGTCATGTTGGGGCGCGAGGCTTACCACAATCCCTACCTGCTCGCTCTGTTGCACCAGCGGATCGTGGCGCCGCAGTGGGAGTTGCCGGAGCGCGATGAGGTGATCGAACAGTTCGCGGAATACGCTCGCGCGCGAGTGAGTGAGGGGTATCGCCTTCGGAACATGGTCCGGCACATCCAGGGACTGTATGCCGGCCGGCCGAACGTCCGGTCCTGGCGACGCTTTCTGTCGGAGCGCTGCGGGGAACCGGCCGCCGATCCAGGACTTCTGCTGGACGCGTTGCGAATTTTGCAGGCTGCCTGATGTCTCTATGACGGATGCCGACGGAGCGGTGTGCTGCGGGCGCTGCGGTCAGTCGCTACCGTCCGGGAGGCAAGGTTATGTTGCGTTGTGTATATAATGGCCGACGCAACCGGCCGGACAGGGGCACTCGACTGGCTTCCTGTGCGGTTGGCGTATGACGAGCGCTGAGAGGTCATGGGAAAAGACATAGAGCTGGCCATCCTGTTTGCCGACGTCGTTGGCAGCACCCGCATTTACGAGGTCATGGGCGATTTGCGCGCCCGCGATATGGTGCTGACCTGCGTCGAGATCATGCGGTCGGCGACCGAGCAGAATCACGGCACGGTGATCAAGACCATCGGCGATGAGATCATGGCGACGTTCCCGACGGCGAACGATGCGCTGAACGCCGCCAGCCGCATGCAGCACGACATCCGCATTCACTCCGAACTCAAAGTCGAAGGCCAGTCCATCGCCATCCGCATCGGTGGCCACTTCGGTCCGGTGGTGCTGGAAAATCGCGATATCTTCGGCGCCGCGGTCCATACCGCGAATCGCATGACCAGCCAGGCGAAGGCCGGTCAGATCATGGTGACGAGTGCGATGGTGGATCGCCTGGCGCCGGAATGGAAATCGGCGGTGCGGCAGATCGACGTCGCGACGCTGAAGGGCAAGGCCAACGAGGACGAACTCTACGAAGTGCTGTGGCAGAAGGAGGACGCTACCAGCATGTTGCCGGCGATCGCCCTGGGCGCGGCAGTCTCGTCTCGGGAGAAACAGCGCGCGCGGCGTTTACGCTTGCGCTTTCAGGGACAGGAAATCGTCGTCGACGACAACCGCTCCAACATCGCCATCGGCCGCGCGGAAGAGAACGACCTGATCATCAAGGGCAACCTGATTTCGCGCCTGCACGCCCGCATCGAACTCAGCCGCAACAAGTTCCTGCTCATCGACCAGAGCACCAACGGGACATTCGTCACCACCAAGGAAGGCGAGGAAGCTTTCGTCCGCCGCGACAGCATGCAGCTGAAAGGCGAGGGGCAGATCGGCTTCGGCCGGGTGCCGGAAACAGGATCGTCGCTCACGCTGCGGTACGCCTGCGAAGACTGAGCCTGGGGACACGCACCCTACGCTTCGCTCCAGGAGCCAGTCCCGGTCACTTCAGGCAGCCGCGTTTGCAGTCGCGTTGAGTCTCTGCGAGACGATTTGCTGTTCCTTGCGCAATTCAGTGGGGACGCGCGCCTGGAAGTCGTCCATGTACTTGCCGATCGATTCCATCTCCTGCTTCCACGCATCCTGGTCGATGGACAGCAATGTCTGCAGCGTCGAGTTCTCGATGTTCAGGCCCCGGATGTCGAGATCCTGGGACCGCGGCAGGAAGCCGATCGGCGTTTCCTGGGCGCTGGCCTTGCCTTCGCAGCGCTCGGCAACCCACTTCAGCACGCGCAGGTTTTCGCCATAGCCCGGCCACATGAACTTGCCGTTCTTGTCCTGGCGGAACCAGTTGACGTGGAACACGCGTGGCAGCTTCCTGGCCTTCGCGCCGACGGTCAGCCAATGCTGCCAGTAGTCGCCGAAGTTGTAGCCGCAGAACGGCTTCATCGCCATGGAGTCGCGGCGGACCACACCCATCTGGCCGACCGCGGCGGCGGTCGTTTCAGATGCCATGCCGGCGCCGACCAGGACGCCATGCGTCCAGTTGCGGGCTTCGTACACGAGGGGTGCGACTTCGCGGCGGCGGCCACCGAACAGGATCGCTGCAATCGGCACCCCTTCAGGGGCTTCGGCCAGCGAAGAGTAGATCGGGTTCTGCTTGGCCGACACGGTGAAGCGAGCATTGGGATGCGCGGCGGGTCCGCTGCCCGGCGTGTACTGCTTTCCCTGCCAATCGGTCACCGGCGTGCCGGAGTCGAGACCTTCCCACCAAGGCTGATTGTCTGCGGTCAGCGCGACATTGGTGAAAATCGTATCGCGCTGGATCATGTCGTAAGCGTTGCAGTTGGTCTTCCGGTTGGTGCCAGGCACCACGCCGAAGTAACCGGCTTCAGGGTTGATGGCACGCAGCTGGCCGTCGCTGCCCACCTGCAACCAGCAGATGTCGTCGCCCACGGTCCAGATCTTCCAGCCGGGCATGGACTCCGGCGGCACGAGCATGGCGAGATTGGTCTTGCCGCAAGCCGAAGGGAACGCGCCGGCGATGTAGTGAGTCTCGCCCGACGGGCTCTGCACGCCCATGATGAGCATGTGCTCAGCGAGCCAGCCTTCCTCGCGCGCCTGCCAGCTGGCGATGCGCAACGCATGGCATTTCTTGCCCAGCAATGCATTGCCGCCGTAACCTGAGCCCACGCTCTTGATGGACAGGTCTTCGGGGAAGTGCATGATGAAACGGCGGTCGGGGCTCAGGTCGCCCAGGGAGTGCAGGCCCTTCACGAACGTGCCTTCGCGTTCGATGCGTCGCAGGGCTTCATCGCCCATGCGAGTCATGATGCGCATGTTGATGACGACGTAGGGGCTATCGGTGATTTCGACGCCGCAGCGGGAGAACGGGGAATCGATGGGGCCCATGCAGTACGGAATCACGTACATCGTGCGGCCACGCATCGCGCCTTGGAACAGGGAATCGATCTTGCGGTGAGCTTCGCCGGGGTCCATCCAGTTGTTGTTGGGGCCGGCATCCTCGCGCTGCTGGGTGCAGACGAACGTCAGGTGTTCGACGCGTGCGACATCGGAAGGACTGGAGCGGTGCAGGTAGCAATTAGGATGGGTTGTCGGGTTGAGCTTGATAAGATCCCCGCTGCGGACCATGGCATCGACGAGAGCCGAGTTTTCGGAGTCCGACCCAGTGCACCAGTGAATGGAGTCAGGCTTGGTGAGTCGCGCGGTTTCTTCTACCCAGTTTTTTAGCGACGCATTCGACGTGCTCATATCAAATCGATCCTCCGGCAACGACGCGCCGCTCCCGGTCGGAACGCGGCAAAAATCAGGTAGGGTAGTATACCGGGAGCGCCCTTCCTGTCATGGCAACGTGAGGTCCAACGGCAACATTGTTGGCTTATGTTGATCTCCTGCGGAACCAAAGATAGGGCTCAAAGTGGGCTGGCGGCGCGGAAAAAGCGGATTCTGTCGCCTTGACACCGCTCGATGGAATCCGTGGCGTGCCCGCCGCGAGGGCGTTGGGCGTGGCCCTGTCAGTGGTCGCCCTATGGCTGCCGATCGGGCGCGGCCAGGCAGCCGATCCGGTGCAGATCGAAACCGCCCTGGTCGCCGAAGTGCGAGTGGAATCGCTCGACCAGGGGAGGCCCGTGGTGCGGTTTCAACCCGCGACGGCCATCGTCCAGGGCACGACCGTCTACTACACCGTACGTATTCACAACCCGACGCCTGCGCCAGTGCGGGACGTCGTGACAGTGCAGAGAATTCCCGTCAACACCAGTTACGTCCTCGGTTCGGCTGCAGGTCCCGCCGCGGAAGTGACTTTTTCCATCGACGGCGGACAGACTTTCGGCGCGGAGAACGACCTGAAGATCACTGAGCCCACCGGCGTGGACCGCCGGCCGTTGGCAACGGAGTACACGCACATCCGCTGGCGCTTGAGAAATGCGCTTGCCCCCGGCGCCACGGCGCTCGCCCGGTTCCAGGCGGTGTTCCGATGAGTGTCCCAAGGGGTGTGCCGGTGAGCGCCCAGGCGGTGCGCCGGTGAGTGAATGGGATGACGTTTTCGGTCCGGAAGGCCAGCTCGCGGCCGGCATTCCCGGCTTCAGTACCCGTTCCGAGCAGATCGGCATGGCGACGCATGTGGCCAAGGCATTGCGCACTCGCAGTCAACTGGTCGTGGAGGCGGGTACCGGCACCGGCAAGACGTTCGCATACCTGGTTCCCGCATTGCTGTCCGGTCGACGCGTGGTGATCTCTACGGGAACGAAAACACTGCAGGACCAGCTGTACGCGCGCGATCTTCCAACGGTTGCTGGAGCGCTTGGGCGGCCGGTGCGCGTGGCGTTGTTGAAAGGCCGAGCGAACTATCTGTGCCTGCATCGATTGGAACTCGCGGAGCAACAGGCAGCCGCGCGAGGACTGCGACGTGAAGTCGCCGTCGCCTTGCGCCCGGTCAAGGATTGGGCTCGCGTCACGCGACGTGGCGATGTCGCTGAGCTGTCGTCCCTGTCCGAGTCCGCGCCGGTGTGGCCCTGGGTAACGTCGACTCGCGATAACTGTCTCGGTCCCGAGTGCAATTTCTTCGATCGATGCCATGTCGTCCAGGCGAGGCGCGACGCGCAGAGCGCCGACGTCATCGTGGTGAACCATCACCTGCTCATGGCCGACCTCATGCTCAAGGAAGATGGCTTCGGCGATCTGCTGCCGCACGCAGATGCCATCATCATCGACGAAGCGCACCAGCTTGCCGATGTGGCGTCGCTGTTTCTAGGCTTCACCGTGTCAGCGCGACAGCTGCAATCGTTGGCGCGAGATATAGCTGTCGAATTGATGGCTGGCGCACCGCAGGTCGAGAGCGCCATGGCACAGACGCTCGAGCGACAGATCGTAGACATGCAGGATGCATTCAGCAGCCTGCGCGATCGTTGGGAGTTTCATGAATGGCCGGCGTCGGTGCTCGACGCCATCGCGAATGTGCAGGCATCGGTGCGCGAAGTGGCCGACGCGTTGGAGAATGCAGCAGAGCATCACGCTGGCCTGGCGACGATCCGCCGTCGCGCGCTGGAACTCTACGGACGCTTCGATTCCCTGCTCGAAGTGGAATCCGATGTGCCGGCCAGTGTGCGTTGGGCTCAGCGCACCGGCGACACCGTAGCAATTCACTATCGGCCCGTTGACGTGGCGTCGCAGTTGAGCGATTTGATTGGAGCGCATACGGGCGCATGGATCTGTGCTTCCGCGACACTCGCCATCGGCGACGACTTCAAGCATTTCACCAGCCGGGTGGGCATGACCGATGCGGTGACGGTGCGCTTCGGCAGTCCGTTCGACTATGCGTCGCAGGCGTTGCTGTATTTACCCCGCAATATCGATGCTCCGTCATCGTCACGCCACACGCAGCAGGTTGTCGAAGCGGCTTTGCCGGTGCTCGCAGCGAGCGGCGGCCGTGCATTCCTTCTCTTCACCAGCCATCGCGCGTTGCGCGAAGCTGCGGACATTCTGTCGCGGCGCCTGGGCTCGGCTCCGCCTTATCCAATACTCGTCCAAGGCGATGCGCCGCGCGACAAGCTGCTTACTCGATTTCGCGATCATGGCAACGCGGTGCTATTAGGCACCAGCAGTTTTTGGGAAGGCGTCGATGTGAAAGGACCGGCACTGTCCGTGGTGGTCATAGACAAGTTGCCGTTCACCATGCCCGACGATCCCGTGCTCAAAGCACGCCTGGCCGCCATCGAACGGCGCGGCGGCAATGCATTCTTCGAAGAACAGGTACCGCAGGCGGTGATCACGCTGAAGCAGGGAGTCGGGCGATTGATTCGCGATCCCGACGATTTCGGCGTGGTGATGTTGTGCGACCAACGCGTGCGTACTCGTGGCTATGGCCGCATTTTCCTCGACAGCTTGCCGGCGATGCAGCGCACCGACGACGTGTCGGTAGTAACTGAATTCCTGCGCGACAAGTTGGGAGACGTAGGCATTACGCCGCCGACGCCCGCGGACGTCGAACGGGCCGACTGGCCTGATGCCTGGGACGCTCCATGAAGATTCTCGCTATCGATACGGCGACCGAGCGTTGTTCGGTTGCGCTCGACATCGATGGAGCCCTGGTCGATCGCAGCACCGATACACCGCGCGGCCATGCGGACCTCATCCTGCCGATGGTCCAGTCCCTCCTGAACGATGCGGGCCTCACGTTGGCGCAACTCGATGGGATTGCCTATGGCCGCGGTCCGGGTTCATTCACCGGGGTGCGCATTGCCGTCGGCGTCGTGCAGGGGCTCGCCTTCGGAGCGGGGTTGCCGACAGCAGGCATTTCCACTCTCGCCGCGGTGGCTCAGCAAGTGGCGGCGACCTCAGGCTGCCAGGTGGGCGACCGGGTGCTGATCTGCATGGATGCCCGGATGAGCGAGGTGTACTGGGGAGTGTTCCAGCGCGGGCCTGACGGACTGGTCGACCCGGTGACCGAAGAAGCAGTGGCTCCGCCGGACCGCGTGGTCGAAACGATGCAGTCGCAGGCGGTCGATGTCGTGGCTGGCACCGGCTTCCAGGCCTATCCGCCGTTGGCCGCGATTGCTGCATCGCGCGCCTTTCCGGCCTTGCTGCCGCGAGCCCGTGATATCGCCGTGCTCGGTGCCCGCGAGTTCGCGTGCGGCCGGGGACAGAAGGCGACCGACGCCCAACCGGTGTACCTGCGCAATCAAGTTGTCTCTGTAAAGCCCGTGTGACAGCGACATTTACGTAGGCTTGGGTACATTTCGCTGGGTTTCATCGAACTGTCATCAAGTGTTGCTGTAATGTTGCAGACGCGTAACGCGCACGGTTATTTCCCGCATAGTCAACTATATGCTCTCTCCACAGGCGCACATGGCAAGCAAGCAGATCCTGATAGTCGAGGATGAGCGCCCGATACGCGAGATGATCGCCTTCGGACTGCGACGGAATGGTTTCGATGTACGGGAAGCGGCGGATGTGAGCGCGGCCCGGGCGAGCATCGCCGACCAACGTCCCGACCTGGTGCTGGTCGACTGGATGCTCCCTGACATGAGCGGCCTGGAACTGACTCGCGCGCTCAAGCGTGACAAGGACACCCAGGAAGTCCCCGTCATCATGCTGACGGCACGGGCGGAAGAGCAGGACAAGGTCATGGGGCTCGATGGCGGCGCCGATGACTACGTCACCAAGCCTTTCTCGCCGCGCGAACTGCTGGCCCGGATCAACGCCGTCCTGCGCCGCTCGACCAATGGCAATGGCGAAGAACTGATCGAAGCGGATGGGCTGGTGCTGGATGCCGCCAGCCATCGCGTGACGGTGGGTGACAAGACGGTGCAGCTCGGACCGACGGAATATCGGTTGTTATCCTTCTTCATGACCCATGCCGAGCGGGTTTACAGTCGGGCGCAACTGCTGGATCGCGTGTGGGGCGGAAATGTGTATGTCGAGGAGCGGACGGTTGACGTGCATATCCGGCGCCTGCGCAAAGCGCTCGAGGCCTTCAACTACGATCGCTTCATCCAGACGGTGCGCGGCTCCGGGTACCGCTTCTCGATTCGCCCGGAGTGACGGCGATCGGGTGATGTCGTGACATTCTTCGCCGACACGCCAGTGCGCTGGAGTGCGATTTCCCGCTTGGTCATCGCTATTGTCGGTGCGGTACTCGTGGGATTGGTGCTCGGTCGCGTCGCATTGACTGTCGCGATCGTTCTCGGTGTCTATGTCCTGGTGCAGATCTGGAACCTGCTACGCGTCGAGCGGTGGCTGCGGCGGCGGCGGGTCATGGCGCCTCCCGATATCAGCGGTCCCTGGGGCGAAGTCGTCGCCATCGTCGATCGTATCTATCGCCGCAAGCAGTATCACAAAGCCCGCGTCATCGGCTTGCTGCGCGAGTTTCGCAAGCTGACCACGGCGATGCCCGAAGGCGCGATCCTGCTCGGGCCGGATCACGAAATTCTCTGGTTCAATCGGCGTGCTGCCGAGTGGCTGTCCCTGCGTCGCAAGCGCGATCGCGGCATTCGCGTCGAGAACCTGGTACGGCATCCGGCCTTCATCGACTATCTGCGCAATCGCGTTCCTGTCGAAGGCGTCGTAGTGCACGAGCCCGGCGATGCAGGCAAGTGGCTCGCATTCAATGTAGTGCGCACCGGAGAAGCGGAGCGACAGCTGCTCATCGTCCGCGATGTGAGCCGGGAAATGCGCGTCGAATCCATGCGCAAGGATTTCGTCGCCAACGCATCGCACGAACTACGCTCGCCGCTCACCGTGATCAGCGGCTATCTCGACGCGCTGGCCGACGACCAGAAGCTCGATCCGACCTGGAATTCACCCGTGCTGGAAATGCGCCGGCAGGCCGAGCGCATGAGCACCATCATCAATGGACTGCTCGAACTCTCGAAGCTCGAATCGGGAGAGCGCCGCCAGGAGGAGCAGCCTATCGACATTGGCGGCATGCTCGCATTGTTGCGGCGTGAGATCTCGACGCTCGAACGCCGGCCGAAAAAAATCACGGTCACTCCGGAGAGCGATGCATGGCTGATCGGCTCCGAAGGCGAGATTCATTCCATCATCGCCAATCTCGTTTCGAATGCGGTGAAGTACACGCCGGCGGACGGCGAGGTGGAGCTGCGCTGGTGGACCGACAGCGCCGGCGCCCATGTGTCGGTGCGCGACACGGGAGTAGGCATCGCTCCAGAACATATTCCACGACTCACCGAACGTTTCTATCGCGTCGATTCAGGCCGTTCGCGCGAGATGGGAGGCTCCGGGCTGGGCCTCGCTATCGTCAAGCATGCGCTACAACGGCACGACGGAACGCTGACGGTCGTCAGCACCGAAGGCGCAGGCAGTACCTTCACCTGTCACTTCCCGCCGCATCGGATCGCACCGCGGCCCGACGCACACACGGATCGAAAAGAATCGCAGGGAGCGGTGAGCAGCGACACCTGAGCGCTCGTCATCTCTCTGTCATATATAGATTCTGTCTACATTCTCTCGACTGTTTCATCTCTCCCGCGCTGCGTGCTGCAATCTTTCTGTAACAAGACCGCCGTATAACGTCGGCCAATGCATCGCAGACGCCGCTTGTGGCGTGGATGCCCACTCCAGGCCCACCGGCCCTGTCTGAAACGGCTATACCTAGAAACGGGAGAGTTACCGTGAAGAACTTGCTGATTGCGTCCGCTGTTGCGGCCGCCCTGTATCTGCCTGTCGGCGCTCATGCCGCCGCACCGACGACTACGAGCGACCTTGCACAGATTCGCGAACAGTTGCAGGGACTGATGCAGAGGGTCGACAAACTCGAACAGGAAAACACTTCGCTCAAGAGCGAGAACGAAACGCTGAAGGCGAAGACCGAGAAGTCGGAGGCGGAGAGCGAATACCTCAAGGCCGAAACGAAGGGCTTGCGCAAGGACACCGCCAACCTCGCGGTCGATGCAGCAAAGGTGCGCGGCGCAGATTGGGCGGGCAAGGTCGCGCTCAAGGGCGACCTGCGCTACCGCTATGAAATGATCAAGGACGACGCGGCGAACGCGGCTGGCGTGCAGACGACTGCCGACCGTTATCGCGATCGTATTCGCATGCGCTTCGGTGCGGATGTCAAAGCCACCGACACCATCCTTGTGGGCATCGGCTTCACCACCACGGAAGGCGACGATCCGCGTTCGGCCAACCAGACGCTGACAGGCGTATTCAGCCGCAAGGCACTCGACCTGGACTACGCCTTCTTCGATTGGAAATTCGCCAGCTGGGGCGACCTGATCGGCGGCAAGATGAAGCAGCCGTTCTTCAAGAACCAGCAGAGCGTCTTCTGGGACAACGACATCAACCCCGAAGGCCTGGCGCTCACGTACAGCCGCGGCATTTTCTTCGGCAGCCTGTACCACTACTGGCTGAACGAAGTTTCGGGTTCGCCGACCACGCAGACCGCCGATGCATCGGTCGCCGGCGTACAGATCGGCACGAAGCTGCCGATCGGCCAGTCCGTGTTGACACTGGCCGGACACTACTACGACCTGAGCGCAGCGGAAGGCCGCGCGCCCTTCTATAACGCCAGCTCCAACGGCAATACCACGCGAGCGCTGGTGTCGGGAGGCACGACGACGCAAGTGCTGGCGAACGATTTCGAAGTCATCAACGTCACTGCGGAATGGAACATGAACGTCGGCGCCTATCCTCTGATGTTGTGGGCCGATGCCGCGCAGAATCAGGCGGCGGACGATCTGGACAAGGCGTGGGCGGCGGGCGTGCTGTTCGGCAAAGCCAGCAATCCGAAGACCTGGGAATTCGGCGCCTCCTACCAGGTCGTCGAGAAGGATGCGTTGTTCGCGCAATTCATCGATTCGGACTTCGCCGGCGGCGTGAGCGACGCGCAGGGCTATAAGATCGTCGGAGCCTACGCGCCGCAGCGCAACTGGACCCTGAACGGCACGTACTTCATCAACGATCGCAACAAGGATGTCGCCAACGCGGGTGGCAAGAAGAAAGTGGGCTACGACCGCCTGCAACTCGATTTCAACGTCAAGTTCTGATCGGTCGAGTCGATTGCACTCGAAGGGAGGGCGGCGGTGCGACGAGCGCTGGCCGCCCTTCCTGTTATTTGGGCTGTTATTGAGGCTGCTTTCGAGCCTGCGTTTGACGGAGCAACCGGCTTGCGCTCGTCAGCTACGGCGGGTGCTACACTCGCAGGCAAGTCGCCCGGACCCCACCGATTTCCCAGATGTCTACTGAGCATGCCATGGAAAAATCCGATCTGTCGCATCACATTCTCAGCCGCTTCAACGACGACCTGGAGCGGGTGCGTACCAACGTGCTGCAGATGGGAGGTTTCGTCGAGGAGCAGTTGATGCAGGCCGTCGAGGCGCTCGTGCAAGGCGACAGCCGTCTCGGCGAACAGGTCGCACGCAGCGACGCCAAGGTGAATGCGATGGAGGTGGCCATCGATGACGATTGCAGCCGCATCCTCGCCACCCGCAGTCCCGCCGCCGGCGACCTGCGCCTGATCGTCGCCGTGATCAAGACCATCACCGACCTCGAGCGCATCGGCGACGAAGCGCAGAAGATCGGCTACATCAGTTCGCGGCTGGCGGCAGTCGAGCGGCCCGTCGATCGGTATCGCGAGATCAAGCATCTCGGCCGCATCGTGGCCGACATGGTTCACGAATCCCTGGATGCCTTTGCGCGGCTCGATGCGGAAGCATCGGTCGCCATCGCCAAGAAGGATCGCCTGGTCGACGAGGAATACGAAGCGATCCAGCGGCAGGTCATCACCTTCATGATGGAAGATCCCCGGACCATTCGCCGCGCGCTCGACGTTTTGTGGGTCGCACGCGCCCTGGAACGAATCGGCGACCATGCCAAGAACGTTTGCGAATATGTCGTATACATGGTGTACGGGAAGGACATCCGCCACCTGTCCATGGAAGATGTGGAGAAGCACATCGAATCGCGGGCACAACGAGCGGCCCAGAACGCAAGCCAGGCTGCGAATCAGAGTGCTGGCCGCAACAACACCTGATCCGACGACCCACGCAGCTGGGCAACGAGCAACCTGCGCCTCAGCTACGACCTGAGGACATCCTGCTAGACTTGCAGGATGAGCATGAATATCTTCAGTCATCGTCTCGGCAACGCCATCGGCGCGGTGACTTGCGCCGCTCTCATCGCCTATGCGCTCTACACGCAGCAGGTCCTCGGACTCGAGCCCTGTCCGCTGTGTATTTTCCAGCGCGTCGCCGTGATCTCCCTGGGCGTGATCTTCCTCATCGCCGCCATTCACAATCCGGGAACCAAAGGTGCGCGGATCTATGGGGCACTGCTGCTGATCGCTGCAATCATCGGTGCCGGCGTGTCCAGCCGGCACGTGTGGATCCAGGCGCAACCTCCGGGAACGGTCGCAGCCTGCGGCGCGGGCCTCGATTACATGCTGGACATCATGCCGGTGGGCGAGGTCATCACCAAGGTGCTCACCGGATCGGGTGAGTGCAGCAAGATCGATTGGACCTTGCTCGGCCTGTCGATGCCCTGGTGGGTGCTGTTCTCGATCGTTGCCCTGGCCGCCTGGGCCGTGGCCGTGAACTGGCCCGATCGCCGGCGCCGCAACGAGTGGTGAGCGGGCAGCGCAGCTCTTGATCCGGGGCCAGACTATCTGGCCAGCAACAACTCCATCGTCCGCTCGTACATCTTCGACAGCGTCGTCATGTCGTCGATGCGCACGCACTCATTCACTTTGTGAATGGTCGCGTTGATCACGCCCAGCTCCACGACTTGTGCACCGGTGGGCGCAATGAAACGGCCGTCCGACGTGCCGCCCGTGGTGGACAATTCCGGCTTGCGCCCGGTCTGTTCGTGAATGGCCTGGCTCACGGCGTTGGACAGATTTCCCGGCGCCGTGAAGAAGGGCAGGCCGGAGACGAACCATTCCAGCGTGAAGTTCACCTTGTGGCGATCGAGAATGTCCGTGATGGTCTGCTGCATCTTCTGCACCGTCTGTTCGGTGGAGAAGCGGATGTTGAAGCGCACTTTCAGCTCGCCGGGAATCACGTTGGGCGCGCCGGTGCCGGCGCTGATGTTGGAGATCTGGAACGTCGTCGGCTGGAAGAATTCGTTGCCCTTGTCCCAGACGCGGGCGGCGAGTTCGGCGAGCGCCGGCGCGGCCGAGTGGACAGGATTGTCGGCGAGATGCGGGTAGGCAACGTGGCCCTGCACGCCATGGACCGTGAGTTTTCCCGACAGCGATCCGCGCCGTCCGATTTTCACCGTATCGCCGAGCGCGTCCGAGCTGGTCGGTTCGCCGACGACACACAGGTCGATCTTTTCGTTGCGCGACTCGAGGATTTCCATCACGCGGCGGGTGCCGTCGATCGACGGACCTTCCTCGTCGCTGGTGAGCAGGAAGGCAACCGTGCCCTGGTGGTTCGGATGGGCGGCGACGAAGCGTTCGGTGGCGGTGATCATCGCAGCGAGTCCGCTCTTCATGTCGGCCGCGCCGCGGCCGTAGAGCATGCCGTCGCGAATGACGGGTTCGAAAGGATCGGTCTGCCACTCCTCCCGCGGACCGGTCGGCACCACATCGGTATGTCCCGCAAAGCACAGGACGGGCTTGGCCGTGCCGCGCTTGGCCCAGATATTCTCCACCGGGCCGAAGGTCAGCCGCTCGACGTTGAATCCCAGGGCCTGCAGGCGCTTGCCGATGACTTCGAGGCAGCCGTGGTCATCAGGACTGACCGAAGGCCGCCGGATCAGATCCTGGACCAGTGCCAACGTAGCGGCGGCGGGATCGGCGGGCGCGCCGCTCAACGAGACTTCTGCTGACACTTAAGAGTCCTTCGCAAGGAACTGCAACGAGCGCGGACTTATAGCGAACGACCGGCGCAGGGGCAAGCGAACTTTCTACGCCCATGTGACGGTTGCGTGACAATTCACGCTATCGCCATTTGCCCACCTGTAACACGATTGTCATCGAGGCTCTTCACACTTCGCCGCAGTACAGACAGATCGACTACCGGGAAGCTCATGGTGAAGCTAGGCCCGGAATTCCTAAACGAGGTTCAAACCCATGAAGTTGTGGTACAAATTCAGCGCATCGGTGGTGTTGGGTGGCCTGGCCACGGCACTCGTCCCGCACGTCGCCGCGGCGCAGAGCGTGATCAAGATCGACGGCTCGAGCACGGTGTTTCCGATTGCCGAAGCGGTCGCTGAAGAATTCCAGATCTCCAAGAAGGGTAAGGTCCGCGTCACCGTGGGCATCGCAGGCACCGGCGGCGGCTTCAAGCGCTTCTGCCGCGGCGAGACCGATATCTCGAACGCATCGCGCCCCATTCTCAAGGAAGAAATGGAAATCTGCCGCGCAGCCGGCATCAAGTACATGGAATTGCCCATCGCGTTCGACGCGTTGACCGTGGTGATCAATCCCGCGAACACCTGGGTGAAGTCGCTCACCGTTGCCGACCTGAAGAAGATGTGGGAGCCGGCCGCTCAGGGCCGCGTCTCGCAGTGGGCCCAGGTGCGTTCCGAATATCCGGCCCAGCCGCTGATGCTGTTCGGCCCTGGCGCGGACTCAGGCACGTTCGATTACTTCACCGAAGCCGTGAACGGCAAGGCCAAGGCCAGCCGCGGCGACTTCACTGCCAGCGAAGACGACAACACGCTGGTGCAGGGTGTGGAGAACAACAAGAACGCGCTCGGCTATTTCGGCTTCGCGTACTACACCGCTCACAAGGACAAGCTCAAGGCCGTGCCGATCGACAACGGCAAGGGCAAGCAGGTGCTGCCGAGCCTCGAAGCCGTGATCGACGGCAGCTACCAGCCGCTGTCGCGTCCGCTGTTCATCTATGTGCGTGACACCGCGGCGACCCGTCCTGAAGTCGCCGAATTCATCAAGTTCTACCTGACCGAAGGCGCGAACCTGGCGAAGGAAGTGGGCTACGTGCCGCTGCCTCCCCAGGCTTACACGACGGCGCTCGGCCATTTCAACAGCAAGAAAATGGGCACCGTGTTCGGCGGTGTGCCCGAAGTGGGCGTGACCATCGAGAGCCTGCTGGCCCGCGAAGGCAAGCTCTGAGCCGCTAGCGATGCCGATGGGTCGTCTCACTCCTGACGGGCGTGAGACGACCCGGATGAGATCGGAAGATTTTTCAAAGCCGGCGCCGTGAGATGACTCGGGCAGTCGTGACTCGGACGGGGCGACCAGAATATCGATGTCGACTGGCGGCCATCCGGCAAGTACAGTCGGCCATTGAAGTCGCCATTTGAATTCGAATGTTCGGGCGCCGCGGGCCGCACCGCCGGCAGCGCGAACGGATGAAGCTTCGTCGCAGACAAATCGTGCCTATATAACGATGGATGCTGAAGGGTTAGCCGCTTGAGTGACACAACCGCCGTACGGAGCATTTCGCAGTCAGCGCTGCGCTATCGAAAGCTGCGCGACCGAATAATCGAAGTGCTGCTGCTCGCCGCGGGACTGGTCGCGGTGTTCACGACCCTCGCCATCGTCGCCATCCTGGTGATCGAGTCGAGCGGCTTCTTCCGGCATGTCAGCCTGATCGATTTCTTCACCGATACCCTGTGGACGCCTCTGTTCGCGGATGCCCACTACGGCATCATGCCGCTGGTCGCCGGCACCCTGACCACGACCATGGTGGCCCTGGTCGTTGCCGTGCCGCTCGGAACCATGATTGCGATTTACCTGAGTGAGTTCGCGCCACACAACGTGCGTGAAACCGTGAAGCCCATTCTGGAATTGCTCGGCGCCGTGCCCACCGTCGTCTACGGTTACTTTGCGCTGACGATGGTGACTCCGGCATTGCAGTTCTTCATGCCCGATCTGCCGGGCTTCAACATGCTGAGCGCCGGCCTGGTGATCGGCCTCATGATCGTGCCGTACGTCAGCTCGGTCAGCGAGGACGCGATGCGAGCCGTGCCGCTTTATATGCGCGAAGGTTCCTATGCGATGGGCGCCACGCGTCTGCAGACCGCATTGCGTGTCGTCGTTCCGGGCGCATTCTCCGGCCTCGCCGCAGCGTTCATTCTCGGTATTTCACGCGCCGTCGGCGAAACCATGGTCGTTGCCATCGCCGCGGGCATGCAGCCGAATCTCACTTTCGATCCGCGGCAACCGGCAGCCACCATCACTGCTTACATCGTGCAGGTCAGCCTCGGCGACCTCGCTCATGGCAGCGTCGGTTACCAGAGCATTTTTGCGGCCGGCCTGGTGTTGATGGTGATCACGCTGATCTTCAACGTCATCGGCTTTTCGCTGACTCGCAAATTCCGTGAGGCCTACTGATGAGCGCCAGTGCCGCAACAGTAACGCCCGAGCAGCTGCGTAGCGGTCTCACGCGTCGCAAGCTGCTGGATCAGATTTTCGTGGTGGCCGGCCTGGCGGTGATGCTCGGCTGTCTTGCCATTCTCGCCGTGCTGTTCATCGACCTGGTGCGCGATGGCGCACCGCGATTTGGCTGGGACTTCCTGACGAATTTCGCGTCGCGCCGTGCTGAGAAGGCAGGCATCCTGGCCGCGTGGGTAGGCACCTCGCTCATCATGCTGGTCACTGCCGTCTGCGCCGTTCCGGTGGGAGTGATGGCCGCGATCTATCTCGAAGAATACGCGCCGAAGAACTGGTTCACCGCCGTCGTCGAGATCAACGTCACCAATCTCGCCGGCGTCCCCTCGATCGTCTACGGCCTGCTCGCTCTGGGATTGCTGGTGCATCAGCTCGAACTCGGACAGAGCATCCTGGCGGCGGGACTCACGCTGGCACTGCTGATCCTTCCCATCGTGATCGTGGCGACGCGCGAGTCGATCCGCTCGGTGCCGAATGCGATTCGCGAAGCGGCTTATGGGCTCGGTGCGACGCGTTGGGAAGTGACCAAGGACCACGTGCTGCCGTACTCCACGGGCGGCATTCTCACCGGCATGATTCTCGGCCTGTCGCGCGCCATCGGTGAAACGGCGCCCATCATCACCATCGGTGCGCTGAGCTTCATCGCCTTCCTGCCCGATCCGCCGATCAAGAGCGAGTTTCCGTTCGTGTCGTTCCAGTGGTTGCACGACCCGTTCACGGCCATGCCCATCCAGATGTTCAACTGGGTGTCGCGTCCCGACCAGGCATTCCAGTCGAATGCCGCCGCGGCCGGCGCCATCCTGCTGTGCATGACCCTGGCCATGAACGGCGTGGCCATTTTCATCCGCTACCGCTTCCGCAAGAAGATCAATTGGTAACCTTTGGGCCCCTTCATCGAGAAGCGAGATGCAATCCATGACCGAAGCTCCCAGCGCCGTTCGCGGTGCCCGACCCGTCCAGGAGAGTCCCTTGTCGCATGAGTCGCCTGCCAGACCCTCGTCAACATCGGGGGGCACGCCGCGTATTTCGGTTGCCGTCGACGATACCCGCCAGGTGCGGGCGCTGAACGTGAAGGCAGCGGTCGACAACCTGAATTTCTATTACGGCACGCATCGCGCCCTGAAGAACCTGACCATCCCGATCGCGGACAAGCAGGTCACGGCGCTGATCGGTCCGTCGGGCTGCGGCAAGAGCACGTTCCTGCGCTGCTTCAATCGCATGCACGACCTGCAGCCCAACACGCGTTACGAAGGCAGCATCACGCTGCATCCGGACAACCTGAACCTGGTCGGTCCGGGCGTCGATCCGATCGAAGTCCGCATGCGCATCGGCATGGTGTTCCAGAAGCCGAATCCGTTCCCCAAGTCGATTTTCGAGAACGTTGCCTATGGACTGCGGCTGCGTGGCATACGCAATCGCGCGACGCTCGCCGAAGAAGTCGAGAAAGCGCTGCGTGGCGCCGCGCTCTGGGATGAAGCGAAGGATCGCTTGCAGGACTCCGCACTCGCTCTGTCGGGCGGTCAGATGCAGCGCCTGTGCATTGCCCGCGCCCTGGCGACGACGCCTGAAATCCTGCTGTTCGACGAACCGACCTCGGCGCTCGATCCGATCGCGACGGCGAAGATCGAAGAACTGATCTCGACCCTGCGCGACCAGGTCACGGTGCTGATCGTCACGCACAACATGCAACAGGCCGCCCGCGTTTCCGACTACACGGCGTTCATGTACCTGGGCGAACTGATCGAATTCGACGAGGCCGCCAAGATCTTCACGAACCCGAGCAAGAAGGCGACGGAAGACTACATCACCGGACGCTACGGCTAGCAGCGCCCGGCGCTTACCGACGCATGCCGTCCCTCATCGACAGCGATCCGGTCGAAGGCCACACGGCCCGGTCGTTCGACGCCGCTCTATCGGAGCTGCGCCTGCATCTGGTCTCGATGGGCGGACTCGCCATCGACCAGGTCGCCACTGCGGTGCGCGCCCTGCTCGAAGGCGACGATACCCTCGCGCGTCTCGTGCTCTCGCGCGAATCGATGATCAACGATTTCGAACGCACCATCGACCGTGAAGCCTTTCGCTTGATCGCCCTGCATCAACCGGTGGCCGGCGACCTGCGCATGGCGAAAGCTGCGTCGCGAATCGTGGTCGAACTGGAGCGGGTAGGGGACGAGGCGAAAAAGATCGCGAGGTTTGCTTCACGCCTGGCTGGCGGTGAGCCACAAGGCCCCGTCCGCGCCGTGGCGCGATTCCTTCGCAACATGGCCGACCTCACGGCGGGCATGCTGCGTGAAGCGGTACGAGCGCTCGACGAGGCCGATCCGGACTTGGCTCGTGGCGTCACAGGCCGCGACGCCGAACTCGACGAAGAATTCGCCGCCGCGCTACGCCAGTTGCTCACGCTGGCAATGCAGGATCAAAGATTTCTCGGCGCCACCATCGATACGGTGTTCGCGCTGAAAGGCATGGAGCGCATCGGCGACCATGCGAAGAACATAGCGGAGCAGGTGGTGTTCGTCGCGAGCGGCGAGGACCTGCGGCACATGAAGACGGCCAAGAGTCCCAATCCTGATTCTCTCCCCCGGTCGCCTGGGGAGGGCCAGGGTGGCGGCGGCTCGGACTAGTCCCGCAGCAGTTCGTTGATGCTCACCTTCGACCGCGTCTGCGCATCCACGCGCTTCACGATGACGGCGGCGTAGAGGCTGTATTTCCCGTTGGCAGCCGGCAGCGAGCCTGAGACCACGACAGAATACGACGGCACGCGGCCACGCAGAATGACGTCGTTCTGGCGATCGTAGACAGGCGTGCTGGCGCCGATGAACACGCCCATCGAAATCACCGAGCCTTCTTCCACGATGACGCCCTCGACGATTTCCGAGCGCGCGCCGATGAAACAGTTGTCTTCGATGATGGTGGGGTTGGCCTGCAACGGTTCCAGCACGCCGCCGAGGCCGGCACCGCCGGACAAGTGCACGTTCTTTCCGACCTGTGCACACGACCCGACGGTGGCCCAGGCATCGATCATCGAGCCTTCGCCGACGTAGGCGCCGATGTTCACGTACGACGGCATCAGGACCGCATTCGGCGACACGAACGCTCCGCGCCGGACGATTGCGTGCGGCACGACCCGGACTCCTTCTGTCCGGAAGCGCTGCTCGTCGAATTCGCTGTACTTGAGCGGCACCTTGTCGAAGAACTTGGTGTAGCCCGCGTCGATCACCTTGTTGTCGTAGAGACGGAACGACAGCAGCACTGCCTTCTTCAACCAGTCGTTCACCCGCCATTCGGTGCCGACTTTTTCGGCGACCCGTGCTTTGCCGGTATCCAGCAATTGCAGTGTTTCTTCGACGGCGACGCGCACGTCGGCTGGCGCATTGCTGGCGCTGAACTCCGTTCGGCGTTCGAACGCGGCGTGAATGGTCTCGGCAAGGGCGGTGGTGGTAGACATATCGATTGGCAAGTATTGATGGAACGTACAGTCTAGCTTATCGAGGCGGCCAGTTTCGACGGTGATGCCCGGCTGCTCGTCTCACGGAGCAAACGCTAGAGATAGCTCTGCCTGATTCCGGCGCTTTTCCCTTTCTGCCCCGTGTTCTCCGTGTTCTCCGTGCGATATTTCTTGCAAACGTTGAGCTGTTGTCGCCGCACTCGTGAGTCCCGTCAAGCGTTCGGCGTCAATATCCACCGTTGTACCAAACTGAAGAGTCATCAAGAAATATCGCACGGAGAACACGGAGAACACGGGGCAGAAACGAGATGGAGAGAGAGGCATGGAAATCATTCGATTCATGTTCGCCGTGTGAATGCCAGGAACCACGCGGTCTTGAGCTAGGCGTTTCTGAGATAGTCGCGGATCCTGCCCGCCGCCTCGACGCACTCCGGAACGGTCGCGACCAGCGAGATGCGAACGCGGCCGACGCCCGGATTGTCAGGATGGCCGTCGCGGGCGATGTAGCGGCCGGGCAGCACCTTCACGTTCTTGCGTTCGAACAGTTCGCGAGTGAAGCGCTCGTCGTCGGCGACGCGCGGCCAGAGATAGAAGCCGGCTTCGGGAGCCGTGACCTCCAGCACTTCCTGCAGGATGGGTACGACGTCGGCGAACTTCTGCCGGTACAGGCGGCGGTTCTCGATCACGTGGGCTTCATCGTTCCAGGCGGGAATGCTGGCGAACTGCACTTGCTCGGGCATCGCACAGCCGTGATAGGTGCGGTAGAGCAGGAACGGCTTCATCACCTGTGCGTCGCCGGCAACGAATCCCGAGCGCAGGCCGGGAACGCTCGAGCGCTTGGACAACGAGTGGAATACGACGCAGCGCTCGAAGTTGCCGTGTCCGGCCGCGATCGCGGCTTGCAGCAGCCCGGTCGGCGGGTTGGCTTCGTCGAGATAGATTTCGCTGTAGCACTCGTCGGCGGCCACCACGAAGTCGTGCTTGTCGGCCAGCGCCAGCGCGCGGCGCAGGTAGTCGATGCCTGCCACCGCACCGGTCGGATTGCCCGGCGAACACAGGAACAGGACCTGGCATCGGTCCCACACGTGACCGGGAACGCCATCGAGATCGGGCAGGAATTCATTGTGCGGATCGTTGCCCATGAAATACGGAGCGGCGCCCGCAAGCAGGGCCGCGCCTTCGTAGATCTGGTAGAACGGATTCGGCATGACGACCAGCGGTTCCTTGCTGCGATCGGTCACCGCCTGGACGAAAGCGAACAGTGCTTCGCGTGTGCCGTTCGCAGGCAACACCATCGAGTCCGCATGCAAAGCACCGGCCGGCAATTTGAATCGACGCGTCAGCCAGCCAGCGACAGCAGCGCGAAAAGCAGGAGTGCCCGCGGTGAGTGGGTAGCTGCCGATCGCTCGCAGGTTGTCCGTGA
>Ga0068861_100000562_pt1 | contig 22006 bp, 19 predicted proteins | sample KBSSwiS42_FD_66593 | JGI IMG/M metagenome (GOLD analysis project Ga0068861, IMG submission 66593) | Switchgrass rhizosphere microbial communities from Kellogg Biological Station, Michigan, USA - KBS Switchgrass S4-2 | ecosystem: Host-associated > Plants > Roots > Rhizosphere > Soil ...
GCTGCCAGGGCTCTCAAGGCCTCCATCCGCTCAAGTGCCGCTTCGGCCCCCGAGACCGTCTCAAACCTGCCTATAAGTACCAGGTTCATCGAATGTTCTGAACCGTGGCTGTGCCAAATCCTCACGCTCCCTCCCTTAGACATTTCACCGCGTCCAGAATGGACCCCCTAATGGGGATTCCCCGAAGCGCGTAAGCGTTGTGGCGGAGAACGCCGCCCGCATCTACATGTAGGTGTGCGTCCAGGGGGCTCTCACCGGGTATGGGTTCGGCTGTTGGAACCAGTACTTCCAAGCCCGAGCGTGAGATCGCGAGACGCACTGGAGAGTTGTAACCGTGTATCCAACGGACAAGGCGCTGGGCATCTGCATCAGAAATCCCGTCGGATGCACGGGTTGGCTGCTCCGGCAGGAGCAAGAGCTCAGACGCTCCAACGTCCGCGGCGAACTGGGCGAGGTCATCAAGCTCTCCGATGGTATCGCGGTTCACGACGATGTTAACGCCCATTGGAGCTAACGAGTGAAGCAATGCTGCCGCCTTACGGACCGCTACAAAGGGCCGGCCCCGCAAGCGTTCGTAGGTTGCGCCAATGCCATCGACTGAAAGACGTGTGAAATGCACGGCCCCTCGCAAGTCTTCGATCATTCCAGGCGTAAGCCGGTGTCCATGTGTTGTGAAGGTCACCGCCATCGATGTGCAGGCAGTGATTTTAGCGCAAAGTCGGGCAAACTGAGGATGAGCGGTAGGCTCCCCCCCGCCGAAACCAAAGCCCAGGCATCCCTCACCATCGAGCTCGACCGCCCAGGCGACCACGAGCTCCCAGTCAAGCACGGCGGCGTTCTTTGGTGCATAACAGTAGGGGCAGCGCAACTCGCAAATATTTGTAAGAGCGACTGAAAGGTACCTGGGAGCAAGCGAATACATACAAGCAGGTTTTTTTACCTCGTCGAGGAGAACGTTCAGCCCAGACACGCGGTCAAACAGGTGGACACCTGATTCTGAAATGCGAACCTTCATATGTCAGTAGATTGGTCTGTAGTAATCAAGGTAAACGGCCACTCATATCTCGAAAGCCTATCACCTCTCCTCTCATCATTGGCCAGATTCATATGTTCATGTGGGATACTTCCCGCTTGCGTATCCACAAACAGCCCCAAAACAGAAAACGCCGCGATGCGTTTCCACACCGCGGCGTTAGCCTCACACCCTAACTGGTTCAGAACCAGTTACCTGCAAAACGACCGGTCAAGCCGTCTGCATGCTCTCCTGAACCGGGATCTCGCGGACGAGCATATCCTCGACTTCCTCGCCCTCGCCCTCACCGTACACCCGAAGGCTCCGGTACCGAGCGAGACCCGTTCCTGCGGGGATCAAGTTCCCGATGGTCACGTTCTCCTTCAGACCGCGCAACGTATCCATGCTTCCGCGGATGGCCGCTTCGGTGAGGATGCGCGTGGTCTCCTGGAATGACGCCGCGGAGATGAACGACTGCGTGGACAAGGACGCCTTGGTGATCCCGAGCAAGAGCGGCACGTAAGTGGCCGGCTGGCCGCCTTCGTTCTCGATGCGCTCGTTCTCCTCGCGGAGCTGGATCTTGTCCACCTGATCGCCTTCCAGGAACAAGGGCGAATCGCCGGGATCCTCGATCCGGACCTTCTGCAGCATCTGACGCACCACCGTTTCGATGTGCTTGTCGTCGATGCGCACGCCCTGGAGTCGATAGACTTCCTGGATCTCCTCGACCAGGTACTCCTGCGCTTCCTTGATGCCCTTGATGCGCAGAATGTCGTGCGGATTGATGGGACCTTCGGTCAACCGATCGCCCGCGCGCACCGAGTCGCTTTCCTGCACGTGCAAGTGGCGTCCCTGCGGCACCAAGTATTCCTTCGAGTCACCGTTTTCATTGGTGACCAGGATCTTACGCATACCACGCGTAATCGCTCCGAAGCTCACCGCGCCGTCGATCTCGGTCACGATGGCCGCGTCCTTAGGCTTGCGGCCCTCGAACAACTCGGCCACGCGAGGCAGACCGCCGGTGATGTCGCGGGTCTTGGTGACGTCGCGACGGATACGGGCCAGCAAGTCGCCAGCCATCACCTTCACACCGTCCTTCACCTGAAGGATGGCGCCGGTGGGCAGCGGATAGTGCGCGAGCCGCTGGCCGGCCGAGCCGAGGATGTCGATGTGGGGCTCGAGCGTCTTCTCCCGGTCATCGACGATGACCTGGGTCCGCTGGCCGGAGTTGTCGTCGACTTCCTCGCGCACGGTGACCTTGTCCTTGATGTCGCCGAAGCGCACCACACCGTTACGCTCGCTGATGATCGGGACGTTGTAATTGTCCCACTCGAACAGCATCTGATCTTCTTCGACCTTGTCGCCTTCCTGCACATGCAGGGTGGCGCCAAAGGGTGGGTTGTAGGTAAACCGCAACCGATCCTGATCGTCCCGGAGTTCCAGAAACCCCTTACGGCTCGTGTTCACCCAGCGGTTTTCGTGCTTGCGCTCGACCACGGTCAGGTCGCGCATCCTCACCGTACCCGGAATCTGCGCGCTCACATGCGACTGCTCGACGATACGGCCGGCAACGCCACCGACGTGGAAGGTACGGAGCGTAAGCTGCGTGCCCGGCTCGCCGATCGACTGCGCGGCCACCACGCCCACCGCTTCGCCCATGTCCACCATCTTGCCCGAGGCAAGATTGCGGCCGTAGCAACGCGCACACACGCCCCGCCGCGATTCGCAGGTGAGCACGGAACGGATCTTCACCTTGTCGATACCGGTCGCCTCGATGCGCCGTGCTTCTTCTTCACCGATCTGACCGCCGGCTTCCACCAGCACTTCGTTCGCGATCGGATCGAAGATATCGTCAGCGGCCACGCGACCGAGGATGCGTTCGGAAATGGGCTCGATGACTTCTTCGCCCTCCTTCAACGCCCCCCGCTCGATGCCGAGAATCGTCCCGCAATCGTCTTCGGTGATGATCACGTCTTGCGCCACGTCAACCAAGCGGCGGGTCAAATACCCGGCATCTGCCGTCTTCAACGCAGTATCGGCCAGACCCTTCCGCGCGCCGTGGGTGGAGATGAAGTACTCCAGCACGGTCAGGCCTTCCTTGAAGTTCCGGATGACCGGGCTCTCGATGATTTCGCCGATGCCACCGGTGATCTTCTTCTGGGGCTTGGCCATAAGACCACGCATCCCCGCCAGCTGGCGAATTTGCTCCTTGGAACCACGCGATCCGGAGTCGGCCATCATGAAGATGGGATTGAATCCGTCGCGGTCCTGAGCCAGACCAGTGAACGTGGCTTGTTCCACATCGCTGGTCACGCGGGTCCAGGTGTCGATGATACGGTTGTAACGCTCGCCTTCGGTGATGACACCGTTGCGATACGCCTTCCGAATGTCTTCCGCTTCCCTTTGCGCTTTCGCGATCAGGTCGTGCTTTTCTTCCGGAATGCGGATGTCGTCGATGGACACCGTGATTCCGGCCCGGGTCGCGTACTCGAACCCGAGATTCTTGAGCTCATCCAGCATTTGAGCGGTGCGCTCCGCGCCGAAGAGCCGGAAGCAACGGCCCACCAGCCGCTCCAGGGATTTCTTGTCCTGGTTCACGTTCTCGAAGCCCAGGCCCTCGGGCAGCACTTCGTTGAACAGCACGCGGCCCGGCGTGGTGCGCAGCACCTGTCCGTTCACGCGCACGTCCACCGGCTGGTGGAGCGTCAGGTAACCATGGTCGAACGCGCCGCGCACTTCCGAGCTGTCACTGAAGCGCGGCACCTTGTCCGCGTTTTTCACCTTGCCAATCTTGGTCACGTAGTTGCAACCCAAGACGATGTCCTGGCTCGGCGTCGCCACCGGGCGTCCGCTGGCGGGGCTCAGGATGTTGTTCGCGGACAGCATGAGATGGAGGCTCTCCATCTGCGCCTCGAATCCGAGCGGCACGTGCACGGCCATCTGGTCGCCATCGAAGTCGGCGTTGAACGCCGCGCAAACCAGCGGGTGAATACGAATCGCCTTGCCTTCCACCAGCACCGGCTCGAAGGCTTGAATGCCCAAGCGGTGGAGTGTCGGCGCGCGGTTCAATAGCACGGGATGGTCCTTGATGACCTTGCCCAGGATCTCCCACACCTCGGGCGTCTCGCGCTCCACGAGGCGCTTGGCGCTCTTTACCGTGGACACGAACCCGCGATCTTCGAGGTGCTTGATGATGAACGGCTTGAACAGCTCCAACGCCATGCTCTTGGGGAGACCGCACTGGCGGAGCTTGAGCTCCGGACCCACCACGATCACCGAGCGTCCCGAGTAGTCGACGCGCTTACCGAGCAGGTTCTGGCGGAAGCGCCCTTGCTTCCCCTTCAGCATGTCGGACAGCGACTTCAAGGGACGATTCCCCTGGCCGCGCACGGCCCGCGAGCGGCGCCCATTGTCGAACAGGGCGTCCACCGCTTCCTGAAGCATGCGCTTTTCGTTACGCAAGATGACTTCAGGAGCCTTGATTTCCATCAGCTTCTTCAAGCGGTTATTGCGATTGATGACGCGGCGATAGAGATCATTGAGATCGCTGGTCGCGAAACGTCCGCCCTCGAGCGGCACCAAGGGCCGCAGATCGGGCGGCAGCACCGGCACGACTTCGAGGATCATCCACTCCGGCTTGTTGCCGCTCTGACGGAACGCCTCGACCACGCGGAGTCGCTTCAGCGTCTCTTTCTTCCGCTGCACGCTGGTCTCCATCTTGACCACCGTGCGGAGCTCCGAAGCCAGCTCATCCAGATCGAGCTTCCCTAACAGGTCGCGAATGGCTTCCGCGCCCATCTTCGCTTCGAAGCGGTTCTTAGGATCGGCGGCCAGATCGGTGTAGGCGTCCTCGGACAGGAGCTCGCGCTCCTTGAGACCCGTATTTCCCGAATCGACCACCACATACGATTCGTAGTAGAGCACCCGCTCGAGATCGCGGATCGACATGTTCAAGAGATGTCCGATCCGGCTCGGCACGCCCTTGAAGAACCAGATATGGCTCACCTGGACGGCCAGCTCGACGTGGCCCATGCGCTCCCGGCGCACCTTGGCCTGCGTCACCTCGACGCCGCAGCGATCACAAATGACGCCGCGGTAACGAATGCGCTTGTACTTGCCGCACGAGCACTCCCAGTCCTTGACCGGACCAAAGATGCGCTCGCAGAAGAGACCGTCTTTTTCCGGCTTGAACGACCGGTAGTTGATGGTCTCCGGCTTGGTGACCTCTCCCGAGGACCAGGAATGAATCACGTCCGGCGACGCGAGCTGGATCTTGATCGCTTCAAAGTTGAAGCGACGCCGCGTCTCCCGGCCGTCGCCCCGAAGGAGGGGCGACAGTTTCCCGGTGCTGAAGAAGGTCGGTGTGAACGGAGTTTCTTGCATGGTCGCTTCGCTCCTTACTCTTCGCGGTTGGAGACGAACTGGATGTCCAGACACAGACTCTGGAGCTCTTTGACCAGCACGTTGAATGATTCCGGAACGCCAGGCTCGGGCGGGTTGTCACCCTTCACGATGGCTTCGTACACGCGCGAGCGTCCGGGCACGTCGTCCGACTTCACGGTCAGCATTTCCTGAAGTGCATACGCGGCACCGTACGCTTCCAGCGCCCACACTTCCATTTCCCCGAAGCGCTGGCCGCCGAATTGCGCCTTGCCGCCCAGGGGCTGCTGCGTGACCAGCGAGTACGGCCCGATCGACCGGGCGTGGATCTTGTCGTCCACGAGGTGGGAGAGCTTCAACATGTAGATGAGCCCCACCGTGACCGGATGATCGAACGCTTCACCGGTGCGTCCGTCGACCAACCGCGTCTTGCCGTCCTCGGGGAGGCCGGCCGCGCGCAGCTCGGTCTTGATTTCTTCCACCGTCGCGCCGGCGAACACCGGCGTGGCCACCTTGTAGCCGAGCCGCGCGGCGGCCCAACCCAGGTGGGTCTCCAAGATCTGGCCGATATTCATACGCGACGGCACACCGAGCGGATTCAGCACGATGTCGACCGGCGTTCCGTCACCGAGGTATGGCATGTCCTCTTCGGGGAGGATCTTCGATACCACACCCTTGTTCCCGTGACGGCCGGCCATCTTGTCGCCCACCGAGAGGCGGCGCTTCTTGGCCACGAACACCTTGACCAGCTTGACCACGCCGGGCGGCAGCTCGTCGCCGCGGGTGATCTTGTCCATGTCTTTCTCGAGATCGCGCTCGATGCGGTTCAACGCCTGTTGGGCCGCTTCCATCTGCCGCCAAATCGTCTCGTTGACCTTGCGGCTCCGGGTGAGCGGCGCGTTCCAAGGCAGCGCATCGAAGTCGGTCTTCGCCAACAACGCACGCGTGAGCTTGCGTCCGGTCTTCACCAGCTCTTCGCCGGTGCGGGCGGACACGAAGCGGTTTGCGGTTTGGCCGTCCAAGAGATCGCGGATCTCCGCGTCCCGGACTTCCATCACACGCGCGCGCTCTTTCTTGCTGTAGCGCTTCAAGCGCTCGATCTTTTTCTTGTCGGTCTTCCGGGTCGTCTCGTCTTTTTCGCGACGGCTGAAGACCTTGATGTCGATGACAATGCCATCCATGCCGGGCGGCGCCTTCAATGATGCGTCGCGCACGTCGCCGGCCTTCTCACCGAAGATGGCGCGGAGGAGCCGCTCTTCCGGCGACAGATCCGTCTCGCCCTTCGGCGTCACCTTGCCGACCAGGATGTCGCCCGCCCGCACCGGCGCCCCGATGCGAATGATGCCTTCCTCGTCGAGGTTCTTGACCGCCTCCTCGCCCACGTTCGGGATTTCACGGGTGATTTCTTCCACGCCGCGATTCGTGTCCCGAACCTGAAGCTCGAACTCCTCGATGTGAATCGAGGTGAACACGTCGTCCTTGATGAGCCGTTCGCTGACCAGAATGGCGTCTTCGAAGTTGTAGCCACCCCAGGGCATGAACGCGACCAGCACGTTCTTGCCCAGCGCCAGCTCGCCATGGTCGGTGGCCGCGCCGTCGGCCAGCACCTGCCCTTCTTCGACGCGCTCCCCTTCACGCACCAAGGGGCGCTGATTCAAGCAGGTATCCTGGTTGGAGCGCTTGAACTTCGACAGCGGATAGATGTCCACTCCCGACGCTTCCTGGAAATCGATGATCTTGAGCTCGCCCTTGGGACGGTCGTACTTGATCACGATCGACTCGGTGGAGACCTGCTCCACGAAGCCGGCCCGCTTAGCCACCACGACCGCGCGCGAATCCTGGGCAACCTTGCCTTCCAGACCCGTGCCCACCACCGGCGCTTCGGTCTCCAACAGAGGCACTGCTTGGCGCTGCATGTTGGAACCCATGAGCGCGCGGTTCGCGTCGTCGTGCTCGAGGAAGGGAATGAGCGCCGCGGCCGGACTCACGATCTGCATCGGGGCCAGATCCATGTAGTCCACGTCTTTGGGTTCCATGATCGGGAACTCGCCCCGATGGCGCACGATGAGACGATCGTTCTGGAATTTACCCGAGCTCGTCACCGGCTCGTTCGCCTGCGCGATGCGGGCGCGGTCTTCCGCGTCCGCGGAAATGAACAGCACTTCGTCCCGGGACGCCTGGCCGCTACGCACGCGGCGGTAGGGCGTCTCCAGGAACCCGAACTCGTTCACCCGCGCATACGTGGCGAGACTCGAAATGAGGCCGATGTTCGGACCTTCCGGGGTCTCGATCGGGCACATGCGCCCGTAGTGCGTGTAATGGACGTCACGCACTTCGAACCCCGCGCGATCCCGCGTGAGGCCGCCCGGTCCCAGTGCGGAGAGACGCCGCTTGTGGGTCAGCTCGGCCAGTGGATTGGTTTGATCCATGAACTGGGAGAGCTGGCTCGATCCGAAGAAGGACTGCACGACCGCGGAGATCGTGCGGGCATTCACGAGATCGTAAGGCGTGATGTTCTCCGAGTCCTGCAAGCTCATGCGCTCTCGGATAATGCGGGCCATACGGGTGAGGCCGATGTTGAACTGATTCGCCAACAGCTCGCCCACCGAACGCACGCGACGATTGCCGAGATGATCGATATCATCCGTGGTCACGTCGGGATGCCCGGTCCGCAGCATGAGCAGGTACTGCACGATGGCCACGAAGTCTTCAGGCGCGAGCGTGGTCAGCTCGCCACTCGGAGCCTTGAGGCCCAGACGCTTCATGCGATCCGGTCCGCCAAACAGCTCTTCGTGGTTCAGCTTCTGGTTGAGCTTGAACCGACCCACCTTGGCCAGGTCATAGCGCTTGGGGCTGAAGAAGAGCCGGGTCAGAATGTCGCGCGCGGTTTCGGCCCGCGACGGTTCGCCGGGGCGAAGGAGCGCATAGATGCGCGCCAAGGCGTCGTCTTCGCCGGTGGACGAGTCGCGGCGAAGCGTGTTCCGCACGACATCCGCTTCGTCTTGAGCCGGAATGTTGAAGACCTTGACGTCCTTGATGCCGGCCTTCGACAGATCCTTGATTTTTTCGACGGTGAGCTCTTCGTTGGCTTCGAGAACGACCTCGCCCGTATCGGGATCGACGACGTCCTCGGCCACGATCCGTCCCTCCACGAGCTGCTCTTTTTGTCCCTTGCCGCTCAGCGAGAGCGTTTCAACGGGATAGAAGAGCTCGAGGATGGCGCGCTCGGTGGCATAACCGAGGGCCTTCAAGAGCACCGTCACCGGAAGCTTGCGCTTCCGATCGATGTGCACGTAGAGAATGTCGTTCACGTCGAGCGTGAACTCGACCCACGAACCACGGTACGGAATGATGCGCGCCGAGAAGATGCGCTTCCCATTGGGATGCACGTTATCTTCGAAGAACACCCCCGGCGACCGGTGGAGCTGGCTCACGATCACGCGCTCCGCGCCGTTGATCACGAACGTGCCCTTGTCGGTCAACAGAGGAAGCTCGCCCAGGAACACTTCCTGTTCGATGATTTCCTTGTCCCGTTTTTCACCGTCCACGTCTTCGCGAACGCGCAGACGCAGCGTTGCCTTCAAGGGCGCCGAGAACGTGAGGTCACGTTCCTGGCATTCGTCCACGGAGTATTTCGGCTCGCCGATCCCGTACGACACGAACTCGAGGGAGAAGAGCCCTCGCGTGTCCGAGATCGGGAACACGGTGGTGAATACCTCCTGCAGCCCGACCAGTGCCCGTTCTTCCGGCTGCACTTCGTGCTGGAGGAAGGATTCGAAGGAGCGAAGCTGCACATCCAGAAGATGGGGCAGCTTCACGTCCCAGCCCGGGTCCAGCTTGCTGAAGCTTCGCCGGCCGTTCCCGTTGCCGTTGGTTTCTTTCATGCGATCTCCACGGTGTTGGTGTCGCTACAAAGCGTTCCGTCCGTTCGAACGCGGTACGCTAGGCCGCTGGATCGAGTTCGCCGCGAACTTGACTCAGTAGACACTGGGTCGAGTGGCGAAGCGATTACTTGACCTCTACGGTGCCGCCGGCGGCTTCGATCGAGGCCTTCATCTTGGCCACTTCTTCCTTATTGGCGTTTTCCTTGACCGGCTTCGGCACGCCGTCCACGAGGTCCTTGGCTTCCTTGAGACCCAGACCGGTCAGCTCGCGGATCGCCTTGATGACGCCGATCTTGTTCGCGCCGAACCCGGTGAGGATCACGTTCCACTCGGTCTTTTCCTCCGCCGGTGCAGCCGCGGCGCCAGCCATCATTGGGGCGGCCATCATGGGCATAGCAGCGGACACGCCGAATTCGTCCTCGAGCCCTTCCACGAGCTCGTTGACCTGAAGAATCGTGAACTTCTTGATTTGGTCCAGGATGCCCTGGATCTCCGGTGAGCGTTCCTTCGTGGCAGTTGCCTCTGACATTGGATATACCTCCGTGACGTCCCTCCCCGCTGTCTGCGGGATTCTTGGCGAATCCCTCGGCGGGGTACGTGTTTAAAGGAACGGGGCCAGTCCCGAGTTGGACCGGCACCGCTGGCTCTACATCAGGCCTTCTTCTCCGAAACTTGTTTGAGCGCCATGGCGAGCTTTTGCATCGGGCTCGAGAGCGCCATGTGCAGTTTGCTGACCGGCGACTTGAGCCCGCCGGCAAACCGGGACAGGAGCACGTCGCGTCCGGGCAGCTTGGCCAGGGTTTCCACCTGGGCCTTGCCCATTACCTTTCCGTCGATGATCCCGGCCTTGAGCGCAGGCCGTTCGAACTCTTTCAGGAAATCAGCCAGGATCTTGGCCGGCACGATCTCGTCCTCGGCGCTGACCGCGATTGCGGTCGGGCCTCTGAGGATTGGATCGAGCGCTTTTGCCGTCTCCGGATCCAGGGCGCGACGCGCGAGCGTGTTCTTCACCACGGTGAAGCTCACTCCGGCCGCGCGGCACTTGTTGCGCAAGTTGGTGGCGGTGGCCACCGTCATACCCTGGAAGTCCGCGAAGTACACGCCTTTCGCGGTGGCAAAGCTTTGCTTCAGCTCTTCGACCGCGCGCACCTTGTCTTCGGTCTTCATCGTTATCTCCTACTTGACCGAGGTCGGGTCGAGTTTGAGGCCCGGACCCATCGTGGTCGAAAAGGTCACCGATCGCATGTACTGGCCCTTCGCTCCCGAGGGCTTGGCGCGCACGATCTCGTTCAAGAGAGCCCGGGCGTTTTCCTCGAGATTGGCCGCCTCGAACGACGCCTTGCCGATCAGACTGTGGACGTTCCCGCCTTTGTCGACGCGGAACTCCACTTTGCCGCCCTTGAGGTCGCGGACGGCCTTCGTGACATCGAACGTCACCGTGCCCGTCTTTGGATTAGGCATGAGACCACGCGGACCCAGCACGCGCCCCAGCTTCCCGACCTCACCCATCATGTCCGGGGTGGCGACGACGGCCTCGAAGTCCAACCAGCCTTCTTTCACCTTCTCCAGGTAATCCGGTCCCACGAAATCGGCGCCGGCGGCCTGGGCTTCCTTTTCCTTCTCGCCCTTGGCAAACACCAGCACCCGGATCGATTTCCCGGTGCCGTGCGGCAGGACGACCGTGCCCCGCACGAGCTGGTCGGCGTGACGCGGATCCACGTTGAGCCGCGCCGAGAACTCGACCGTCTCGTCGAATTTGGCCGACGCGGTTTGCTTGAGCGCGCGAATGAGCTCGCCAAGGTCGGAGTACGGACCGCGCGGCACGTCTTCGAACGCTTTGCGATAACGCTTTCCGTGTTGCATCGTGGCTCCCCCCTATCCCTTGATCTCGATGCCCATGCTCCGCGCCGTTCCCTCGACCATGGCCATGGCGGCCTCCGAGGTATTGGCGTTGAGGTCGGGCATCTTGAGGGCGGCTATTTCCTTAACCTGGGCCTTGCTCACCGAACCCACCTTGTTCCGGTTGGGTTCCCCCGAGCCTTTGGCCAGGTTGGCCGCTCGCTTGAGAAGGATCGCCGCGGGGGGCGTTTTGACGAAAAACGTAAAGGACTTGTCCTTCGCCACGCTGATGACGACCGGCACGATCAAGCCGGCCTGGCTTTGCGTCTGCTCGTTAAATTGCTTACAGAACGCCATGATGTTGATTCCAGCCTGGCCCAGCGCGGGGCCAACGGGGGGCGCGGGAGTCGCCGCGCCGGCCGGAATCTGCAGTTTAATGACCTTTTCTACGGGTTTTGCTTTAGTTGCCATCTCTCCCTCCTGTTTGCTCCCGCCTTACGGCGGGGCCGAGGTGCTTGCGAGGTGCTTTCGGGACCACCTACAGGGGTTTGACCTGCAGGAAATCGAGCTCGACCGGGGTCGCCCGGCCGAATATGGACACCATGACCTTGAGCTTGCCGCGTTCCGAGTTCACCTCATCGACGATGCCGGTGAAGTCGGTGAAGGGCCCGTCGGTGACCTTCACGTGCTCGCCCACCTTGTACGGAACCTCCATGGGTTCGCGGGGCTTGGTCTTGTCGAGGCGGCCCAGAATGCGGTCAACCTCGGCTTCCTGAAGCGGGAGCGGATCCTGGCCGGTGCCTACGAACCGCGTCACTCCAGGAACGGCCGCCACCAACGCTTGCGTTTCACTCGAGAGCTCCATTTCTAGGAGCACGTATGATGGAAACGTCTTGCGGCGGCTGACCACCCGCTGCCCGTCTTTCATTTCCGCGTGATCTTCCATGGCCACGATGATCCGGCCGAAGTTCTCCTCCATGCCCGCGTTTTTGATCGCGCGCTCGAGATTCGACTTCACCTTGTTCTCATGGCCCGAATACGTATGAATGGCGAACCAGTGTTTGGACATCATGGTTACCGCATGAACATTCCGAGGAGGAACTGGAAGCACCGGTCCACCACGAAGAGAAAGATCATGACGATGAACGTGGCCACCACGACCACTTGCGTCGATTCGATCAGCTCCTGGCGGCTCGGCCAGGTGACCTTCTTCGATTCGACCATCGCCGACTGCAGAAATTCGTTCAAACGCGAGAACGCAGACATTGTGTTTCGAGCCTTTTTTCCTTTGGCCGGTCGTGCCGGCCCTGGAGCATGAGTCCTGGCAGGTCAGGCAGGACTTGAACCCGCAACCCCCGGTTTTGGAGACCGGTGCTCTACCAATTGAGCTACTGACCTACAGGTTCAGAGCCCTTCCGGGCGAACCTAACGTGTCTCCTTGTGTGGAGTGTGGGTCCGGCAGAAGGAGCAGAACTTCTTGAACTCCACCCGGTCGGGGTGTTTGCGCTTGTTCTTGGTCTTCATGTAGTTGCGGCGCTTACAAGTTCCGCAGGCCAAGGTGATCTTCTCGCGAACTGCTGCCGCCATACCTAACCTCTTTCACAAAATTTCGGTTCAGAACCGTTAGTCTCAAAAGCTCGCCGTTGGGCGATTTCCGTTACTTCAAGATCTTGGTGACGACGCCGGCGCCCACGGTACGTCCACCCTCACGGATGGCGAACCGAAGCCCTTCGTCCATGGCGATCGGGGTGATGAGCTCCACCGAGATCTTCACGTTGTCTCCCGGCATCACCATCTCCCGGCCTTCCGGCAACTCCGCCACGCCCGTCACGTCCGTCGTCCGGAAATAAAACTGCGGGCGATACCCCTTGAAGAACGGCTTGTGACGGCCGCCTTCTTCCTTCGTCAGCACGTACACCTCCCCCTCGAACTTCGTGTGGGGGGTGATCGACTTCGGCGCCGCCAGCACCATCCCCCGCTCCAGACGCTCCTTTTCCACCCCACGCAAGAGCAACCCAATGTTGTCCCCCGCTTGCGCTTCATCCAAGAGCTTCCGGAACATCTCCACCCCGGTGACCACGGTCTCCATGGTGTCCTTGATCCCCACCACTTCCAGCTTGTCCCCCACCTTCACCTTGCCCCGCTCCGCACGACCCGTCCCCACCGTGCCGCGGCCGGTGATCGAGAACACGTCTTCCACCGGCATCAAAAACGGCTTGTCGATCTGACGTTCCGGCGTCGGGATGTGGCTGTCGATCGCCGCCATCAGATCCATGATCCCCTTCGACCACTGCGGATCTTCGGGGTTCTCCAACGCCTTGAGCGCGCTACCCCGAATGACCGGCGTCTTGTCCCCCGGGAACTCGTACTTGGACAGCAGGTCGCGCACTTCCAGCTCCACCAGGTCCAAAAGCTCGGGGTCGTCGACCATGTCCACCTTGTTCAAAAACACCACGATGTAGGGCACGTTCACCTGCCGCGCCAACAGCACGTGCTCCCGCGTCTGCGGCATCGGTCCGTCCGCCGCCGACACGACCAGGATCGCCCCGTCCATCTGCGCCGCGCCCGTGATCATGTTCTTGATGTAGTCCGCGTGCCCCGGGCAGTCCACGTGCGCGTAATGCCGCTTCTCCGTCTGGTACTCCACGTGCGCCGTCGCAATCGTGATCCCACGCGCCTTCTCTTCCGGCGCCTTGTCGATTTGATCGAACGGCACGAACTCCGCCAAACCCTTCTTCGACAACACCTCCGTGATCGCCGCCGTCAACGTCGTCTTCCCATGATCCACGTGACCAATCGTCCCCACGTTCACGTGCGGCTTCGTCCGTTCAAATTTCTGCTTCGACATCCTGTCCTCCGGGCTTACGCAATCCCCCGGACTCTGGACACGAGCTGACTCTCCAGAGCTTCCGGGAGGGGTTCATAACGTGAAAATTGCATGGTGAACACGCCGCGCCCCTGGGTGAGAGAGCGCAAACGATTCACATAACCAAACATCTCTGAAAGCGGCACGGCGGCCGCGATGACCTGCGCATCCGAGCGCACGAACATGCCCACGATGCGCCCGCGCTTGGCATTCAAATCGCCGAGCACGTCGCCCAGGTAGTCCTCGGGCACCACCACTTCCACATCCATGATGGGTTCCAGAAGCTTGGGCCCGGCCTTCTCGGCACCCTGGCGCATGGCCATGGAGCCGGCCACGCGAAACGCAATTTCCGACGAATCGACGTCGTGAAAAGAACCATCGAGCAGCGTGGCCTTGATGCCCACCATCGGGTACCCGGCCAGCACACCGCTCTCCATCGCTTCGCGCAGTCCGCGCTCCACCGACGGAATGAATTCGCGGGGAACAGCGCCGCCGACGATCTTGTTTTCGAACTCGAATCCCGACGCGATCGGCTCCAGCCGGACTTCCACGTCCCCATACTGTCCCTTCCCACCCGTCTGGCGAATGAAGCGCGCGCGCTCCACCACTTTCCTGGTGATCGTTTCGCGATACGCGACTTGCGGTTTGCCCACGTTGGCATCGACGTTGAACTCGCGGCGCATCCGCTCTACCAGGATCTCCAAATGAAGCTCGCCCATCCCCTGGATGAGCGTTTGTCCCGTTTCCTCGTTCACGCGAACGTGGAATGTGGGATCTTCCTCGCTCAACTTCGTGAGCGCTTTCTGCAAGTTGTCTTCGTCGGCCTTGGACCGGGGCTCGATGGCCACCGACATGACCGGTTCCGGAAAGTGCATGGTCTCGAGCAAGAACGGATGCGATTTCTCGGTCAGCGTGTCGCCGGTGGTGACGCGCTTCATGCCCACCGCGGCGGCAATGTCGCCTGCCCGCACTTCATCCAGGTCCTCACGCTTGTCCGCGTGCATGGCCACGATCTGCCCGATGCGCTCGGTGGTGCCGCGGGTTGCATTCAACACTTGCGATCCCTTCTCGAGCGTTCCCGAGTAGACGCGGAAGAAGGTGAGCTTCCCGACGTACTTGTCGGTCATGACCTTGAACGCCAACGCGGCGAAGGGCGCATCGTCCTTGGCCGGGAGCGAGACCAGCTCGCCATCCTCATGCGCCGGCGTGGGCGGTACGTCCAAGGGTGACGGCAGATAATCGAGCACGCCATCCAACAGCAACTTCACGCCTTTGTTCTTGAACGCCGAACCGGCGAACACCGGCACTAATTTCCCGGAGAGCGTGCCCTTGCGAAGGGCGCGTTTCACGTCCGCCTCGGTGAAGGCGGAGCTTTCGAGATACTGGTGCGCAAAATCGTCATCCACGTCCGCCGCCGCTTCCAGGAGCTTGCCCCGCGCTTCCGCGGCGCGCTCGGCCAGATCGCGCGGAATCGGCAGCTCTTCGGGTTGCGTGTCCGGCGTCTCGCCCGGATAAAAGAAATAGACCTCACGAATGAGGTCGATGACACCTTGAAACGTTTCGTCGAGCTTGACCGGGATCTGCACCGGAACCGGTCGGGCCCCGAGTCGTTCGCGCATCATTTGCACGGCGTTCTCGAAATCCGAGCCCACGCGATCCATCTTGTTGACGAACGCGATGCGGGGCACGCTGTACTTGTCTGCTTGCCGCCACACCGTTTCCGATTGCGGCTCCACACCACCCACACCACAGAACACGGCAATCGCGCCGTCCAGAACTCGGAGCGACCGTTCCACCTCGACGGTGAAGTCCACGTGACCCGGCGTGTCGATGATGTTGATCCGGTGTTCTTTCCAGAAACAGGTCGTCGCGGCGGACGTAATCGTGATCCCCCGCTCCCGCTCCTGGTCCATCCAGTCCATGGTGGCGGCACCTTCGTGCACTTCCCCCATGCGATGAATGCGACCGGTGTAGTAGAGAATGCGCTCGGTGAGCGTGGTCTTACCGGCATCGATGTGGGCCATGATGCCGATGTTCCTCACCCGCTCGAGCGGCGTGGCGCGACCCATGGTATGTGCCTTCTCTTCCTCCCGATCGAGTACGGCGGAGGCCAAAGCCATATCCGTCTCGTTACCAGCGATAGTGCGCGAACGCCTTGTTGGCGTCGGCCATCTTGTGAGTGTCTTCGCGCTTCTTGATCGCGCCGCCTTCTTGTTTGGAGGCGGCAATCAGTTCCGAAGCCAGACGCTCGGCCATTGTTTTTTCCGGACGCGACGAGGCGTAAAGAATTGCCCAGCGAAGCGCGAGGGCAGTGCGGCGCTCCGGCCGGACTTCCACCGGAACCTGGTACGTGGCGCCACCGACGCGGCGGCTCTTCACTTCCACGACCGGTTTGATGTTGTTGATCGCCTGCTTCACCACGGAAAGCCCGTCTTCCCCGGTCCGCTTTCCAATGACCTCGATCGCGTCGTACATGATCCCTTCCGCCACCGCCTTCTTACCCTTGCGCATGAGCGCGTTGACGAAGCGACTGACCAACAGGCTGTTGTACTTGGGATCGGGACGCACTTCCCGAGTGGGCGTAAACCCTCTGCGCGGCATGATCCTTCCTGCCTCTCTTCCGGACGTAACAAACCCGCAAAGGGGCGCACGCCCCCCACGGGAAAAGTTGAGGTCAGACCCGCTACGTGAGGTGACCCTCACCACGAATCTTTAAGGACGAATCGCCTATTGGCGATCCAACGTTTTTGCGCCGAACCGAGGAGCCAGTCCGGCGGTGGACATCGCCCAGGCCAAGCGGCCCGAACACGCCCGCCTTCCCGTTACCGGGAAGGGTTACTTCTTGGGTTTCTTGGCTCCGTACTTGGAGCGACCGTTCTTACGGCCTTCCACCCCGCTCGCATCCAGGGTTCCGCGGATGATGTGGTAGCGCACGCCGGGGAGATCTTTCACACGGCCCCCGCGAATGAGCACAATCGAGTGCTCCTGCAGGTTGTGACCCTCTCCCGGAATGTACGCGGTCACCTCGATGTTGTTGGTGAGCCGCACACGCGCAACCTTGCGAAGGGCGGAATTCGGCTTCTTCGGAGTCGTGGTGTACACGCGTGTGCACACCCCCCGCTTTTGCGGGCAACCCTTAAGCGCCGGCGCCGTTCCCTTCTTGACCTCCCGCATTCGCCCTTTGCGAATGAGTTGATTGACCGTCGGCAAGAAATTCTCCTTCTTTCCCCGGACCCGACAACTCTCCCTTGTGGAGAGCCGACCGGGATCCCATTCAAGCCCTTAATTCGTTGTCAGACAATAGGTTGAGCAAAAAGGCCGACAAGGACTTCCAGGGCACAAGAGGAGCTACATTACGCACCTGTTTGGGACCTGTCAAGCCCTTTCGGGCCCTGTACTTCCGCCGCATTTGGCCGGGGCGTTTTGGCCGCTCCAAGCGCCCCCGGGCACTTGGGAGTCAGGTCTTCCGGGCCCCTTTTGGGGCGCTTGGGCCCTTTGGGGCGCCTTATTTTTGGAGAAGGTAGGCGAAACGAGAGAGGCGGCGTTCCCTGGAAACGCGGTGCACCATGTCGAAGAACCGTTGAAGACCCTCGAAGCGCTCTTCCCCTTCGATCTGGATGAGCGCCGCTTTGTCTTCCGCGCGCGCATCGTGCCAGCGTTTTGAAACGTTGGCCGCGCTCTCGGTCACGTCTTCGCGCTTTAGGAGCTTGAACCCAGCCGCCTCGATGAGGCGCTCATACACGCCGGGGGGCGCGAAAACAAAGATGCCGATCGAACTCCGCTCCGAAAGCTCCTCGTTCGAAACCAGCCCCGTTACTACCACGGGATCGGTGACCAGCACCTTTCCTTGCGGCTTGAGGACACGCCGCCAATCGTTCAGGACCTGAAGGCGCTCCGGAAAGTGATGCACGGCATCGATGCATAGGAGGGCGTCGAAGGTGTCACTCGCGAACGGCAGCGGCTCATCCGCATTGGCCTCTGAGAATGTAACCCGGGAATCGAGCCCCATAGCTCGCGCTTGTTCGTTTGCCCTCGCAACGCCCAGGCTGTTGATATCCACACCGTGAACGCGACAGCCGACGTCTTGGGCCAGGAAGAGCGCGGGCCCGCCTGAGCCGCTGGCGACTTCAAGCACTGTCGAGCTTTGGTTTAGGCCCAGCGCTTTTGCCCATCCGCGGTATTCCTCCGCGGTGGTCCAGCTGTTTTGGCCAATCTCCTCTCCGAACGTCTTCTTGCGAACTCGCGCGTTGACTTCGGCCTCAAACTCGCCGTAGTTGCTGTAGAGATCAACCTGTTTACTCATGACCCCTTGCTGGTTGGCTCCCAAAGCTCGACCTTGTTTCCGTCCGGATCCATGATCCATGCGAACTTGCCGTTCTCGTCCGATTGGGGCTCGTCGACGAGTTGTACGTCACTCGCGCGGAGTTGCGACAAGAGCTCGTCGAGGTTATCCACCCGGTAGTTGATCATGAAGGCGGCGTCGCTTGGACTGAACCACTTGCTGTCGTTCTTGGCGGTACTCCAGACAGTGAGGCCTTTGTCCGTTTGTTTGTCTTCCGGCCATTTGAGGATGGCTCCGCCCCAGTCTTCCAGCTTCAGGCCCAAATGTTGTTGATACCACGCCGCCAATGACTTGCCGTCGCCTTTGCTCTTGAAGAAAACGCCGCCAATTCCCGTAACTCTTGCCATCGTTTACTCCTTCTCCGCCAACGCAAGCGCCTGCTCTCGTGTCACAGTGACGCCGTGCTTTTCCTTCGCGTGCGCTTGCGCGTTCGTGACGATCTCGTCCTCAGTCTTGCCTTTGACGTCGGTGCCGCAGTCGCACCGAATGACCCATTCCATGCGCCTAGTCTCCTTTTGAATCGGAGGTCGGGCGTCTTCGAAGCGCCGACCATTTGGATTGTAATGCCAGATAGTGATGGATCTCTTTGATCGCGCCTGATCCTTCACCTACCGAAGACGCAACACGTTTCATCGAGCGAGACCGCAAATCTCCCACCGCGAACACTCCGGGGACACTCGTTTCGAACGGACGCGGCGAGCGCGGCAGAAGCCAGTTCTCGAGTCGGTCATCATGAGTGAGATCGAATCCCGTTATGACGAATCCGTGTTTGTCCCGGGCGACCTCGGCCGGCATCCAGTCCGTGAACGGCCTTGCGCCGATGAACACGAACAGAGCCTCGGCATCGACCACCGCGTTTTGACCCGTCGCATCGTCAGCCAGGGTTAAGGTTTCGAGCTTATCCTCACCGGAGCCGTCGATGACTCGCGTTTCGAGGCGGACCTTGATGTTGGCGGTCGATGTGATCTCGTCGACCAAGTACTTGGACATGCTGTCCTCGATGCTGTTCCCGCGCACGACAAGGGTTGTCTCTGCCGCCCATTTCGCGAGATGGGTGGCCGCTTGTCCCGCGGAATTTCCGGCTCCGACCAAGTACACCCGCTTGCCCGCGAAATGCTTCGCCTCACCGGGCGACGCGCCGTAATAGACACCCTTTCCGACCAGACGCTCTAACGCAAGTACGTCCAGACGATGATAGCTGACACCGGTCGCGAGGATGACGGTACGGGTATGAATCTGATACCCCTCGGGCGTGGTGAGTACATGGGCGTCATCACCACACAAGAGCCCGTTCACCTCATGGCCGATGAAAAAACGGGTGCCGAAGATCCAGGCTTGTTCGTAAGCCTGCCTGGCTAGTTCTGCTCCTCCGATGCCGCGCGCAAACCCCAAATAATTCCGGATCATCGAGCTCGATCCTGCTTGCCCGCCGATCGCGCCGCGTTCGATCACGATCGTCTCGAGACCTTCGGACGAGCCATACACGGCGGCGGCCAAACCCGCTGGACCTGCTCCCACAATGGCAACGTCGAACCTCCCCGATCCGTTTCGGGGGACGGGTTGGCCAAGCCCCGCCTGGTCGCGCACCTTGAGTTCATAATCCGAACCTTCTTCCGACGCCGTCCAGTCGTAAAGAAACTCGCTGACCGAGTGGTGAAAGATCTCGTCGCCCTGCTGTTGGGGCTTGGACAGGTAATTGTCGGCACAGCCGTTGGCGATGGACTCGCGAATGACGTCCGCCGTTTTTTCACGACCCCAGTCGGAGGAAGAAATAAGGAGTGCACGCTTGGCTCGCGGATGGAGCGCTCGTGTTCTGGACAAGAGATCTGAGCCGCTCATCTCCCCCATCCACTGGCTCGCCAGCACCAAGGCGATTCGCTGGCCCCCCTGCCGGGCTGCCTCCAGAGATTGCAGTGTCTCTTCGGACGAAGACCCCGCCAACACGCCGTACGCGCTGCTGTAGCGGCTTTCGATTTCGGTGCGGAGCAGGGCGAGATCATGAGGGTGATCGTCCACTACGACGATCAGGGGCTTATGTGTACGCGCATCATTACTCACGATCCGGTTTCCTCATACGAACTGCCGCAGTGATCACGACCTCGCGCTTGCCTTGCTGCCATAGATCGAGGGCCGCCTCGTCCGAGTAGCCGGCCATGCGCCCCAGAATAAGGAAGGCGGCTTGTGCATGTCCCTCGCTCTTCCACCGCGCCATTTCGGCGAGCGGAGGGATCCCCTGCTTTCGAATCGCGTCCAGGGATTCCGGATCCCGATTCCGCGTCAGCGCAGCCAACGCACCGGAGGCCTTGTTCCGGTCCGTCCACACCGGCGAGTAGAGAAGCGCGAGGAAAGGATCCAAGGGGATGTGCGGAACTGGCTTATTGGAACTGGGTGCCATATCCGCAATAACGAGCAACGCCCGCATGGCGTTGTTACGAACACCTTCAGATGAATCACCCATGGCGTAGACTAAGTCGCCGACCACTGCTGACTTGTCGGGGGCATACCCCAGCACCTCGGCCGCTAACGCGCGCTCGGCGGCATCGGATGATGCGCCGAGGACGTGACGCAACTCGGCGTGATCTCGTTTCGCGTAGATAAGAAAGCGATCCTGAATGGCGCGCACCGCAGGGTCGTGGGCCAGAGAGTGTCCTTGCGATCGATCTTCGCCGGCGTCGCCGCGCTCTACGGCTGCCATCCAAGCCTTTTCGAGTTCAGCGCCGGCTTGGGTAATGTCGCTTGCGAGCCGCGAGTCGCCCCGGGGGGCGGGACGAAAGGACACTGTTTTCGCGTCACGCTCTTGGATGCCGACATAGGCGATCGCGCGCCCGTTGTCACAGCAAACCAGACTGATGCGGGCATGTGAGACTCCGGGTAGCGCCGTCAATCGCGCCTCCGATGTCGCCATGAACGCCGGCCGGTCATCGCTGGAGAATGAAATGGTGTCGCCTTCGCTGAAGGTCAACGCAGCTCGGGCGACCTCGGGAGATAACTGCTTCAGGCCATAGAAGTCGATGATACCGATCACCATTGCCTGATCCGATGCTTGGCCCATGACCACGGACGGGCAAAGGGCAAACGCCAAGGCGAATGAAATGGTTACGATGCGACTCCTGCCCATTACGCACTCCAGATCGAGCATCTAGTCTTCTTGCAGTCTCGCCCGCGCTAGCGCTCGGGCTTTGCTTCGATTTGTTTCAGGCCAATTGACAACCCGAGAACCCCGCGAGCTGTACCACTTGAGCGGGTAATATGGGTGACCGATCGTAGCCAGGTAGAGCCGATGACTCCGCTCATAAAATCCCACCGTGTGAAACGTGTTCTTGAAGTCGAGCAGCGTGACATCCAAGTGATGCATCACTTCATGACAAAGGGTCGAAAGAATCGTGCGGGACGATGTCCACTTCTTCATCAGGGGTGTGCGGGTCCATAGCCGGATGCTTTGATCGTTCAAATCATAGTCCCCGAACAACTCCTGCGAAAGCCGGCCTTCGTGCGTCTTATGGGGACGCGGGCCAAGCAAGCGCACTGCAGGGGCCGACACTTCATAGAAGTCCGACACGAGGTTCAGGAACTCCAGGCACGCGAGCTCGAGCTCCGGAATCGACTCAGCTTCTGACGCTCTCGCGAAGGCCTGAGCTAACGACAAGAGATCCCTGGAAGCCGGCACGCGGATGTCTTTGTGA
>Ga0068861_100000563_pt1 | contig 22001 bp, 17 predicted proteins | sample KBSSwiS42_FD_66593 | JGI IMG/M metagenome (GOLD analysis project Ga0068861, IMG submission 66593) | Switchgrass rhizosphere microbial communities from Kellogg Biological Station, Michigan, USA - KBS Switchgrass S4-2 | ecosystem: Host-associated > Plants > Roots > Rhizosphere > Soil ...
CCTTCGTAACGAGCGAGCCCAGGGTTCCGTTCGTCGCGACCGTTTGCAGCGTATCCGGTAACGGCACCGTCACCGCGGACGTGGTCTCAATGCCCTCATCCCAGCTGCCACGATTGCGTAACACCACGAACCCGTGTTCGTACTGCCTCGCGTGGATGGCATAAGACTCTCCGAGGGGATCGACGCCCTCTGCCATCACATAGGGTGGCCCAACGGCTTCGCCGAGCGCCGTATCGGCCACGTCCATGGCGCCGATCCATGTCAGCGAGTCCCATCCCGCCGTGGCCGGAGAATTCGTGCCTTGCTGATAAAAGATCGAGTTGGTCGTGCGGCTACACAGAAACCAGCATAGGTTTCCGAGCATGGTCTCGGAGAGGCTATAGGAGCCCGTGTGTTCGTCGACAGTCCGCGTGTTCGTGGACATGTAAAACGATCGAATGCCGGCGTTCGCGGCCAGCACATCACGCTCATAGCTTTGGTCGATGGCCGTCAATCCGGGATTTCGGACCGGGTTGTATTGGAACTCCATGGCCAGAACATCTGCGACGTCCCGCGTGGCGTAGTCGTCCTTCCAGACATTGGCAATGTTGATCATCAGGAACTTCTGTTGACCGTCCTTGGACCAGGCCGCCGAAGTCTGGAGGGTGTCCTCGAGGGATGTGAGGTAGGGAGCCAAGTTCTTGTCCCAATACCAGGTCATGAATTCGGGGGACCCCATTTGGACATGCAAGGGAGCCTCTCGGACGTGTCCTCCCGAGACAACGTTGCCGAAGTTGAACAACGTGGGCGAGCTGTTGTCCAGGAATATGCCGTCCGGATACAGTGAGGTTCCGGTAAAGGGAGTATCGAGAGCCAGGCTCACCATCAACTCCCGGTAGAGAGCCGCGGCTTCTGGCGTCGAGAAGTTAGTGAGTCGCCGAGTCAGATCGCTGTAGTAAACAGGAACTCGGGACTGGGCGGGATCGGTGGACGTGCCGCCTCCCCAACCAGGAATGAACACCGTTGTCCCCTGAATCTCAACTTCGGTGTCGTCCCAGTAGTGCATGTAAGCAATCTCGGGACTAAGACCTTTTTTCTGAGCGAGCGCGGAAAGAGCATCGTCCTCCTCCGTGCCCTGATTCGGAGACACGTAGTTATCCGAGACCGAGTTGTACACGTACCAGCGAAAGTTCGGATTCAACGAACGGATCCGCGCTTTGTCGCTATCGTTCAACGTTTTACCGGTGATGCCGGTGGAGTACCGTTTGGCGGTCAATGTAACCACGGAATCGTCGGGAGCGCTTCCGTAATAAAACAGGCCGTGTTCAGGGTTGCAGTAAGCGGGTTTCGTTACCCCCCCCAGTCCCAAAAATGAGACAAAAAGGGCGCACGAAAGGAGTAAGCGGGGCATGGCTTGGCTCCTCGTCTGTTGCAGGGCTAGAGTTGTGAGTTGGGGGGAAGCATCCGGGCTTCTCTTATGTCCGACTAAGGCAATCTATCAGCCGAGAGGGGATGTGCAAGTAGAAATGCGCCTAATCGTAAGTTTTTTCCTCACGGCTACATACGTTGAGTGGCGATTATTCAGTAATTAGTTGTTCTGATGTTTCAACCACGTCGTTTCATCGTGACCTCTGCACCCGGACTTGAAGAACTTTTGGCTGACGAGCTAAAAACGTTGGAGATCGCATGCACGGTCGAACCATCGGGTGCGGTGACATTCGAGGCAAATTGGGACATGGCAGCGCGGGTTCTGACCGACTCCCGCATTGCCGGTCACTTGCAGGCTTCGATTCGACGATTTGCCAGCAGTTCGCGAGCCATGCTCTACGACCAGGTGCGCCGCATCGATTGGCCGGACATTTTTTCATCGGAACGGTCCATTTCGGTGAAAGCAACAGGATCGACCGATGGCTGCGATTTCGCGCTCTCCTACGCACCGCTCCGGATCAAGGACGCCGTGTGTGATGAATTCCGAAAACGCGGCCATCTCCGGCCCAACGTCGACCGGCAGCACGCGGATGTTCGGCTCTCCGCGTTCTTCTTCGAGGGGCGGTGCGAGTTGTCCTTGGATCTGTCCGGCGAACCGCTGCATCGACGCGGGTATCGCAAGGAAGGTGCAATGGCCCCGCTCCGTGAAAATCGGGCGGCCGCTCTACTGGCATTTTGCGGATACGACGGATCGCGCCCCTTTCTGGATCCATTTTGCGGTAGCGGAACATTGGCCATCGAAGCGGCGCTCTTGGCCACCCGAACCGCTCCCGGTCTCTTACGTCCCACGGAGCATTTCGCCATGGCGCAGCTCTTTCCCGAAACAATATCGGTCCTTGAGGAGGCTCGAGGGCGGGCGACGGCGAATCAGTTGGAGAGCGCTCCATGCCCCATCGTGGGCCGGGATGTTTCCAAGAACGCGCTCGAAGTTGCGCGAACGAATGCCGCCCGTGCGGGAGTGGAGCACGTCGTGGAGTTTGAACGTGGCGACGCCCAGGAAATCAGTGCTCCGGACGGGTGGATCGTCACCAACCCTCCATACGGAGAACGATTGGGGGAGGTGGCGGACGCTCGCGCGCTCCTCGAGGGGTTCGTGCGGCGCGTAAAGCACCACGCCGTAGGATCGACCTTGGGTCTCGTCCTTCCCCGGGGCGAGCTTGAAAAGTCAGTCGGCCTGAAGCCAAGGAAGCGCCTGGCCGTGGAGAGCGGTCCCCTCGGATTACGGTATCTTTGTTTTGATATTCGCGCGGGCCGGTACTCCGTATCAGAAGGCCGGCTTTCCTGATACGCTCCGGCCCCTTTTTCTCGAGCAGGGAGAGTTCATGCCGCTTCGGAATGTAGCCATCATCGCCCATGTCGATCATGGCAAGACAACGCTGGTCGATCAGATCCTTCGCCAGTGCCGCGTGTTTCGCGAGGGCCAGGAGGTGGTCGAGCGCATCCTCGACTCCTATGACCTGGAGCGGGAGCGGGGGATCACGATCGTTGCCAAGAATTTCTCGGTGGGGTTCAAGGACACCCGCATCAATTTGATCGATACCCCCGGCCATTCGGACTTCGGGGGCGAGGTGGAGCGCGTGCTCAAGATGGCGGATGGCGTGCTCCTCCTCGTGGATGCGTTCGAGGGCCCCATGCCCCAGACACGGTTCGTGCTGCAAAAAGCGCTCGAGCTTCACCTCATTCCGGTGGTGGTGATCAATAAGGTGGACCGAGCGGGCGCTCGGCCCCACGAAGTCTTGGATGAGGTGTTCGACTTGTTCGTGGATTTACACGCAGACGACCGGCAGCTCGACTTTGCCACCGTGTACGCCTCCGGCCGCGACGGGTGGGCGCTCCTGGATCTCAAGGATGAACGACGTGATCTGACGCCACTCTTGGAAACCATTCTTCGCCACATTCCGGCTCCGCCTCGGATAGATGGACCCCTCCAGCTCTTGGTGACCGCCCTTGACCGCAATGACTATGTGGGACGCATCGGCATCGGCCGCGTGTTTCGCGGATCGATTCGCAATCGCGAAGCGCTGACGCAGATTCGCGTCGATGGGACGCAACGGGCGGCGCGAGTGAAACAGCTCTTCGTCTTCGATGGACTCGGACGGGCCGAGGTCGAGCAGGTGGACTGTGGCGATATTTGCGCGGTGGTGGGTCTCGAGGACGTGGAGATTGGGGACACGCTCGCCGATCCGGAGCATCCCGAGCCCTTGCCGCTCATTGCGGTGGACGAGCCAACCCTGACCATGATGTTCATGGCCAACAACAGTCCTGGATACGGTCAGGAAGGCAAGTACGTCACCAGCCGTCAGCTCCGCGAGCGCTTGCTCAAGGAGACGGAGCGCGACATGGCGCTTCGGGTGGAGGACACCCACAGCGCGGACACGTTCAAGGTGTCCGGTCGCGGACTCCTGCACCTTTCCATTCTCATGGAAACGATGCGCCGGGAAGGGTTCGAGTTCATGGTCGGGCAGCCACGGGTGATCTACAAGGAGCTGAACGGCAAGAAAGCGGAACCGGTGGAAGTGCTGAGCGTGGATGTTCCACAGGATCTGGCCGGCACCGTCATCGAGTACGTCTCGAGCCGCCGCGGCGAGATGAAGCAAATGGAAGTGCGCGAGGGTCGCACCTATCTGGAATTTCACGTGCCCAGTCGCGGTCTGATTGGATTTCGAAGCACGATGCTCCGCGCGACTTCGGGCGAGATCGTGCTCCATCACCGGTTTCACCAGTACGAATACTTCAAGGGTTCCATCCCCGAGCGGCAGACGGGAAGCATCGTGTCCATGGGACACGGTCCAGTAACTGCGTATGCGCTAGACGGCCTTCAAGAGCGCGGACGCGCGTTCGTGGAACCGGGGGACCATGCGTACATGGGGCAAGTGGTGGGGGAGCATAACCGCGACAACGACATCGTCGTGAACGCGCAACGAGGGAAGAAGCTCACCAACATGCGTGCCGCTTCGGCAGACAAGACGGTGAAGCTGCCACCGGCGGTGAAACTGAGTCTCGAAGAATCCCTCGAGTACTTGAATCATGATGAATGTCTTGAGGTCACCCCGAAGAGCCTCCGGCTACGAAAACTGCTCATCGACGAAAACGCGCGCCGTCAGGCCCAGAAAGCCGCGCTGGCCGAGGATGCCGCGGCGGAAGCCTAAGATCCCGCTTGGTCGGTGCGGCGGAGCACGATGAGCGAGAGATCGTCGGGGTAACGCTCCTCTCCCATGAACCGGTGCACTTCCGCTAGAACCAGATCGGCGGCATCTTCTGAAGAGAGCCCAGGCAGCCGGGGCAATAAACGACTCAAGCGGTCTTCGCCAAAGAATTCTCCCGATTCGTTGCGTGCTTCGGTCACCCCGTCCGAATAGACGAACAGTGTTTCACCCGGAATGAGCGTTACGCGCTGCTCCACGAAGTTGGACCCCGGAAGAATGCCAATCGGTGGAGAGCTGGGCTCCATTTCTTTGCACGCGCTCCGGCTGATGATGAACGGAGGTAAATGTCCGGCGTTCAAAACGCGCACCGTATTCGAAGCTTGCGCCAGCTCCAAATACGCGAGCGTGGCATAACGTCCGGCCACCTGGTCCCGCCAGAAGATCTCGTTCATCGTCCTGCCGAGTTCCGCCAATGAAGCGACGTCGGTGGCGAGAGCGCGTAGAGTTGCCTGCAGCTTCGCCATGAGCAGTGCGGCGCCGAGTCCTTTTCCCGCCACATCCCCCAAGGCCAACCCCAATCGTGTGTCGCCAATCGGCAGGTAATCCACGAGGTCGCCCCCCACGTCGTTGGCGGGACGCGTGTACAGATAGATGTCCCAACCCGGAAACACTGGGGATTCGGCGGGAAGGAGCGCGATCTGCACCGCTCGGCCGGTCTCGAGCTCGTTTCGCGCGAGCAGCTTGTCCTTGAGCTCCAGCAACAAAATGAACAAGAGGAGAAGAAAGGCAGGACCGCTCAAGTCGATCTTGAACGTCCAATCCGAATTGCTGAAATCAATGTCGTCCTGAAGGGCCAGAATGACGCTCACGAGAAGTAGAATGCGCCGGGTGGGGGAGAGGTTGAGAAGCAGTCCCATGGCGACGCGGCCGGCCACCACCCACCATCGGGCCGGCTTTCGCATCGACGCGACCCGTGCCCGCTCGTCTTCGTCCAGATAGAAGTGATATACGTCCTTGAGATCGCGGCGGACGGTGTGGCGAAAATCCCCCCGCTGTAAATCCTGAATCACCACTTTGGGCAGACTGGGGCCCTTGGTGGGGTCGGTTTTCTTTTTGGATTTGGTGAACTGCGATGGACTCACGCGGTACTGCCCCAGAGCGGTGCACGAGAGGTCGGCACGAACAACCGGCGGATGGAATGGTATGCTCCACCCCCGGTCGGGTCTACCCGGCGCGAACATGGAGACTTCCAACATGGATCACGCGTCGATCGCGACATATTTGGACCGGGAGTGGGAATCGAGCATTCTTCCCGTGCTCCAGTCCTACATCGCCATTCCGTGTCTTTCCGAAGATTTCGACCCGGACTGGGCCAAACACGGTTTCATCGATCAAGCGATGGAGCTGCTCGCCGGATGGTGCCAGGGCCAAAACATTGCGGCGCCCGAAGTGCTTCGCCTTCCCAACCGCTCTCCGCTCTTGGTGCTCGACGTTCCTCCCTTCGGCAACCCCAGCCGGTCCGAAACGAGCGCTCTTCTTTACGGACACATGGACAAGCAACCCGAGATGACGGGCTGGCGCGAGGACTTGGGTCCATGGAAACCCGTTCGCGAAGGCGATCGGTTGTACGGTCGTGGCGGGGGCGACGACGGATATTCGGTGTTCGCGGCCGTGTCCGCGATCACCGCGTTGCGACGCCACGACATACCCCACCGCCGTTGTCTCATCCTCATCGAAGCTTCGGAAGAAAGCGGAAGCCCTGACCTTCCCACCTATATCGACCATTTGTCCGGACGCATGAAAGATTTGGGTCTCGTGGTGTGTCTCGACTCGGGGGCGGGCACGTATGACCGGCTCTGGACGACCAGTTCCTTACGCGGCGTGGCGGGGGGTGCGCTAACGGTCAAGGTCATGCACGAGGGCCGCCACTCGGGATCGGCGAGCGGTATCGTGCCCTCCAGCTTTCGCATTGCCCGGCATCTCTTGTCCCGCATCGAAGATCCGGAGACGGGACAAGTGCTCATCCCGGAAGCGCACATCAATATTCCCGAGGATCGCCGGCGGGAAGCGGAGCGCACCGCAACGATTCTGGGGGACGGTGTCGTGCGGGATTTTCCGCTCGTAAACGGCATGCGTCCGGTGTCGGACAATCTCACCGAGCTCGTGTTGAATCAGACCTGGCGGCCCACGTTGTGCGTGACCGGAGCGGATGGATTTCCACCGGTGAATTCGGCGGGAAATGTGCTACGGCCGTTCACGCGTCTCAAGCTGTCGTTGCGAACTCCCCCCAGCGTGAATACCGCCGCGATCACCCAGCGCATGAAGCAAACGCTGGAACAGGACCCGCCCTACGGCGCGTCGGTGGTCTTCGACACCGAGCAATCGGGGGACGGGTGGGTGGCGCCATCGACAGAGGCTTGGCTCGCCCAAAGCCTCGAGCGTGCGTCCACGGCGTTCTTCGGAAAGCCGGCCGCGGTGTTGGGTGAAGGCGGATCGATTCCGTTCATGGGCATGCTCGGCGAACGCTTTCCCAAGGCTCAGTTCGTGATCACCGGCGTGCTGGGTCCCGATTCGAATGCGCATGGTCCCAACGAATTCCTGCATGTTCCCGTTGCCAAGGCCGTGACTGCCTGCGTGGCCCAGGTCCTGGCCGATTTTCACGCGCAATGCTGAAACACGCCCCTCTTCTTCGCGGCCGGCTCGAGTCGTTCGTCCTGGACTCCAAGGTGCTTCGCGGCAACCGGCTCAAAGATCCATTCCGGCGCAACGTGTGGGTGTATCTGCCTCCCGAGTACGATCGCGAGCCACGCCGGCGCTTTCCCGTGTTCATGGACATCGTGGGCTTCATGGGATCCGGAAGCTCGCATCTCAACTGGAAAGCCTTCGATGAAAACGTTCCGCAGCGTCTGGAGCGGCTCTCGGGCAGCGGGAAGATGGGTCCCGTCATTGCGGTCTTTCCGGATTGCTTCACCCGCTTGGGCGGGAACCAATACATCAATTCCACCGCGGTAGGGCGCTACGCTGATTATCTGCTCACCGAGATTCTTCCCGAGATCGATCGGCGCTATCGCACGTTCGGCGATCCTCAGAAACGCGCTCTCTTCGGAAAATCGTCCGGCGGTTACGGCGCGATTATCCACGGGATGCGCTACGCGAAGCACTGGGGGGCCATCGCCTGTCACTCCGGAGACATGTATTTCGATTTCTGTTATCGCATGGATATCCCCCGCACGATCGACACGCTAGCCAAACACGGCAGCGACCCACAGCGGTTTCTGCGCGATCTCATTTCGGGGAACAAGGTCTCTGACCTGGACGCGCACGCGGTGATGTTTCTGGCCATGGCCGCGTTCTACGATCCGGCACCGGCTACGCCGCTTGGCTTTCACTTGCCCATGGATTTGAAAACCGGGGAACTGGATGAGGGCCGCTGGGCGCGGTGGCTGCGTCACGACCCTATTTTCATCGTCGAGGAGGCGAGCGCAGTCAAACAGCTCCGCTCGCTCAAGGGCGTTTACATCGATTGCGGGTTCCGGGACCAATACTATCTGCATTACGGCGCCCGCATTCTGCATCGGAAACTCGATGCCCGGCGCATCGCGCATTTTTATGAGGAGTTCGACGACAATCACTCCTCGGTCGACTATCGCATGAACGTGAGCCTGCCGTGGCTCTATCGCCGCATCATGGGCAAGAGCCGATGATTCATTTGGACACCTGGAAAAGGAGGAACGGGATGCAACGGGTGTTCGTCATGTTGATCCTTTTGTCGAGCTGCCTCGTCGCGTGCTCGCACAAGTCGAACACGAACACGGCCACCAATACGAGTGTGAAGCCGCCGGAGGGCGAGCAGCTCTTCGACGGGCTGGGCCCTCACACCCGAAAGATCACCACGAGCTCGCCCGAAGCGCAGCGCTATTTCGATCAGGGGCTGGCGTTTTTGTTCGGGTTCAATCATGACGAGGCGATTCGTTCGTTTCGTCAGGCCGCAGTGCTCGACACGTCCTGCGCGATGGCGTGGTGGGGCGTATCCATTGCCAACGGCCCCCACATCAATAATCCGATGGTGGACAGCACTCACGCCTACGCCGCGTTCGATGCGCTGCAGGCGGCCAAAATGCGCGCGTCCAGCTGCACCGCCACGGAGCAGGCGCTCATCCATGCACTGGAATCTCGCTACGCAAATCCGCAACCGGCCGACCGTCATCCGCTTGACGAAGCTTATGCGTCCGCCATGCGGGAGGTGTGGCATGCACATCCTGACGACGCGGATGTCGGCGCTTTGTTTGCCGAATCCATGATGGACCTTCGGCCCTGGCGGCTCTGGACGCACGGCGGAAAACCTGAGCCGGGGACCGAGGAGATCGTCCAGACGCTCGAACAAGTGATGTCGCAATCGCCCCGGCACCCGCTCGCGAACCACCTGTATATCCATGCCGTGGAGGCGTCGCCCCATCCCGAGAAAGCAGACAGCTCCGCGAATCGGTTGCGCGACATGGAGCCCGGCTTGGGGCATATGGTGCATATGCCGTCCCACATCGACGTGCGCACGGGGCGCTGGGTCGAAGCGCAGGCCGCAAACGAAAGAGCCATCGAGGTGGATCGCGCGTATCGCGAGAAGTCACCAAACCAGGGGTTCTACCGCGTCTATATGGCCCACAACCATCACATGCTGTCCTACGCAGCGATCATGCAAGGCGAGCAGGCCGTTGCGCTGAGCGCCATTCATCAGATGGTCAACACGATTCCGCCCGAGTTCGTTCAGGAAGCGGCGCCCCTCGTGGACGGCTTCATGGCCATGCCGCTCGAAATTGAGATGCGGTTCGGGTTGTGGGATTCGGTCTTGACCGCTCCGGAATTCCCGGATTACCTGCCGCTCGCGAGACTCATGCGGCACTTCGCCCGTGGTACGGCATACGCAGCCAAGGGCATGCTCCCCGAAGCAAAAACCGAGCAGGCGGCGTTTTTGAACGGACAGGCGGCGATTGCTCCCGAGGCCACCTTCGGCAACAACACCGCCCAGGATCTCTTGAAGGTGGCCCAGCACATGCTGGCCGGCGAAATCCTCGTTCGCGCGGGAGAAAACGACAAGGGAGTAGCGGAGCTTCGCCTGGCCGTTCAAGCAGAAGACGCGCTCGTCTATGACGAACCGCCGGATTGGATCCTCCCCGTTCGGCACGCACTGGGAGCCACGCTGCTCAAACTGGGACGCGCCAAGGAGGCCGAAGCGGTGTACCGCGAGGATCTGGCCCGCTTACCGGGAAATGGCTGGTCTTTGTTCGGCCTGGCACGAAGCCTCGAGCTGCAGAAGAAGACGGCGGAGGCAGCGGAGGCGAAAGCGAACTTCGACAAGGTGTGGTCGAGGGCGGATATTCAACTCTCGTCCTCGTGTTTCTGTCAGCCTGGGGTCTGAGGGAGTTCGTCTCCGGGCAGGACCGCCGAAAGGGGGAAGTTCCGACGGTCCTGCCGTCAGACGACGGCGACACGGTCACCCGGAGCTCTTCACGTCCAAACCTCGCCGAGTAACAAGGGCGAACCGTGGAGGGTCCGGGAGGCCCGGATGCAGGGGGCTCACCGCCCGGTAAGCCCTCCGCGGATTCGCCACGATCACGTCACGATTACTCGCGAAAACTGCGATTACTCGCGAAGACTGCGATTTCTCTCGAGAACTGCGATGTCTCTCGAAAACTGCGATCTCTAAGTTTTTCGATTACTTCCTCTCACAACGATTCCAAACACTTCGATCGCTCCACTCAACCATGCGGCCTCCTGTAATGCACGAACCCTGCCGATTCCGGTGCGGATCAAGAATTCGTTTGCAAGTCGTGAGATACACGATTGGTCGTTTTGCAAAACGCATCATTTTGTGTTCGTGTGGACACGCGCATGTGTACATCACTCCGCGTCTTCAGTGTTGACCCTACGCACACCAGGGAATCTCTCAGGATCGCGGTGGAATTCTTCATTTCGTGCTTGGCTATCACTAATGTCCCGGATGGAGCAGGTTGATTAATCGCAATAGATGACGGGCCTAATAGGAGGTTAGAAATGCACAGAATCAGCGTTAGCCATGGCGGCATCGTTTTCGCTGCCGCTCTGGCATCTGCGCTCGCGTTCTCCACCGGCATCGCTCCCCGGGCCGAAGCGATCGGTGGAAACGTGGGAGGACATGTCGGTTATTCGAAGACTAAAGATGCCGAAGGAGGAGCCGTGCTCGTCGGAGGACACGGTGAACTGCGCCTGATCAAGTGGCTGGGAGTTCAAGGAGCGGTCGACTATCGGCATATATCGTCGTTTGATATCAATACGCCGAATGGGTCAGGCGAGCTGAGCGTGCGCGAGATCCCGGTGACCGTTACCGGGCGCGTATATCTCCCGGTTTCAAAGGTCTCTCCGTTTGCGGCCGCGGGAGCCGGCTGGTATCACTTGATCTACGACTATTCGAACAACGTGGAAGCCATGGGTGCCGAAGACAAGTCCACGAACACGTTCGGCTGGCATGTGGGAGCGGGCCTCGAGGTCCAAGTAGCTCCTCACATTGGCCTTTATGGCGAGGGTAGGGCCGTGTTCCTCGATCCGGAGCGCGACCTGGATTCCAGCGTGTTCGACCAGGTGAAGGACTTCGATTACAACTCCACCTACTTCGCCGGTGGCGTGAATTTCATGTTCTAAATGGGCCAACACCTCCGCCGGCTAGCAGGTTCTAGCCGGCGGGGGCCTTTTTTCCTCTCTTCCCTTACTCTGGAGGCATGTCCGCCTCCTTCCGCTCAGAAGATCCCCGCTCTCAGTTGGCGCTCGATCTGGTGACCGAGCTCTGGACCGAGCTCATCGAACGCTATGAGGACGACGGGGGGCAGCCCTTCCGGGTAGAAGATGTCGAAGGGCCGCGGTCTTTTTTCGTCATCGTGTACTGGAATGCAGAACCGGTTGGTTGCGGGGGGTTTAGAGAGCTGGATGCTGAGACGGGCGAGGTGAAGCGCATGTATATCCGAGTTTCGGCTCGCGGCCTCGGCTTGGGACGTAGGCTCTTGGAAGTCCTCGAGTCACGGGCCAGGGACTTGGGATACCGGAGGCTCAAATTGGAGACCGGCATTCCACAGCCCGAAGCCGTTCAACTCTATCGCAGCGCGGGCTATCACGAGGTTCCGGGTTACGGAACTTACAAGGACGATCCGAGAACTATCTCCTTCGAAAAGGTCCTTTGATCGAGTTCCTTTCAGGGTTCTCCCGAGTTCTTGTTTTAGATTCTTGGAGTATGGTGACGGCTTCTGAACATGCGTGTGCCTCTGTACGGATGAGGGGCCCCTTGCGTCTGGTATAGGGATCAGTCATGCCTCCGGGACGGCGGGAGCCCGGATCGCAACGATTGAGTAGAGTTCATAATTCGAGCATGGAGTAGAATCCACTATGACTATTGCCAATATCATGCTCACCATAATGGCTTTGGCGTTGTTGTCGTCTGCCGTTACCGCCATCCTTCTCTTCACCCGGATCAAGCGCACGCTCCTAGCCGCCGAACAGGCGTTGCATCGCGTGTCCGATTTGACGCCCCGGGTAGCCCGGGCGCTTGACAACGCTTCGGAAGAGCTGGTGGCGCTCAAGGCGCTGACGCAACGGACCCAAGCGGTGACCACTACGGTTCACGGTATAACCGAGAACGTTCAGGGAATTTCCGAGGAGCTCCGGCAAGGCGCGGAGTTCTTGAATCTGGCTCGCAGATCTCGCGCGCTTTGGGCGGGAGCGCGAGCAGGTTTAACCTCTCTGAGACGCGCAAAACATCACAACGGGCACGAAGAAGGAGACGATTATGAATAACAGAAGCGATATCCTCATTGCGTTTGCACTGGGTGCCGTGGCAGGCATCCTCCTGGCTCCCGATCGCGGGGAAGTAACCCGCCGCAGAATCGGCGAGAAGAGCAGAGATCTGTTCGGCAACGCCCGTGATCGCGTGAGCGGCGTTGCTGACACGCTTCGTGATCAGGGCCGGGCGATGAAGGAAGCCGTCCAGGGCGCGAAGGACAGCTATCGTGAGGAAGTTGGACGGCCTCGTCCTGGTCTGCGGTCCGAAACGAATCCGTAGGCAATTCGAAACAACCGAATTGCGGACCCCGGTAGTAATCGCCGGGGCCGCTATTCGGGTACGTGAAAAGGCGCGACATCGCGCCTTTTTTAATGCCCCCTGCCAATGGCCGAGTCATGTGGGTGGAAAAATGAAAGGGCCGTGACCTTGAAGGTCACGGCCCTCGTCGTTAACTACTTCTGAGCTCAGTGCCCCCGTCCGCGACCGTGCCCATTTCCGTTTTCCTTTTGGGCCGAGGCGGTTTCTTCCGAGCTTTGATTTCCTCGGTTCGACCGGTCGTTGTTCACCACCGTTGAACCTCTGGACTGGGCATCCCGCTGACGACCTTGATACTGCCGCTCCTGGTTACGCTGGTCCTGATACTGGCGACCACGTCCCTGGAACTGCGGTTGGCGCTGGTCCTGATACTGGCGACCGCGTCCCTGCAACTGCTGTTCCTGGTTCCTGCGCTGCGTGCTGAAGCGCTGGTTCTGCGTGTCGCGCTGGCGGCTCTGGAGCTGCCGCTCCTGGTTACGCTGGTCCTGGTACTGGCGACCGCGTCCCTGAAACTGCTGCTCCTGGTTCCTGCGCTGCGTGCTGAAGCGCTGGTTCTGCGTGTCGCGCTGGCGACTCTGGAGCTGCCGCTCCTGGTCACGCTGGGCCTGGTACTGGCGACCGCGTCCCTGGAACTGCTGTTCCTCATTCCTGCGCTGCGTGCTGAACCGCTGGTTCTGCGTGTCGCGCTGGCGACTCTGGAGCTGCCGCTCCTGGTCACGCTGGGCCTGGTATTGGCGACCACGCGCCTGAGACTGGCGCTCGTTTTGATTGAAGCGCTGATCGGAGTTGAACCGCCGGTTGCCATTGAACCGATCGGACGAATCGAAGCGTTGGTTCCCGCGTCCATCCTGCGCGAAATCACGCCCTTCGTTCCGACTTGGGCGCAGATCCGCAATGTTCTGCCGCTCGATGCGCCGGCCGGTCCACCGTTCCACGTCGGAGACCTTGAACGCACGGTTCACCGGTCTGCCGTCATGTTTGCCCCAGTTGCTGATGCTACGCGTTTCGTTGCACAACGCGGCGTTTCTATATACCGGCGCGCACGCATAGCGGACGTTCGTGTCACAGAAATGCTGCCGAGGCACGAAGCACCAGGACTGATAGGGCGCCCGGTAGCTATAGTTGCTCCAGCTGAAGCCAATTGACACCGCCCAACCCGACGTTGGAGGCATAGCAGACCAGCCACACCAGTCGTTGCCGTACTGCCAGCTTACCCACGCCGGCCCCCAAGCGGTATCAGGGAGCCAGATCCAGCCGTAGTAGTCGTCAAAGACCCAACGGCCGTAGTGATAGGTGGCCCAGCCATAGGGTTCATTGGACACCCACGTCCAGCCGTAGTCCGTGTACGCCCAGTTTCCGTCGTAGTACGGACGCCAGTCGCTCGACACGTCATACGGGGACCAGCAGGACCCATATGGTTCCACGTCGACCCAGCGCCCGTAGGGTGCCAGTTCATCATGGAAGTAAGAGAGGCTGACCGCCACGTTCGGGCTAGAGATCGAGCCGGCAACGTAGACTCCCGCGTCGGCGCTTTTTTGGCCGCCCGAGATGCCCAAACTAAGGGCGATCATCCCCAGTAAACAGAGGATGGGTTTCATTATGAATTGCTCCTTCCAAGCAGTCCGCGATGCGCACTGCCGGCCCTTCGCATCTCGTCTGCCTCATTCCCCGGCAACTGATTTTTCTCACGCCAATTACAGCCCCCGGGGGCTGCTTCCCTTCCTCTTTCCAAGAATCGCGCCAGTCTGAGCAGGGCTAAGATGCCACTGGAGCGCAAGTTGGGTGTCCGAGTAGGTACAGGTGTTCGGGGAGGTGCAGCGCCGCCGCAACACCTATATCTTTGCGCGGAACGTCCGATATTTAGGGGACCGTCTCTGAGAGCGAGGTTTTCGGTGAGAATGGTTCTGGTCTTCGTCGCACTGGCCGGGCTGGCCTACATCGGATTCAAATACATTTTGCAGGGCGCGCCCGAGCCCCGCATGGCCAACATTGTCACCTTGCCTGGAGCCACTATTTCGAAGTTCAGCCTTCATGGCGGGAACCTGGGCATGATCGGGATCGTGCTTGGAGGCGCCGTCCTTGCGCTCCTCATCGCCTACGCAGTGATGTCGTCCAACAAGTGATGCCTTCCGACAATTAGCTATTCTGTTCTCAGATTCGGTTCGTGAGTTTATAGATTTGAAATACCCGTTTAGTCTGGTTACGTTCTTTTGATTGGGTTATGTTGCTGCGCGTGCTAGCGTCGCTTTGCGATGCGGCACTCACGAATTGTCGTCACGCATTACGGCGGCCCAAATGAGCTTCGACTCATGGAAGAGAAGCTCCCCGAACCCAAATCCGGTGAAGCACGCGTGCGCGTTCTCGCCGCCGGGGTTTCCTTGCCTGATGTGATGATGCGTGAAGGCATTCATCCCGAGACGCCGCGGTTACCGTTCACGCCAGGCTGGGATTTCGTCGGCGTTGTAGACAAGCTTGGCGGGAGCGTTTCTAACCTTGGAATCGGGGAAATGGTGGCTGCGCTGCCGGTTCATGGAGCGTATACGCAATATATCTGCTTGGGGCAACGCGAATTGGTTCCCGTGCCGCAGGGCCTGGATCCTGCTGAAGCAGTGTCCCTCATCTTGAACTACATCACCGCGTTTCAAATGCTGCATCGTTCCGCCAAGGTAAAAGTGGGTCAGCGGATTCTGGTGCACGGTGCGTCAGGGGGAGTGGGTACGGCGCTGTTGCAACTGGGGCGTCTGGCGAATTTGGAAATGTATGGCACATCATCCTCCCGAGGGAGAGAGGTAATTTCTGAACTTGGGGCCACGCCCATCGATTACAAACAGCAGGATGTGGTAACCGAGATCCACCGTCTCACCGGCCAGGGGGTGGATGTCGTCTTCGACGGGATCGGAGGCAGTCACATCTGGCGATCGCGCAAAGCTCTTCGACCGGGGGGAAAGGTGGTTGCTTATGGACTGACCGGTTCATTGCAGGGGGGGCGATTGGCATCCGGCCCTGCCGGAGGCCGGCATCGTTTTCGCGAAATTCGCATCTTCGGTCTTTACATCGTGGGCAGCTGGGTATCGCCGGAACGCAAACACGTGATTCCGTACAGTATTCAAACCCTCATGCGATTTAAACGGTCATGGTTCCGTGCTGACCTGACCTCATTATTCGAGCTTCTTCGAGAGAAGAAGATCAAACCGATCATTGCCGCGCGGTTTCCGCTGGCCGAAGCGGCCGCTGCTCACGAGATGCTCGGCAAGGGCGGTGTTGTAGGCAAGATTGTGCTCGATTGCAGTTGACTAGCCGCCACCGGCGAGGCCGGTAAGAACCAAAACAAAGCGTGGGTCTTCGTAAACGGTTCTCGAGGCGGGATCGGATTTGAGAAGCCGGTAGAGCTTCACTTGATCGGGATCGCGTTTGTCCACCATCGCGCCTTGCAGCTGGTACTTGGCCGCGATTTGCGTCCACGTGGTGGGTGAATCCATGAGGGCGAGGTACTCCCGGTACACTTCGTCACTCACCAGTCGCGAGTCGGTGAACACGCGTTGTGTTGCCCCGAATCTCCAGTCGAGATAGCTCCCCATTTCGTATCCGTTCCAGAAGCGGCCGTTGACCCCGTTTTGCTCCATCCAGTCGGCGAGTGTTTCCGGGAAGAGATGCGGCATGACGCCGATCCCGAATCGTGTCCTGGCGCCGAAATGTTTCCAGTAGGCGTTGGTGACCAGGGACAGGGTGAGGAGCAACGTCACCAGGGTCACGATAGATGTCCCAAGCACGCGTTCGTTTCGTTTGCGCGGTGGGGATTGTTTCTTCCGTTTCACCTCGGGTGCCGGCCGGCGATCTAAATAATCCGCCAGCAGTTCCCAAAGAAGGGGAAAGCCGCCCAGCGCGAGGGTTCCCACGAATCGCAACCCGACCACGGAAAGGATGGCGAGCGCGATGAGGATCAGAACTTCTGCTCGCACCCTGACTTCAATGCCTGTCATCTTATTGGAGGCTTTGATGAAGAGGGTCCTGAATATAAAACTTAGGGTGAGTCCGAGTAGCGCGACATAAGCGAGGAAGAACGGACCCAGAATGCGGCGCGCGGTTGGGGAAAAGGTAGGGAGCCATTCCACGACGATGTTTTTTGCTGCTGGCCCGGCTGCGTCACGGGCGACTTCGGGAACGGCGACCTCGGACTTCCCGAGAAGCGCGGGGGCAAGGCGCGTCACGAATCCCCACAAGCTGGCCAGAAGCTCGCCGCGCCAGGGGGTGAGCACCACCGCGAGAATGCCGACGCCGAGAACTATGGCGGGGACACGCCAGTTACGCTTTGCAACAATGGCTTCGATTAAAAAAGCCGCCGCGATCAATAGTCCCAGCACAAATCCGCCGTGAAGATGGGTCCAAAGGATTTGCATAACTGCCAGCGCGATCGGAACCACTATTCGCGAGCGTCCCTCGCGCCATCGGAGCCAGAGGAGGATGGCGGTTGGAGCGAGCAGGTCGGATGTGAGTGAAGGTCGGTGCAGAAAGCGAATTTGCGCCACGGAAAGAACGAGTAATCCCAGGACGGTAAAAGCGATTGGATGGCGACCGGCATGACGCGTCCAGGCAATTGCAGTAACGACGCCGGTGACCATGGCGCAAGTCACCACGCATACCGCAGCAAGGCCTCCGGCAGCGTAGACGAGCTGAAACAGTATCCCCCACAGCCAGGTGCGGTTGATCCACGCTATCCCCGGGGACGTGAAGGTGAACACGTCATGGTCGAGCAACGCCTTGTGCTCGAGCATCCACTTCCCCGACGCGAGATTCCACCAGAGATCCGGGGATTGCACGGTCTTGAGCGTCATCGCGGCGGTGAGGAGGACGAGGCTATAGACGGGCAGCATTCGCCAGCGCATAAGCGGGGGATTATCGCGCCTTGGCTTCAGGTTGGCACCTGGTCGTGGAGAAGGCGGGAACCGGGGTAGGTTTAAGTGCTCTGATAGATGTGGATGGGTTTGGAATGGTAATCGGAGACTACGGGGGTCAATGTATAGTACTCGTTATGGTGCGCGGACTTCCCCTAACCACGCCATCCCTTCTAATTCGTCCGCTGGTTGTGGCGGATGCTTCCCAGATCTTTCTCTTGAGTGGTGAGGAGGCATACCGAACGTGGCTGCCGAGCCAAATTCTAGAAGATGAGTCCCAGGCCCGTTCGGTGGTCGAGTTTCTGATCAGCAAACACTCGGATCCAGGTAATCCTAAGCTTGGTCCTTACGTTCTTGCCATCGAACATCGAGCCGATCGGGCATTGATTGGTCATGTTGGGTTCAGCCCGTTTGAAGACGATGTTGAGGTTGGGTTTGCAATTGGAGAGAGATATCAGAGGCGTGGTCTAGCCACCGAGGCTGTTGCCGCTGCCTCGCGGTGGGTACTAGATATGTTTGCGCTAGAAAGAATACTTGGAGTTGCATCGGCAGGGAACAACGCGTCCATTTCCACGTTGGTTCGTGCGGGATTCATTCCCCAGAACGAGCGCATCATGTCATTTCAGGGCGCGGAACAGCTAGTCGCTGTGTATGCACTGATGAGATAGATCGCTTCAGGAGGGTTTGCGGGCGAGCGCCGATTCCCAATTCCGCGTGACCGTGATTCCCGGCACTCGGGTTTTTAACTTTTGGTTTATCAGGAAGCGCTCCCCATCGGCAGTCACCGACCAGCGGCGCACGCTCCAGCCATGCTCCGACAGGTTGGCATGAAAAAGCTTAGTTGGCCTGCCCGCCACGAAATCGGTGCCTGGCGTCACGGTGACCGCGATCAAGTCATTGACGGGATCTTGGTAGATGATCTCTCGGCCGTTCTTGCTCCAGGCGGCCGTCGTTCCTCCTCCCACCGACACGCGCCACTTGCGGAGCCCGTCAGGAAAGGATCTCACATAGATTTCTGGGCGACCGGTCTCGTCCGAGCCGTACGCGAGCCAGCGGCCATCGGGTGAGATGGTGGGCGCGAATTCGATACTCGGCGACGCGCAAAACCGGCGCGGTGGCTGCGTACCTTGTATGTCGCGAATCGCGACGTCCCAATCCCAGGTCGATCCCTTCGACAAGATCGTGGCGAGCCACTTTCCATCAGGCGAAATGCTCATTGGGCCTTCGTTTCCCGAATTCCCGAAACTGAGCGTGTCTTCAGGACCAACCCCGGACGCGGATATGCCGTAGATGAGGTAGTTTCCACCCTGGCGATCCGAGGAATAGTAGATGCGCGATCCATCCGAAGACCATACCGGTCCGGTTTCCTGAGACCGGTCGAAGGTGAGTCGCGTAGAGGTTCCGCGCTCGAGATCGCGCACCCAAAGATCATCCTGACCGATAACAGGGTCTTCGATGGCAACGGCAACCCGGTGAGCGTCGGGCGACAGGGCGATTTCGCGGTACCGATTCGGCTCGCCCACTCGACTGATTTGATTGCCGGCCCGATCCCTCCACCACAGCTCACTCACGGTTCCCGAGGCATTGATCACCGCCAAGGAGCCTCCGCCGGCGCTGAATAGATTGGAACTTTGTAGTGGGAGATCCTCCGCAAGTAGGAACGGATCTCCAGTCAACGCTCCCCGGCCGATGTCCAGAGTCTGGGTGACTAGGGACGTGCCGCTGAAATAGAGCACGTGGTTGGGTGGGGCAAAATCGATGTCTGAATTGCAGGGTCCCAGCTCTTTGACTTCGAACGAGCCGAGCCGTCCGAGCATGATGGTTTGCGTAATCTGGTCGCGAACTTGACGGTAAGCAACGAACAGGAATTGCTGTCCGTCAGGTAGGAAGCGGGGGGATAGATGCTGGAAATCCCCAAGAGTCCGATTGATACGGCTGGCAGGGCGCACAGTCCCATCCGCCAGCGAAACGACGATCAGTGAGTCGTTGCGACCGCTATCCAGAAGAATCATGCCCGAGGATCCCCAAGATCCATCCCACCGATTGGTGCTCACATCCGCGATCGTTACTGGGGCGCCACCGCGGACTGAGACGCGCGCCAGTTTTCCGTACCTCGAGATGAAGGCAATGTTTTCGTTATCCGGGGACCAAATGACCGGCGCCTGGGTTAGTTCGGTGCCTGGGATCGGTCGGGCTTCTAGAGAGCTCATTTCTCGCAACCAGATACGGGACATTCCGGAAGAATCGGAAGCCGAAAACGACAAAATGCGACCATCCGGAGAGAGGCGTGGTGCGCCCATGCCGATCTGCCCCTCAGGAAATCCAACCGAGAAACGCAGGCGATCGTGATCTCCGGAAGGCCGATGGAATGCGAGCGTGGCAAAGATTGAAAGGCCGACCAGTGCCAATCCGGCAACAGTCAAACCGGCTTTCCTCCGCCAATCTAGTCGGGCTTTCTCGACTGTAGGTTCGTCTTTGCCTGCGGCTATCCATTGGAGCTGTAGCTTCACGTCGTGGGCGCTCTGGATACGCTCGTCGGGATCTTTCGCCAGGCATGCACGAACGAGGTGGTCGAGAGAGGCGGGAGTCAACGGCGCGAGCTGAGAAATTGGTGCTGGCTCACTCGACATGATGGAGGAGATGAGACTCGCCTGGCTCTTGCCCACGAAGGCCGGCTTCCCCGTCGCCATCTCATAGAGCACGCACCCGAGCGCCCATAGATCGGAGCGGGCGTCGGCCTCCTTGCCCTCGAGTTGCTCGGGGGACATGTATCGGAACGTGCCGAGGATCGTGCCCTTCGCGGTGACCGGTTCACCGTCGGAAGCCGGGAGTGTCGGCGCCATCGTTTCCGCCGCGTCCGTCCATCCTGATCGCCGTGCCAGGCCGAAATCCATCAGCTTTGCGCCATTCTTCGCGATCATGATATTGCCCGGCTTCAGATCGCGATGAATTATTCCGCTGCGATGGGCGCGATCCAACGCGTCCGCGATCTGCGACCCAAGCCGCACAACTTGTTCCAGTGGGAGCGCACCGCGCGCGAGCCGGGCCGAAAGCGTTTCGCCTTCGATTCTTTCCAGGACCAGAAAATCGACGCCGTTTTCTCGGCCTATGTCATATAGGGAGCAAATATGTGGATGATTCAAGGAGGAAATGGCGCGCGCTTCGCGTTCGAAACGCGCCCGCGCTTCAGGCGTGTCGGCGAGGTGGGGAGGAAGAACCTTGATGGCGACTTCGCGGGCTAGGCGCGTATCCCGGGAAAGATAAACTTCGCCCATGCCGCCGGCGCCCAGCTTTGAAAGGATCTCGTAGGGGCCGAGCCGAGTGCCTGCGTTCAAGGTCATGAGCCCGGAATCTTAGCATTGTTTCGGGTTGCAGAGCGGGGGGCCTCAACCGGATTTGCGGGCGATGATGTGCAACACAGTTGGTGTCAGCATCACCGCGCTGGGATCCTTCGAACGTTCTTCCATGACACGAACGGCCGCTTCAGCTTCGGCCCGAGTCATGGAGCCCAGCTCTACCTGGCGTGAAGCATTTACCGCCACGAAACGCGCCGGCCATTGCCACATGAAGTCTCGGGGGCGAATCGCGAATTGAATTGCTTCGACATGCTCGATCGCAAAGCCATGCGCGGGGAGAAGTGCCGGCAACTCCAAGGCAATGTCCGGCTCGCCGCCCGAGGCGCGCCAGGTGGTCACCACCGCATCGACGAAGCGATCCAGTTCGGGAGCGTGCGGCGCGAACTGCCAGGTCCGGTAATTGGAATACTCCTGGATCATGATCGCGCCTCCGGGTTTGAGAGCGCGAGCCATCTTGGCCACGATATCGGCCGGGTCATTTACAAACGCCAGCACCCAACGGCACCAAATGAAGTCGGCAAGTCCTTGGGGCCATACGTCACAGCTAAGATCGCCTTCGATTAATTGAATTTGCGTAAGCCCACGGCGTGTAGCTTCTTTCTTGAGATGGCCAAGAAAACGCTCTGAGCGTTCCATCGCGATGACGCGGCCTTCATCGCCTGTGATCTCGGCAAGGTCCAGGCTCGCGAACCCAGGCCCGGCTCCGGAGTCGATGACCACGGATCCTCGCGAGACGCCGGCACGTTCCCAAAGCGATAGCGCTGCGCGCCGCCAAACTTGGTGCTGGAGACCCAGACGTTCTATCTCGGCATCGTGGGTGCCCAGGACATAATCCCTATCGGGCATTTTGTTCATGTGTTATCCGCCATCCTGCTCACGTTATCACAGGTCGCGCGTCGTAGTCCGTGATGCTTACGACCTCGCGGGGCTCAGGCGGCTCGGGTTGCCAATTCACTCAATGTTGAAAGCGGCGGCAAATCGACGATGCTCGCCGGTGATATCGGTGTTCCGTTCGTTTCACTAC
>Ga0068861_100000567_pt1 | contig 21941 bp, 15 predicted proteins | sample KBSSwiS42_FD_66593 | JGI IMG/M metagenome (GOLD analysis project Ga0068861, IMG submission 66593) | Switchgrass rhizosphere microbial communities from Kellogg Biological Station, Michigan, USA - KBS Switchgrass S4-2 | ecosystem: Host-associated > Plants > Roots > Rhizosphere > Soil ...
CATCTTCACGCGATCGTCGGTCCAATCAAGGATCAGGCTGACATGGCGGGCCTGCGCGTGTCGAACGATGTTTGTCAGTGCTTCTTGAGCGATACGATAGACTGTGGTCTCAACATGTGACGCAATTCTGCGATTTCGAAATCCGTGACAGTGAAAGTCAGCCGAGATCCGCCACCGGGTGGACCATCTGTCCAGGTAGTTTGAAAGCGCCACTTCGAGGCCGAGATCGTCGAGTGCGGTCGGTCGAAGATCGAGTGCGAGAGAGTGGACATCGACCGCCAACTCGTGGGCGATACTCTGCAATTGAGAAAGCTGATTGCGCGTCTGTTGCAATACTTCGCATGACGCGCCGAGTGACTTGAGTCCTAACATTAGCGCAGCGAGCGACTGACCCGTTTGATCGTGAAGTTCGCGCGCGATGCGCTGCCGTTCCTGTTCCTGCGCGGCAATGAGTCTCAGCCGCAACTCTGCTTGCGAGCTTTTGGCTGACTGGCGTTCGATCGCATAGCGGATTGACTTGATCAGCACATAACGTTCTACCCTCGACTTGATCAAGTAGTCTTGAGCCCCATCACGAACCAGCTTCAGGCCGAGACGTTCGTCGCCCAAACCAGTCATCACGATTATCGGAGTAGCCGTCGCAGCTCGACGAATCTTTATAAAGGTGTGCTCCAGATCCTCACTGTCGGGCAGAGATAAATCGAGGAGAATCACATCGAAGTCGTTACAGGCCAGAGAATCGATTGCGGCTGACAACCGTGTAGCAGAGCTAATCGAAAAGATGGGGCCAAAGATATCTCTATCGCGCAAATCGACGAGGGCTGACAGCACTAACCGAGCGTCGCTCGGGCTGTCCTCAACCAGCAAGACTCGCGTGGTCTCGGTTTTCGTCTCGAGTGCGCTGCAGAATCCGACAGATGGGCCGTTGCTGAGGGGGGTTGCCATACGTTCTCCTCGGGATGCAGGGGCCTAAACCGACCTGCACTCTTATCTTCAATTGTTGAGGAGGAGTTTGGCTATCGGGGAAATAACCTAAAACGTGTCAGGGGAATCCTTTGGTGAGGGGCCTTTTGTACCAAAATGCCTCATCGCCAGCCGGTGTATTGCGCTTCAGCGTCGCAGTGAGGACTGGATCCTACGTCTCCTGAAGCCAGCCCTGTCGGAGAGCGTAGCGAACAATCTCAGTGCGAGTTCTGAGCTCCAGTTTTTGCATCAAGTTTGCTTTGTGAGACTCAACAGTCTTCACCGCAATGTTCAATCGTTGTGAAATCTCTTTATTGCTGTGGCCGTGTGCAATCAGACGCAGCACTTCTTCCTCGCGCTTCGTCAACTCCTTCTGACGCACTTCACCTCTAAGAAGTCGTGACTGAACGTAGCCATCTGCAATGCGATCCGCCATCTCCGGATCCAGATAGACTCCGCCCGCCGCGACAAGTCGAATGGCCTCTATTAACCCATCAGCAGCCGACAACTTGAGCACGTAACCGGAAGCCCCTAGTTTCAGGAACCGATCCAGATAACCTTTGTCCTGGTAAGCGGTTAGGACGAGAATCTTGATACTGGGACATTCTCGTCTGATTAGTTCGGCGGCAGTCACACCGTTGAGTTCAGGCATGGAGATATCCAATAAAAGGATATCCGGCATCAGCTCTTTCGCTTTTTCCTGTGTGACTCGCCCATTGTCCGCTTCCCCGACCACCTCCATGTCTGGTTGTGCATTAACCAGGGCCTTCAGACCATCGCGAAGCAGTGCGTGATCATCGGCAACAAAGACTCGAAGCTTTTTCATTCATTTCTTGCTCCCAGAGTGTCGCGCGAATGGTGCTTATTCTCTTAGACATAGTGAGGTTGGCCGAAGCTTACGTGTTTTGTGGCAAAACGAACATCAGGGAATTCCCCGCTATACCAAGCCCGTCTCGTTTTTGCGCTTACTTTCAATCATTTCAACGACTTTAGTCGCCAATGACTCAGGCTCAAACGGTATGTGCAAATAATCGTCGGCGCCGGCGCGAAGAGCCTCGGATACGGTTTCGCCGTCTCGGGGCAACGCGGAGACCAGGAGCACGGGCATTGCACGCAGAAGAGGGTGGGCCCGAATCAAACGGCACATCTCAATGCTGTCCCCTGATTCCAACGCCACATCGGAAATGAGGAGATCAGGCCGCGCCATCTGAGCGATCTGAAACCCCTCACGTCCATCAAAAGCGGTCAGGACACGGTGGCCCATTTGACTTATCTGAAGACTTAGTGACTTCAGAATGTCGGGCTTGTCGTTTACCAGTAAGACGGTAAATTTAGAATTCCCGGACGTTATGGATCATCTCCTGTTATGGTTAACGGAGTTAGCGTGGTGGGCGATTTGGACCAAAAGCAAGTTTTCACCTACTCATATACCATAAAGGGCGAGGGTTTCAGAGGGTATCAGCGTTATATAGATTGCTTTGTCCTATTTGGAAAGACAACCGTGTCGTCTGCTATTCGACCAATCGGTTTTGAATCGCGTAGTAAGTCAATTCTGCGTTCGTTTTCATTCTCATCTTTGCAAGAATTCTTGCACGGTGGGTGCTGATAGTGCCGACGCTCAGAACGAGTTTATCGGCGATCTCGCTTACGGTGTTTCCCGACGCCAGCAACCGGAGCACTTCGAGCTCGCGATCCGAGAGTGTTTCGTGCGGCAAACGATCCCCGTCTCTCAGATTAACAACCAGCTTCTCGGCGAGTCCGTTACTAACATATACCCCACCGCGTATGACACTGGTTACGGCTTTGGTCAGTTCGGCCCGCGAGCTGTTCTTAGTGATATACCCGGCGGCTCCAGCCTTCAGCGCGCGACGCGCAAAGAGATCTTCCGAATGCATACTGAGAACCAGCACGGGCAGATGAGGGCGAATGTTCTTCATTTCCTTCAACACTTCCAAACCGTCGCGTCCGGCCAGAGAGATATCGAGTACGACGAGATCCCAATCCTTTTCGCGCACCAATGCTAGCGCTTCGGCAGCCGACCCGGCATCACCGAAGTTAGCTGGACCAAGCTGCTTATCAACGATTCTTTTGACACCGTCCCGAACCACCTCGTGATCGTCGACCAGAAGAATTCGTTTCATCATTTCCCCCGATCAAGTTTACTCCAATCACGAGCAGACAGGGTTAACTACAAGGCATATCCACGATGACGTGATGCGACAAACCCGCATTACGTGGCAGAATGCTACAAAGAAAAACAAACGAGCACTGAATTTATGGCTAAACCGGTATTACTGACGGTGGATGACGATCGCGAGGTGTTGCGCGCGATTGAACGCGATCTGCGGCGCAAGTATGGCAGCGATTATCGCGTGTTGCGCGCCGGATCAGGACAAGAGGCCCTCGAGATTGTTCGAGAACTGAAAATCAGGAACAACTCCATCGCACTCTTCCTGATAGATCAAAGAATGCCCGGAATGTCCGGCGTTGAGTTTCTTGCCCAGGCGATCACGCTCTTCCCGGATGCAAAGCGCGTTTTGTTGACAGCTTACGCCGACACCGACGCAGCCATCGCCGCTATTAACGAAGCAGGGATCAACCATTATCTGCTCAAACCCTGGGACCCGCCGGAGGAAAATCTTTATCCTGCACTGGACGAACTGCTCGAGGATTGGGAAGCAGCGTTTCCTCCCCAGTTCGAAGGCATCCGCGTTTTAGGCAACCGGTGGTCTCCAGCGTCGCATAACATCAAAGATTTCCTGGCACGCAATCATGTGCCGTATCAATGGCTTGATATCGAAACCGCCGTCTCAGACTCAGAAGTCCGCAGCCTTGTCGAGTTGCTCGACGAGGAAGAGTTGCACAACCTGCCGATCATTATTCTTCCAAACGGTGTGCGTCTGAAACAGCCGTCGCTGGCGGAGCTTGCCGAACACGCCGGGCTCAGGACTCGCGCTACGGAAGCTTTCTACGATCTTGCAATCGTCGGTGGTGGTCCCGCAGGACTGGCTGCGGCCGTCTATGGTGCGAGCGAGGGTTTGCGAACAGTCATGATCGAACGCGAAGCGCCAGGTGGACAGGCGGGCATGTCCAGTCGCATCGAAAACTATCTCGGTTTTCCGAGTGGACTCACCGGCGCGGATCTTGCACGGCGCGCTGTGGTCCAAGCCCGGCGATTTGGCGTTGAGATCATTTCAGCGGAAGCTACTGAAGTTCGGGTGGATGGTCCATACCGGTTTCTAAAGCTGGCAAACGGAGAGGAACTCAGTTGTCATGCATTGCTGGTTGCGACCGGCGTGCAATGGCGTAAGTTGAATGCTCCGGGAGTAGAACGTTTGACCGGCGCCGGCATCTACTATGGCGCAGCGATGACCGAGGCGATGTCGTCAAAAGACGAAGACGTTTACGTTGTAGGCGGAGCTAACAGCGCAGGCCAGGCGGCAATGTACTTTTCGAGGTACGCGCAGCGAGTCGTGATGCTCGTGCGCGCTTCGTCACTTGCAGCTTCAATGTCGCAATACCTGATCAATCAGCTTAAAGCTACTCCGAACATTCAAATCGAATTCAACACGTCGGTCGTCGAGGCCCACGGCGAAGATCATCTCGAGGCGATTTCAATTCACTGCGCCGAAACCAACGAGATAAACAGAGTTCCCGCCAACTCTTTATTCATCATGATCGGCGCAGCGCCCAACACAGAATGGCTTGCGAACATCGTCGAACGCGACGAACGCGGCTTTATCTATTCCGGTCCACAACTCACGCGCGAAGGCAAACGACCCGACGGTTGGAAGCTCGAACGCGATCCGGGGCTTTTGGAAACAAACGTTCCCGGCATCTTCGTCGTGGGTGACGTTCGACACGGTTCCGTCAAGCGAGTGGCATCGGGAGTAGGTGAAGGATCGGTCGCAATCTCATTTGTGCATCAGTATCTGAGCAAGGTTGTGTGACACATGGACGAAACCAAAAGAGATATGCCGGAGACAGTTTCGGGCGGTATTGAAGCAATTCTTCCCAGGAACTCTTCACCGTCAGACAAAGTTGAGGCGCTGCGCTCGGTCCATGCGTTTGCCGATCTTCCGGAGGACCAGTTGAAGTGGTTCGCGGACAACAGTGAAGATCACCGCTATGCGGCTGGAGACGTCATTTTTCACAAGGGCGATAAGCCCGAGGCAATGGTGATCTATCTCGAAGGGGAAGTGCACGCTTACTGGGATGAGACCGATCACGACATTGTTTATATCGCGCGTGCAGGTGAGGAATCGCGTGAAGTGTCCGGCATGCTGCCGTTTTCGCGCATGACGGAACTGCAAGTAACCGCACGGGCAGTGACTCACGTTCGCCTGCTGAGGTTTCCCGTTGGGCTTTTTCCGGAGATGATGCAGCGCATGCCTGTATTGGTCCAACGGCTGGTTGGGATCATGAGTGATCGCGTGCGCGAAGCGACGACGCTCGATCAGCAGCAGGACAAATTGATGGCGCTGGGCAAACTATCAGCCGGACTCGCTCACGAACTGAACAATCCGGCGGCGGGTGCGACGCGTGCGGCCAACGATCTAATTGAAACCTTGCAGGAACTGCGCTCGGCCGACATGAGATTATGCGCCCATGATTTGACTGATCAGCAACAGGAATCGATCGGCGCCTTCGAGCTTAAAGCAATCGATCATACAGCGACGGCGGAGCAACTGAATTCGCTCGACCAAAGTGATCGGGAAGATGAAGTCTCTGCGTGGCTGGAAGGGCATGAAATAGCGGAACCGTGGAAACTCTCGCCTAACCTCGTCGAAGCCGGAATGGATTCAAGAGCACTCGAAGAGCTTCTTGGAGAGATACCGTCGACAGCGATCGCCGACGTATTGGCGCGGGTGAACAGCCAGCTCGCAGCCGCGAAGTTGGCCGCTGAAATCAAGACCGCTACGACACGCATCTCGGAATTGGTGGGAGCGATCAAGGAATACAGCTACATGGACCAGGCATCGATCCAGGAGCTGGATGTCCACAAAGGGCTGGAGAACACGCTTCTAATCCTCAAATACAAGTTGAGGAAAAAGGACATAACCGTCACGCGCGACTATGATGAATCGCTGCCACGAATCAAGGCTTACGGAAGTGAGCTCAACCAGGTGTGGACCAACTTGATCGTAAACGCAGTCGATGCGATGAGTGACGGCGGAAAGCTGAAGGTACGCACCAAGCGCGAACCAACTGACATCCTGGTTGAGATTCGTGATAACGGTGCGGGAATACCAGCGTCTCTGACGTCGCGCATCTTCGAACCATTCTTCACGACGAAGGGAGTCGGCGAAGGAACCGGGCTTGGCCTGGACACCGTTGCGCGAATCGTCCGAAAACACCGCGGTAACGTTCGTTTTGAATCAAAGCCAGGCGACACGTGTTTCCAGGTGCGGCTACCGATAGGTTGAAGGACAGTCACATGACTCAAAAGCTCAACGTCACGGTGCGCCACGCCAATCCTGATGACGCTAACTTACTGGCCGATTTGGGATCGCGCACCTTCATGGAAACTTACGCCGTCCATAACACGGGCGAGGATATGGCCGCCTACCTTGCTGCAAACTTCAACCTCGCGCAACAGACTGCTGAGTTGGCCCATCCTGACTCGACCTTCTTGATTGCGGAAGTCGGCAGTGTTGCGGCGGGTTACGCTCAGCTTCATGCGGGTGAACCGGCAGAGGGCATCGAAGGCGCCAAGCCCATTGAGTTGGTCCGATTGTACGCGTCTCAGGAATGGCTCGGCCGTGGCGTCGGCCAGGCATTGATGAGTGCGTGTTTAGATGCTGCGCGAGGAGCTGGGTACAGAACTATCTGGCTCGGCGTGTGGGAAAGGAACGCGCGAGCGCAGACCTTCTACCACAAGTGGGACTTTCGTGCTGTTGGTGAACATGTGTTTCAGCTAGGTTCGGACCCACAAAGAGACATTCTAATGAAGCGCGACATCTGACTTGCCTGCTTACGTCCACCTTTTCTCTTTGATTTCGCCGGTTCCAACTATGCTCACTGGCGCAGTACTCCACCCGGTTCGTGAACGCCAACCGTAGGGTCTTCTCGGGACATCCAAGCCAACGGCCGCAAGGATCCGCCAGGTTATTGCTGACCCACAAGCGCCCTACTTCGGGACTGAGCTGAGCGAGCGCTCACTGGTACCGGGCAATGATGCGCAACTGGGCGAGACGCATTTCGAACAGTGGCTGAGTCAGCCGGCAAAATCAGATCGCGCCAACGAGGCCGCAGGGATACCGACATGAGCAGCGACAAGAGTTGGAGGATTACGCGTAAAGCGATTCTTCTTCTCGTCGTCCTGCTTTTTGTCGTCCCTTCAGATCTGGCTCAGTCCAAACCAGTTTCCGCTTCAACTGAGCCCAATCCCGAAGCCAAGAGTTTGTACGACGATGGAATGGCGCGACTGGAGATGGGACAAGTTTCAGAAGCAGTCGAGCGTTTTCAGCGGGCCTTAAAGATCGATCCTGAATATGGAGATGCCTATTCCGCACTAGGACGCGCATTTTTTAAGTTACGCCAATGGGAGAACGCCGTTGGACCACTTCGCCGAGCGATGGCGTTAAAGGCCAAAGAGCGCGAGCGACAAGAGACACCCAGGTTACAAGAGACACCCAAGTTAATTGCGGCGAAAGCACAACCAATACTAAACACACCAGTGCCTGCGCCTGGAATCACCCATGCAGCTGAAACAGATTCCGAACTACGGCCTCCGCAACTGCCGAGAGTCAAGACAAACATCAAGTCTGACAACATCCAAACTACGCCGCCGCCGGAAGTTCCTAAGTATGCGATGCCCCAACTGCCGCCTGTCCCTGAATTGAAGAGAGACGTCACGAACGCCTCCGCGATAAGCGAGGAACCATCAGGCGCCATCGTGGTCGACGGACTCGTGAAGAACCCCGGTACGCAGATGTTGAAAAGTGAGGGTATTCCACTCGCGGTGATTTTGGCCGAGGCTCAACCGTTACCAGAAGCCGCGAAAGTGACAGTCGTAAGAAATGGAGTGAGTCAGATACTTGAGACCGATCTAAGTCATGCCGCTGATATGAGTTTTCTCGTCCATCCGGGCGACGTCATCACACTTCATCCGCAAGTTAATGAGGTTCTCTACGTTGGCGGAAAAGTGAAGTTTCCGGGTGAAAAGACTTACCGCCTCGGTCTGACCCTCATGCAAGCGATCATCGCGGCAGGAGGCGCAACGTCCAACGCCAAGGTGGCGGAGGTTGCTCGTAATGATGGTCAACTTGTGCGGACACGATTTGACTTGAAGGCCATCGAATCAGGGAAAGTTGTAGACCCCTTAGTAAAACCACGCGACCGCGTAATCCTGCGCTGACGCAGACGCTCGGCGACACGTGTTGCTGTCATCTGTAACGACAATTCCCCCACGCAGAGTATTTGACGAGTGACTTGCGCTCGGCGTTTAAGAGCTGCGGTGAGTTATGGCCTAACGGTGCAACTCGGTAAACAGCGGCCCTGACGAATAACAGTCTCCGGAAACTGGAACGACGAAGTGTGTCGAGGCATGGCTCTGATCGAGCCCGGCTCGTCCGAGAAGATCGACAAAGCGAGAATCGCTACGCACAGGGTCAAGTACGGGATCTACTGCCATGTAATTCAGATTCTCATCATATTCGTCCAACGCTTTTTCCAACCACTCGAACCCGCGGTCTATTTCAGCAAGAGTGAAGTAAACAGTCGCTACAAGATAAGGCGCCACCCATTGCAGATCGGCGTTCCTGTTTACTTCAGTCAAAAAAGTTTCGGCGATTTCTCTGTTGCCTAATTTGGCGTAAACGCGAGCCTGCAATGCAGTGATCCATGGCGAACTGTCGCGCTCGCCGGCTTTCTCGAGTTGGCCCAGGGCTTCAATAAGTTGACCTAACTGTTCATAGGCCAACGCTGCGCTCCAGTAGCCCAGCCAAAAGTTCTCATCAACGGCGAGCGCCTTGCGCGCGTGGTTCAATGCCTTGATTGGCTCACGCGCGAAAAAGTGTGTCAGGCTGATTAGAACACTGAGTACCGGAGAGAGTGGATCCAATTCTCGTGCGCGGCAAAATTCGGCAATAGCCGCGGCCAATCTTCCCTGCGTAATGAGAAAACAACCGTACCACTGATGGGCCGGCGAACTCTGAGGCGCTAATTCCAATGCTCTCCTGAATCCTCTTTCAGCCTCTTGCGGCAAACGATCGTAGTTTGCTGCAACAATCGCGAGTAACGTGTGTGCCTCAGCCAGATTCTCATCTAACTCCAACGCTTTTTCGGCAGCCGCCTTGACCTGCATAAGAGATTCCGCAGGCCTCAGATGAACGTAAGAAGCGTGATGATAAGCGTCCGCCAATCCGGCATATGCAAGCGCATACTGCGGATCGGCCGCAATCGCTTCGTTCAAATACTGAACGCCGGTTTTAAATCCGCCGGCGGTAAACCTGATCGCGTGAAAGCGTCCGTTCAAATAGAGTTGATGGGCGTTTGAGTTTTCGGTGTGTCGCTTACACAGCGCCGATCGCTCCGCGCCACGCAGTGTAACTTCCAAAGCTTTAACCACTGCGAGCGCGATGTCGCCCTTCACATCAAACGTTTCGGACATTTCGCGATCGTATCGTTCCGACCAAAGGTGATAACCGTCCTTCGCATTAACGAGTTGAACTGTAATGCGCACCTTGTCTTTCGATCGTCTGATGCTTCCTTCCAGCACGACCTGGACTTTCAAGGTCCTTCCGACCTCGCGGACGTCTACGCCTTTTCCTTTGAAAGAGAATGCAGAACTGGCAGCCGTTACTTTCAGGTTTTCAATTCGACTCATGGCGTGGACGAGCTCTTCGGCTAAACCAACGCAGAAGTACTCGTTGGCAGGATCTGAGGTCAGATTTCTGAACGGTAAAACAGCAATCGAAGACGCCGGCTCCGGTAAGACGACCGGCGGGCCGTATGAGATTGGTGCTCGAGGAAAGAAGATAGTCGTCGCTTCATTCAAGGAACCGCTGACGAGCAGAATCCCATCAGTGCGGCAGAACTTAAGGGAGTTCTCTTCAAAGAGCCGATCACATTTCGGACATCGTTTCATCGTACTGCGCCTGTATCGCTAGTTGTATACGCGGAAAACAGGGCGCCGGGAGTCCAAGTCATTGTGAACGACGCCTCGGTTGGCGATAATGAAGACGAGACGCTTTCCATGATGTACCAGAAGAAGCCCCCGCACTTACGACTATTAACCCTGCTTCTTCTCGCAGCAGTGCCGCTAGTGACGCTACTTCCAGGCGCCGGCCAACAACGACTTTCAGGATGGCAACGGGGCGTAACCAGCCCTGCGGCGCGGCGGAACCGAGCGCCTAACGGTGTCGACCGTCCGGGAGAGTTCACATTTGTACGCGTCGTCTACGACTCTCCGCATTCACCGTACAACACCTGGTTCGGTGGGGCGTGGAGGGTCGACTTTCCCGAAGCAGACGTAAACTTCATGGAGGGTATTCACCTGTGGGCTGGAACTAATCTGCTTCTATCGTCTAACCCCGTTCACCTGCGCGCAACTGATGAGCGATTATTCGACTACCCGTTCGCCTATATCGTTGAACCTGGCCATATGGAACTGTCCAATGAGGACGCCGCCGCTCTGCGTGAGTATCTGTTGCGCGGCGGGTTTCTGTTCTTAGACGATTTCCACGGCGAGATCGAGTGGGACCACGCAAGACAAGAGGTCAAAAAAATCTTCCCTGAGTACGAGATCAAAGATCTTCCTCTTTCGCATCCTATTTTCCACAGCTACTTTGATCTAGACCAGGTGGTCCAGGTTCCGGGCGTCGCCGCACTGGTTCAGGGTGTGACTTACGAGAAGGGTGGTGTGACGCCGCATTACATGGGCATCGAAAACAAGAACGGCCGGCTAATGATCTTTCTCACCCGTAACTGCGATCTGGGCGATGCATGGGAGTGGATCAACGATCCACGCTATCCCGCTCAGTATGGACTTGTTGCTTATAAGGTCGGGATTAACGTCGTTATTTACGCAATGAGTCACTAACGCTGCTCAAGTTGTGAGGTGGATTGAGAAAAACTATGCCTCAGAATCTCGCCTGACGGCTTTGCCGCCCGATGTGCGGCGAGGCTTTGCCTCGCCGTTCGCTAAAGAGGAAAGGGGCTGTGCCCCTGGTATGGCCTTTGGCCCAAAGACACGGGGGCGAAACTGCAACCAGGGCGCAGCCCAGTCGTTAAGTGGTCGCAACGGCGAGGCATAGCCTCACCGCACATCGGAGCGGCAAAGCCGTCTCGGAAGTGTTTGAGTCAAAGCAGTTAATAAAGGGACCAACTACTGTTGCTCGTTAACCATTGCTCAGAGCTTCTGGGCAAACGCAACGGCACTAATCCTCGATAAGAAAAGTACGCGGCTTCGACCCAGGCCACGTTTAAAAGTGTTGACTTACCGCGCCGATTTGCGTAAAGTGCCGCCCGTTCCAAGAAAGGGTGATTTCAAAGGCAGCCTCTGCTCCTGCACACTTGCCAAAAGCCAGCCTCGCTCGGTTTCAGTTTTTTGTCATAAGGAGTCCTTTCAGACCCTAAGGTTGAACGTATCCCAGAGCCCTAGCAGAACTGCCAATAATTGTCTCTTGATTTAACGAAGTGGTGAGCGACTTTAGCGCACCGAGGTGCGTGTATGAATATCGTCGTATTAACCCCTGTTCGACTGCTCGGCGACGCGCTCGCTGCATGCTTTATTAACCGGCCGAAGATGCGCACGACTGCCGTCGTTAACGATCTTGCGAGACTACGGGATGCGCTCGCAACGACGGAAGTAGACGTGGTCATGGTTGATGTGACTCACGGTGTCGAACTCTTCGACGTCCGCCCCATCGCGGCCCAGTGGCCCGATGTGCCGCTGGTCGCCGTGGGTCTCCACGAACAGCGACAGGAGGTTATTCGATGTGGGCGCGCTGGTTTTGCCGGATACGTTGCGCGCGACGCGTCGATTGATGAACTTTGCAACTCGCTTTCCGAGATTGTTGCTGGACGACTCGCCTGCCCTCCGGAAATCTCGGGCGGACTGCTTCGAGCGTTGTTTCACACGGAGTCTGGTTCAGAGGAACCGGACCTCAGTCTCGCTTTAACTCGGCGTGAAGCAGAAGTCCTGGAGCTATTGGGCCGCGGATTCTCAAATAAGGAAATTGCAAACGAACTCTGTTTGAGCGTTGCCACCGTCAAACATCACGTTCACCACGTGCTTGAAAAGATGCAACTGCAAAGCCGGGCGCAGGCGATGCGTCGTGTGCGTGACGCGCCGTGGTTAGCGCGCACCGCATCGAGTGGTGGAAGGTAGGGCACTGACGCGCTATTTCGTGCTCTTGATCATCACACGCAGTCCCTTCTTGGCTTTCTTAGGATCTTTGGAGGTGGCGGCCTCGAGCATTCCCTTGAATTTCAGAGTGGGGCGTCCGGTTACTGACACGTCAGCCTTTTCCTCGAGATTCTGGCCATGGCGATTTTCCGTCTTGTCGAGTGGCCACATATTAGGAATCTGGTCGGCCTCTTTTGCAATCAACTGTGCTTCCAAAACGTGGTCACCATCTGTGTTTTCGCCTCCGTCTTTCTTGCCGTAGTAACCATATTTCTTCAGAGCATCGTTGAGCTTCCTGCCACCGGGTGTCGATCCCTTTTCGTAGTTGAAAGCGGTGCCGGGTTGCGCCTGGAATTGCGGTGCGACGCCGAGCGTGCCGGATCCTCCTTGCGACGCGCCATATGGCCATGGCTTTTGTTCGAACGGGGTGTACACCGTGATTACGCCACCCTCAGCAACCCACTTGTCGAGAGCAGCCACTGTCGGCTTAATGACAGCCTTCGGATCAAAGCCGGGAGCCCCAGGACCACTCTTGCCAACACGCGCAGCGAGGTCCTGCTGTTTCAACTGACCAGAGACAAGTGGTCCCAGGTATAGTGTGCGGTAAAGAGACGTTGCCTTCTTTGGATACTCGAGCAACAGTGGATTTGTTTCGGTTCCCCAGCTGTCACCAGCAAAAAGTTTGGGTAGCAGCGAGGCGATAACGCCGAACTGCTTGTCGATTTCCGGGTCGGTTAACGGGTCTTCGGCGTCGGGAGTCGGTGGCTTTCGCTTTTGGACCAGCGTTTTGATCGTCGCGTACGCGCTCTCCACTGCTGTGATAGTTGCAGCGTCACCTCCAGACGCCTTCGCTTCTTTCAGGAAATCCTCGAGACTCTTTTGCTCGCTCGCAACTCGCACCTCGGCACTCTTCGCGTTGCCGGTGAAGAACACGCGATGCGGTTCGCCATCCACTGTGAACTTCTCTTCACGCTTCCACCAAGCAATGAGGGATTTCACAGCTGCCTTGCCTTTCGCGTAGAACATCTTCGCTTTGTCCACGATCCAAGTAATCGCTGTATCGATAGCCTTGTCCACAGTCTCGCGGATCTTTGTTATCACTTCCTTGATCTTGTCAGTGACTTTGCCAAGGCCGAGGAAACCTGCAAGGAAGCTGATCGCCAATGACAACAGGTTGCCGAGAATGCTTTCCACCTTATTCGCTGCGGTGGCAATGTTGCCCGAAGCTATCTGGACGATTGAGTCGATAAACGCTTTCACGACCTGAATGATCTTCGAGATCTTCTCCACAAACACCATGATCGTGTCGTAGATCGAGATGATCGCCGAGATGAATCCGGCACCCGGAATGAACATAGCGATCAACTTCGGTATCGCCTTCTTCACAATCGCGTCGGTCACGAAACCGATGATTCCGCTGACTACCTGATCTTTCAGATCGTTAAGCTTGTCCTTGATCAATTCCCAGGCTGCGGCAGGCCCACCAGTGACGAGTGCGACGACAATATCGAAACCAGTCTCGAGCACTTTCATGATCGTTTCGCCGCTTGGTCCAAGCGCCTTCACGATCTTCGCTCGAATCTGGGCCCAACTGATTCCCAACACACTGAGCGCAAACTTGCCAAGTTCTGTGAGATTCAGAGCTTTCGGTATGTAAACGCCTTCGAGAGAGCCGGTGAGCCAATCGATGAGCCCCGCTGTCAAATGACGGCCGATGTTGTCGGCAAACTGCTGGAAGCCCAGCTTCGCGGCGCGAACGAGATTCAGAACAAACGGCAACGGGTTTTGGAAAATGCTCTTGAGTGCTGAACCAGTCTTCTTGATGTAAGTGAGAGCCCCCGGACTTACTACGTCGAATATGATCTCGAGCAGCGTCCACATCGTTTTGCCGGCCCACGTGACGAATTCAAGTGCGAACCCTCCAAAGGCAATGGCTACCTTGATGAACGCCTTGGGGGGCAGGACGAGGTCGATTATCTCCAGCGATTTGAGAGTATTTATGAAGAGTGTTGGAATCTGACGGACAAATCCCATAAGGCCTTGCAACGCGCCCTGGAACCAGGCCCACGCGCGCGGGATCGCGTTGGCTTTCTTCATGTTCTCCCAAATTTCTTCCTGACCGATGAACTTCATGAAACCACCGATCAGAACCTCGGGAGTTCGCGGCACTGGTTCGCCAGTAACGGGATCCTGGCCCAACACAGCTTTGAGTAGATCGTAGCCGCGAGTGTTTTCGGCGAGCTTCGCCAGCGGAAGAAGAATGGCGTCGCGAATGAACTTAAGAATGTCGCCAACTAACGACTTCCCGAAGTCGATCAGCCTGCTGATCGGTTCAGTGAAGATGCGCTTCCCGCGTTCGTAAACATCGTCGAGCTTGAAAATGTCGCTCCAACTGAGCGTATCGAGGAACTTCATCAGAGCGCCTTTTAGTTGACCCCCGACCATACCAAGTGTGCGAATCTGTCCTTCGATCCACGCGCCAACCTTCGCGAGAATTCCGTACCTGTCCAACGCCTCGGCGATGAGGGCGCCGGTAACGGGAATCAGCTCGAGTAGCGCGCGCACGATGTTTGCAGGGCTGCGATCAACCGGTTGCATGTTGATCGGATTCATGCCAAGCACAATGGTGAGCAGACGAAATCCGGGAAGGTAATTCGCTTTGTCGGCAATCCAGTCGAGTGCGTCGCTGATGCCGAGGCGTTGAATGCGTGGTTCGCTGCGCTGTGTGACTGTCGTGTCAACCTTTCGTTGAACGACAGCTTCTTGCTGAATGGTGTGCGTTAGTTCGTGTGCGATCAGTTCCTTGCCACGGGCGCTGTCAGGTTGATACTGGTTCTTCCCAAAGAAGATGTGATCGCCGACTGTGAATGCGTGCGCACTGACGTGTGCACTTTGATGGGCCGCAGCCTCTCCAGTGTGAACGCGAACGTTGCTGAAGTTCGCACCGAATCGCGGTTCCATGTGACTGCGAACAGATGCCGGCAGCGGCGAGCCGCCGGATATGCTTACGCGCGAGGACGAGGTTGTGCGAGCAGGTGCAGGAGCGGGTTGCGAGTGTGGCGCTTCAGCACGTTGAATGCCGCCTTTGGCAGTTGCCTTCGGCGGGGGCGTTGGCGGCGTCGCAGGTGGCGGCGTTGGTGGCAGCTTGGGCGGCGTTTGCATGCGCATCACTTTGCGCGCCGTTTCCTCGGCTTCGAGTTCGGCCGGATCGTAGGCCTTGGAAACATTTCCTGGTAACCGTAACCATTTTGAAGTTTGGACAGTCGTCGGCGAGGCGACATTGACTGCCGCAGCCGGTTGCTTCTTTTTCTTCTCTTCAGTGTCCTTTGATTGTGAGGCCATCGAGCGAGCGATCATGGTTTGCGTCGCTCGATTTCCGATGCGCTGTTCGAGTGTTAGTGCCGCCGGCGATCGCTGGACCACAGCGCTGCGCTGTACTCGACTTGAGACAGACGGCCGCCGTTCGAACGCGGCCGTCGCGCGCAGGCTTGTGCGGTCGGTCGCCATGTTCAAGTGCCCCAACTAGAGACGATTCAGGCCGGTTCTTCTGGTTCTGACTTTTTTAGTAGCAGTTACACGTCCTGCCTCTTCAAGCATCTCCGTGTCGTATGGTTGAGCCGTTTGCCCTTGCGCTTTTTTGGAGGCTTTCTTGGAGCCCTTCTTGGAAGCCGCCGAGCCTGAAGCCGGTGGATTTTTCTCTCTCGCGACCTGCGGATCACGCATCAATACAGGTCGCACAAAACGACGAACACTGTGATCGATCTTCCAATCGTCTGTGTCGCCGACACGTTCTGCGACAGCCAGAAGAACACACTTGCATTCACAGTCAGAACAGTCGCCGCAATGGCATTTACAGAGGCCCTCGTAATGGTCTTCGTAGCAGGGCCCCGTTGCGCACTTGCAATCAACCTTGTTATCAGCGCCGGCTGCGGACGCGCCCTCCCCCGTATTTCCTTGTCCCGAGCCTTGATTCCCCACCTCTGCGGCTTCGGCGTCAGGGAGGCAACTACACACGCACTCGGGCGGACTGGTCACTACTCGGATCTCATACCAGTCCTTCTCTCTCGTGCATTCAACCGGCGAGTCGTCCTCATCGGATGCGCAAATCGAAGTGCGGGGTCCACAGCATTTTTCTTTGCCGCAAAGCATGATCCACACTTGTTCGCCTTCGGTGACGTCATCGCAGTCGTCATGCAGCGGAAACTTCACGTCCTTCGGTACGTAGATCGGATCTCCGGAACACGCGATCGCCAGACCGGAGCCGACTTCGACTATCACCATGCCGCAGTCGCCGTACACCTTGACTACCAGGCCGCAAACTACTCCACACCCAAACAACGATCGGAACATTAGACGACTTAGGTCGCGTGTGTAGTCTTTCAGCAAGTCCAAATCTTCGGCGCGCAAGAGCATGCCCGGCCCAAATTTGGGCTTGACCAGTTTCGACGCGTCAGCCTTCGTGGCGACGGTAAGGTTGGTGTTGTTCATCACGAAACTCCTTTGCTCCGTTCTTCAGACTTGTGATCCGACGAACTCTCCGGTGCTGCTTTCACCAGGAATGTTGAAAGGAAGGTGCCGCCGGGCGTTCCGTTTCCGGTCGGAAATGTGCAGAGGCCACGCGCGTTTGCGTCTACCGCCTGACCGTTGCAATCGACGATAAAGTCTCCCCTAACTTCCAACTCGACCCTTGTTACGCCACGTTGAAGACGACTGCTATCGCTTCTAATCGCGCCGCGCAACCATCGCCCGTCCACTACAATCGTGGCCCTGTCAATGAACTCTTCATTAGCCATCTCGACCCGCCGTATTGGTACTCGAGACGTCTCCCACCACCGGTCGTCAGGCTCGGTGCTGATAATGGTCATTACGAAACAGTCTTCTTGCACCGTGTCACGACGTACCGGGCGGGAGAACTCCACCCAGAAATCCCTGGTGACGTAGTCAACTGCATTTCCCCCACCGGGCCCGAACGCATCTGCGAACTGTGGATAAGGCACCGCGGTCGGCTTGCGATGCCATTTTGCCCACCCGAAGTCCTTTATATATGTGAGATCGCAGCCGCGAATGAGGTCGAACAGCAGATCGTTTCGCTTGACGAGTCTTCGCGGTCCGCATTCCTCAACTTTCCGGAATATCACGCGATCGCAATCGTCAAAATCCGGCAACACGCAAGCGATGTCGACACCGTTGCTGAGATCAACCCAAACGGTTCCACACGGCTCTTCGATCTCACACAAGGGCTCGCAATCAGGTTGCTCCAGATTGATGAGGTGATCACACAGACAACGGCAACCGCCACGCCGGATCGGTTTGCAGCGTTCCTCGGTGTCGTTTGTGGGGCTATGGGACTGCTCACTGAACATTTGAGCGCCAATGTATTTCTGGCGCTCGACTTCGTTCAGCGTCTCTAAGTACTCCAACTTTTCTTTGTAGTCTTGCGAATCTTGGTAGTCTGGCTTCTTTGGGTGCGGTCGTTCCTCACAACATGGACCAACTCCGCAATCACATTCGAGTTCACAAGGAAAGTCTTTACAGCATTCCTCGCAATCAACCGGTCGAAGCGTGTAGCGCACGGTCTCGCAGGTGCGGTCCCACTCGTCATGTTCGCAGCGGCACGAATCCTCGATGTTCATGTGATCGACGAGTTCCTCTGCGTAATGCACGCTCAGCATCCAGCACATTCCATCGTAGTCACTGCTCGACAGTGCGTCCTTCAGATCGATGCGCTCGTCGTTTTTATCCAGCACGATCAAATCGTTCGCAACAACCGCCTGACTCGTTTGCAACAGCTCGCGACCGCAAATGTCCAGCGCGAGCCCTGGACCAATGTTCAACTGGTTGCGATCAGTCGGCTTCGTCACTGCGCCTGTTTTGACCGCGTAGCCAAACACGACACCCCAACCGTGAATTGCACGGTTTAGCAGCCGCCGGCGTTCAAGCGAGTACTTTTGCTCGACACGAAACGAATCTGCGGTCAGTCGCTTGCCTTCGAAATAGTTGTTTCGAAGCCCTGACTCACATGACGCATCGTGACAGCATTCTCGCTGCGGAGTTTTATGTGTAGTTGTACTCTTCATGAGTGCTTTCTCCTGTCATCAACGCAAGCGCGTACCGACATCCAGACCCGACGTGGAAAGTCGAGTTGGCTGTTGTGGGAAACGCGCATGGCCGGTGATCGCGTCGGTACCCAAATGTGGCGCGGGTGCTCGATCGAGTTTCATCGTGTCGTCGAGACGGTTGCTACGAAGCGACTGTTCGGTAACCCATCGAAGCTTGACGCGCGCAGTGAGAGGAACCATCTGATTGATTAGCGACAGAAGCCACGGCTGCCACGCGTTTCGCTCTGCCGCAGTCGCCGCGACGTCCACTCGAATGTTTCCCGTGAGTTGCCAGACGCCGTCGTTAAGCTGTCCCGGACACGGCAGACGCATGTGGCCCAGGACTGTGCTGAAATCCAATTCCCTCGCCCATTGAGTGAGCCCTCCAAGCATCGCCGGCAAACTGCTGCCGCACGATTCATCTCCCACCACTGCAAAACCAAAATCCGCAGTCGCATCCGTCACGCGAAATCGACGAGGCAGACCAGGAATCAAGCTGTTGAGAAACGCTTCAAGACCTGCGCGCGTGCCCCGGCCTTTAGTGATTTCCGCGGCGTGCTCCAACAAGCTTTGCTTTTGCTTCAACGTCAGTTCGTCGTCCCACGGCACACCAACCCAACGAGCGATGAAGTTTAGCCACGGTTCGGGAGCAGTCGCGGGATTGATAAGGCTGCCCATTGCGGCGATGCGATCGTCGAGTCCCTGCGTCGTTGTTTCAAGCACACCGACGAGCGCTCGCAGAAAACTGTCGGGCTTCGTCTCTTCGACTTGATAGATCGCGGGCAGGTTCTCCATGAGCGTTCGGCCCGGATAGAGAACATCCAACTGCGAGAGAACGGGTAAGTGCGCACCGGTGGCGGCGCTCAGTGAAATACAGACGACAACGTAGCCGTTGTGCTCATCGAACAACTTCGCAGAAAACGTTTTTGGCTCCTGAGTTTCGACGCCACTGCCTTGAAACGTAGTCTTACCCTTCCAAAGATCCGACTCGTTCAGCAGTCTTTCGACGCGCTCACTCGCCGGCGTCGTCTTGTCATCAAATATTTCTTTGAGTCGCTTGATGTCGTCGTTTTTTTCAGCACTGGCATATGAGACTTCGAGGATGCTTCCTTCAGGGACGCGAGCGATCGCTTCGACTCGAAGCCAGCGGCGCTTGTCTGGCCGGTCGGGCGAAAAGAGCATCGGGGTGATTACCATGCAACGCACCGGCGCGGAACCTTCGGGCACTACGTCTGAAGCCATGAATCGCAACAGACCGCGTTTGCCGGTCGCCAGCAGGCTGCGCCGATCGCCAGTGAGTCCGGTAATTGGTGCATCGCCCGTTTCAACTGGTACATCGCTTAACCAATTGCCCTCAGAATCAAAGTTGACGATGTATTCACCGCGACCAAACTGATCTCCGTCTTTGCCGGCGAGAAAGACTCGCTCTCTCGAATCACTGCCGAGAACATGCGCGTGAAAGCAAGGGCGCATCGACGCAACCACGCGACTAAAAACTCGAATCGCGATTTCCTCTGTTGGTCGTTTCTTCTTCTGTTCAGCGCCTGGGGGTGGGTCCTGGATTGAGAACCATTCGAGTTTCGGCTGTGGACCACCGGTGAGGATGACGAAGCGTTTGGATTTCTTCAAATATACGAACGACTTCGCGTGCGACAGACCTTGAAACTCGATGGAGCGCGTCAAGTGTCCGGCACAATCAAACGCCAGAGCCTTCCACACACCGTTTTCTTTCACGAGTGCAAAGACTAATTCGCGGCCGTCACTCGCAATATCAATCAGCCGCACATTCGAAACGTCAATAACCAGTGACCGCGTGAACGATTCGGTCTCGTAAAGCTCGATCGTTTTGGGCGGGCTTCCCGCGATTACCCACACACCCTGCGACGTTGCGACTATTCGCGAAGCATTGATGATCGCGCCTGGCGCAGTGAGTACTTCCGGCGTGTCGTTGCACGGTGATAGACGATGCAGAACACCATCGTTATCGAGCCAGAGAATTTCGCCGGCTCGAGTTACAACAGGCGCATACGCTCCGTTCGATTCGTACAGAGTCGCTGGTCGCGCGTAAGGCGTGAATGGTCGAACAACGTCGCTTGTGGGCTCGGAATCGCGATCTGCTTGAACAAACAAACATCTTTCCCACTGCGCGCGAGTCTGGAACCGGTAGCTTCGCAACTGATTAGTGTTCATTGCGACCTCCCGGATGCGGCACGCTTCACTTCAATCGTGCTTTGACTGTCTTTCCATCGCGGTAAACCACTCCGAAGCACTTTGATTGCATCAGTCGTCTTGCTGGGCACAAATATGAGTTGCACTGCTAGAACGCATCTGACCCCCTCAACTTCGCGAATCCACATATCAACATCGCGCCTGGACACTGGAAGACGTTGCTGACTTGAGCTTGGATTTATAAATGCGAGTCGTTCCTTGAGCTTGTCTTCGATGGCTTTTTTGACCGTCTCCGGTTTGCGGTTTTGGTAAGTTTCAATCTCTGCCTCAACGGTAAATCCTGGATAGTTCGGAGCTGAGACGATTAGTCGAATACCCACCGGCACGCGTGGCAGCGGTGAACCACTGCGCAAGACTTTGACTCCGCCGATCTTCTCCTTCGTATATGTCAGTTGCAGTTCAACGACGCTCTTGACGCCTTCGACTCCTCGAAGCCACGCAGCGACATCACGTTTGCTCACCGGAACACCCGGCTGCCGCGGGGTTGGACCAACAATCGCAAGTCGCTTTTTGAGTTCGTCTGCGACAGCTTTCTTTACGGTGTCGGGATTAAGACCCTGATGGGCCTCGACGACGGTTTGGATCGTGAAGTCGCGGTAATGAGGAGCTGAAACGATCAGTCGAGTGCCAAGCGGAATCTGTGAGACCAACTGGCGACGTATTTCAGCAAGCCATCTTGCGGTTTCCGGTGGCTCGTCGGGTTCCTTGTCACCGGGACGAGTTCGCATCACGACGAGCGTCACGACGCCGGTGCGAGGCGCGCCGGCATCCGGTTCAACCACCCACGCACGCGCGACTTCAAGCAGCGGCAACGCAGTTGCGGCTGCCTCAATGTCGGCCGAACTGACCAACGCGTGTTCATCTCGCGATCGTGCACGCGCGGTACGTCGTTGTTCGGTGAAGTCTGACGCTGCAGCGCCGCCGGTGATGGGATCCGTGTTGACTCCGAAGATTCCTTCGAAGCCTTTGACGTTCCACTTGCGATTGCGCGCGACACTGCCGGCTTCACCTTCGGACACTTTGTAAGTGACACGGATTTGTGATTCTGCTTCCGGCATTCGACCGTTAATGCCGTTGCCGAACGTGACTTCATCCGTGCGGAGATCGAATTCGTATACCCTTTCGTCCGGTCCTTGTTCGGAAAGCCGATCGCAGCGTTGCCACGTCTTAAAAACTCTTCCTTCCTGAACATCGACTGTGATTGGCTCTTCACCCGTGGCAAATTTCAAGCCCGGCACGTCAAGCGCGAAATTGAAATCGGGCCATCCGCTTGTAGTGTGGATTTCCTGATCGACGGT
>Ga0068861_100000572_pt1 | contig 21813 bp, 1 predicted proteins | sample KBSSwiS42_FD_66593 | JGI IMG/M metagenome (GOLD analysis project Ga0068861, IMG submission 66593) | Switchgrass rhizosphere microbial communities from Kellogg Biological Station, Michigan, USA - KBS Switchgrass S4-2 | ecosystem: Host-associated > Plants > Roots > Rhizosphere > Soil ...
ACCGTGATCTCGGCGGGCTGCACGATGCGCGGCGGCGGCAGCTCCTCGTGGCCGATGCGGAAGGTGAACGGCGCCGGGTCGAAGCTGATCTCGAAGCGGTTGTCGAACCAGAACCAGTACCAGGGCGAGATGTTCTCGAAGAACACCCCGTTGTCGAGCGTGCGGTCGATCAGGTCCCAGATGCCGTTGTACCAGCCCTGGTTGGCGCGCTGGTCGTCGGTCAGGCCGGTGACCGCGGGATTGTTCGGGTCGCCCACCAGGATGTCGGAGAACGGCCGGTCCTCGAACGGCCGCAGCCAGTCCCAGATCCACTGCACCACCTGCTGGCGCGCCGAGAAGAAGTCGTCGAACCACCACGCGAACCAGTTGTCGCTGTGCCACGAGAAATCGCGCCGCAGCGTGATGCGCGGGATGTCGATGGTGTAGCGGTCGTAGATCACCTGCGCCGGGTCCTGCACCTTGAACGCCGGCGGCTGGTAGGTGTAGGGCGGCGGGTCGAAGATGATCGGCGGGTGCTCGCCGCCGAGATGGAAGGTGTCGTCGCCCGAGCCGCCGCGCAGGATCAGCTCCACGTTCGGGTCGGAGCTCAGCACGTAGAACACGTCGTCGCCGCCGGCGCCGTTCACTTCCAGGATCTCGACCCCGGTGAAGTAGGTCACGCGCCCGGCGCCGGCCACCGAGTTCTTGGTGATGACGAAGGTGTCGGCGATCGGCGTGCCGTTGATGGTGATGGTGTCGGTGCCGGCGCCGCCGTTGATGAACACCGGCGCGTTCTGCACGTAGTCGTAGCGGTTGCTGCCGTTGCCGCCGAACAGCGTGTTCAGGTTGGCGATCGCCTCGCCTTCCGGCGTCTGCTCGCGCAGCGTGATGAAGGTGTTGATGATGAAGGTGTCGTCGCCGTCGCCGCCGTGCAGGAACAGCTTGGCGGCGTTGTGGTTGACCTCGAACTTGTCGTCGCCGTCCTCGCCGTAGACCACCATCACGGCCGAGACGCCGTTGGTCATGTTCTTGGTGTCCGCGATCGGCACGCCCTCGGGGAACTCGATGGTGCGGTTGTCCGGGTCGGGAACCTGCGGCACGGTGCCGACCGTGAGGGTGTCCTCGCCCAGGCCCATGTGCACGATCACCGGCACCGCGGTGTCGTCCGAGTAGACGAAGTCGTCGCCGTCCAGGGTGTTGATGTTGACGCGGTTGACCTTGCGGTGGATCACGGTCTCGCGCCCGCTGCTCGCCGCGGCGCCGACCTGGATCATCGCGGCGGTGACGTGGCCCGAGGCGCGGTCGAGCATCACGTCGTCGCGCTCGTCGCTGCCGAAGAGATAGAGCTCGTTGAAGCCCGAGGTGCCGCCGCTGTCCTCGACCGCGATGCGCGAGCCGGTGTCGCCCTTCAGGTTGAGGATGTAGTACTCGTTCTTGCCGGCTTCGGCGTTGTCCGGCGAGGTGATGTTGGCGGCGTTGTCGAGCAGCGCGTAGCCGTGCCAGTCGGTGACCGCGACGTCGGCCTGGCCGGCGACGTGGATCAGGTTGTCGCGGTCGTTGAGGACGATGGTGTTGTTGCTGTCGCCGCCCTTGAGGTTGGCGTTCTCGAAGATCAGCTGGCCGCCGATGTCGCGCAGCGTCTCGACCTCGGCGCCGCTCGCCCAGGTGTCGCCGGTGCCGGTGAGCTCGGTGACGAAGGCCACCGGGAACAGCGCGTCGAGCGGCTCGCGCTCGGCGTCCTCGGCCTGGCTGCCCTTGCCCAGCCCGGTGATCTTGCCGACGACCAGGTGGTCGCCGAACAGGGCCATGTCGGCGTCGTTCGCCTCGATCAGCGTGTCGATGCCGCCGGCGTCGCGGAAGATGTCGACGCCGCGCAGGCCGGAGACGGTGTCGTTGCCGAAGCCCGAGTCGAGGAAGTCGTTGAACGCCGAGCCGATCAGCCGGTCGTCGCCGTCGCCGCCGTCGAACTCGATCGCCACCAGGTCGCGGTCGTCGTCGGGCGCGTTGCGGTCGTTCGCCACGCTGCCGGCGTCGAGGATGTCGTTGCCGCCGTGGCCCTGGATCTCGAGGCGGTCGAAGGTCCCGGTCTCGCCGCCGATGCGCAGCGGGTTCGACAGCTTGAAGCTCATCACCCCGTTCGCGCCCATGTCGCGCGTGATGTTGACCTCGCCGCCGGAGGCGTTCACCACGAAGGTGTCGTTGGCCAGGGACTGGTTGCCGTGCACGGTCGACTGGCCGCCGTGCAGCAGGACATGGTCGGCGGCCAGGTCGTTGCCGTCGGCCGGCACCTCGACCGTCACCGTGTCCTGGTGCAGCAGCGGCACGCCGACCTCGTCGCCGTTCGGATCGGCGACGAACTGCTGCCGGTACACCGGGTTGCCGTTGGCGTCGAGCACCGGGTGCCCGCCTGCCGTCAGCGCCACGGGCGTGGTGATGGCGTTGCCGTCGGCGTCGCGCGGCAGCTTGCCGGTCACGACCTTGGGCTGGTAGACCGGGTTGCCGGCGTCGTCGAACAGGCGATCGTCGACCACGTGCAGCAGCGGGATCGCGACCGTGCTGGCAGTCGGGTCGGGGGTGAACTGCTGGCGGAAGATCGGCCGGCCGTCGGCGTCGAGCACCGGCTGGCCGGCCGCGGTCAGCGCCACCGGGACGAACACCGGGTTGCCATTGGCGTCGTGCGGCAGCTTGCCGGTCACCACCTTCGGCCGGTAGACGTTGTGGCCGGCATCGTCGAGCAGCGGGTCGCCATGGCTGTCCAGGACCTGTTCCAGCACCGGCGCGCCTGTGGCGTCGAGCTGGTAGACCGGGGCGTCGACGAATACCGGGATCTTCTTGCCGTTGGCGTCGAGCTGGCCGGTGTAGACCACTTCGCCAGTGACCGGATCGAGCTTGTGCACCTTGACCGTGTAAGGCACGAGCGGCGGGGTCGGGTCGGTCGCCTGCACCATCACCGGCGCGCCGGTTACGGGGTCGAGCTGGTACACAGGCAGATCGACGAACACCGGGATCTTCTTGCCATTGGCGTCGAGCTGGCCGGTGTAGACCACTTCGCCGGTGGACGGGTCGAGCTTGTGCACGCGCGCGGTGTAGGGCACCAGCACCGGCGTGACGCCGTCAGGGGCGAACACCGGCACGATCTGGGTGCTCGCGCCGGTCGAGATGCCGAGATCGATCGCCACGTTCGCCACGCCGGCCTTGGTCAGGTCGAACACCTCCACGGTGTCGGCGCCGCTCGACGCGTTAATCATCACCGATTCGATGCTGGTCATCGCCAGCGTCACAGTGTCCGCGGCGTTGTCCTTGTCGGTGATGGCCAGCGCGAGATCGAGGCCGAAGTCGGAGGCGCTCAGCGGCACCGCGCTGTGGCTGTCCGGGTCGGTCAGCACCAGGCTCGCGGTCGGATCGTTCACAGCCTGCAGCGTGATGCTCTCGTCCGCGCTGGAGGCGGTTGCGAGGTAGCTGTCGCTGCCCTCGCCGCCGCTGACGAACACATCAATACCGTCGCCGTCGGTCCAGTAGATCGCGTCGCTGCCGGCCTCGCCGAACACGCGGTCGAGGCCGGTGTTGCCGGACAGGTTGTCGTTGCCCGTCCCGCCGAACAGCAGGTCGTCGCCCTCGTTGCCCGACGCGCGGTCGTTGCCGGCCTCGCCGTAGAGCCAGTCGTTGCCGCCCTGGCCCATCAGCGCGTCGTCGCCGCCGCCGCCGTGCATGACGTCGCTGCCGAAGCCGGTGGTGATCTTGGCATCGGCGAAGTCGCCCAGCAGCGTGTCGTTGCCTTCGCCGCCGTCGATGTAGTCGTTGCCGGCGTCGCCGAAGATGCGGTCGTTGCCGCCCTCGCCGAACAGCCGGTCGTTGCCGGCCGCGCCGAACATCGCGTCGTTGCCTTCGCCGCCGTGCAGCTCGTCGTCGAGCGCGCCGCCGCGCAGCTCGTCGTCGCCTTCGTCACCGAAGAAGCGCGCGCGGCCCGAGCCCTTGTACACCAGCTGGTCGTTGCCCGAGCCGCCGTGCAGCTCGGCGTCCTTGACCACGCCTTCGCCGATGATGATCGTGTCGTCGCCGCCGCCGCCGTCGGCCACGATCTTGCCGACCGAGGCCACCGGGAACAGGCGGTCGTAGATCTTCTTGTGCCCGGGATGCTCGAGGTCGTCCTTGAGGACGCTGTCGCCCTCGCCGTTGAAGAACACCCGGTAGTACTCGCCCCCCGGCGTCGCCAGCGAGTTGGTCGCCATGTTCCAGCCGTTGCCGGCGGTGGCCGTGACCTTGCGCACCTCGAACATCTCGCCCGCGGCGCCGTTGACGTCCGGGGCATCGTCGCCGTAGTCCACTCCCGGCTGCGCGCGCGCCCCGGCGTTCGGACCCATGTTGAGCCGCAGGTCGCCGTTGACCAGCTGGCCGAACACCGGCTGCTCTTCCGGCTGGCAGATGATGTCGAACGAGGCGATGACGATCTTCGGCACGATGTCGAAGTGCTCGTCGACGATCGTGATCTCGCCGAGGAAACCGAGGTCGATGCCGATCCAGAGGAAGGCGTAGAGCTTGGCGTAGATCTCGCCGTGGGTGTCGAAGATGCAGTGCGGCCCCATGGCGAAGCGCTCGGCCAGCTCGCTGAAGCGGATCTTGCCGTCGAAGTTCGGGTCGGCGAGGTTGAAGTCGATGCTGGCGAAGATGCCGCCCTCGACGCCCGCTTCCACCAGCCCGCCGATGCCGAGCGAAGCGCCCGCGGTGAGCGCCGCGGTGAACGACAACTCGGGGGTGTCGAAGCCGTTCGCCCTGACCTGATCGTCGAGATACAGCCCGTCGAAGATCAGCGGGATGCTCGCGGCGATGTTGCCCGCGCTATGGTCGTCCCTGATCGCGTCGGTGAATTCGATGATGCCCTGGGTATCGAAGCCGAACGCGAGATCGAGCGTCGCCGCCACCCGGCCGCCGATGCGGGCGTTCAGGCCCGGGAAGATCATGAAGCTCTGCTTGTATTCGAAGTCCAGCACCAGCGGCGGCATGTCGTAGGTGATGAGGTCGGTCACCTGGCCGGTGAGCAGCTTCAGGATGTTCGACGGGCTGGTGAGGATCGGGATGTCGAGCCCGGCCTGCTTCAGCTTGCCGAGCTTGCCCATGAAGCCCTGCGTCGCGCCGGAGGCCGGCGCCGACGGCGTGGTGCTGCCCTTCTTCTTGCCGGTCGGGTTGGCGAGCTGCTGGTTCAGGTCGAAGCCGCTGCCGGCGTTCGCGGTGTTGAGCTTGGAGAGCTTGCCGGCGTCGCCCTGCCTGCGCGGATCGACGCCGCCGCCCACCGCCGCCGGCCCGCCGCTCACCACGAAGCTGCCGAAGCCGATCACCAGGTTCTCGCCGTCCGGGATCTCGGCGAGGGCGTCGATGGCATCGAGGATGTCGAATACCGCCTTGATGAACGCCGGGTTGAACTTGCTGCCGCCGAAGGCCGCCGCCAGGTCGAGCAGCGTGATGTCCTTGCCGGCCAGGTCCGAGATGCCCGGCAGGCGCATCTGCAGGATGTCGATGATCGGCTCGAGAGGCTCGGTGGCCTCGTGGATCACGTCGAGGATCGGCCCGAGGACGTCGCTGATGAAGCTGCCGAGGTCGAGCGACACGTCGTTGAACTCGACCAGCGGCGCCGAGCCGAAGCTCGTGACGTCGCCCTTGTCGACGCCGGTCAGGTTCTTGTTGACGTCCCAGTCGAAGTGGAACTCGGTGAAGATCCTGGGGAACTGCCCGCCCGAGCCGATCTCGAGCCCCATGTCGAGCAGCGCCTGCGCGCGGATGTGGATGTTGGCGTCGAGCACGCCGGTCGGCCCGGTCAGGCCGCGCGACCTCGCCTCGGTGATCGTCAGCCGGTTGTCGCCGCCCTGCTCGTCACGCAGGTCGACGGTGAACTGGCCGACGATGCCGCTGCCGGTCAGGCCGGCGGCGAGGTCGCCGAAGCCGCTCCAGTCGACGCCCTTGTCCTCGACCGAGAACGCGAGGAAGCCGAGCACCACGCTGAGGTCGCTGCCGGCGGAGAGCGTGGCGGACATGCCGACCTCGAGCTCGTTCACCGCGCTGGTGTCGAAATAGAAGAAGTCGCTGATGCTCAGGCCGAAGCCGAACTCGAAGTCGAAGCCCACGCGCAGGTCGAGCGAGGCGTCGACGTCGAGGCCGAGTCCCGGCACCGCGGCGTCGAAGTCGATCGGGATCGCATTGCCGTTCGCCTCGCTGTAGTCGAGCGAAGCGCCGAGGTGCAGGTTGATCTGGATCGCGTCGGCCTCGCCCAGCGTCGCGACCACGTTGCCGTCCGCGTCGCGGTAGGTGAAGAGCACGTCGTCGGGGGTCAGCCCGTCGACGCCGTCGGCCTCGACCAGGATATGCAGGGTGTCGCTGAGGAGGAAGAACAGCCCTTCCTGCAGCAGGCGGATCGGGCTGCGGTCGCCCGCCGCCACCGCGAGGTCGGTGATGAAGCTCTGGATCGGCGAGAACAGCGAGTCGATCTCGTCGCTCATGTCGCCGAGGAACGGCAGCGCGAACGGGAACAGGTCGTGCGAGGCGAAGTCCTTCACGCCGCCGAGCGCGCTGTTGAGGCCTTCGAGCAGCACGTCGGTGCGCGTGGTCAGGAGCCCGAGCGCCGCGCGCATCAGGTCTTCCTGGAACACGTTCGGGTTGATGGTCGGCCCCGGCGCCATGAACAGGTTGTCGTCGTCGAGCCTGAGGGTCGGCGTCAGGCCGAGGTCCGACAGGTGGAACGAGCCGACCGCGATGTCGAACGGCAGCGCGACGTGCAGCTCGGCGTCCTTCTCGAAGCCGAACGAGGCGCCGCCGAGCGCGTTCAGGCGCAGCTCCTCGCCGAGCAGCGACTCGCCTTCGTCGTCCTTGAGCGTGCCGCGCACCCCCGCGGTCAGGCTTGCCGTGCCCCCCACCACCTCGCCGGAGAGGATGCCGAGGTCGGCGCTGAGATCGAACGCGGCCTTGACGCCGGCGCCGGCCTGGAACTCGTCGAGCTGCAGGAACGCCGCGCCCGTGCCCTCGGCCGCCAGCTCGCCGAGGTAGACGCCGAACGCGGCGCCGAAGTCCACGCCCATGCCGACCGTCAGGTCGAACTCGCCGGCGAGCAGCGTCTCCGGGTCGATGTGCACCGGGCCGAGGTCGATCGGGGTGAAGTCGCCGAGCAGGTCGCTGGCGTCGAAGTCGAACTCGAAGTCGAAGATCTGCCGCAGGTGGAACTGCACGCCGATCGACGCCTTCAGCGTCTCGGCGTCGAAGCCGCCGGTAAAGGCGAACACCGGGCCGTCGAACGGCGTGAAGTAGATGTCCTGCGGGATCTCGGCGGCCACCGCCTCGAGGTCGGCGAGGCTGCCGATCGCGCTGCCGACCTTGGTCAGGGCATCGTAGAACGCGCCCTTCAGCTTGGCCGCGCTCAGGTTCTTCACGCCGGACAGGTCGACGCCCTGCAGCAGCGACTTGGCGAAGTTGACGCCCGACAGGTCGACGCCCGCGAGCTTGACGCCCTTGAGGTTGAGCCCGCTCAGGTTGAAACCGGAGAGGTTGAGGCCCGACAGGTCGGCGAAGCGCAGATCGATCCCGGAAAGATCAGTCCCCAGGAACGAAATGCCGCGCAGATCCGCGCCGAACAGGCTGAGCACGCCGCTCGCGTCGAAGTTCAGCGCGCCGCTGAGATCCACGCCGCGCAGGTCGAAGCCCTCGAACGAGATGCCGCTGAGATCGAGCCCGGAGAGATCGAAGCCGCGCAGGTCGATGTCGCCGATATTGATCGCGGCCTTCAGCTTGGCAAACGTGTCGTACAGGCCGCTCAGGTCCGGCGCACCGAGTACCCCGCTCAGGTCCACATCGATCGCCAGCGCGCCGGTCAGGTCGACGTCGAGCAGCTTCGCGCCGCGCAGGATCGCGCCACGCAGGTTGGCGCCGATCGCCTTGATACCGCTAAGGTCGACGCCGCTCAGGTCGAGGCCGGAAAGATCCCAGCCCGAGAAGTCGTAGCCGAGGCCGGCCAGGCTCAGGCCCGGCTTGAGCAGCTTCAGGTCCGGCAGCGCGGGCAGGCCGAGGTCGGGGATGGTGAAGCGCCCCGCGATGCCGTCGAGCCAGGCGGTGGTACGGTCGAAGATCAGCCCGGCGAAATCGGTATTGATGTCGAGGCGCACGTCGCGGAACAGCGCGCCGAGGGCGAGCGCGCCGTCGAGCAGCGCGCCGCGCAGGTCGGCGCCGCTGAAGTTGACGCCGCGCAGGTTGGTGAGCGACAGGATCGCGCCGCGCAGGTCGGCGCCGCTGAAGTCGACGCCCGACAGGTCGAAGCCGGAGAGGTCGACGCCGCGCAGGTTGGCGCCGCGGAAGTTGAAGCCGCGCAGCTCCTTGAGCAGGCCGTTGGCGTCGAAGTAGCCGGCGAAGTCGAAGCCGGCGAAGTTCGCGTTCTCGTTGAAGGCGTTCAGCACGTCGAAACCCGCCTGCGAGGCGCGCGCCACGCCGTCGTTCAGCGCCTCGAGGATGCCGAACAGCGTCGGGAAGTCGTCGCCGGTGAACGTGAACTGGTCGAAGTACGGCTGGACGATGTCCTTGAGGTTGAACGCGGCCAGGATGTCGTTGATCTTGAACAGCTCGCCGATCGAGATGCCCAGGCCCGGCAGCTCGAAGCCGAGCACGCTGTCGAGGTCGCCCGCCAGGCCGTCGAGCTTCTGGTCCAGCGTGTTCAGCACGCCGAGCAGCGCATCGCGCAGCGCCGCGGTGATGCGGATGTCGAAGGCGACGTCGGGCCGCTCGATCACGAAGCGCGGCGTGCGGTCGAGATCGAAGGTGAGGAAGTCGTCGCCGGTGATGCGCACCACCGGCTGGCCGTAGAGCGTCGGGTCGAAGCCGGCGATGACGATCTGCAGCGGCAGCGTGGCGTCGATCGAGGCGGAAGCGGTGAGGTCGACCAGGCTGGTGAAACCGGCCTCGCGTATTTCGCGCAGCGTGACGCCGCCGTCGCTGTTCGGGTCCTCGATTTCCAGCCTGGCTTGCAGCACGAGGTCGAGCTCGCCGTCGACCACGCCGCCGCTCACGAAGCCGCCGCCGAGCGACGCCGAGACCGCGATGTTGCGCGCGCGCAGCTCCGCGCGCGCGGTGAGCGGCGCGAAGCTGAAGGCCACCGCGTCCTGCAGGCTGGTGAAGATCTGGTCCAGGTCGACGGCGATGCCGACCCCCGCGGTCAGGCGCGCGATCAGCTCGGCATCCGCCGAGCCGGTGAAGTCGATGAACTCGACCCCCGGCAGCAGGTCCTCGACCTGGAAGTCGAGGTCCTCGGTGTGCCGCAGGTCGAGCGCGACGTCGAAGCGCAGCTCGTGCGTGGCGAGGTCGAGCCCGCCGCTCATCTGGAACGGGCCTTCCTGGGCATCGCCCTGCAGCTGCTCCTGCAGGTGCGCGATCATGTAATCGACCACCCAGTCGATCGCGCCGGCGAGATCCGCTCGCTCGCCGAAGTTCACCCCGCCTTCCAGATGTGAATCGAAGTAGCTCTGGAAGGCGCCGTACAGGTCCAGCGCATCGCCGATCGTCACCCCGACCAGGTCGTTGATCGACTTGCCGATCACCGGCAGGTCGTCGTCGAGGAAGCCGACCGAGGAGAAGCCGTCGGTGCGCAGGTCGTCGAGCAGCTCGAGGATGTTCGCCTGCACCTCGGGATCGTCGAGGAAGATGTTGACCGTGATCTCGGGCGCGTTGAACAGCAGGTCGGGCACCTGGCCGGCGATCAGCTGCGGCGCGCTGATCATGATCGTGGGCGTGCCGAACCGGGTGACGTTGAAGCCGCCGAACGTGCCGGTGAGCGGCAGCTCGGCGTCGAGCGAAGCCTCCGCGCTGAGGGTGAACAGCTCGCCGAACGGCGTGGCGCTGAGCTCGCTGAGCGTCACCCGCTCGTCGTCGTTCGGATCCTCGAGCTCCAGCTCGAGCAGCGCCGAAAGATCGAACACGCCGCCGTCGATGCCGACGTCGGCGACACCGCTGAGCGAAATGCCGAGGTTGAGGTCCGCGCCCGAGACCGAGACGCTCGCCGCCAGCGGATCGGTCACGCGCACGAAGAACGCGTTGGCCGGATCGTCGAGCTTGCTGAGGTCCAGGCCGATCGAAAACGCCGCGGTGAGCGCCGCGTCGACCTCGAGCTCGGTCTGGAAGTCGAGGCCGATCGCGCCGGCGTCGACGCCGAAGCTCGATCCATCGAGCGTGAAGGCCTGCTCGTAGCCGGCATCGACCACGATGTCGAAGCGCAGCTCGTTGGTGTCGGCGAAATAGCCGCCGCTGATGGAGAACGGCCCGGCCGCCGTGCCGCCCTGCGCGCTGTTGCCGAGCGCGGTCCGCAGCTTCGCGGCCAGCGCCTCGGTGAGGCCGCGCATGGTCGGCAGCTCGCCGGTCGTCGCGGGGTTCGGATCGTTCAGGTAGTCGGCCGCGGCCTGGCCGAGCTCGAGAATCGTGCTGACCGGCAGCAGCTCCGCGACGCTCTTGTCGATCACCGGGATCTTCTGGTTGAAGCCCGGGATCGAGCCGATCAGGCTGCTGATGCTGTCGAGCTGCTCGGTGCCGCTCTTCAGCAGGTCCTTGATCCTGTCCTGCAGCTCGGTGATGACCGGCGTGTCGTCGAGCACCAGGCTGGACGGATCCGAGATATCGGCCCAGTTGAGGGTGAGCTCCTGGCTGCCGAGCGAGAAGCCGGCCACGCCGAGCGTCGCGGTCGCCGTCAGGATGACATCGTTGTCGGCCGGGTCGCCGATGAGCTGCACGTGGAGCGCGCCGGCCAGCGCGCCGAAGTCGCTGAGATAGATGCGTCCGGCGGCATCGTCGATGTCGAGCTCGATGCGCACGTCCGGGTCGACCGTGACCGCGACGTCGGACAGCTCCAGGTCGACGAGCCCGAGATGGCCGCCGGCCTCGAGCTCGCCGACGACCTGCAGCTGACTCACCTTCAGCTCCGGTCCCTGAGCGCCGGCGGCTTCGATGAAGAAGCCCAGGCTGTCGACGCCGAAGACGAGGTGCAGGTCGATGACCGCGGACATCTCGACGTCGCCGTGCAGGAACAGCGCGCCGCCGAATGCGTCGATGTCGAGCTCCGCGGAGCCCTCGACGGTCCGGTTCAGGATCGTCAGGTCGAAGAGGGTGGTATCGCCCTGCTCGGTGACGGTTAGGTCGCCGAGCGTGCCGAGGATCTGGACCAGCGCGGCGAGGTCGGGGATCGCATCGGTGCCGATGTCCTCCAGGCGGAACCCGGTGCCTTCCTCGAGCAGCCGGGCGAGGATCGATTCGGTGCCGGCGTCCTCCTCGCCCTCCTCGCCCTCTTCGCCTTCCTCTTCCTCGCCTTCGGGCTCTCCTTCGCCATCCGGAAAGGCGGCCGGCGGCGCCGGGTGGAACGCCGCGCCGCCGAGAATGCGCGAAATGGCGGCGTCGCCCAGGACCGTCGGGTTCTGCAGGAACGCTGCGTTCAGCTGCTCGGACTTGGCGAGGGCAGCGAGGCCGGTGCGCGCCGACGCGAACGTGTCCGCCTGCACCAGCGGCTGGACCAACAGGACGTTGCTGAAATCGACCGCGGTCACGCCGCCGACGGCGATCGTGCCGGCCTGTCCCTGGCTCTGGACCACCGGCGCGGTGCCGCCGGCCTTCGTGGCCAGGATAAGCGTGTTGTCGCCGCTGCCGCCGTCGTACCTCACGCCGCCCGTCACGCGCAGCTCGCCATCGACCTGCAATACATCGTCGCCGCCGAGGCCGTTGACGCGGATGGCGTCGATCGCGGCCATCGCGTACGAGCCGGCCAGCTCGCGGTCGACGTAGACCTCGACGCGCTCCTGGCCGTCGCCCGAAAGGCGCAAGGTGATCAGGTTCGCCAGGCCGTCACCGCTCACCTCCAGGATGGAGGGCTGCGTGAGCTTGCCGATCGCGTCTTCCATCTTGTACACGCCGCGGCCGCGCGTACCGACGACGAACACGTCGCCGATGTCCTCGCCGGCGCCGTTCTTCATCGCCGGCGTGTAGTCGATCTCGGTCACCGGCGCGTTCGACAGCTCGCCACCCACCTCGGTCCAGCGAATGGTCTGTGCACTGGCCGCGGCCAGCGCGCCGCCGAAGCTCACCGCCTTGCCGGTGGCCAGGCCGAGGTCCTGCACCGCGAGCGAGCCGTTCAAGGCGCGGACGGTCAACGTGCCGGTCGTCGCGCTGGTATCGGACAGGATGAGCCGGTTCACGCTGCCGGCGGTTCCGGCCCGCAGCGTGACGGTGTCGGAGCCGGTCGCCGCGCGGATCCGCGCGTCCGCGTCCTTGATGGTTTCCGCGCCGTCGAGACTGACGCGCACGGTGTTGCCGTTGCGCAGCGTGAGCGAGAAGTCGGCCGGCACGCCGCCGGCGAAGCGCACGCCGTCGCCCTTGTTCAGCGCGTCGAGGCGCGTGTCCGCGGAAAGCCGCGCGCTCAGCACCTTGCCGGCGATCTCGCTGCGTTTCGCGCGCGTCGCGGTCGCCTCGATGCCGAGATCCGAGGCCGCCTTCGAGCCGTTCTTCGCCGTGATCTTCAGCCGTTCGCTGCCGGACGGATTGAGCTCGGTGATGACCACGCGCCCGTCGTCGCTCACCGTGCCGGTCACCCGCGCGGGCGCGTCGGCGCCGGTCCTCGAGGCGTCCTGGATGCGCCTGATCACGTCGGCGAGCGTGGCGGTGGCCGGCAGGCCATCGAGCTTCACCGAGAACTTCTGCGTGCCGTCGCCGAGGGTGATCTCGAAGTCGTCGAGATTACCGCCCTTGATCCTCACGCCCGCGGCGCCCACATCCCTCAGCAGCGTGGCGGCGGTGACGTCCACGGTCTGAACACGCGTCGTGATCGTGCCGTTGGCGGCCTGCACCGCGGGCGCGACGATCCCGGTGCCGTCGTTGCCGCCCTGCTCGGAGAAATCCAGCGTGACTTCGAAGGCCTGGTTGAGAACCTGGTTGCCCGCGACCAGCGCGATGACGTCGTTCGCCTTGGTGTTCGAGCGGACTTTGATCTCTGCCAGGAAGTTGCTGACGATGTTGACCGATGCGGGCGCGCTGCCGGCGTCGACGAAGCGGATCTCGATGCCATCGGCGCCGGTGCCGGCGTTCTTGGCGGTGAAGAGCAGGTCGTTGTTCGCGCCGGGGCTCACGATCGTCGCGGTCGCCCGCGGCTGTGCCGTGACCGCCCGCCCGTAGCTCGCTTCGCCCGGTACGCCGATCGGGTTGAACGTCCGGTACACACCCTCACGGCCGCCGACCAGCAGGACGTCCTTGCCGCCCAGCGCCCGCACCCCGGCGCCGGCGTTCAGCGAGTCGAGCGGCGTGGCGTCCCTGAGCACGGCAGTGACAGCCCCGCCGGTAATGACGTGGCCGGCAGCGGCAACGCCCGCGATGCCGAGCCCGGTGCCGGCGCTCGCCCCGTTCACGTCGGTCACGGTGAACGTCGCGCCGGCGGTCTTGTCCGTCAGCACCAGCTGGTTGCCCGCGCCAATCGTCGCCTCGACGCGCACGTTGCCCGCCGACTTCGACTGCTCGGCGATCTTGTCGATGACATCGCCGACGGTGATGGCGCCCGTGAGATCGACGTCGAACGTGACGCTGCCGTCGCCGAGCGTGAAATGCAGATGCTTGCCGCCGGTGCCGGGCGCCAGGTTCACGCCGGCGGCGCCGATATCCGCCAGGCGCGTCGCCCGTACCAGGCTGGCCGCGATGCTGCCGCCCTGGATGGTGTCGCCCGTCGCGCTGATTCCGGTCAGCGCGAGGTCCGAGCCGGCGGTCGAGCCGTAGAGCGCGGCGAGCGCGAACTCGTTCGCGCCGGCCGTCAGGTCCTTGAGGCGCAGCTTCCCGGTCGCCGAATCCAGCGTCACGCTGACACGCGTGGTCGCCGCGTCGCTGGCAACGGTGCGCGACTGCACCTCGATCTCGGACCTGATCTGCGCGAGGGTCGCCGCGTCCTTCAGGGTGACGTCGAAGCTCGCGCCGTCGCGCAGGCTGATGCGCAGGTCCTTGCCGGGCGCTTTTGCGATCGCGACCGTCATCAGGTCCTTGGCGGGCAGCGCGCCGGCCACTCCCGTCGCGCCGGTGATCTCGGTCCAGCGCAGGCCGCCGTTCGTGGTGACGTAGACCTCGGTGCTGGTGACCGCGTAAGCGACGCGCCAGTTGTCCGGATCGAGCACGATCTGCTTGGCGCCGCGGATGCCGGTGGCGGCGCCCCACTTGCCGTTGGCGTCGCGCACCATGATCCGGCTCTCGGTGCCGACGTACATCACCTTGTCCTTGATGGCCCCGTGGTCCCAGCCGCCGTACGCGATGGCGGTGATGACGCCGCCCAGCGGCGGAGCGGTGTTGGTGATGTCCGTGACCGTGGTGCCGCCGTTCCTGCTCTCGTGCAGGTGGTTGCGGCCGAGCGCGATCTTCATCGGGTCGGTGGGGTTCACCGCAACCGGCAGGTTCTCCAGGAAGCCGCGGACGAACTCGCCGGAGTACAGGCCCCTCAGGTCCACGTCCTTGTTGCTGATCAGCTCGTTGTTGGACCCGTATTCCCGCCGCCACAAGCTGTTGAAGTTGTTACCGAGGTAGTAGCGGACGGAGCCGTCCGGGGCTGCGGGGTTCTTCAGGCCGACCTGCTGCGTATTGCCGTCGCCGCCGACGATCTCGCGCCAGATGCCGCTGTCGGGCGCGGTCTGCTGCTGCGAGCCGTTGTCCTGCGTGCCGACGATGATGATGTCGTTGAGCGGGTCGTAGTCGAGCCCGTTGACCTCGGTGATGCTCAGGTCGCCGATCAGCGATTCCCAGTAGCGCGCGTTGGGCAGTCCGGTCGGGTTCGCGAGGCGATACAACCCGCCGTCGTCGGCCTCGATCAGGTTGCCGTCGGCGTCCTGCGTGATGAAGCGCGAATCGGCGTGCGGCGCGCTGCCCGGCGTGGTCGGCCACTGCTTCGCGCGGGTGAGCTGCGAGTCCGCCTTGCCGTCGGCATACTGGCCCGGACTTGCGGCGTCATTCAGCTTCGCGCCGACGTAGAAGTAGGCGGTGCCGCCGACCTTGGTGCGATAGATCTTGCGGCTCTGCGTGCCTTCCGGGCCCTCCGGCAAGACCAGATTGACGCTGCCATTTGCGGCGACCCGCACGGCGATCGGATCGGAGGGATTGCTCTCCGTGCCGGTCGCGTCGACGTAGGTGATGCGATAGTGGTAGACCCCGGCGGACAGGCTCCCGCCAGCCGCGGCGCTTGCCAGGCTGGCGCGCGTCGCGTCGAGCTCGGCGCCGGACTGGCTGCCGTTGTCATCGAACAGCGCCGGGTTCGCGGCGGTGCGATTGTCGACCGTGCCGGCAAGGTGATACTTGCCGTCGGCGGCGAGCCGGTAGACGTTGCGGCTGACCACATCGCCCGGACCGATGGGAAGGCCGCTCAGGCGCACCGTGCCAGGATTCGTCAGCGTCACCGACACCACGTCGGACGCGTTGCTTTCGTGGCCGGTCTCGTCGACGAACGTGATCTTGTATTTGATCGTTCCCGCCGGCAGCGCATTCACCGCATCGGTGCCGGCGCCGGTCGTCGCTGACGCGTCAGGCGAGCGGACCGCGGGCGCCGGACCGGTGGCCCCGTCGTCGGTGAGCTGGGTGCCGCGCGCTTTTTCGGTCGCCACGACCTGCGTGACGTAGCCGAGCTGGCCGTAGTTCACCGACGCGTCGAAGCGGAACAGGCGCGCGGTAAAGCCCTGGTTGTGGATCGAGGCGTTGATGACCGGCTGGATGCTGCCGCCGAGGTAGACGAGGTTGGCGTTGTCCGGATCGGCGAAGAACGAGAAATGCAGATCGCCTTGCCCCGAGGCGAGCAGGCCGGTAAACGTGTTCGCGCCGTCCACCACCTCGCGCGAGCCCGGCGTGTCGGCGACGAAAGTCCAGGTCGGCACTGCAGTGCCGGGGTTGACGCTGCGATAGATGCCCTGCAGGCGCAGCCGCTGCGCCTCGGTGAGCGCGCTCGAATTGGCGTTGATGAGCGCCATGTACAGGGTGGCGACCGTGCCGTCCGCGTTCGAATGCACCGCGAGCTGGATACGCTCGGTGGGATGCGTGGCCAGCGTCAGGTTGCCGCCCCTGGTCGGGTCGGGCACCGTGTTCGCGATGCGCGTCCAGTTCACGCCGTCGCCGTCGCTGCGGTAGACGCCTTTGCCGACGAACGCGGCGAAGACCAGCGTCTTGGTGGTCGGGTTCGCCGGGTCGCGCACCGTCTTGAGGTCGGTGACGTCGCCGGCCTCGATCAGATTGAAATGCTCCCCACCGTCGACGCTGCGGTACATTCCGCTGCGCGTGCCGACCAGCAGCACGTGCTTGCCCGCGTCGTAGGTGGTGACGATCGAGGTGATCTTCTTGCCGGCCAGCTCGGTCTCGCCCTTCAGCGACCAGCTCACGCCGTTGTCGCTCGACTTCAGCAGGCCGATCCCCTCGCCGCCTCCACGCGAGCTGCTCGCATTGCCGGTGCCGGCGTAGATCGTCTGGTTGTTCGGCAGGCTGGTGGTGAGGTCGTCGCCCTTCAGCACCTTGCCCGTCGGCGCCAGGTTGGTGAAGCCGAGGTCGGCCAGCGCCTGCGAGTTGTCCGGGTTCTCGACTTCGAACGGCGAGGCGAAGGCGGTCAGGTCTTTCAGCAGGATGCGGTTCGCTTCGGCCGGCAAACCGCGCGCGCCCACCGTCGCCTCGATCTTGCCCCCGCCGCCGAGCGCTTCGAGCGCGGCGAGCAGCTGGCCGACGGTGGTCTGCGGGCCGCCCACTTTCACGGCGAACGGCGCCTGACCGCTGTTCAGGTGGACGGTGAAGTCGTAGTCGGTCGAGGCACCGCCGCGCGCGCGCACGCCGCTGCCCGAGTTCAGGTCGCCGAGCCGCGTCGCCTCCGAGAGATACGCGGTGCGGGCGGTGCTGGTGATCTTGCCCGCGACGCCCGTGGCGGTGATGCCGAGGTCGGTGCCGGCGTTCGCGCTGGGCGAATTGGCGACCGCGAATGAGCCGGCGCTTCCCGGCGTCTTCTCGATGAGGACGATCTTGCTGCCCGCTTCGACCGATCCGGACACGCGCCAGCTGTTGGCATCGTTGGCGTCGGTCCTCGACTGGACCTTGATCTTGTCGAACACGTCCGCCAGCGTGAGCGCGCCGGTGAGATCGACGTCGAAGGCCGGGCTGCCGTTGGAAAGCGTGACGTGCAGATGCTTGCCATTGGTGCCCGCCGTCGTGCGAACGCCCGTGGCGCCGATGTCGGCGAGCAGCGTCGCTTCGGACAGCGCCACGCTTCTCGCCGCACCGACGATGTTCTTGCCGGTGGCCGCGTCGGCGAGCTGCGTCAGCCCGAGATCGAAAGCGGCCAGGCCGCTGACCGGCGTGATGACGAAGGGCTGCGTGTTGTCGGTCAGCACCAGCCGCTTGCCGTCCTCGATGGTCAGCGTGATCTTGGGCTGACCGGAGGCGAGGTAGCCGCCCTCCACCTCGAGGATCGCCGCCACGTCGTCGATGCGGCTGGCGGCCTCCAGGCTGACATTGACGGTGGTGCCGTCCCTCAGGATCGCGCGGAAGTCGTAACCCGCCTCACCGCCGATGGTGCGCACGCCGTTCGGGCCGATGGCCGACAGCAGCGTGGTGCCGTCGAGCATCGGCGCGCCGACGTCGAACGCCAACGTGGTGATGGCGAGCGATTCCCAGCCGTCGGTGAGCGGCTCCCAATGCGGGTACGCCACCTTCTGGATGCGTGCCTTGTTGGCATCGGTCAGCGGGGCGCCGAGGTCTTCGAAGGTGGTCTTGACCGACGCGGTGTTGCTGACCTCGCCGATCTTGCGGAAGAAATGGTCGGTGCCGGCTTCGCGGCGGTAGATGAAGCGGGCGGTGGTGCCTTCCGGACCGAGCTCGAGGTTCTTCAGCTTGACCTTGCTGCCGGCCGCGGCGACTTCGACGGTGAAGGTCTCGGAGGCGTTGCTCTCGGTGTGGGTTTCCGAGTCGTAGAAGGTGACCTTGTATTCGTAGGTCCTCGCTTCCAGCTGCGCACCGGCGGCCACGGCCTGGCTGTCCAGCGCCGGTTTCTTCGGCGCCGTGCCGCGCTGCGGATCGGTGATCGTATTGACGTCCACATCCTTCGTGGCGCTGGCGTCGCGCGTCACCCAGACGCCACCGTTCACCGTGCCGATGAAGATGGTGTTCGGATCCGCGGGGCTGACCACGACCGATGTGATGGCGCCAGCGAGCGGATTGCCCTGCGCCTCCATGCCGGTGATCAGCGATCCGGCGTTGACCGGCGGCGTCGAATCGGTGTCGGTGGGGCCCTGCCCCTCGCCGCCGCCGATCACTTCCGGCGGAAGGCTGCCGAGCAGCTCGTCGAGATCCGGCAGGATGGTGGAGGGGCCTTGCTCGACGAAGTCCGGCTCGCCGCTCAGCGTGGCGTCGAGGATGCCGCCGTAGGCGAGGGCGAACGGCGCGGCCTCGATCGCTCCGACCGCCGCCTCCAGGTCCCAATCGCCGTTGCCGGTCGGATCGGTCGAGGCGGCGACGTCGGCGCCGGTCACGCCGGCAAGGCCGGCGAGGAACGCCTGGTCGGCGCCGACGCTGCAGCCGTAGAGCAGGATGTCGGCGTCGCTCGTCAGCGCCTCGCTCCACTCTGCGAGCTGGTCGGCGTAGCCGTCGAGGGTGCTGGCGCCGAGCCGCGCGTTGCCGAGGGTTACGCCGTCCGCACTGCCATGGGTGATGACATGCAGCGCCGAGACGTCATTCTGGCCGTCGAGGAACTCGGTGATCTGCACGACCCCATCGCGCTCCGGATCGAGCAGCACGACGTTGGCATCGCCGAGCTGCGACCGGTACTCGCTCAGCGACTGGTCGAGGAAGACGATCGCGCGCGGCGCGGGCTGCTGCTGCAGCACCGCGGCCATGTCGACCGGCGCTTGCTGCTGCGGCTCGGCGACCTGGACTAGCGGCGCTTCGGCCTGCTGCTGCTCGGTCGGGTTTAGATCAGCGGAGAGGAGAAGGCGCGGCTCGAGCGCTTCGAACAGCAGCTTGCGGCGGAAGGGCGGCTTTTGCGGGCGCGCGCGCGCGCGAATCCCACGACCATTGCCAGTCCCCCACAGGCCAAGCACCCGACCATCCCCCCTCGAAAGAGGTCGTGCCTCGGGGAGACCGGTGCCACCGTTTTTTTCTTAGCTGCCACCGCCCCCGAGTGCCGAATATTCCACCAAATCAGAGACGATGTCATGACTATCGCGACACCATGTCATTGTCACACCTACGACTTCGCTTGAGACTCGGGCTGCAAGCCGCTGACGCGGCGGTTTATCTATCCGTCTAGGCCGCTTTTGCGGGGTGCAATTCTTTTCGCAGGCTCGCGCCTTGGCGCACGAGCTCGTGCTGGATCTCGCGCACCCCGACCTCGCGCGGCTGCGCGCCGCGCCGAGCCGCGATCGCGGCGGTGACGCCAGCGGCCTGCCCGGTGGCCATCACGATCGGCATCACGCGGTACGACGAGTGCGCTTCGTGCGTGCCGGAGATGCAGCGCCCGGCGACGATCAGCCCCTGCGCGTTCTGCGGCATCAGGCAGCGCAGCGGGATGTCGTAGGCCTCGCCCGGCGGCAGGCGCTTGAGCACCGTGCCGGTGCCGGTCGGGTTGTGGATGTCGACCGGGTACGCGCCGCGCGCGATGGCGTCGTCGAACTTGCGCGCCGAGAGCACATCGTCGGCGGTGAGCTGGTAGTCGCCGATGATGCGCCGCGTCTCGCGCACGCCGACGTTGACCCCGCTCTGCATCACGTAGGACTTCTCGAAGCCCGGCACGTACTGCTTGAGGAATTCGGCGATCTGGCGCATCTGGCGCCGGCTCATCCACTCCGCGTAGGAGAGGTCCCAGACGTCGGTGCCGAGCACGCGCGTCACGCGCGTGCTGTTCACGCTCACCTCGCCCTCGTGCGGCGTGGCGAAGAACAGGATGTCCTCGCGCGGCAGCTTGAGCTCGCCCGCCGCGGTGGCCTTGCGCACCAGGTCCCACAGCCCGTGCACGCCGCGCCACTCCTGCGGATGCTGCTTCACGTAAGCCTCGAACGCGGCGCGATGGAACTCGGCCATGCGGAACATCAGCGTCATCGGCTGCACCAGGCCGTCGAGGCGGCCGACCTCGGTCGGCGTGCCGGCCTGCACCGCGATGTCAGCGTCGCCCGTGCAGTCGATGGTGACTTTCGCGCGGATCGCGAGCGGCCCGGACTTGGTCTCGAACACCACGCCCTCCACCCGCTTCTCGCCGATGATGCCGCTGGCGAAGGCGTGGAACAGGAGCTGCACCCCGGCCTCGTCCAGCAGATCCAGCGCGACGATCTTGAACCACTCCGGATCGAAGGGCACCACGTAGCCGGTGGCAAGGGTTGGCGGGATGGCCCCACCCACGCTCACCAGTCGCGCGAGCAGCTTGGCCAGCGCACCGCCGACGACCGGCTCGCCGGGGCCATGATCGGTCGGCAGCAGCGTGGTCGCGCCGCGGCGCTCCTTCTGCGGTATTTGCGTGTGGAACGACATGAGCGGCATCACCAGCGCCGCGGTGGCGTTGCCGCCGAGGAAACCGTAGCGCTCGGCGAGGATCACGCGCGCGCCGGCCTGCACCGCGCCGATCGCGGCGCCGATGCCGGCGGGACCGCCGCCGACCACCAGCACGTCGGTGTCGCCCGCGAGCAGCGCCTCGCGCGGCGGCAGCTCGATGGTCGGGGCGCCGTCAGGCCGCTTTAATGTGGGCACGCGCTTTTTCTCCGGTGAGGAGCTCCAGCGCGATGCGATGCGTCTCTCGCGCGCGCTCCTGAAGCGGGGGCAGCGTCTCGCTGATGCGCGTGCGCATCGAGCGGCGCCGGTCCCACGATTCGTCGAGGTAGGCGATCAGGCGTCCGGGGTTGACCAGGTTGATGGGCGGCGCGACCAGGTCGAGCGCTTCGAGGAAGCCGCTCACCTTGCCCGCGTACGGCAGCGCCACGAAAGGCGTGCCGGCGATCGCGGAGAAGATCAGGAAATGCAGGCGCATGCCAAGCGCGAAGTCGAACTTGCTGATCCACGACAGCAGCTGGCCCGGCGTGTATTCGCCCTTGAGCACCGTGGCGCGCTGCGCGCGCAGCATCTTGGCGATCACCGCGTGGCTGTGCTGCGTGTCGAGCACCGGCTCCATCGGCACGAACACCACGTCGGCGTCGAAGCGGTCGACCATGAAGTCGGCAGCGTTGGCGAGCAGGCCGTGGTAGACCTTCTCGTCGAGGCCGGGCGCGGCCACGCCGGGCTCGCGCACCGACATGCCGATGATGTGGCGCCGGCCTTCGAGCCCCTCGCGCCTGAGCAGGCCGCGCGGCAGCGGCTCGGGCTTGATGAGCAGCGCGGGGTCCGCGGTCACGATGATCTCGCGATGCACGCCGGCGTTTTCCAGCACGCGCTGCGCGCGCTTCTCGCGCACCGTGACCACCGCGCTTTGCTCCAGCGCCTCGCGTACCGCGGCCTGCGCTTCCGGGTTGTCGAGCGGCCCGGCGCCGATCGCGTAGGTCATCACCGGTACGTGCTTCTCGTGCGCGAGCACCACCTCGCGCAGGTAAACCCGCGCGTCGGCATCGTAAAGAATGCCGCCGCCGCCCAGGATCAGGAGGTCCAGGCGCTCCACCTCCGGCGCGATCTCGGCGCGCGAGAGCTTGCGCACCGGGATGGCGCGCTCGACCTGGTGGCGCTTCTTCGTGTCGTCCGCGTCGCGCGAGAACACCGTGATTTCGATCTGCGGAACATCCTTGCGCAGCTGCGCGATGATCGACTGCAGGATCGCCTCGTCGCCGAGGTTCATCCCGCCGTAGGAGCCGGTAATTCCTACGCGAAAAACATCCT